>Ga0209685_1000111_pt1 | contig 71161 bp, 67 predicted proteins | sample SaaInlV_DNA_120m_FD_184685 | JGI IMG/M metagenome (GOLD analysis project Ga0209685, IMG submission 184685) | Marine microbial communities from expanding oxygen minimum zones in the Saanich Inlet - SI075_LV_DNA_120m (SPAdes) (version 2) | ecosystem: Environmental > Aquatic > Marine > Unclassified... | reverse complement strand
CCGTACAGGTGGTTTGTGAGCGATTGAAAGCAAAATGAGCAAGAGGTACGGGGGTGGACTAAAAAACATGTTTTTGCTGAAAAAGCCTGTCAAGGATTATTTTCCGTTAACACCCCTGAATAGTTACGTTTAAGATTCATTTAAGGCTCAGGCTGCAGCCTTGGCAATTCGCTTGCTGAAGTAGTAGATCCGTTTCAGCTTCTCGATCACCTCGACCTCCAGTGAGTAGGTCTGAATACGCTTCGACTCATCGGCGGTCAGGCGCTCCATCTGGTGTTGATGGGCTGACTCAATCAGCTGATTCAGCTCACTCTTCATATCAATCACCTGGTGCGCATCCCCACTTAGCTCAGTCTTGATGGCGCTGCTTGCTGAGCTTAGTGAATGGACCACCATGGTATGGATCTCCTCCAGAATCTTTCGGGTCTGCGGACTGATGGTGATCTCCTCTTTGATTCTCTGCTGACCCAGTTCAACCATGTCGGTTTCGATCAGGTCGCCGATATTTTCCAGTGCATTGGTGATTTCGAACAGGTTGCCCAGTTCGATGGACTCCCGCTCAGAGAGTTTATTGCCACTAATCTGTCCCAAATAGTGGATGATCTCCTGGTGCAGTCGGTCCACCTTCTCATCCTCCCTGGCTAATGTTGAGAGGTCGGATGGGCTACCGTGGGTGATTGCGGGTAAAATATTCTTGTGCATTTTATCAACCACATCAGACATCTGTACCAGCTCCATGCGTGCGCGACTCAGCGCCAGACTAGGGGTAGAGAGTAACTCTTGATCCAGGTGCCGGATGGTGATCAACTGCTCCTCTTCCAGCGGGCGATCTGGAACCAGATACTCCACCAGTCGGGCAAACTGCGCAGTAAAGAAGATAAAGATCAGGGTGTTTGCAATGTTGAAGATGGTATGGGCATTGGCGATCTGTCGTGGAGTCTCTGCACTGAGGCGGTCAATGCCACTCAACTCGGGATGGGTGGGAGAGAGTAGCATAACGACTTCCGCCAGTTGATCAATAAGCCCGAGCCACAGCAGTACCCCCAATAGATTGAAGAGTACATGGACGGCAGCGGCACGTAGCGCCTCCCGGGGCTTCCCAATGGCAGCCAGTAGTGCGGTGATACAGGTACCTACATTGGCTCCGAAGGCGAGCGCAATACCCGCAGGCAGGGAGATGAATCCCTGACTGGCCATCACGATCACAATGCCGGTGGTGGCTGATGAGGATTGCACCAAGGCGGTAAAGCCTGCGGCAATCAGAATGCCGTACAGTGGATTGCTCATCTCAACCATCAGATTAAGGAACGGTTGGTAGCTACGTAGCGGCTGCATGGCTTCGCTCATCACCGCCATGCCAAAGAAGATCATACCCAGCCCCATCAGCATGTTGCCGTAATGTTTGATCCTGTTTTGTTTGGAGAAGAAGAGCATCGAAAAGCCTATAGCGATCATCAACAGGGCGTATTTGGTGACCTTGAAAGCGACAATCTGGGCGGTGATGGTGGTGCCGATATTGGCCCCCATAATGATCCCGATCGACTGTGCCATAGACATCAATCCAGCACTGATAAAGCCAACCACCAATACCGTGGTTACCGAGGAGGATTGGATTACCGCAGTGACCAGAGCCCCGGTGATGGCACCGGTGAAACGGTTAGTGGTTAGGCGTGAGAGAATGACTTTCATCTTCTCTCCGGCAACCGCTTTCAGTGCCTCTGCCATTTGGTCCATCCCAAATAGGAACAGAGCAAGGCCACCAAGCAGATTCATTGCCATCATCCCCCAATTCATGGTCGTTTCATCCGGGGGGGGGGCTGTACCGCCGGCATAGACATTGTGTATCAGAAAAGCACTCGCCATCAGCAGGAAGAGGACCATAAAGAGTGTCTGTCTGGAGCGGGTAAGTGGAAATAGTGAGTGCGTGAGCAGAGGCATAGAGGAAAAATCTCTTAAGGAATTTTTTAGAAGAAGGTGATGAACAGGGTCTATTTGATGATGGTGACCGGGTATTTAGAAAGATGTACAACCTGCTCAGCCTTTGAGCCAAGCATCAGATGGGAGAGGCCGGTTCGCCCCTGGCTACCCATCACCAGCATATAGGGCTTCAACTGTTTCTCGATCTCCAGAATCCGGGTTACCGGTAGGCCGCTGACCAGCGTCAGATTTGGTTTTTTCAAGATAGAGATTGAAGTGTGTTCATTGGCCACCTTTTCGGTGAAGCGATTAAACATCTCCTGAGCTCGCTCCTCCATGCGTAGAAGCTGTTTTTTCGCCTTTTTTGCAGAGTAGTAACCGGGGGAATCCCCCGGATCATGCACCACATGAAGGATCTCCAGTGGTCGCTTCAGCTGCTGTGCCAGCTCTGCGGCAAACAGTAGTGCCTTGGTCGAGTAGTCAGAGAAGTCAATGGCTACCAGAATGGGGGAGAGCCCCGGATTACTATTTTTTTTGTTCATCGTGGCCTCTCAGGCTTAGGAATCAGGAAGACTTTTGGTTAGTCTTGTTGAGTAGTTTCTTGCGGATCTTCTTCTGTTGGTGTTTGGCAGCAGCTTTTAGCCGTTTATGGGCAAAACCCAGCAGAGTCTGCTGACTGTTGATGACTGTATCATCTGTGGGCGTTCTCTGCAGATAGCTACCATCGGCCTGCATATCCCACGCGCTGCGCTGGTCATCCAGTTGCAGGTTGAGAATCATCCGCAGGTCCTGCCGCAGGTCCAGATCTTCAACTGGTGCAACCACCTCAACCCGTCCCTCAAGGTTACGCTTCATCAGATCGGCAGAGCCAATGTAGTACTCTTCGTTGCCTCCATTCTGGAAGTAGAAGATTCGTGCATGCTCCAGAAAGCTACCGACGATGCTGATCACCTGAATGTGATCACTGACGCCGGGCACTCCGGGGCGCAGACGGCAGGTATCGCGAATGATCAGGTCGATTTTGACCCCCGCCTGGCTCGCCTTATAGAGTGCGTGGGTGATGTCAACATCCTCCAGGGCGTTGGCCTTGAATTGAATCAGCCCCGGTTTTTTCTCGCTGCTGACGCTGATTTCACGTTCAATCCGTTTCAATAGTGCACTCTTCAAAGTAGAAGGGGCAGTCAGGATCTTGCGGTAGGTCGGAGGTGGAGAGTAACCGGTCAGATAGTTGAACAACTCTGTCAGATCTTTACCGATATCGCGGTCATTGGTGAGCATTCCCAGGTCGGTGTAGAGGCGTGCAGTACCCGAATGGTAATTGCCGGTACCAATATGTGCGTAGTGGCGCAGGCCATTATAATCCTGTCGCAACACAAGGATCACCTTGCTGTGGGTCTTCAACCCAACGACACCATAAGTAACATGAATCCCTGCCTGCTCCAGTCGGCGAGCCCAGCGAATATTGGCTGCTTCATCAAACCGCGCCTTGAGCTCTACCAGTACAGCCACTTGCTTCCCATTGCGTGCTGCGCGTACCAAAGACTCGATAATCTTGCTCTCTGCCGAGGTACGGTAGAGGGTCATTTTGATGGTCAGTACCTTGGGGTCAATACTGGCAGCCTCAAGGAAATGTTCTACCGTGGTGCTGAATGACTCGTAGGGGTGCTGCAGCAGGATCGGACCATCATTGCGTAGGTGGTGAAAGATCAGGCGGCTATCATAGGCCAGTTGGTGGTGCTCCAGAGGGGAGTGGGATGGGTCAGAGAGTTCAGGGTGGTTGAGTACGGCGAGTTCAAACAGGTCGCGTATCGCCATCAGGGAAGGGCATCCAAAAACATCACTCTCCTCATCCAGTCCCAGCTCAGCCGCTAACATGCCACGATGTTCTGTAACCATCTCCTGCTGTACCTGTAGCCGAACGATTGGAGAGAAATGGCGATCCTGTAGCTCGGATTCAATCATTGCCAGCAGGTCGTCCGCCTCCTCCTCATCTTTCTCTGTGTTGGCGTTACGGGTGACCCGGAATAGCTCACAGGTCAGAATCTCCATGCCGGGGAATAGCAGGTCCAGATTGTGGCTCACAATATCCTCAACCGGGATAAAGATCTCTCGCTGTGGATCATCAATATCATCAACCGGGTAGAAGCGCTTGACCGATGCCTTGCCGACCGGGAGTTTGATTCGGGCCATACGGCTGGTCAGCTCTCCAGGGAAGCGAAGTATCACCAATAGATTAAGGGTTAGGTTGGAGATGAAAGGGAAGGGGTGTCCGGGGTCCATCGCCAGAGGCGTCAAAAGCGGGAAGATGGCATCAATAAACTGCTGTCTGAGGATGTTTCGCTGCTTGTTGTTGAGATCATCATAATGAGAGAGATAGATGTTGTTCTGCTTTAGCTGCTTGAGCAGTTTGAAATAGGTCTTCAGTTGCTCTTGTGCCATCTCCCGAATCTGGATGTGGCACTCATCAATCTGCTCTCTCGGAGTGCGTCCATCGACTGTCAACTGATGGACTCCAGCCTCCTCTTGCTGTTTCAATCCACCAATCCGCTTCATGAAAAACTCATCGAGGTTGGAGTCGCTGATAGAGAGAAATTTGAGCCGTTCCAGCAGTGGGGTGCGACTGTCTGCCGCCTCGTGGAGAACACGGCTATTGAAGTTGAGCCAGGTTAGCTCACGATTGAGATAGAGTTCATGAGATTCGAGGTCAATCCCGGTAGGCGGTAATGGGGGGGGGGGCTGCATGGTATGTTCTGTGTGCTGTTTTTTTATTGGCTTATCAGAGTCTGCAGTATGGAGGCTATTGGCGACAGCTTCAAGTAGCTGAGTGGCCCGTTTTTTCCCAAAACCAGAGATCTGGGTGAGCTGTTTGATGGTGACTTGTTGTAGGTCTTCCGGTGTAAAGTAGCCGTGCTGTTGTAGTCGTTGGATTGTGGCTGAGCCGATTTTTGGGAGCCGTGAAAGCTTGGAGGGGGTGCTTTTCATAAAAGGTGACTTTTTCTCAAATAGGTTATACGGTAATGATACGTTGCTGCTGTGACAATTTGATGACGACCTAAAATAGTTTTGCAATCAAAACTCGACAACCGTTAGACTCTCCCTGCAGGGTTTGTGGTAGTCAGTGAAATGGATAATAGAGAGAGGGGGTTGATGGTGTTTGAAAGAGTATGGATGGCTGATTCGATTGATCTGGAACAGCCTGAGTGGGTGGACGTACTGTCTCCCTTTTCTCTGCAGTTGGAGCACAAAGAGCAGAGCCGTTATCAGTTGCTGGATACCTTTGACTGGGCGTTATGGCAGCAGGGGAGAGCCTTGCTCTATAACCACTCAGGTGGAAAAAAGAGAGCCTACGAACTCTGGAACAGGAATGAATTCCTTTCCGGTTCAGCATTTACGCAGCAGGCAAGCGGTCGAAAAAGAGGGCGCTTCTGGTGGGATATTTCTGCACAACAGCCTGTTACTGAACCGCAGAATGAGTTCGAGCAGCTGCTCAAAAAAGCCTGCAAGCTGCGAGTATTGCTTGAGATGCACCACTTTGAACAGTTCAGTGTGCGCTATGCCGTCAAGAACAGCGACTTGAAAAGTGTTGCGTGGATTGAGTTAGTTACCTTGAGGCACAGCTCTGGTGAGAGGACTCTTGCAGAGGAGGAAGGCGCTCCTGTGGTGCGGCAGGTGTTACGTGTGCTCCCTGTTCGTGGCTATGATCTTGAACTGAAAAAACTACAGAAGCGGGTGCAGAAGATGGGGCTACCGCTCTATACCGATCATCTACTGGAGGAGTATCTGCTTGCATCCGGGGTAACCCCGGCCCGTTACCAGTCCAAGCCCTCAATTGTGATTAACACAGAGGATGTGGCACGTGATGTGGTACTGCGCTATCTGCGTGCTCTACTGAATGTTTCCAGAGAGAATGAGCATGGCATTGTTGAGGACCTTGATATTGAATTTCTTCATGACTACCGGGTTTCACTGCGTAGAATACGTTCGATCCTCAGCTTGGTGCGCAAAGTCTTTTCCCCGGAAGAGACTCGTTGGCTGAAGCAGCAGTTTGCAGCCATTGCAAAGCGCACCAATCAACTACGCGATCTGGATGTCTACCTGCTGGAGCAGGAGAATTATCGAGCACTGGTGCCCCCGGTCCTTGCGGATGGGGTGGATACACTGTTCGCCTCCCTGGTGCTGGAACGAAAACGGGAGCTGAGACGGGTGCGGCGTTGGCTACGTTCGGCCGACTACGACAGTACGATGAAGGCCATACAGCTGCGACTGGAGGGTGAAGCCGAGAAACTGGGCGCGGGCCTACAGGCAGATAAAGCGGTGCTTTCCGTTGCAACCAAAGAGATCTCCAAGAAATTTCACAAAATTGGCAAGCTGGGGATGGCGATCGATGCCTCAACTCCGGACCAGGAGGTGCATGACCTGCGTATTGAGTGCAAGAAGCTGCGTTATCTACTGGACTTCTTTGGGAATTTATTCCCAAAGAAAATGCAGCGTAGCGCGGTGAGCACCTTGAAACGGTTACAGGATAATCTGGGGAAATTTAATGACCTCTCCGTCCAGCAAGAGTCACTGCAGGCCTTTTTGTTAAACCACCAGCAAGATCAAGTGTCGATGCTGGCTGCGGTGGGTGGGCTTATCGGTGCCTTGAACCTGGAGCAGAAGCAGGAACGCGCAAAGGTCACGGAAACCTTTAGTGAGTTCTATAGCGCGCAAACCCGTCAACTCTATGCAGAGATGGTCAGAGAGAAGGAGGATGTGCAATGAAGATCATCGCTTGCTACAGTATCAAGGGTGGCGTTGGGAAAACTGCCACGGCAATCAATCTTGCCTATGCATCAGCCAATGACGGGATGCGAACCCTGATTTGTGACCTCGACCCACAAGGGGCCAGCTCCTTCTACTTCCGGGTGCAGCCTTCTAAAAAACTGAAACTAGACTCCTTTTTTACCCGCCGCGACCGCTTGATACGTAATATCAAAGGCTCTGACTATCCGCTGCTGGATATTCTGCCCTCCAATATGGCCTATCGTAATTTTGATCAGATGCTGGCGGGGATGAAAAAATCACACCTGCGCCTGGCTCAGATTCTGGCCTCTCTGAGTGATGAGTATGACGTGGTGGTGCTCGACTGTCCCCCCAATATTACCATCCTCTCGGAAAATGTATTTCATGCAGCGGATCAGGTTGTGGTGCCCATTGTGCCGACTACCCTTTCACAACGCACCTTTGAACAGTTGCTGCAGTTTTACAAGCAGTCCAACTTGAAAAAGAGAGCACTGCTTCCCTTCTTCTCGATGGTTGAGCAACGTAAACGGATGCACAGGGAGGTAAGGCGGTTGATGCGTAAGCAGTATAAACGCTTCCTGCAGAGCGAGGTGCCTTACTCTGTGGATGTGGAGAATATGGGAATCTCACGTGAACCCGTATTGGTGACCCGACCCCATACCCCTTCTGCAGAGGCATTTTTACAGCTCTGGCAGGAGTTGAAAAGCCTGAATAAGCTTTAAAGGAGACAGTCATGGAGACAGAACTGAAATTAGCGCTCTCCAGCGAACAGATTGTGGCTGTTGAGGCGTTACCACTACTGCAGAAGTATGGCGATGGGGTTGCAGAGGAGCGCAGGTTAATCAGTACCTACTATGATACCCCCGCGCTAGAGTTGCGTGCGGAGCGGATCTCTCTGCGCTTGCGGGATAAAGGCGATGGTTGGGTTCGCACGGTAAAAACAGCGGGTAGTAGTGAAGGTGGGCTGCATCGTAGAAATGAGTATGAGGTCAAGCTGACGCATGCGGAGCTGGATCTGGAGGTGTTGAGTGAGCTAGGGATTGTGGTGCTGAATCGAGCGATTGATGAGCAGCAGTTGCAACCGCAGTTTGTAACCGACTTTGTGCGCAAGCAATGGCTGTTACACACACCGCAGGGTGAAGTTGAGTTTGCTCTGGACTTGGGAGGCGTGCGTGCCTGTGATGCAGGACAGGATGGGGCTGAGATAAAAATCTGTGAGATTGAGCTGGAGTTGAGAGATACTGCTGAAGATGCTGATCCTACATTTCTGTTTCAGATATCCGATGAAATCAGGGCTGCCGGAATTATGGTTGAGCTTGATGCCGTGAGTAAGGCTGAGCGAGGCTATAGCTTAATCTCTGGTTAGTGCATTTTTCGCAGGAGCTTGCGGAAGATGTTAAATTTAAGAGCTGTATTTTAAGAGCTATATTTTAAGAACTATATTTTTTAGAGCTGCATATGATCGTATGGTGCCCGCCTACAGTCACTATTGCAGCATCCAACGGTCTTTTACCTTGTAGTTTCTAATCCACCCCAGACCATCCAACAGCATCAGTAGCAGTGAACTGGAGGGGATAGTCCCCAGCCCTCCCTGCATACAGCTTACCTCTGAGAAGGTGCTGCAGTGATCTCTGCGTACCCCTGGGTAATAGAGTAGTGACGGAACAGGGTCGCCACAGTGATGCCCGCTCTCTGAACTGGTTGAGTGATCTGCGGTGATCGCAATGGCTGAGGCCTTTTGGCTCAGTGCGGGAAGAGCCTGATCAACTGCCTGAATGAAATTGGCTTTGGCAACCGGGTCGAAATCATGGGCACAGATATCAGGTGCTTTGAAGTGGAGAATAACCAGCGGATAGTGAGAGAGTGCCTGTTCGGCAGCCTCTACCTTAGCCGCAATATCCGTGTCAGGTAAGGCGGTGAATGAGGGGAGATTGATCGAGTCAAAGCCAGAGAGTGCTGCCAAACCATGGACAGTCGCTTCTGCGCTAATGACTACCGGTTTAATGTCCAGCTCTTTGAGTAGATTGTTCTGTGTCTGAAATTCTCCAGCCCCCCGTAGAATCACCCCGTTGGCTAGTAGAAGACTCTGTTTGCGGCGCTGCTGGTTGACTGGGTGCTGATCGAGTATCTCAAAAACAGCCTGACTCCACTGGTTGACAATTGCTGCAGTGCGTTTTGCGTCACTATCTGCGCTGAGAGGGGTACATTGTGGAGTGTTCTCTAGCTTGACTCGACCTGGATCAGTGTTGCTGATCTCGGTAGAGAGCCCTTCGCCACGCAGGCGGACCACTCCCCGGTGACCTGTTGCCGGTTTGAACGAAATATGGACGCCATCAATCGGAGGAATCTGGTTGATACTGTCGGAGAGTGCTTCAGTACCTTCGTTAATACGTCCAGCCCGCCGATCGAGCAGTCGATACTGTTGGTTGAAGCTGGCGAAATTAGCACGTAGCACAACATCTCTGGGGCCGATTTCCATACCAACACCCGCAGCTTCAACGGGCCCACGCGCCAACTGTTCAGTAGCGCTACGGGAGAAGCCAAACAGGGTGGCGGTCCCGGTATGAGTATCTACTGGAAGGCCAGGGGCCAGAGGGTAAGCCAGACCACAGATACCCTGCTCCACCAGACGGTCCATCTCAGGGAGTGAGGCGTACTCCAGCGGTGTCACTCCATTCAGTTTGCTGCAGGGGCGGTCTCCCATCCCATCCAGAATAATCAGCAGTGCGCTTTTCTGTTGTGGTGTGTTCATTTTGGAAATAGCTCAGACTCTGTGGTCGCAAAGTGAGGGGCTAAAACATCGTTGATCGCCAGCATCACCTGTTCAATGGTCTCCTCCTGATCTTCATTATGGATGATCGGGATATTTTGTTGGTCGGCATCATCCAGCAGAAAATTTTGTAACGCCAAGATGGCATCAAAATTTTTCAGATAACGTTTAGCTCTTCGAAGTGTGCTCTCTTCGCCACGTCCACTGATCCGTTTGTGTAGATCTTTGCGTTTGATAATTGCCAACATCAGGGGTACCACCAGTCCATCGCAGTTTTCAGCGATCTCTCTCATCCGAGTTGGGTGGTTGTGAATACCCTCCAGTACCAAGGATACATTTTCACGTCGGGCACGCTGAATGATGGCATCACTGGAGACGGAGACCTCTTTAGACTGAGTCAGATAGCCGGAGATGATCTCATCATTGCTGGGAGTATCTGCCTGCTCATTGGTTCGGGGCTGAGAGCGCCAGGCTTCAAAAGAGGAGCTGTGGAGCATAGGTAACAGGGCATGGGGAATCATTACCCGCATCACCTCGCGCAACATATCGGTCGACTGGGTACGTACAATCCCGAAGCGATGAGCAACCTCGGTAGCGATGGTGCTCTTTCCTGTACCCGTGGCACCACCAATCAGAATATGGATCGGCTCGTCGCTACGGGAGAAGTGGGTCCAGGTCAGATAGCGCTGTACCGCCTCATCTCCGCAGTGGTTGTGAATAATACGGCAGGTGAGTCGCCCCAGTGCATCCGAGTCCATCTCCACAACCTCCTTATCATGCAGGTACTGAAAGAGCTCTGTGGTGATGGTTGTTGCTGCCAGAGGGGAGAGCCCGGAGGCATGCATGCAGCGCGTATGTTGGTGCAGTGAGAAGGGCGAGACCTGATCACTATCTTTGTGAGAGATCAGTGTGGTTCTACGGATTGGGGCTGGATTGCGATAGCGTTCAACCAGCTCGACTGGATAGATATTGTCCAGACGGCGGGCTGTTTCAGCACGTAATTCGGCTGTGGTGAGGCTCTCTCGCCCCTCCAACTCCTCTTTGATGCTGGAGGAGAGGGCGTAGGCGGCCTTGAAGTCGATACCGACATTGCGCAGTGAGCGGGTCAAAATACCTCTCAAAAAGGGGGTGGGTGCACCTTCGTCGCTTGAGTCGAGTACGATTAGTTTTCCCATGCTTGATTGCTCCAGTGTCGGCTCAAGATATTCTCAAACGGTATCAGTAACGAAGCTCAATATCCAGTTCAAGATGGTGACTCTCAATTGCATGCCCCTCAAGCCACTGAGGACCAAAGCTGAGTTCAAGGGTCTCTTTCGCCTCTCTCCCTTGAAGTCTACCCAAGGGTTGCGCCCGCCTCACAGAGATTAAACCACCCGCTCTGCGGGTAGTTTATAATTTGCTCAGAGCAATAAAATTCCTGAAGATTCACTTTAGGCGTACTCAAGTTTTAAATTTACTGTAAGAACTGCGGAGAGAGAAGATGGATGTGCAAGAGGCGCTTGTTGCAAGAAGATCGATCCGTGCATTTCAACAGCGAGAGGTTGATCCACAGCTGATTGAACAGATTCTTGCTTCAGCAAGTCATGCCCCGTCGGGGGTTAATACACAACCCTGGCAGGTGGCTGTTGTTACAGGAACGGCTTGTCAGGCGCTGACAGCAGAGATGGAGCTGCGTTTTCGTGAGGGTGAAAAGGGGAAGATGGACTACCAGTATTACCCCCTGGAGTGGCAAGAGCCTTATAAAGGACGCCGTCGTGCTTGTGGCTTGCAGATGTATGAGACTTTGCAGATCACCCGTGAGGACAAGGCGAGACAGTTGGACCAGTGGGCAGCCAACTACCGGGCATTTGATGCACCGGTTATTCTCTTCTTCCTGATGAATAGAGAGATGGAGACTGGCTCCTATCTCGATTATGGAATGTTTTTGCAATCAGTGATGCTTGCCGCGCAAGAACAGGGGTTATCAACCTGCCCACAGGCCGCACTTGCAGAGTACCCGGAGGTTGTAAAGCGACACTTGGGGTATGATCAAGATACCGTGTTAGTGGCTGGAATGGCACTCGGTTATGCAGCCGAGGAGGCACTGATCAATAGTTACCGGACACCCCGTGAACCGGTTGAAAATTTTACCCGTATGTTCCCTTAAGTGGGGGAGGTCTAAAGGGCGATTAAAAGAGGCCGCCCGAAGGGAACCATAGACTCTGTAAACCATTGGGTATGCTGGAGATGGGTAATTGTCGACAATCTAGATTGACAGGCATGGTTTATAGTCGTTATTATCTTTTTTATATGATATGTGTCGACAATAATGGGTGAGCTGGCAGATGCCGCTACAGTAGCAGATCGAGTTTTTGACTCGCTTTGTGATGCGATTGTAAGTGGTAAGATTGCTGCAGGCAGCAAGATCAGTGAGCCGGAACTGGCCAAACGCTTTGATGTAAGTCGCGCTTCACTGCGCGAAGCGATTGGTCGTTTAGAGGCGTGTAATCTGGTTAATCGACGCCCCCGTGTAGGGGCGCGCGTGGTTGAACTCTCACTACATGAACTGCTGGAGATCTATCGGGTGCGAGAGGCACTGGAAGGGATGGCAGCGCGACTTGCCGCAGAGTTTATGAGCGATAAAGAGTTAAATGATTTAAAAGCTCTTTTGGAGGATGAATTACAGCTTGATTCGGGTAACAGCAACCACGACTTCCACTATGCCATTGTGCAAGGAAGTCAAAACCGTCGACTCTCTCACCTGCTGTGTGATGACCTCTACCATCTGATGCGGATGTATCGCTACCAATTGGGACGTGACAGTGGTCGAGCCTCTACCGCTTCGAAAGAGCACGGATTGATTCTGGATGCACTGCAAGACCGGGATGGTGAGATGGCAGAGCTGTTGATGAGACGACATATCCGCAAGTCCCGTGCCTATATTGAAAAGATGATTATGCCAAGGTCGCAAGGTGATTGACCTGTTCTTTGCATACATTTTGCAGCCTTGGCGTTCTGCGTCTCTGCGTTAATAAGACAATTTTAATGAGTTAAATAATATGACAAAAGTAGAATTAGTAGATGGCACGCTGAATGTCCCCGATCAGGTTGAGATCCCCTTTATCGAGGGGGATGGCATTGGGCCGGATATCTGGAGTGCAGCACAGCGCGTATTTGATGCTGCGGTTGAGAAGGCTTACGGAGGTACTCGCAAGGTATTGTGGAAAGAGGTGCTGGCGGGTCAGAAGGCATTTGACCAGACCGGTAGCTGGCTTCCTGAAGAGACCATGCAGGCATTTCGTGACTATCTGGTGGGTATCAAGGGGCCATTAACCACCCCCGTTGGTGGCGGCATGCGTTCTCTCAATGTGACGCTGCGTCAGGAGCTGGATCTCTATACCTGTCTGCGTCCTGTGCGTCATTTTAATGGGGTTCCAAGTCCGGTGAAGAGACCAGAGTTGGTGGATATGACGATCTTCCGTGAGAATACAGAGGATATTTACGCGGGTATCGAATACATGAACGGTACCGATGAGGTGGAGAAGGTGAAAAAGTTCCTGATGGAGGAGATGGGGGTTCGCAAGATTCGCTTCCCGGACAGCTCATCCATTGGGATCAAGCCGGTCTCTCAAGAGGGTTCTGAGCGCATTATCCGTCAGGCGATCCAATACGCATTAGACCGGGGGCTGCCCTCTGTGACATTGGTACATAAAGGCAATATCATGAAGTTCACCGAGGGTGCCTTCAAGAATTGGGGCTATGAGCTGGCAGAACGTGAATTTTCTGATCAGACCTTCACTTGGGCACAATATGATCGAATTGCTGCTGAACAGGGTGCTGAAGCTGCTAATAAGGCACAGGCGGATGCAGAGTCTTCGGGTAAGTTGATCGTCAAGGATGTGATTGCGGATGCCTTTTTACAGCAGATCCTGTTACGCCCAGCTGAGTATTCGGTCATTGCGACACTCAACCTGAATGGGGATTATGTCTCCGATGCGTTGGCCGCTATCGTCGGCGGGATCGGGATTGCGCCGGGGGCCAATATCAATTATGAGACGGGTCATGCCATTTTTGAGGCAACCCACGGCACCGCACCAAAATATGCTGGGCAGGATAAGGTAAATCCCGGTTCTGTGATTCTTTCCGGAGCATTGATGTTTGAGCACCTGGGTTGGATGGAAGTGACTGAGCTGATCTATAAGTCACTCAGTGAGACCATTGAGCAGAAGACGGTGACCTACGACTTTGAGCGTCTGATGGATGATGCCACACTGGTCAAGTGTTCAGAGTTTGCCAGTGAGATGATCAAGAAGATGTAGATTGATGAATGAGTTAAAATTTCAGGGGCTGGCAATAAATTTACTGTAAATTCAGATAGTTACATTTGGTTGATTTTGTTTGTCACCAATAAGCCAACTATTCATCAATAGCTTGCATGACAGCATAGATTTGCCGTGGGAGTAAGCCTGTAAGTCATCACTGTTATTTAAATATCTGGTACATGTACCCTGCAAGGTTAGCAATTAGTGATCTTGTGAAAAGCTTGAAAGGTAGATCATCGAGAATATTGCAGGATGAGTATCCAGAGTTAAAGAAGCGATACTGGGGTAGGCTTTTTGGGCAATAGGGTATGGTGGGGAGCACGGGAAATATCACCGATGAGATGGTGCAGGAGTACTTGGAGCATCACAGAGACCCATTACACACTACCTGATGGGCTGGTGGAAAAAATAACGGTTGGGATCAGCTCAAACGGGGTGCTGTTGGTGACCGTTTCAAAAGATATGAAATCTACGATGGATGAGAAGCACCTGACCCTGATCGGGATTGCAATTGCGAAACAAAAATTTGCTACAAAAGTAGCAAACATTAAAGGGGTGCTTCTGGAGGAGAAATAGTGATCGGGCCTTCAGGTCGTCCAACCTCGAATTGTACAGTGTCAACTCTTTGGTCGGTGTGGGGTTGTGTGGTTGAAGTGGTGCGGTTTCCGAGATCAATCGATGATGATATAGGAGTTGGTGATCTTGTCATGAAGTGCCTGCTTGTACCGTGTCCAGCCGGCCATCATGAATCCGATGCAGAAGATCATTGCGGAGACGATTTTCAGCAGATTTCTGCCCAGAGACTGAATTAGGGTAAGTGGTTCTCCTGAGCGGCTGATTACCCGCAACCCTAATGCCCTTTTACCAATAGATGCCTGGTTGGACCGGCTCTCAAAAAAAGAGAGATAGAGCAGGAGAATGGGAATAACCAGATCATCCAGTGTTGTATTGTCGATCTGGTTATTGGTAAGTGGGTTAATTTGGTAGCTCTCCGTTCGTATGATCTTCTGGCTCCCCTTGGTGATGATGGTAGATACATCCTGATAGAGGTACTTCCAGTGGTTGAGAACCGTGACCTCCGTGATCCGGACTATTTTTTTTCTGTCATTGATCTGTTCTGCAGAGGTGAGCTGCGTCTGCTCGGAGAGTATTTCGGAAGAGGTAAAAAGCTTGAAGGGAACGCTTACTGTCACAGAGTCGGGGGTAATGAAGCCGAGCAGCAGAATGAGGGGAAATGCGGCTACAGAAATAATGATGTAGTCGATGGTCAGGGCAAAAGTTCTACGCCAGAACCCAGCATAATGGTAGTGATTGTCAGTGTGTGTATCCATGAAAAACCAATAAGATATTTGTATTTTATAATCTGAAATAGATGATTTTAGTCTATTTGATGTGGGGAGTGTATCCGCTTATCTCAATGAGGGATGTCTCTGGTTGTTTCTGCCAGTAGTGCCAATCAGGACCTTATAAGGCCAAACTTGATGCTTTACGGCATTCCTGATGATTGGATTGAGCGATATCAGGAGAAGATGTATTCAGCTATTGATCCGGTAATCCAGCTCTGCCTGTACACAGAAGTTGCTACGAGTTGGCAGGAGGCCTATTTGAATCTCTAAGGTTCAGAAAATCCCGCCTCTTTAGCGATCAGTCCGGTCATCCAGTAGTGAAACTCTCTGTTCATGGTGCGCTCCTCAGTTACAAATATTTTTTACTGTTTATACGGCAATATTGATCACAGGTGTAGCTGCCCTTTTGTATAGGGTTAAGCGCTGTAAATGGTGAGGGGTTTGCGGCTAGTTGGCGAAAAAACACTGTTGCATAGTAGATTTCGGTAATATTTCTTGTGGTTGGTTACAGGTGTCGATAAAATGCACCTCTTTATCTTTTTGAGAAATTGTATGCCTGAAATCAGGCTAATAAAATCAACCGGAGTAGATAGTGTTATGTCTGTAAATGCAGAACAAAAGAGTGAAATCGTTCAGAAATATCAACGTGAAGCAGGAGATACTGGTTCTCCTGAAGTGCAGGTTGCTCTGTTAACGGCCCGTATTCAGGATCTGACGGGGCACTTTAAAGAACATGATAAAGATCATCACTCCCGCCAAGGGTTGTTGAGAATGGTGAATCGTCGTCGTAAGTTGCTGGATTACTTGAAGCGTAACGATTCTAGTCGTTACTCTCAGCTGATTGCTGACCTAGGCCTGCGTCGCTAAACTTTTTTTAGTCATATTTTATTGATCTCGATACAGGGGTGGGCCCTGTTTCGACTTTTGTCAGGGAAGAAATTAACGTGAAACCATTTATCAAGAGTTTCGAGTACGGAAATCAGACAGTCACACTAGAGACCGGTGAAATTGCACGCCAGGCATCTGGTGCAGTTAAGGTCAGCATGGGGGAGACCGTCTTGCTGGTCACCGTGGTTGCAGAGAAAGAGGCTCGGGAAGGACGTGATTTTTTCCCATTGACAGTAAATTACCAGGAGAAGTTCTATGCGGCGGGTATCATCCCCGGTGGCTTCTTCCGTCGTGAGGGTCGTCCTACCGAGAAGGAGACACTGACTTCTCGCTTGATTGATCGCCCTATTCGTCCACTGTTTCCTAAAGGGTTTATGAATGAGGTACAGGTTATTGCCACTGTGATCTCTTCAGATAAAGATACAGATACAGAGATTCCTGCGATGATTGGTACATCGGCAGCATTGGCGATTTCTGGTATTCCTTTCCAGGGGCCGATTGGTGCAGCACGTGTTGGTTTCAGCAATGGTGAGTACATTCTTAATCCCGCACTGAGTGAGAAAGAGGATTCTGACCTAGAGTTGAGTGTAGCAGGTACAGCAGATGCGGTACTGATGGTGGAGTCTGAGGCGAACATCCTCTCTGAAGAGATCATGCTGGGGGCTGTGCTGTTTGGTCATGAGCAACTACAGGTGGTGATCAATGCAATCAATGAGATGGTGGATGAGCTGAATGTAGAACAGTGGGAGTGGGAGCCTGTTGCAGAAGATACAGCATTGACTGCAGCCGTTGCTGAAGCAGCGGGTAATGCAATCACTGAGGTTTATCAAATTGCGGACAAGATGGAACGCTATGGTCGAATGAGTGAGGTGCGTGGCCAGATTGTAGAGGCCCTGGTTACTGAAGAGGGTGAGTGGGACAAGGATACCGTTAAGGCAGCTATCAGCAAGTTGGAGAAGAAGACGGTACGTGGACGCATCATTGATGGTGAGCCACGTATTGATGGTCGAGATAACAAGACAGTACGCCCCATTTATGTGAAGACCGGCGTACTGCCCCGTGCCCATGGTTCAGCGCTCTTTACCCGTGGTGAGACACAAGCTCTGGTTGTCACTACACTGGGCACTGAACGCGATGCACAGATTATTGATGCATTGGAAGGGAGCTTCAAAGATCCGTTCATGTTGCAGTACAATTTCCCCCCATTTTCTGTTGGTGAAACAGGCCGTGTTGGTAGCCCCGGTCGCCGAGAGGTGGGGCATGGTAAATTGGCCAAGCGTGGTGTGCAGGCAGTGGTTCCAACCACGGATGACTTCCCCTATACCTTGCGTGTAGTTTCTGAAATTACTGAATCGAACGGCTCCAGCTCTATGGCCTCTGTCTGTGGTAGCAGCCTGTCGATGATGGATGCGGGAGTTCCGCTAAAAGCTCCGGTTGCCGGTATTGCAATGGGCTTGATCAAGGAAGAGAGCGGTTTTGCTGTATTGACCGACATTCTGGGTGATGAGGACCATTTGGGCGATATGGACTTTAAGGTGGCGGGTACTGAAGAGGGTATTACCGCACTGCAGATGGACATCAAGATTACAGGAATTACCCGTGAGATCATGGAGATCGCACTGGATCAGGCGCGTGATGCACGTCTCCATATTCTGGATGAGATGAGCACTGCAATCAACACGCCTCGTGAAGAGGTCTCTGAGTTTGCGCCACGATATGTGACCATGAAGATTGATCCGGACAAGATCCGTGATGTAATCGGCAAGGGTGGTGTAGTGATTCGCGCGATTCAGGAAGAGACTGGTGTAAAGATTGATCTTGATGATGACGGTAATGTGAAGATTGCTGCAACCGATGGTGAAGCAGCCAATGAAGCAAAACGCCGCATTGATGATATCGTTGCCGATGTTGAAGTGAATAAGGTCTATGAAGGCAGAGTTGTTAAGTTGATGGACTTTGGTGCCTTCGTGAATATCCTGCCGGGTAAAGATGGTCTGGTTCACATCTCACAAATCTCTGAGGAGCGGGTTGAGAAGGTAAGCGATAAGCTCAGTGAAGGCGATGTGATTCAGGTAAAAGTACTTGAGGTAGATCGTCAGGGGCGTATTCGTCTCAGCATGAAGGCGGTATAGTTATCGTCGCTACATCTTTACCTTCAATTGAGTTGAAAAAAGGGACCAACAAGGTCCCTTTTTTCTTGTAGAATTTTGAATCTATGAAGATTTTACTCAGTAACGATGATGGTATTCATGCGCCGGGGTTACAGGCGCTACACAAACAGATGAAACGCTGTGGTGAAGTGGTGGTGGTCGCTCCAGACCGTAACCGCAGTGGTGCCAGCAACTCATTAACCCTGGAACAGCCACTCCACCTCTTTAGTCATGAAGAGGGATCTTATTCAGTTGATGGAACACCGACAGATTGTGTCCACCTTGCCTTGACCGGACTGCTGGAGGAGGAGCCTGAAGTGGTAATCTCAGGCATCAATGCCGGGGCCAATATGGCAGATGATGTACTTTACTCAGGGACGGTTGCCGCAGCCATGGAGGGACGTTTTCTGGGGCTGCCGGCTATTGCGGTATCACTGGCCAGCAGAGGACGAGACTGCAACCACTTCGAGAGTGGTGCGATTGCGGTTGAGCGGATATTGGAGAGGCTCAAAGATCATCCTCTGCAGAGTGACACCATCCTCAATATCAATGTGCCTGACCTCCCTTGGGATGAGATCAAAGGGTTTAAAGTGACTCGCCTGGGACGTCGTCACCGCTCTGAGCCAGTGGTGAAAATGGTGGACCCTCGTGGCAAAGAGGTCTATTGGGTGGGGGCTGCCGGAAAGGCGGATGATAGAGAAGCGGGGACCGATTTTCATGCGGTGGAACAGGGCTGGATTTCGGTAACCCCGATCCATACCGACCTGACTCACCACGCGATGCTGGATAGTATGGAGCCATGGCTCTCATGAATTTGGATGTGGGGTTTCGCTCTCGCCGGGTGCGTGAACGACTGATTAAACTATTACAGAAGAAGGGGATTACCCATCCAGAGGTGTTGGATGCGATTCGCACCATACCACGCCATGAATTCGTCTATGAGGCGCTGGGGCATCAAGCCTATGATGATACAGCACTACCGATAGGTCATGAACAGACCATTTCTCAACCTTATATAGTGGCCTTGATGACGCAGGCTTTGCTACAGGGAGATCCCCTGCAACGTATATTGGAGATTGGCACCGGATCAGGTTACCAGACTGCAGTGCTGGCTAAGCTGGTGCCACAGGTCTACACCGTTGAGCGCATCGGTTCATTGATTCGTAGCGCCCGACAACGCTTTGCAGATATGGGTATACTCAATGTTGAAATGAAGCTTGATGATGGTCATGCAGGATGGGAGGAGAAGGCACCCTATGATGCCATTATTGTGACCGCTGCACCGACACGCGTGCCGACTCGTCTTTTTAACCAGTTAAAGATGGGTGGGCGCATGGTGGTACCTGTTGGTCCTGACAGACAAGATCAGCAACTATTGGCGTTGACCCGTACGGAAGAGGGATTTGAACAACAGGATCTGGGTATTGTCCGCTTTGTGCCGATGCGACAGGGGGCACGTTGATGGAGTGGTTAGAACGGTTAAACAGACGAGTAGCCAAGTGGGCAGACCGCCCCCATGCTGAGCCACTATTGGCCGGACTCAGCTTTGCAGAGTCCAGCTTCTTCCCGGTACCACCAGATGTATTGCTGGCTCCGATGACCCTGGCTCACCCGGATCGAGGCTGGCGCTATGCAACACTGGTCACCATAGCTTCAGTTTTGGGTGGTTTATTGGGTTACCTGATCGGGCTTTATGGGATGGAGTTGGTCACCCCTTTGATTGAAGAGTGGGGGATGCAACACCGTTTTGCAGAGGCTCGGGCGCTGTTTGATCAATATGGTCTGTGGATTGTCTTTTTGGCCGGTTTTTCACCCATCCCCTATAAGCTCTTCACCATTACAGCGGGTGCCATGGTAATGTCTCTGCCACTCTTTCTGCTGGCCTCTCTGGTGGGACGAGGTGCCCGATTTTATCTGGTCGCAGCGTTTATGATATGGGGTGGTCCCCGTTTTCTGCAGATGGAAAAGGGTTGGATGGTTCGCATTGGTTGGATAACGTTGCTGTTCGCGCTGATTTATTACCTGTTATGGCATTGATGTGGACAGAGTGATACAGCAAATATCCAGGATACCCTTTAAGAGACTATTTTCTCTGTTGTTGATAACCCTGTTTTTGGCAGGGTGTAGCAGCTCTCGTTCCTCACTCTCTCCGGTTGATAATCGAACACAGTCAGTTGGCAAGGTCCCACAGCACTATATGGTACGTAGTGGTGATAGCCTCTACATGATCGCAATGGAGTTTGATCGAGACTATCTTGACTTGGCGCAGTGGAATGGAATCAAACCTCCCTACAGAATCTATCGTGGCGATCAGCTGCGTCTCTATCCACCCAAGAAGAGTCTCTCCGGAAGCTCAACCAATGTAACGTTCTATACCATTCGGGGTGGTGATACCTTAAGCGGTGTTGCAGATCAGTTTGACCTCCAAACTGCTCGATTGGCGAAATGGAACAGACTCAAACCGCCCTATACGATTCATGTAGGGGATAAACTTCGAGTTAAGGCACCTACTGTAAGGCAGACAAAGCAGCGCCTTGCAAAGAAAAGTATACAGAAAACCACATCCAAGACTGATCGGAAAAGAGTCAAGGCTAAGAGTAAAGCCAAGAAACCGAAGAGCGTTTCTCATTCATCAAGGGCCAAACAACCGTCTTCTGCGAGGATGTCCCACACATCACTGCGTTTGAAGCGCCCAGCTTCTGGAAAAGTTGTTCAAAAATTTTCCAGCAAGAAGGGGATGACGGGTGTTGTCTATCAAGGAAAACGCGGAGACCCAGTACGTTCTGCAGCAGATGGAAAAGTGGTTTATAGTGGGACAGGTTTGGTGCGTTATGGGAAACTGCTGATTGTTAAACATGATAATGATCTGCTAACCGCCTATGCACACAATAGCCAGCTTCAGGTCTCTGAGGGAGAGACCGTAAAAGCAGGGCAGCAGATTGCCAAAATGGGGAGTAGTGGAACAGATCGGGTAAAACTTCATTTTGAAGTCAGGAAAAGAGGGAAACCTGTTGATCCGATGCCATACCTTTCTAATTAACTATAGCCATCATGGAATAATAAAAAAAATAAATAGTGATGAGCAATTCGCAACAGACAGAGTTTAAAGCGGGAAAATTGAAAGGGGATAACCATGACTCGCTGCACCTGTATATGCAGGAGATCCGTAGCTATCCACTGTTGACTGCTGATGAAGAGAAGGAGATTGCGCGGGCAGTTCAGCAGGGTGACCAAGAGGCTCGCAACCTTCTAATTGAATCTAATCTTCGATTAGTCGTGAGTATTGCGCGGCGTTATCAGAATCAAGGCGTTATGTTGATGGATATGATTGAAGAGGGGAACCTTGGATTGATGCATGCGGTTGAGAAATTTGACCCCGAGCGCGGTTACCGATTCTCCACTTATGCCACTTGGTGGATACGTCAAAGTGTGGATCGTGCGGTCATGAGTCAAGCCCGGACAGTTCGTCTTCCGATCCATATTTTGCGGGAGATGCGGCGTTACATGCGAGCCTCAAGAAAGTTAGCGCAATCGGATAGCCATGAACCTACCTCAATAGAGATCGCAACATTTCTGGATGGGAATGAACAGACAGTGGATAAAGTGATGGGGCTCAATGAGCCACCAACCTCGATTGAGCTGCCTGTGAGCAAAGGTTCTACGCAGACAATTGCTGATCTGATCGAGGATGAATCACTTTTGCTACAGGAGGAGAAGCTACTGCAAGATGATATCTATGTGCACCTCAGTGAGTGGCTTGATGCACTTGGGGAGCGTGAGCGTAAAGTGGTGGTACACCGTTTTGGGTTACTGGATGAAGAGGAGATGACGCTTGATGCATTAGGAGACGAAATGGGGGTCACACGGGAGAGGATTCGGCAGATACAGGTCGGAGCACTCAGCCATCTGCATGACATCTTGAAGCGGGCGGGTTATTCCGGGGATGCATTGCTTTAATCGCAATATTAATGTGTGCTTCATTATGATTTTGATAGATACATCAAATGGTTCGTCGTTATGGGTAGAAGAGGTTCTATGAAGAAAATAAGGTATTGGAGTGTGGCTGTGGGCTTCTATTGGATGGCATCGTTGGCCTATGCAAATAGTCTGACCTCAAGTGATGAACTGTTTGAGTTAAGCCTTGATCAGTTGATGCAGCTTGAAGTGAAAATTGCAACAGGAACCCAAAAAACGCTGAGTAAAGCACCAGCATCAGTCACAGTTATTACTCAAGATGATATCCAGAAGACAGGCGCAACTAATATCGCAGAAATTCTGGAAAGTGTGCCTGGGGTGCATGTACGATTCAATCGAGCCTCTTATAGCCCTTTTATCCATATTCGAGGTACGAATACCAACCAGGTCTTGTTGATGGTTAATGGTATTTCGATGAGAAGTCTCACCTCTGCCTGGCCTCAGGACTTCTTTTGGAAAGGAATGCCTGTCAGTGCGGTTGAGCGTGTTGAGGTAATCCGTGGTCCGGGTTCAGCGTTGTATGGTGCAAATGCCAGTGCAGGTGTAGTCAATATTATCACCAAAAGTGCAGGGAGTATTCAACAGAACGAAGTGGGTGCAAGAGTTGGTAGTTTTGACACCCGGTCTATCTGGGGGCAACAAGGGACGAATGTGGCTGGAATGGATATTGGAATGAGTTTTGACATTTCTCAAACCGATGGACACTCCCCCTATATTGTGGCGGACCGGGCAGGTACAGCAGGTACGGTGAGTCTGGGCTATAAAAATCTTGATTTAAGGTCCTACATGACGAGGGATGATTGGCGCATCCAGGCAGATTACACCAAAAATTCTGATGTTGAGGTGGGGTTTGATGGCTCAGGTTATTTTGATCCACTGACCAAAGGGAGCGTTGAGAGAGTCCATGTGGGAGGGTTCTATAATAATCCCAATATAGCGCCTAACTGGGGAGTGGATGCAGAGCTGCGTTATCAAGACCTCAGCTCTTCCTCAGGGGATGGATATCGTCAGGAACCTCCAACAGGTGGAGCTGATGTAACCGGGAAGATAGATCAGCAGCTTTCATCTGAGCGACATATCAATATTGAGGTGAGCGGGCTTTTTACGGGGTTTCAGGATCATGAAATGCGTATTGGAGGGGGGCATAAGTGGTTAAATCTTTATGAAGTGCAGAACCTGGTTAATTATGATGCTTCAGGCACAGTAATTGGTGATGGCACAAGCTTGACCAATATCTCCGGAACCTCGCGCGCATTTGCACTTGAGTCAACCAGAAAACTTAAGTACCTGTTTTTGCAGGATATATGGACACTTTCAGATAGTGTCGAGTTAACGGCGGGAGCCCGATTTGATGACTACTCTGATTTTGGGAATACGTTGAATCCACGTCTTGCCCTGGTCTGGAACACCACCGATAAATTAACAACAAAGTTGATGTACGGAGAGGCCTATAGAGCGCCTTCATTTGTAGAAATCAAAAATACAACAACCTCTGTTTTGGCTCCAGAGACTTCAAAGACAGTCGAACTAGGTTTCACCTATCCTGTATCAGACCAATTGCTATTTGCAATGAACTTGTTTAAGTACGAGATGGAGGGAATTATTAAATGGAGTAGCGGCCAGTATCAGAATGGCTCTGAATTTGGTGTGAATGGCATTGAACTGGAGGCACAGTGGCAACCTAGAGATGATTTAAGAATTTTTGGGAATTTTACAGTGCGTAACCCGGATGATAACACTGAGCGTAATGATTATGAGCCCTATAAAGATGCCTACCTACGTTTGGATTGGCGTTTTAAACCAGCCTGGAGCTGGAATATTCAGACTAACTGGATTGCAGAACGTAATCGAAGCACAAGCAATGATAATACCGATGACAAGATCGGTGGTACAACCTACGATAACCTTGTTCGCCCTGATCTGGATGATAACTTCTTAATGAATAGCACTGTACGATATCACTATTCAAATCAGTGGGAATTTGCAGCATCTGTTCGAAATCTACTGGATGATGATGCGTTTGAATCTACAGGTCGAACGATCCCTTTTGATCTTCCCTTGCCAAAACGTAACCTCTTTATTGAAGCACGTTACAAATTCTAATATCCCCCTTTTTATTGAGAACAGCGCATAGAAGCCGATGTTGACAGGAATGGGTCAAATAATAACCATCAAGCGATTGAGACACTGGGGTGTCCTCTTATGGCTACTGATTCTACTGTTTGGAAGGGGCGGTGCTGTTTGGGGGGAAGAGGTACCAGAATACAAACTCAAGGCGGCCTATCTCTATAACTTTTCTACATTTACTACTTGGCCGGATCAGGGGAAAAGTCATTTTGAGTTCTGTGTTTACGGTAAAAGCCCCTTTGGAGCTGCATTGGACCATATCAGGGGTAAGCGTACCGGAAGCTTGCCCATTAAAGTGCGTACAACTCAAACTCTGGAAGGGGTTGCCGGGTGCCAACTCATCTATATTGCACCCTCCGCAATCAACAAACTGGGGCAGGTGCTGGGCTCGGTTGCACAATACCCTGTTTTGACAGTCTCAGATAACCCCGGTGGCCTGGAACCTCCCTCTTCCACTGTTCAATGTAGTCCTTCAGTCTCAGATAACCCCGGTGGCCTGGAACGCGGTGTGATGATCAATATGGTTACAGTCAAGGGGCGCATAACCTTTGAAGTTAATCTTGCAGAGGTTGAGCGTCATGGTTTAAAGATGAGTTCAAAATTACTACGTTTGGCAAAACGTATTATCCACTGAAGATTACGAATGAACCTTACGCAACAACAGAAGTTTTCTCAGCGCCTGGGCCGTATCAGTCAGGTGACACTATTGGTCGTGCTGGGTTTTGTGGCCACACTGTTTGTCACCAGCAGTTTTGTATCCAATTTGATGACATTGATTGAGACAAGTCGGTCTCAGGCTGAGGTATTGGCCGATAGTGCCAGCGCCACATTGATGTTTTCTGACGAGCTTGCGGCAACAGAGCTTCTGCAGTCACTTCGTCACACGGGTGATGTATCCTGTGCAGGGATCTATGATGTAGAGAGGGAGCTGTTTGCACAGTATCAGCCAAACCGGTGTGCAACAACCGTTTCGTTAAAGGCCGATCAACAGAAAGAGCCTCTGGTATTGGGGGTTCGTGGGCTTGTGGTGCGAACAGCAATCTGGCACCAGGGGCAGCAACTGGGCTATCTACAACTTAATATAGATCTTACAGCACTCTACAAAGGGTTATTTATACAGATACTGATCGTACTCTTGATTGCTGCAATCGCCTTGTTAATAGGTCGACACTTTGTAAATCGTTTGAGCCACTCTCTGCTCGATCCTCTCTCTGAGCTGACAAAATTGATGAGGGAAGTCTCTGAACAGGCTGATTACAACAGTCGTGCAGAAAAGAGTGAGGTGGTTGAGCTTAACATTCTCTCCACGGGTTTTAATACAATGGTTGAACAGATCCAGCAGCGTGATCATGCACTTGCCTTGCATCAAGCGAATCTGGAAAATGAAGTGGCCCTACGTACCCAAGAGTTAGAGGTCGCCAAGAATGAAGCGGAGTTGGCCAACCAGGCAAAAAGTGACTTCCTGGCCAATATGAGCCACGAAATCAGGACACCGATGAATGGGATTATCGGGATGTCTGACTTGGCACTGCAGACCGGCTTGAACCCCACTCAACACAATTTTGTCAGTAAAGCACACAGCTCAGCTAAGCGACTGTTGGGTATTTTGAACGATATTCTCGACTTCTCGAAAATAGAGTCCGGCAGGCTCGAAATAGAGCAGACGGAGTTTAAGCTATCAAAGGTATTGGAAGAGGTCTCTATGCTGCTTGAAGTCAAAGCGGATGAAAAAGAGATTCAATTTAGTGTCGAAAAGGGTGAACAGGTACCAGAACGGCTGTTGGGTGATCCACTTCGCCTAGGACAGATATTAAATAATCTGGGTAACAATGCCATCAAATTTACCGGGGTGGGAGGTAAAGTTATCATTGTGGTTGAGGTTCAGCCAAAATTAGAGACCGATATAGAGACAGACACAGTTGAGCTACGTTTCACCGTTACGGATACAGGGATCGGGATGAGTCCAGAGGCTCAGAAGAAAATTTTTCAATCCTTTACTCAGGCAGATGCCTCAACAACCCGGCACTTTGGCGGTACAGGTTTAGGGCTGTCGATCAGCAAACAGCTAACAGAGATGATGCAAGGTGATATTTGGGTTGAGAGCGAAGAGGGGGCAGGCTCTACATTCTACTTTACAGTCCGTTTCAAACCACTTCAGCAGAGTGAATATGAGGTTCAAGAGGCTGACGAACAGACTGCTGTAGCTCGTGATCGGTTAAGAGGGGCTAAGATTCTTCTGGTTGAAGATGATGTTGAGGTGAATCAAGAGCTGGCTGTTGTGATGTTAAAAGGGGCGGGGATCTCTGTTGTAACGGCCAATAATGGTCAAGAAGCACTGAACCAGCTGGAGAGAGAACTCTTTGATGGCGTGTTGATGGATTGTCAGATGCCAATTATGGATGGCTACATGGCTACACGTAGAATTCGTAAAGATAATCGTTTCAATCGGCTACCGGTCATTGCATTGACTGGCAATGTAATGGCAGAGGAGCGTAAGCGTGCATTGGAGGCCGGTATGGTCGATATCATTGCAAAACCCATTGATGTTGACCACCTCTTCAAGACGATGGATCAATGGATTAAGCCTCAAGCAGAGTTACCCCATGAGATAGAACAACAGAAAAGGGAGGAGGGGGATATTGTCTCTGAGCAGATGCAGGGAGAGGGTTCTACTGAAGTGAATATTGATAAAATTATGCCTCTCTTGTGTGAACTGCAGGTCTATTTGCATGAAAAAGACTTTACCGCAGGAGAGTGTCTGGAAAAAGTAGAACCCCTGTTGTCGGGTACAATCTACGCAGACCAAAGTGCACAACTATCTGCCGCAGTAAATAATCTGGATTTTTCAGCCGCAGAGACCTGTCTCACTAGAGTCATAGAGAGGATGAAAACCCCATCATGATATGGGGTATTTGAGAAAAAATCATGATCAAAATAGTCTCTTTTTTGAAAGTTTCAAAAGTCACTCTTCTCTCTGTATTGCTTGTCACCTCTTTGATACTGACTGTGGCTAGCCATACAGTTGAGAAAGTCTCCGGAATGGTTTCTGCTGCATTGGGGATGGCAGGCATATCATCAGTTGTGGGTAATTTGACTGCATCGAACCAAACGCTCAAATCATCCAACCAAATTCTTGAAAAAAAGCATGCAAAAATGGCAACCAACAGGAAACGGCTGTCAGGGTTGGTATCTGAAGTAACGGGAAAAATTTATAAAAGAACTGCAAAAGTTGCTGCTGCAAGTATTGGGGCAATGCCAGCACAAGGAATTCCCTTTCTTGGGGTAGCAGCAGTTGTTGCAGCAACTGCATATGAGGTGGACCAATCCTGTGAAACAATGAAAGATTTACATGAGCTGGATCTTGCGTTTAATCCGGATAATGAGCTGGACAGAGGTGTATGTGGCGTTGATGTCCCGACGGCTGAAGACCTCAAAAAGCAATGGAGTGACCAAACAGGCGAAATCTATATTGAGGCAGTGAAGTGGGGAGAAGAGACAGCAGATGAGCTGTTAAATAATCTAAAACAGATGTATTAATACAATGTATGTGGCAGTGAACCCTTTTTACGCTCCTCCACCAAATTTTAAAATGAATACTATCGAAAGGCTAAACAGTCTCCGGTAAACTTGGTGTGGTTCAGTATGGCGAAAGGTGCGGGTCTCCAGAGTGAGCAGCCAGCTCACAATAATATGGATTTGGGGACACATAGAAAGTATGGTTCGGGATGAACTTATGGTGAACGAGCGGTGGCGATTGTGGCCTGTAGCTAAGGGTTTTTTTGGGTGTGGGGGTGCGGCAAATATATGCGCTACTGATCCAGCGTTAACAGTTGGAAGCAGACGTTGGGGGCCGGTGGATATATAGAGGGCAATACGTTGGTTTTGTGGGGAGGGGGTGACGGTTACAGACTCACAGTTATGGTAGAGAGGGCAGAACATTGTGAGCTGTTGCGATCATTAAAAGTAATTTGAGTTTTCCTGGAATATTCATAATGGTGTGGACTCGTTATAGTTGTGCCGTGTTTGGGGCCGGGGGAGAAGTCAGTGAACAGTGGTGGTGCTAAGGAACCTCTGAACAAGTCTGGGTAATTTGAATTACGTCCATAGTGTCCAAGATCAAGGCGAAGATCGCAGCCAATACCCCAGGGCACCTTCTCTTGCGCAAGCGCAATTCACCTTGTAGCAGGCTATTAGCAAGGTTTTCAACGAAGATATTGGGCGCTATGGGCGTTAGGCATTTACACATGACTTATTCAGAGGTTCCCTAAGCTTTCATAAAACTTCTGAGTGTAAACTCCAAGGATAAGGAGGTCTGTGTTAATCGGCATTAACAGTAATTAGGTGTTAAAATGAATGGTTGATGTTAGTAGCCTCTTTATTGTATTGAGTGAATGGGGAATAACGGAGGAAATGGGTGGATCTTTATTGGGAGCGAAGAGCATGGGGTTGATATATCTTGGCGAAATAAGGGGGTGACATGAAAGTCAGGCCCATCTTTTATCACCAGTTACGTGGAAGCGCATTTACCTTATTACTCACGATTACGGTGATTACGAGTGTAATCTACTATTTTTCCGAGAAAATACTCCTTCGCACCATTGAAGATGGGCTTCAATATCAAGCCGATTTTCGTAAAGATCGCATTCAGGCAATCTATCAGGATGACCTGAAATGGCTGGCAGCAATCACGAAAGATGAGCATTTTTCTGCCTTGGCAGAGAATCTACTCAGTGCCTATGGCAGACCTGATGGAATAGAGTCTCTCTTCTATAGTCAAGCTGAAGATGAGTTACTAGAAAACTATCATGTGAAACTGCAGGCGCAGGGAGTAGAGGATCTTTTACTGCTGAACCCGGATGGAGAGTTGGTTTTCTCTAGTCAATTAATGCTGGATGATATCGGTGAGCAGATGGGTGAAAGCGGAGTATATGGTGATACCATTTTTTCGGAAATGGTAGAGACAGCACTCGCAAAGAAAAGATTGGTTGTGTCGAGGTATGGGTGGGTAGAGCAGATCCAAAGTAAGGCTATATTTCTTGCACAACCACTGCATAGTGACTTTCCTGGCATAGAAGAGCAGTTCGTTGGCTTGGTTGTGCGACCATTGTCTATGGAGCGCCTGAGCAATCTGTTTCAGAGCTATAGTGGGTTAGGCTCTACTGGAGAGATTGTCATAGCACAAAATCGGGGACAGTCTGAACAGGGAGTTACCTTTGTCAGCCAATTCCGTAATGACACATATCAACCCGATGAAGAGTGTGTTGCATTAAGAGTGAACGAGCCCAACCGTTTTGGCATGGTTCAGGCACTTACAGGTGAAACAGGAGCTGGCTGGGGATTAAACTACGAGTGTGAAGAGGTCTATGCGGTCTGGATGTGGATTCCCGGCCTGCAGTGGGGCATGGTGGTTGCCAAGGATAGGGGTGAGATTATGATGCCGATCCATAAGCTGCGACAGAACTTGATGTTGGGCAGTGTGATTATACTGCTGTTATTACTGTGGGTGGTGCATCGACAGTCACGTACCCTTGCTTATCCACTGGAACAGTTAAACCGCTCAACTAAAAAGAGGAGGATTCATCAACAACCATTGACCGCGGTACAAGAGGTGAATAATTTAACATCATCACTGCAAGGCATGGTGACTGAGTTGGAAGAGGCGCTAGATACGGCAGAAAAAGCCAACCATGCGAAGAGTGAGTTTTTGGCCTCAATGAGTCATGAATTGCGCACACCGTTGACGACCATTATCGGTAACAGTCAAATCATGACTAGCAACTTAAATACAGCACGAGTCACCGATTTGCGTCTGCTACAAGAGCTCTCTTCTACCATTGAAATGGCAGGGAAGCACCAGTTGGTGCTGGTCAATGATATTTTGGATATGTCAAAGCTAGAGTCAGGAAAGTTTGGCATCAATGAAATCAGCTACGATCTCTCCACTCTACTGCAAGATACAGAGCGTATGTTGCGTGCGCGTGCTGAGGAAGCAGGTTTAGAGCTGACATTTGATCAAAAGAGTGGTGAGCCTCATCTATTGGTGGGGGATGCATATCGCATAGGACAAATTCTGATTAACCTGATCAGCAATGCGATTAAATTTACGCAGCAGGGGTGGGTGTTGGTCACAATCCATAGATCAGGAGAGCAACTCTGCTTTACTGTGGAGGATAGTGGTATTGGGATGTCAGCCGATGTGCTTACGACGCTCTTCAAGCGTTTTGAACAAGCCGATGGCTCGATTTCAAGGCGCTATGGTGGGAGTGGTCTTGGGCTCTATATCTCACGCAGTCTGGCAGAGTTAATGGAGGGTTCTCTGGAAGCGAGTAGTGAAAAGGGTAAAGGCTCCCGTTTTGAGTTGAGACTTCCGTATAAACCAACAGAAACTCCGGTCACTTCTATAGACATTCGCAGGCAGACTGAAAGGGGTATAGGAGAGAGGTTATCAGGGGCAGTTCTGGTTGCTGAAGATACGCCTGAATTACAATTGTTAGAGCGAAGAATTCTAGAGGCAGTTGGCCTAACGGTAACGGTTGTCAGTAATGGAAAAGAGGCGGTCTCTCTCGCAACAGAAAGGCCTTTTGATTTGATATTGATGGATGTACAGATGCCCATCATGAATGGTATTGAGGCCACAAAAGAGCTACGATCAAAAGGAAGTACGACACCGATCATTGCCTTAACTGCAAATGTAATGCAGGAGCATCGGGATCAATTCTCGCAGGCTGGTGGTGATGATTTTGTCGGTAAACCTATCAATAAACAGGAACTGATCAAAGCCATCACACCCTTCTTTACTGTAAATAGTGAGACAGAGGGAGATGATTCCCAGAGGAATAAAAGAAAAGCGTTAAAAGAGGTGGTGTGGAGTGAGAGCTACTCCGTGGGCCACACCAGCATGGATATGCAGCATCAAATTCTGGTGGGGTATATTAATGAGTTGATTCGTTATGATGAGCTACAATTGGGGGGGGAATCACACAGCAAAATGCTCATAATCTTGGAAAAACTCAACAGTTATATAGAGACCCACTTTCACAGTGAAGAGTTACTGCTCTCAATTATTGACTACCCAAAACTTACAGAGCACTTGCAGGAACATGATGAGTTTAGGGAGAAAATCTCCTGGTACTATAAAGGTGAGATGGGGGCAAAAGAGCTCCGCTCATTGACAGAATATCTACTGAATTGGTTGATCTGTCATATTCTGACAGAAGATATGGCATATAAAGACTATGTCACAGAGTCTGATGAGTCTGGCATTGAGGCAACGGAGCGCGCTGCGCTATCCGAATCTATGGAAAGCACCGAGCCCGAAGTGGACGATGAGTTGATGGGAGTTTTCCGGGAGAGTGCTACCAGAAATCGAAAATTACTGGTAGAGGCACTAGAAAATCAAGACTGGAGCGCTGTGAAGGAAGTGGCTCACCAGGTTAAGGGCAGTGGAAGCTCATTTGGGTTTTCCATGCTGACAGAGAAAGCCAAAGATGTGTGTGATGTCTATGACAATGATGAGCTGGCTGACCTGTCTGATTTAACTCGGATACTGGTCGATGAGTTAGACAAAACTCTGTCCTGATGGGGATCTACTTCACGGCGAAGAACAAGATGTCTTTGCTGATTCGGGCTATCGAGGTATGGAAGAAGAGACCAGAACATCAAGACCGTAAGGTCAACTGGTATATTGTGATGATGCCCAGCAAGAGAAAGCAACTTAACGGTGGGCCACAAGAGTTATTGGAAAAGGCCAAAGCGAGTATCCGAGCTAAGGTGGAACACCCCTTCAGAATCATCAAGCAGCAGTTTGGTTTCAGCAAGACTCGTTACCGGGGTATGGCCAAAAACAATAACCACCTCAACACCATGTTTGCTTTGGCAAACCTCTACATGTGCAGGGAAAAACTAATGAGTTGAGGGAGTGGTGTGCCTCAGTTATACCGGAGCACACCGAAAACAAGATAAATTGGAGGGTTGCGGCCTGAATTTACGAAAATTGGTTGCATGAATTGGACACTATTCTTCAGTGAGGGTTATAGCCAACTTTGGGGTTGGGTGCAGTACTACTATTTTGATACCAAGTAGAGACATGCTCTTTATAAGCCATATCTTCAATAAGAATATGCTCTTTCCACCAAGAAAGCAGCAAAGCGGCAATAACCTTAATTCGCTCATCATTCAGTTTCTGGCCATACTGGCGGCTCAGTTGGCTCCAATAATTCTGATGGCTATCTTTGTGCCTGATCAGCTCTGGGTAGCCCGATTCATACAGCAACTCTTCTTCATGCTGTACATGAGTTATTACAAGATCATGAAGGTTAGACAGCGCAATAAGGAGCTTATCCCTTGGGAGCGCGTCCTCTTCATGCCGACAGAATCTAATCAACTCATTAACTAAGTATGTGATTTTAATATGCTCTTCATCCATCAATGGATGACCTACTGAAAATTCATCACTCCATTTAATATACTGGAATTGGTCGCACCCTAAGTCGTTATAAGCATCATATTGAGAGAGATTTTTTCTTAGGACGCCCCTCAACTGTTCTTTGTCAATCGGCTTGGCTATAAAACCATTGCAGCCGGCCTCATCAAATAGTTCACGGTGTTTAACCATCACATTGGCTGTCAGAGCATAGATTGGTGTATCCACTTTCCTCTCACGAATTATATTGGTTGCTTCAATGCCATCCATGACTGGCATCTGCATATCCATAAAAATGAGATCGTAGCTATGAGCGACTGCCAAATCTACTGCTTCCTGCCCATCGTTCGCAGTAGTTACGGTTAGCCCCATTCCTTCTAGAATACGACGTTCTAACATTTGAAGTTCCGGTGTGTCTTCAACAATCAGCACATGCCCATCGAACTTTTCATTAAGCAGTGATCCACTTCCCGTTATCGTGGTAGTCGATGAAGCCAATACACCACTTTTACGATAAGGTAACTGTAATAAAAAGGTTGAACCAACCCCCTTTGAACTGGCTGCTGTGATCTTTCCCCCCATCATCTGCGCCAGACTGAATGAGATATAGAGTCCTAACCCACTACCACCGAAACGTCGTGATATTGAACCATCAGCCTGTTCAAACTTCTTAAACAGGTGTGACTGCTCCTCTGGAGTCATGCCGACTCCAGTATCCTGCACTTCAAACAGCAACCATTGCTCTTGTTCATCCCGTTTTGTTGTAAGTCGAATCTCACCCTGCTCAGTAAACTTGATTGCATTACCGATAATGTTGATTAAGATTTGACCAATACGCTGACTGTCTCCCAGCAGCTCAAATTTCTCTTCATTTTTCTGGTCGATCAGCAGCAGCAAGCCAGCATCTTCTACACGGATGGATAGCATCCCTCCTATATCTTTTAGGAGCTGACTGAGGTTGTAAGGGTACTCGTCGATTGAGAACTTTCCTGAATCAATCTTGGACATATCCAAAATATCACTCACTAAGGAAAGTTGTGCCTGCCCTGCACCTTGAATATGGCTGACCACCTCTAACAGCTCAGGCGTTGTTAGTTTCTCATCAAGGTATTCTGCGTTTCCAATAATGCTTGTTAGCGGTGTACGCAACTCATGACTCATTGATGCAAGGAACTCATCTTTCGTGTGATTTGCATTTTTTGCATCTTGCATAGCCTGTTTTAACTCTTTAGTGCGGTGCTCAACCTTTAATTCAAGCCGATCCTTTGACTTGCTGAGCTCTCTGGTTCTTTGATTAACCAGTTTCTTGAGTTTGATATTATGCCATCCGAGTAAGGCAAGGATAATTAGAAAAGCAACCGATACCCTAACAACAACTTCCCAAGAAACCTCTCGTCTTTTCTCAACACTCGTCCAACGTTTAAAAATCGCATCTTGTTCGTCACCAGAGATAGTATTTAGGGCCTTTTCAAGAATTGATATCACTTCTGGCGGCAAATTTTGGTGTGATGCAACTTTCAAGCTGTAGGTGAAATCCAGTTTTGTCGCAATTTTAATTTCACTTTGGTATTTCTTCTCAATGAAATACCTGGCAGTAACTGCATTGATGGCGAACAGGTCAGCGTCACCATCCACTACAGCGGCAAAGCCCCGTTTTGTAGAAGGCACCTCGACGTAGGTATTTTTTGGAAAGCTCTCTTTGATGTATTGTCCTAAACCACTATCTTTGACAACTGCGATGGTTTTAAGGAGAGCATCTTTTTCCAGATCAAGATATACCTCATAATCATCGAATTGCGTCACTAGAACAGCTGGGTATGTGTAGATGTCTTTAGCCGTAAAGTCCAAAAACTGCTTTCGCTCTTCAGTCACTGTAACTGCACTGAACATGTCGGCTTTGCCTTCACGTACTAGGGCAACTGATTCAGACCAGGTATTGGTGTGGCTAGGAATTAGATTAAGGCCAGTTTTTTCTAGCAGTAGCTCAAGTAGGTCAGCAATAATGCCAGTATGATTGTCGTTTTCATCTTTCCATTCGAAAGGAGGCCAGTCCGGGTCGTAGACATACGTTAGAGGCTCCCCTTTTTCAACCCAAGCTCTTTCAGCATCGGTCAGTATCTCAATAAAGCTTTCGTTATTGCCATGCTCATCTGTGCTGCTTGCACCGCAAGTACTCACAAATAGAAAAGCCGAAATAGACCAGATAATAAGTAGTTTCATAGTTAATTAATATAATAAACCATTAATGGAGTGTTGCAACTTAATTGGATATCAAGAAACGGTCAATAAGACATTTTATGGCACAGGTGTCAACATAATTCAAAAATACTCTCAGTTTTTACGGGCATATCAGAGGCGGCTCTGGTCGCACTTCCGTCCCTCATTACTCCTCATTCGACAATACACAAGGTCTTACCGGTTTACCTAAACAGGTATTCTGGTGAGGCCATTTTGGTTATTCTATGTTCAGAAAAACGGAGAGGATGATCGGAGAGGATTCCATTTGCACACGTTTTCTCTATGTTTCAGAAAGATATTCTAAAACAGTTGTTTACAGTGTGTTTGTAAGGGAGTAATGTATGGTGCCTGGGAGAGGACTTGAACCTCCACGACCTTTCGATCACTAGCACCTGAAGCTAGCGCGTCTACCAATTCCGCCACCCAGGCTAGGTGAGGGGTTTTCCTCGTTTCGGAAAACGAGCGCGCACTTTACCGATCAGTCGTATTAATGTCAATAAACAAGAGAAAAATTCATTGAATAACGAGAGTAATAAGGTCTATGAGACCCCCGTGGCTGAACGAAGTGAAATTCTTCAGGTGTTGGAACAGAGTACTGAGCCACTGTCGATACGTAGCTTGATCGACTATTTTGAGTATGAGGATGAGTCACGCAGAGAAGGCTTACGGCGTCGGTTGATTGCGATGTCACGTGATGGACAAATTGCGCGTAACCGCCGGGGTGGTTATGGATTGATTGAGCGAATGGATCTGGTTCGGGGACGGGTGCAAGGGCATCCAGATGGGTTTGGTTTTGTAATTCCGGATGAGGGGGGGGAAGACCTCTTTTTGCATGCCAAGCAGATGCGTTCATTGATGCATGGAGACCGTGTATTGGTCTCTATAGTTGGGGTTAACCGTAGAGGTAAGAGAGAGGGGCAACTGGTCAAAGTACTGGAGAGAGGGACACGGCAGGTTGTGGGGCGCTATTTTCTGGAGCGGGGGGTGGGTGTTGTAGTCCCCAGTAATAAGAATATTAACCACGATATTCTGGTGCCAGCGGAATTTGCGGCCAATGCCAAACATGATCAGATTGTACTGGTGGAGCTGATTGATCAACCCTCCAAACACAGTGCACCGATTGGTCAGGTGATTGAGGTATTGGGGGACCATATGGCTCCGGGGATGGAGATTGATATTGCGATTCGCAGTTTTGAAATCCCCCATGTTTGGCCGGATGCAGTAGAGAGAGAAGCGGCAGCAATTCCACCTTCTGTGCCGCAATCGTCGATTGAAGGCAGAAAAGATTTTCGCACGCTTCCGTTAGTAACGATTGATGGGTCGGATGCGCGTGACTTCGATGATGCGGTCTACTGCAGCCGCACTACCAAAGGGTGGCGACTGTTGGTGGCGATTGCAGATGTATCCCACTATGTGGTGCCTGAGAGTCCGCTGGATATTGAGGCTGTACTGCGGGGTAACTCGGTCTATTTTCCCGGCCATGTAGTACCGATGTTACCGGAATCACTCTCGAATGGACTCTGCTCTCTGAACCCTCAGGTAGATCGTCTCTGTATGGTGTGTGAGATGCAGATCGATGAGACGGGTAAGGTGACCCGTTCCCGTTTTCACCGGGGAGTAATGTACTCTGCAGCACGGATGATCTACGATGATGTGGCTGCAGCCTTGGCAGGTGATTTTGAGGGGCTTGATGAGCAGTATCAACGTTATTTACCACAGCTTGAAGAGTTGAATAACCTTTATCAGGTATTGCACCAAGCACGTTCAACCCGTGGTGCAATCGATTTCGATACGGTTGAGACGCGCATTCTATTTGGTGAAGGCAAGAAGATTGAACGAATTGTGCCGACTGTACGCAATGATGCGCACCGCATGATTGAGGAGTTCATGATCGCAGCCAATGTGTGTGCCGCTCGCTTCCTTAAACGTAACAAAATTCCTGCACTCTATCGTACCCATGAACGCCCCTCAGCAGACCGCTTGGATGAGGTGCGGCTGTTCTTGCGTGAATTCGGCTTGACCCTGGCTGGTGGTGATGCCCCGCAACCGGGAGATTATGCACAGGTCTTGGGGCTTGCACGAAATCGGCCGGAGTTTAATTTGATTCAGACAGTACTGCTACGCAGCCTCAACCGTGCAGTCTACTCTCCTGATGAGAAGGTGGGCCATTTTGGTCTGGCTCATGACCACTATGCACATTTTACTTCGCCGATTCGACGTTACCCGGACCTACTGGTACATCGTGCAATCGGCCATCTGTTGGAGAATGATTCAGCTGCAGATTATCAGTATGACAAGGAGGCGATGGGGCGTCATGGAGAACAGTGTTCGATCACAGAACGACGGGCCGATGATGCTACAAGGGATGCAACCGATTGGTTGAAGTGTGAATATATGATGGATCATGTTGGTGAACAGTTCACAGGTGTAGTGAGCGGTGTGACCGGGTTTGGTCTGTTCGTCACGTTGGATCAGGTTTTTGTTGATGGCTTGATTCATATTACCGCTTTGCAGAACGACTACTACCATTTTGATCCTGTGCGCCACCAACTAACCGGAGAACAGGCAGGGCATCAGTTCAGGCTGGGTGATACGGTTGAGGTGCAGGTGGCACGTGTGGATCTGGATGAGCGCAAGATTGACTTTCTATTGGCGGAGGCGGCAGAGGATAACCAGCGTAAAAGAAAAAGCGGGGCTGGTAAGGGGGGACGTAACCGAAAGAGACAGAATGGAGAGGATGCAGGTAAAGGAAAAAAGGGTCGAGGAGGTGCAGCTCAAACGAGAGGTGGGCGAAACAAACAGGCGCAGTCCAAAAAAAATAAGCCTGCAGGAAAGGCAAAAAGTTCAGCGAGCACTCAATCCAAAGCTAAATCCAAACCCAAATCCAAACCCAAATCCAAACCTAAGTCTAAACCTCAGGGAAAACATCAATCAGGGACAACACCCAAGCGTAAACAGCGCAAGAAGACAAACTCGTGAGGATTTGTTGTCGGTTTGCTGTATAATTAAATTCTAATGTATCTGAGGGGGCAACCTTCAGAATAGCCAGAAGCCCGTCACCACTGTGTCGGGCTTTTCTATTAATATAAATCAGCTAAGGATTGACCATGTTCCAAGTGGGCTGCAGCAGCAGTGTCTGTTTTAAAAATGAGGTTCTCTCCGGGTTAACGGTTGCACTGGCACTGGTTCCAGAGGCTGTTGCATTCTCCTTTGTGGCTGGGGTGGAGCCGCTGGTTGGGCTCTATGCAGCCTTTATGGTGGGGTTATTGGCCGCCATTTTTGGTGGTCGTCCAGGGATGATATCGGGCGCAACGGGTGCGATGGCCGTGGTGATGGTTTCACTGGTTGCACAGCACGGTGTTGAATATCTGTTTGCAGCCGTTGTGTTGACAGGTTTGATTCAGATCAGCGTGGGGTTGATGCGACTGGGTAAATATATACGGATTGTGCCCCATCCGGTGATGCTGGGCTTTGTGAATGGATTGGCGATTGTGATTTTCCTTGCACAGCTACAACATTTTCAATTTTCCGCTGCGGATGGTGAGATGAGCTGGATGGGAGGGAGTGAGCTGATGCTGTTTGGTGGCCTGATCATACTGACCATGATGATTATTCACTACCTGCCTAAGCTGACAGGAGCCTTTCCCGCATCACTGGCTGCGATTTTGGTGGTCTCATTTACAGTGATCGGATTGGATTTGGATACCAAGCGGGTTGCGGATCTCGCTTCTATTGAAGGCGGGTTTCCATCTTTCCATATACCCATGGTCTCATTCAGTTGGGAGACTCTCTACATTATCTTCCCTTATGCAGTGATTTTGGCTGCAGTGGGGTTGATTGAGTCACTGTTAACTTTAACACTGATTGATGAGGTAACAGATACGCGTGGTCAAGGGAACCGTGAGTGTGTCGGTCAGGGGATTGCCAATAGCGTAACCGGCCTGTTTGGCGGGATGGGGGGGTGTGCAATGATTGGGCAGAGTATGATCAACGTCAACTCGGGTGGAAGGGAGCGTCTATCCGGTATTGCTGCCGCACTGTTCCTGCTCAGTTTTATCCTCTTTGCCTCCAGCCTGATTGAGATGATTCCAATGGCTGCTCTGGTTGGCGTGATGTTCATGGTGGTATTGGGTACTTTTGAGTGGTCCAGTTTCCGCATCATGAACAAGATTCCGACCAAAGATGCCTTCGTGTTGATACTGGTTTCAGGGGTAACGGTTGCAACAGACCTTGCGATTGCAGTGATTGTTGGTGTAATTGTTTCTGCACTGATTTTTGCCTGGGAACATGCCAGCCATATCAATGTAGATCAACGCGATGAAGAGGATGGCACGCGCATCTATGAACTTAACGGACCACTCTTCTTTGGATCGGTAAAGAATTTTCTGGACCTGTTTAACCCTCAAAATGACCCGGATGAGGTGATCATTGAATTCAAAAATTCACGAGTTGCAGATCACTCGGCCATTGAAGCAATTGATACCCTGGCAGAGAAGTATCTGCGTGCCGGAAAGCAGCTTCATCTGCGTCACCTAAGTTCAGAGTGTCGAATCCTGCTGCATAAGGCAGGAGACCTGGTAGAGGTCAATATGCTGGAAGACCCAACCTACCATGTGGCGGATGATCAGCTGGCATAGTGATCTCATCGGTGAGTCACAGAGTAGATTTACACGGGTTTGCTGTTGTTGATTAGGCAAACCTCACACTGAATCGTTACAATAGAGACAACCTACTATTTGTCTATTTCCAGGAGTAACCATGCCTTCATTTGATACCGTTTCCGAGGTTGACCTTCATGAGGTGACCAATGCTGTTGATCAAGCCAGTCGCGAGATCAGTAACCGTTTTGACCTGAAAGGGACGGGGGCTGCCATTTCAGAAGAGGATGGTGGGATTCTATTAAAAGCAGATAATGAGTTTCAGCTCACCCAGGTGATGGATGTCCTGCGAGGAAAACTGGCCAAACGTGGTGTGGATGCAGACTCGCTGGAGCCTGGTGAGGTTGAGAGTAATGTCAGTGAGGCCAGACAACCCGTTAAACTGGTTCAGGGGATTGATACTACGACCGCCAAGCAGATTGTGAAGCTGATCAAAGGGTCAAAAATCAAGGTGCAGGCGGCCATTCAGGGTGAGAAGGTGCGGGTGACCGGCAAAAAACGGGATGACCTGCAGGCTGTGATGTCACTGCTGCGTGAAGAGAGCCTGTCGGTACCTCTTCAGTTTGATAATTTCAGAGATTAGAGGCGCTGACCATTGCCAGTGGAGGTACGCATCTCTATTGCGGATCAGCAGTTAACCCTCTTTAACAATGAGAACCTGCTAACCCATTATTCTGTTTCAACTGCCCGCAATGGTGCAGGTGAGCAGTTTGGAAGTGGCTGTACGCCACGGGGGCATCACCATATTCGTCTCAAGATTGGTGCGGGGAGTGCAATCAACACGGTTTTTGTTGGACGTCGTGCCACAGGTGAGATCTATAGTGAGGCACTGGCAGCACAATTTCCTGACAGGGACTGGATTCTCAGCCGAATTCTCTGGTTGAGCGGAGATAAGATCAACCTGAATCGTGGAGGGGAGGTTGATACCTTGCGACGCCTGATCTATATCCACGGTACCCCGGAGAGTGAGCCGATGGGTATTCCACGTTCTCATGGCTGTATTCGTATGCATAATCACGATCTCATCGCTCTGTTTGATCAGGTGGAACGTGGTACATCGGTATTAATTGAGGAATAGAAAATGAGTTTAGGTCCTTTGATGGTTGATCTGGATGGCCCGGAGCTTTCGCAGGAAGAGCGTGAACTGTTAGCAGATCCCAGGGTTGGAGGGGTGATTCTCTTCAGTAGAAATTACCATGACCCTGAACAGTTGACTCAGCTCTGCAGTGCCATTCATGCGATTCGTACACCAAAACTTCTGATTGCAGTAGATCAAGAGGGCGGGCGGGTACAGCGTTTCAGAGAAGGGTTTACTGAGCTTCCTGCAATGGCATCAATTGGTCATCAGTTTGAAAAAAATCAATTGTTGGCACACCATATGTCAGAGTCGATTGGCTGGCTGATGGCTGCCGAGCTGTTGAGTTGTGGCGTAGACTTCAGCTTTGCCCCGGTGCTGGACCTCTCACACGGAGTGAGCGGAGTGATTGGAAGTCGTGCGTTTCATCGACAACCAGAGGTAGTTTCCGCCCTTGCCCAAAGTTGGATGCGAGGGATGCACCAGGCAGGGATGGGGGCGGTTGGAAAACATTTTCCGGGGCATGGTGGGGTTACCGCCGATTCACATGTGGATGTGCCGGTGGATGAACGCTCTTTTGCAGATCTTCAAGTTGACGACCTCATCCCCTTTGAGCGAATGGTCTCTTATGGGCTGGAGGGAATCATGCCAGCACATGTCTATTACCGTGCAATTGACCCGAATAACCCCGCTGGCTTCTCAAGGTTCTGGCTACAGGAGGTTTTACGGGGTCAGTTGGGTTTTAATGGCACCATCTTCAGTGATGACCTCAGTATGGAAGGGGCTGGAAAAGTGGGGGGGTATCCGCAACGAGCGGCGGCGGCACTGGAGGCGGGGTGTGATATGGTACTGGTTTGTAACCATAGGGCACACGCTATTGAGGTTTTGGAGTCGCTGCCTGAGCATGCCAATCCACTGGGTACTGCGCGTTTGCTACGACTTCATGGTCGATCTACGATGGATCGTTCGACGTTGTTACAGAGCACGGAATGGAAAAATGCAGTCACACTGGTGCAACGATTAATTGAAGCCCATACAGAGGAGATGGAGTTATGAGTAGTGTTTCACTGAATGAGGTGGCACAGGTGCGTGAAGAGGCTGACTGCCTATGGAGTCAGCAACAGGTGATGAAAGCGCTGGATAAGATGGCTGCAGCGCTCAGTGTACGTATTGCAGACCAACACCCGCTGTTATTAACGGTGATGAACGGGGCTGTCATTCCCATGGGTTATCTGTTAACCCGGCTTGATTTCCCATTACAGGTGGACTACATCCATGCTACACGCTATGGAGAAGCGCTGAGTGGTGGAGCACTGGAGTGGATTGCACGTCCACGCATTGGATTGAGTGGGCGTACCGTGGTGATCGTGGATGATATCCATGATGAAGGAGGGACACTTCATGCACTATCACAGTGGTGTGGTGAACAGGGAGCCAAAGAGGTTGTTACGGTTACCCTGGTTACAAAATTGCACGACCGGAAGATTGCTGAGCCTTCAGATTTTAATGCCCTGACCGTACCGGATCGTTATGTGTTTGGCTTTGGAATGGATTACAAAGGGTATTTGAGAAATATGCCGGGTATCTACGCATTGAGTGAGTAATCCGTGTAATGGATCAATCTATGAGTAGTTCAGCACATCAGCTGCTGTTTGTTATTGAATATGGGGTCTACCCTGAGCTGATTCGTGGCCTACAAGAGAGTCACTACCAGATTCAGATTGAGCATCAGATGCGCAAGGCGATCTCCTTCCTGAAAAAGAAAAGTCCCTCTGTAGTGGTTGCGGAGTTCTACCATGAGCCCGCTTTCCGTGATCGGGTCAGTAATTTAGAGTCAATGCTTGCGCATATACAACGAAAACTACCCGATACACAGGTTATTGTCTTGTATAACCCGGAGGATAAATATTATCTGGACCAGGTGATGGGGCGATTCCCGGTTGACACCATTCTGGCTATGCCGGTTACACCTGCCCAACTACTCAGTGTGGTTTCATAGAGTATAGTTGTAACTGTTTGTGTGGAGCTATCTGGATCGGGTCGACACAACCTGACTGACAATGTGACCCTTGTGAAGACGAGTCTCTAAGGTGTCACCACAACGTACGGTTTTAATATCGAGCAGTGCTTCACTACGTTCATTTAATGTAATGCTATAACCTCGTGCCAGCGTTAACAGTGGGCTAAGTGCATCCAGCGTATGCGCCAGCCCGGAAAGTTGGGTGGAGCGGTGGTGGAGTTGGTGCTGTATTGCAAGTTTGAGTTGTTGAGTCTGCGTGTAGAGGTGGCCTCTGAGCTGATTGATCTGACTATCCGGTGTGTTGTGCTGAAGCTGTTTCTGGAGTTGCCGCAATTTTTCTGACTTCTTATCAATCAATACCTGTTGTGCCCGTTGCAACCGTTGCTCCATCTCATCCAGGCGTTGTGAAACTTGCTGCATGCGCTCTCCAGGGTGTCGTAGCCGTTTCTGAAGGGCATGTAGCTGTAGTGAAAAAGTTTCAATTTCTCTCTTTTGATGGCGCAGCAGTCGCTGCTGCAGCTGCTGAAGTGAGTGGATCCATTCGCTCTGATCAGGAGAGATCAGTTCTGCCGCAGCTGAGGGGGTTGGTGCACGAAGATCTGAGACAAAATCAGCAATGGTGAAATCTGTCTCATGTCCGATGGCAGAGAGAATCGGTATGTTGCAGTGGTAAATTGCCTGAGCAACAGCCTCATCATTGAAGCACCATAAATCCTCCATTGACCCACCCCCACGGCTCAGAATGATTAGATCGCACTCCTCTCTGGTTCGAGCTTGCGCTATAGCAGCGATGATTTTTGCGGGGGCATCTGCTCCCTGAACCACGGTAGGATAAAGAGTAACAGGGAGTGCTGGAAAACGCCGCTTGAGCACAGAGAGAATGTCATGGATGGCGGCCCCGCTGGGGGAGGAGATTAATCCCAGCCGTTTGGGGGGAGAGGGTATCGGCTGTTTATGACTTTCATCGAACAGACCTTCTGCTTCCAGCCTCTTTTTTAACTGTTCGTAGGCACGTTGAAGCGCCCCTTCTCCCGCCTCCTCCATATGCTCTGCGATTAACTGGTAATCACCCCGTGCCTCGTAGAGACTGATGCTGCCACGAAGCGCTATTTGCTCACCATTCTGAGGATTGAAACGAAGGTGGTTAAGTCGATTGCGAAACATGGCACAGCGTATTTGTGCGTCCTGATCTTTGAGTGTGAAATAGATATGACCAGATGCCGGTCTGGAGAGGTTAGAAATTTCACCCTCAACCCAGAGTGTGGAGAAATTTTTCTCCAGAATAAAACGCGCCTCTCGGTTCAGCTGAGAAACCGAGAGGATTTTTCGGTTTAATGGCATCGGGTCAGCGTGAACGGGCGGGGCTTACGGATACTTTAACGCGAATCGATTCATCGGGTCGGTATCCCATTTTTGTGGTGAAGCTTTGACCGTTATAGCGGTAGCTGACGCGGTAGTGTGAGATCTCGGTCTTCTCTTCTGTCTCATAAATGGTCTCACAGCGTTCCACCTCTTTGTAGCGACCTGCGGATTGTGTTGGGTAACGCTCATGGTCATTTGCAATAGAGGCCCCAAGGGCAGCACCGGCAATGGTCATTGCATCTTTACCATGTCCCCCGCCAAACTGGTTGCCGACCACTCCTCCTAAAATTCCACCAATCAGCTCGTTGGTAATGCTGCCATCAGATTTTCCCTGACGTTCTACACGTACGGTCTCTTTCCAACATTTTTCGACCGGTTTTCGAATCGTGTATTGGCGTTCGATTGGAGTCACTTGGGTTACGGTAGCCCAGTCTGTAAAGGTATCTTCAGCCATGGATTGTGAACCCCATACCAAGGAGGTGGCGAGAAAAAGTGGGGTAAGTTTGGTGAATTTATTCATCTTGAGATACATAATAGTGCCCTTCAATCAAAAATGTGAATAGAGCTATTATAGACCGGGAACCCTGAAGTGAGTTCCTAATCCATATTTTTTCCATATTTGGGGTGGAATATTCATGAAAGCTGAATGACTTAAATTGCGGATCGATTTATAATTTGCGCCTCGATTTATGCCCCTCTTTTTGGAGTACGCTATGCGACTTGTTGAGCAAGCCCTTACCTTTGATGATGTCCTTCTTTTGCCCGCCCATTCAACGGTGATTCCTTCCCAGGTCTCACTTCGGTCACGCCTGACGCGTGACATTGAGATTAATATTCCGCTAGTTTCTGCTGCAATGGATACCGTAACAGAATCAAGCCTTGCAATTGCACTGGCTCAAGAGGGTGGGATTGGTATTATTCATAAAAATATGACCCCTCAACAACAGGCACGCGAGGTTGTGAAGGTGAAACGTTTCGAGAGTGGTGTAGTGACAGACCCTGTGACTATCTCATCTTCTGCGACGATTCGAGAAGTGGTTGAGTTGACACAACGCTACGGGATTTCAGGCGTTCCAGTCGTGGATGGCAGTGATCTTGTCGGTATCGTTACCAGTCGTGATCTGAGGTTTGAGACTCGGCTGGATGAGAAGGTGACAACCGTCATGACCCCAAAAGATCGTCTGGTTACCGTTTTGGAAGGGACCAGTAAAGAAGAGGTTAAGGCGTTACTCCATGAGCACCGTATTGAGAAAGTACTGGTCGTGAATGAGCAGTTTGAGCTGCGTGGCATGGTGACTGTCAAGGATATTCAGAGAGCAACCGATAAACCCGATGCCTGTAAGGATGATCAAGAGCGTCTGCGGGTTGGTGCTGCAGTGGGTACCGGAGCTGATACTGAAGAGCGTGTATTGGCATTGGCTGAAGCCGGTGTAGATATTGTGGTTGTAGATACAGCACATGGACACTCTCAAGGCGTACTGGACAGGGTTCGCTGGGTTAAAGACAATTTCCCGCAAATTCAGGTCATTGGTGGAAATATCGCAACAGGGGCTGCCGCGAAGGATCTGGTGGCTGCCGGTGCGGATGCCGTCAAGGTGGGTATTGGTCCTGGTTCCATTTGTACTACAAGAATTGTGGCAGGTGTTGGTGTACCCCAGATTACTGCGGTCGCCAATGTGGCAAAGGCACTTGAGGGGACAGGAGTGCCGGCTATCGCAGATGGTGGAATTCGTTACTCTGGAGATATGTCCAAGGCGATTGTGGCGGGCGCACATGCCATTATGGTGGGTGGAATGTTGGCGGGCACTGAAGAGGCACCGGGTGAAGTAGAACTCTATCAGGGGCGTTCCTATAAGTCATACCGAGGGATGGGGTCATTAGGTGCCATGCAGAAAGGCTCAAGTGACCGCTATTTCCAGGAAAATAGTGGTAATGTTGAAAAACTGGTACCTGAAGGTATTGAAGGACGCGTCCCATACAAGGGGGCCATGTCAACCATTGTGCACCAGATGATGGGGGGGTTGCGTTCCAGTATGGGATATACCGGTTGTGCAACTCTTGAAGAGATGCGGACTAAACCGGAATTTGTCCGCGTAACCGGAGCGGGTATGGTTGAAAGCCATGTTCATGATGTCAGTATCACTAAAGAAGCACCAAACTATCGTGTATAAACCACGGCTCTCCAGCTAAAGGCCCCCTGAATCACTCTTGAAAATTATTGGAATAAATTGATGAGTCTTGATATCCATAGTGATCGAATCCTGATCCTCGACTTTGGTTCGCAGTACACCCAGTTGATCGCACGACGTGTACGTGAAGCGGGGGTCTATTGCGAACTTTATCCCTATGATGTGGAAGAGGAGATGATTCGTACATTTGCCCCGAAGGGAGTCATTTTGTCCGGTGGTCCGGAGTCAACCACGGATGAAGATACGCCAAGGGCACCTCAGCTTATATTTGATCTGGGGGTTCCAGTGTTGGGGATCTGCTATGGCATGCAGACTATGGCTGCACAGTTGGGTGGTGAAACAGAGAGTGCAGACCACCACGAATATGGTTATGCACAAGTTCGTGCCCGTGGTCATACGGCACTGTTAAAAGATATTGAAGATCATACCTCGCCAGAGGGGTACGGTCTGTTGGATGTGTGGATGAGCCATGGAGACCGGGTTGCTACCTTACCCGATGGTTTTTCGGTGATGGCTTCAACCGATAATGCACCACTGGCAGGCATGGCCGATGAGAGTCGTGGCTATTACGGTGTTCAATTTCATCCAGAGGTGACGCATACCAAACAGGGTGAGCGCATTATCAACCGTTTTATTCTCGATATCTGTGGTTGTGCTGCGCTATGGAATCCAGCCAACATCATCGAAGAGAGTATCGAGCAGATCCGTAAACAGGTTGGAGAGGATGAAGTCCTGCTGGGGTTATCGGGTGGAGTTGACTCCTCAGTGGTTGCGGCACTGCTACATCGGGCAATCGGTGACAAGCTCACCTGTGTATTTGTCGATAATGGTTTGCTACGCCTGGATGAGGGTGAGCAAGTGATGGCGATGTTTGCCGAACACATGGGCATACGGGTGATTCGCTCCGATTCCGAATCCCGCTTTCTGGATGCGTTGCGTGGAGAGACTGATCCTGAGAAGAAACGTAAAATCATTGGCCATACCTTTATTGAGGTATTTGATGAAGAGGCAGGCAAACTTGATAATGTGAAATGGTTGGCACAAGGGACCATTTACCCCGATGTGATTGAGTCGGCAGGTGCAAAATCAGGCAAAGCAAAGGTTATCAAATCGCACCATAATGTTGGTGGTCTGCCTGAGGATATGAATCTACAGCTGCTGGAACCACTGCGTGAACTCTTTAAAGATGAGGTACGCAAGATTGGTATGGAGTTGGGGCTTCCTTCCGAGATGGTCTATCGTCACCCATTTCCCGGTCCGGGGCTGGGAGTGAGGATTCTTGGTGAGGTCAAAAAAGAGTTTGCAGACCTGTTACGTGAAGCTGATCATATCTTTATCTCAGAGCTCAGGGCAGCAGGACTCTATGATCAGGTGAGTCAGGCCTTTGTGGTCTTTCTGCCGGTTCGCTCAGTTGGTGTGATGGGCGATAATCGTCAGTATGACTATGTTGTTTCACTGCGGGCGGTAGAGACTATTGACTTTATGACGGCACGTTGGGCACATCTTCCGTATGAGTTTCTGGGGAATGTTTCTACTCGAATTATTAATGAGATTAATGGAATATCAAGAGTGGCCTATGACATCTCTGGAAAGCCCCCTGCAACGATTGAATGGGAATAGAAGAGCAAGATCAGCAGTGGATGGCGCATGCGCTGAATTTGGCATGTCGGGCAGAGGAGGAGGGGGAGGTTCCAATAGGTGCCGTGGTCGTCAAGGATGGTGTGGTGATTGGAGAGGGGTGGAACCGCCCCATCGCGCTGCATGATCCGACAGCACATGCAGAGGTTCAGGCGATTCGTGCTGCGGCAATTAAACAGTGTAATTACAGACTGCCCGGTTCCACTCTCTATGTAACCCTTGAACCGTGCACCATGTGTGCAGGGGCCATTCTTCAGGCACGTATTGAACGCGTGGTGTTTGCCACAACAGATCCGAGATCCGGTGCGGTAGAGTCACAATTTCAACTGTTAAATCATGCTGAGTTTAACCACCGTTGCAGGGTGGATTCGGGACCTCTTGCAGCCCAGAGTGCTGCCTTATTGAAGCAGTTTTTCAGAAAGAGGCGTAATTCACCATCTACAAGAGTTTCGTAGCATTGGACTATGCAGCAGAGTCTACACACCTATTTGAGTCTTCAGCAAATTGATGCCGAGCCACTGATGCAGCGTATGGATACGATTTATCGACCGTTGGCTGAATGGTTAAGGCTCCAGTGCGAGAACTCTTCTCAACCGATAGTGGTTGGGATTAATGGCGCTCAGGGCACCGGTAAAAGCACGCTTGCTACGCTGTTGAAAATATTGCTAAAAGAGTCCTGTGCTCTTGAGAGTATTGTGCTCTCCCTGGATGATTACTATCTGAGTCAAGAACAGAGAGCGGTGTTGGCAGGCAGTGTCCATCCTCTGCTGAAGACTCGCGGTGTCCCAGGAACTCATACTATAGATCAGCTCAATGACCAACTGGAACAGTTGATTGAGTTGCAACCGGGTAAACAGATAGAGCTAAGCCGATTTGATAAAGCAACGGATGATGTGAGTCCTGCTGAAGTGTGGAAATGTCCACAGCAAGGCCTGGATCTGATTTTATTGGAGGGGTGGTGTGTAGGAGCAACTCCTCAAACAGAGCAACAGCTAGAAGCTCCGGTCAACAGGCTGGAGCACGAGAGAGACTCGGATGGACGATGGAGAACCTTTGTGAATCAAAAACTGAAAGGTTCCTATCAAGTGCTGAACAGTCGTCTGGACTTTCTGTTGATGTTGTTGACACCCGATTTTGAATCAGTCGTCGAGTGGCGAAAACTGCAAGAGTCGAAATTGAGAGCACTTAACCCTGATTACGGAATGAAAGCAGGTGAGTTACGTGCCTTTATGGAGTATTTTCAGCGTCTAACAGAATTTATGCGGACTGAAATGCCGCAACGTGCCGATGTGGTGTTGGCTGTTGCAGAGAACCATCAAGTGGAGTCAATGGTGCCCAACCTGCAATCTGTAAAGTATTCGAGAGGGGAAGAGCTGTGAGTCAGTGGCGACTGTATATTCAATTGATGCGGTTGGATAAACCGATTGGGATTCTGTTACTCCTGTGGCCAACCTTGTGGGGGTTGTGGATTGCTGCAGATGGCTTTCCCCCCTCTGTGGTGCTACTCGTCTTCCTCGCGGGAGTGGTATTGATGCGCTCTGCAGGCTGTATTATCAATGACTACGCAGATCGAGAAGTAGATCGTCATGTGCGTCGAACCATTAACCGCCCTATCACCAGTGGCGCAATTTCAGCTAAACATGCACTGATCATGTTTCTACTACTGGTGCTAATCTCATTTGGTTTGGTGCTGTTGATGAATCAGTTAGTGATCCAACTCTCATTCGGGGCGATTGTATTGGCAACACTCTATCCGTTTATGAAACGTTATACCGATCTACCACAACTGTTCCTAGGGGCAGCATTTGGTTGGGCAATACCCATGGCTTTTGCGGCTGTAACTGGTTCCGTACCGATGACTGCATGGATACTCTTTTTGGCAACACTCTGTTGGGCCGTGGTCTATGACACCATGTACGCAATGGTAGACAGAGAAGATGATTTGAAAGTAGGGGTACGTTCTACTGCAATTCTCTTTGGGAGTTGGGACCGGTTTATGATTGGTCTGTTTCAGCTGATTATGCTGGGTTTGCTCGTGTTGGCAGGAGATGGCTTTGAGTTAGGCGGGTACTACAATTCAGGATTGCTAACTGCCGCTGCTTTAGCAGGGTATCACCAGTGGTTAATTCGAAATCGTGAACCACAACGCTGTTTTCAGGCGTTTCTTCATAACCACTGGATTGGATTGGCTGTCTTTGTCGGGATTGTAGTCGATGTTAGCGCTTAGGATGTTTCTTCTGACAGGCGCGAGTAATCAGTTTTGCAGCGACATCACTGCCCACACCCTGCAAATTATTCAGTAGACAATTCCAGTAATCCTCAGGGTATTCAGCGACCACTTTCTCTTGAGGTGGTAATTTGTAGGGAACGGGTTTGGTGCTGTACTGCGTGGGTCGAGGTTGTTGAACCACTGGCCCCTGTTGGGTATGAGGTTGGACACGAGGTTGCATGACAGCGGTTGGCGCAGGAGTTTGCTGCGGTTGCATAACCGGTCGGGGAGCCGGTTGCATCTGCGGAGGTTGGTAACTGAGTGGAGAGGATTGAATGGGGTCAAAGGGAGAGGCGATGGTGCTCCAGATGTCATCAGGAATCTTTTCAAGCTGCTTGGGAGCGGGGCGTTGAGAGTTTTGTTGGTGACTTGTAGGCGTTGCAGGAGAGAGTGATGGCTCAGCCATGACCGTTGCGTTTAATGTAAGACCCAATAATGTACTTAATACTGTAAAAAGGTATTTGTAACGATTATTGGCGGCAATCTTTCTCATCATTCCTGTCCCTGTTCTATGGTTGTTGCGAGGAAATGGATAATACCATCTTTAATAGAGTTTTTTTCTTGTAAAGAGCATGGAAATAGTATTGTTTCTAAAGTATTATGTCGACTGTTCAATTGCTGAATCAATGTTTTGTGAAGCAAACTTCTGAATCTATTTTGCCGAAATCGAAAGGAATTTTTTAATGAAGAAACTCGACTATGCAGCCTTGTTGGCACTACCTGCATTAGCTTTAACAACCTCTCTACAAGCTGGAAGTTTTGAAGGCTATCTCATAGATACTAAAGGTAATATTATCCATACCCCTTTTGGAGAATGTATCCATACAGGTTTTTGGAATAAAGAGTATGCACAGCCTCAGTGTGATGAAATTCTCGAAATTCGTTCAAAGTATGCAGTAGCCGTTGATGTTGCTGAGAAAGCGGGTCTGCCTGCACCGGCCAAACCACCCGAAATCATAGAGATGGAGATGGCGAAGATTGAAGAGCCAACAGCTCCGCTAGCAACTGTTTCAATCGGTATGCCCGAATCAGCAGAGACAGCAGAGGTTGCAGATACTACAGCTGCTGTTGAGCAATTGGCTGAAGTAGAGGTTCTGGATGGCATGAGCTTGTGGACCATTGCAGCTCAAGAGCAGGTTTATGGAAATAGTGCGCTTTGGCCACTATTACTCTGTGCAAATAGAGACCAGATTGTGGATGCAGATCTAATCTATGCCGGACAGGTCATTGCTGTGCCGCATGAAAGTTCAACGGCTGCAGAAGAGGCTGCAACCACTCACGCCAATATGCGCGGAGATTGGGAGCTGGGTGAAGTAGAAGATACAGATCTGGAATATCTTGCATTGCACTGCTCTCGCAACTAACGCTTCTATATACAGCCACTCAATACAGCCATTCAGAATTCACTGAGTGGCTGCCTTAATTAACCTTAATTGATTACTCTATTATGTTGAAAAGTTTAAAGTTATTTTTACTGGTGATTCTCTTTTTTCCAGTTGTTCTGACTGCTGAAGAGAGTGACATGGCTGAAGAGATGGATGTTCATTCAGAGTCTATAGCAGAGCCCATAACAGAGCCTGCTGAGGAAGAGCCTGTCGAGAATATGGAGTCGAGCAAGGCAGAAACAGTAGAGACTCAACCGGTGAGTGCTAAAACCGAAAACACTGAAAAAGTGGATCAGGGTGGGCTTTATATGGAGATCAACAAGCTTGAGCAGCGCGATGAACTCTGTGTAGCTTATGTACGCTTCTCGAATAAAAGTGATATTGAATTCTCGGAATTCAAGTCTGAGCTTTTTGCATTTGATAGAGATGAGATTATTACGGCACATTTTTTAGCTGATTTTCAGCAGGTTATGGCAAATAAGACTGTTGTAAAATTAGTCCCGATGAAAGCAACCACCTGTACAGATGTGGGTAGTATTCTCCTGAATCGTATGACCTCCTGTAAAAGCGGGGAACAGGATGTACCTGATTGCCTCCGTAGATTGACTACGGGTGCTAAGGGTTCGATTAAACTTTTCAAGTAGGAAGCAGATCCCATGGAAGTAGAGGCACTCATCTCAAAAGGTGGTCCAATCGCGATCATTCTCCTGGCCCTTTCAATCTATGGATTGGCAATATTACTGTTAAAACTCTACCATTTTCTCACCCGGGGGGTGTTGTTTAGCTCCGCTAACTTTGTCAGTTTGACCATAGAGCAGATTGAGAGAGGACAGGTTGAACTGGCTTCAACGAAATTGTTGAAAAAAAGGCGCAACCCAATTGCTGCAGTCATGGCGAAATCGATCCAATTGTGTGACACGACCAGCTCTATTGATGAAAACAGTGCAGCTAAAGAGGAGCTGGAGAGTGAAGGGCGTGCTCAGCTTGAACACCTGACCTCCTATATCCGGGGGTTGGATGCGGTTGCGCATTTAAGTCCTCTATTGGGACTGTTAGGGACCGTTCTGGGAATGATTCAGGCCTTTATGCAACTTGAGGCAGCAGGCGTACAGGTGGATGTAGCTCTGTTGGCAGGTGGTATCTGGGAAGCACTGGTGACGACTGCATTTGGTTTGGCTGTGGCAATCCCTGCTCTGGCAGCGGTGAACTGGTTAGAGGGTATTGTAGAACGGGTGCGGCAGGACATGGGGGATGCTGTAACGCGCACACTCAGTGCTATGCGACGTGCTGGTTAACTATTCCATATAGTTGATATTATGCAATTCCAGAAGACAGGTACCCGGTCCAAACGGCGCTGGCTCAGTCTGACTTCTCTGATTGATGTGGTTTTTCTGCTGCTCATTTTCTTTATGTTAACGACCAGCTTTTCTCAACAGAGGATGATGTCTCTCGATATTCCAGCCAATAAAGGCAAGGGGCAAAGTGCCTGGCAAGGTGGATCACTGGTTAGAGTTCACTCCAATGGAGAACTTGATCTGAATGGCAAAACGGTAAAACTGTCTGAACTTTCAATGAAGACAAACCAACACTTACTGAAGAGGCCAGATGCACGATTTATTGTACGTCCCGACCCAGGCCTGCGTTTACAAGAAGTCATTGCCGTAATGGATCAGCTACGTGTGGGTGGTGCTGAGATGGTCAGTCTGATTCGGTAGCTCTGTTCAAATGCAATTCAAATACCATAGAAGCAAACACTCTGAGCTGGATATGACACCATTGGTGAGTGTGATTTTTCTGCTCATCATCTTTTTTCTGGTTGCAGGTACGGTGAGATCTCCCAGCTTTTGGGATATAGAACACCCTCACTCCAGTAGTACGATGAAAGTGGTCCCCATGAGCCTGACTATTTTTGTAGATCAAGATGGGAAACGAGCCGTTGGAAAGCGGGAGGTTAGAAACCGATACCAGCTACGCTACCTGATTGATGAGAATTTTATTCAAGGTCAACCACCTTCAATTGAAATTCATGCCGATCAACGGGTAGATGCACATGAAGTGGTTAAATTGTTGGAGGAGATCCGTAGTAGCGGTGTGAGTAAAGTGGAGTTAATTACCGAGGTTAAACCCTAACTTATGGTGATTCGCGCCCAGCACTGGTTTTTTGCACTGGTAGCATCGATGCTGTTTCATCTGGCTATAGTTTGGTGGTTACCGATCTATCAGTTAGAGACGGTTAAGCCCCGTGAGGAGCTACCGTTTACCGTACTATTGGCTGACCAAGATGTATTGGAGCAGTTGACACTCAAACAACCAGAGAGCTTGCAAAGTGAGGAGATCCCTCTAGTTTCTCTGGATGAGACTATGCAGACCATCATTGACTTGTCTCCATCTGCGATTCAGCCCCCCCCATCGGATATGCCGCTGGATCTGTTTCCCGTAGATATGGTTGATCCACTAGCACCTGTAGCCCCAACAGACCTTGTAATGGAAGTGAGTGCCGAGGTCATGGCTCCACAGTCCCAAACTGTTGTGACGATTGTCGATAGTCAGCCTATTGAGCTACCCTCTACTGTGCCGCTTAATTTGCCTCAGCTGTTACCGGATCAGCTGACAAAATTAGAGGATATTATGGAGGTCACTCAACATGTTACCGATATGGTACTACCCATAGAGTTGGCACCTGTAGAGAGTGAACTGGAGCTTGAAGATGAAATCTTACCACTCGAAATGGATGACCAGTCAGAAGTTGTTCTTGCCGAGATCATGATTGAGCAGGTTGCCTTCGATGCAATGACCTTTGAAGGTTTACCTGAGATTACTGCACTGGACTGGTCACCTCAAGGGGGTGGATTGCTTTCACAGTCAAACGCTACAGGAAAAAAACCACGTTATTGGAGAAGTGCATTCCCAGGTGCCAAAGGGATCGATTTTCAATATCGAAAAAAGATGCGTAACAAGTTGGCGCAGTTTACCCTCTACCCAAAAGCCGTTGCAGAAAAACTGGGGATTGAAGGGCGTGTGTTGATTGGCTTTACTCTGAACCGCTCTGGTGAGTTATTGGAGACAGAGCTGATTGAGGGGTCGGGCCACCAGGTTCTGGATGAGGCCGTGATGCAAATGATTCAATTTGCCCAGCCCTTTGAGGTATTGCCGGAGAGTGTTACTAACGAAAAGATTAAATTCGCCTTTCCGGTCACGATCAAGCTGAAAAGATAGTGGTGAAGGAAGCTCTGAGCCAGCGAACACTCTTTTCCCACCGTCCCTATTGGGCTCACCGCTTTGGTGTCGCCGAAGTATTACCTACATCGCAACAGGAGATGGATCAACTGGGTTGGGACTCTTGTGATGTCATCCTGGTTACCGGGGATGCCTATGTGGACCACCCCAGTTTTGGCATGGCATTGATTGGTCGCCTACTGGAGGCTCACGGTTTTCGTGTAGCGATCCTTTCTCAGCCGGATTGGAAAAGTGTCGACCCTTTTCGTTCACTGGGACGCCCCAATCTCTTTTTTGGTGTCACTGCGGGCAACATGGACTCCATGGTCAACCGTTACACCTCAGACCATAAGCTACGCAGTGATGATGCCTATACACCTGCGGGTAAGGGGGGGCATCGGCCAGATCGTTCTACAATTGTCTATAGCCAGAGATGTCGAGAGGCCTATGGCGATGTGCCAATAATTATTGGTGGTATTGAAGCAAGCCTGCGCCGCTTGGCACACTATGACTACTGGTCCGATAAGGTACGGCGTTCAATTCTGGTTGATAGTCGAGCAGATTTGCTGCTCTATGGAAATGCGGAGCGGGCGATTGTTGAGGTCGCACATCGAATTGCTGCGGGTGATAAGCCAAAATTGATCCGTGATCTACGGGGGAGTGCCTATTTACTGGACCAATCTGAGTTAACCCGGATTGAAGAGAGTGAGAGCAAGCACTGGGAGATTGTTGACTTTTCAACCTTGCCCGATGAAGAGGGAGCGCAGCCGAAGGTCCAATTTGAGCGCAGTAAAAGAGTGATTCGACTGCCCTCATTTGAGCAGGTGAGTCAGGATAAGAAGCTCTATGCGCATACCTCCCGACTCTTTCATCTGGAGACCAACCCAGGCAATGCACGACCACTGCTGCAGCCCCATGGGGATCGTTCACTATGGGTCATGCCACCACCGATTCCGTTAACGACAGAAGAGTTGGACCGGATTTATGAGCTGCCCTATACACGACAACCTCACCCTGGTTATGGGGAGGCGCGTATCCCCGCTTTTGAGATGATTCAATTCTCAATTAATATTATGAGAGGCTGTTTTGGAGGCTGTACCTTCTGTTCGATTACAGAGCATGAGGGGCGCATTATTCAGAGTCGTTCAGAGGCATCTGTACTGCGTGAGATTGGTGAGATAGAACAGCAGCCGGGCTTTAGCGGACATATATCTGACCTCGGTGGACCAACGGCCAACATGTATCGTATGCACTGCAGGAGTGAGACCGTTGAATCAGCCTGCAGACGACTCTCCTGTGTCTATCCTGATATTTGCAAACAGTTGGATACCAGCCACAAAGCGTTAACCCACCTCTATCGGCAGGCTCGTAAACTGCCCGGCATTAAAAAGGTCTTTGTTGCATCAGGGCTTCGCTATGATCTCGCAGTGCGTGACCCGGAATACATTGAGGAGCTGGCAACTCACCATGTAGGTGGATATCTCAAAATTGCACCTGAGCATACCGAAGAAGAGCCACTGAGCAAGATGATGAAGCCCGGTATCGACTCATTCTATCGTTTCAGGGAGATGTTTAACCGTTACTCTAAAAAGGCGGGAAAAGAGCAGTATCTGATCCCCTATTTTATTGCCGCACATCCGGGAACAACGGATCGGGATATGGTGCAACTTGCGTTATGGCTTAAACAGAATCGTTTCAGACCCGATCAGGTGCAAAATTTTCTGCCTACACCCATGTCTCTCGCAACCACAATGTATCACACAGAGCAGAATCCACTGCGTAAGGTCAAGCGCAACTCCAACGCAATTCCAATTCCTCGTGGTGGCAGGCAGCGTAGAGTACATAAGGCGCTGTTGCGTTATCACGATCCACATAACTGGCCGTTGCTACGTCAGGTATTAAAAGAGCTGGGGTTGGCATCATTGATTGGTCCCGGAAAGGAGCAGTTGATACCTGCCGAAACCGGCCGTTTTCGGGGTACACAAGGTAGACGCGGAAAAAAGGTACAGCCCAGAGGCAAGAGAAACGTGTCACAGCGAACGAGAAGGTGATGTTCAATAAGCCTGAGATAGAATGCACGCCGCTATGTGAAACCATCTGGGAGTGGATGGTTCATTACTCCTCAACGGTTCTGACACCCTCAGAGTGTGAGTGGTTGCTTGATAGTGTAGGTCGAGTAGCAGACTCTGTGCAACAGATCGCCCCAAATGATGAAGAGATGCTCATTGCGGCACTGCTCTACAGCTTTCAGCAACATCTTGGCATTGACCTGCCAGAAGAGCTGCCTGAAGATCTGTTTGAGCAGTTGGGTGAGGCCGTGTTGCAGCTGATAGAGGGTACGGTGGAGATGACAACACTACATGCCAATCAGGCCTCTGTTGATCTTGTGAGTGATCTGCACCATGAGAACCTCCGAAAGATGTTGTTGGCCATGGCAAAAGATGTCCGTGTTGTGGTGATCAAGCTAGCGACTCACCTGGAGTTGATGCGCACACCAGGTTCATTGAGCGAAGATGAACAGATTCAGAATGCACAGCTGACCCGAAATATATTGGCACCCCTGGCAAACCGCCTGGGGATGGGGGCACTGAAGTGGCAATTGGAAGATCTGGCTTTTCGTGTGCTGGATGCAGAGGCCTATCAATCTCTCTCTCAACAAATCGAGTTAACCCGAAGAGAGCGAGAGCTCTATGTCGAGCAAGCGGTCACTGCAATCAGAAATATATTGGCAGAGCAGTCAATTACAGGTGAGGTTAGCGGACGAAGTAAGCACCTCTATAGTATCTGGAAAAAGATGGTTCGAAAACGGGTCGAGGTGGAATCACTCTATGACCTGAATGCGGTGAGAATATTGGTAGAGACGGTCTCAGACTGTTATGCGGCTCTGGGTGTAGTGCATGGTCTCTGGAACCATATTCCAAAAGAGTTTGATGACTATATTGCAAACCCCAAAGGGAATAACTATCGATCAATCCATACCGCTGTTTTTGGTCCGGAGGGACGTGTCCTGGAGGTACAGATCAGAACCCATGAGATGCATGATGCTGCAGAGCTGGGAGTCGCCTCACATTGGAGATATAAAGAGGGAACCCGCTATGACCCGGGCTTTGAACGTAAAGTTGAGTGGTTGCGACAGCTATTAGAGTGGAAGGATGAGGTCGTTGACCAGGAGAGCCTTGATGTTGCCCAATCATTGGGAACCCGGTTTGAAGATGAGATGGCGCAGGAGCATATTTATGTATTAACGCCCGCAGGTGAGGTGATAGAGCTTCCTGAAGGCGGTACAGCGCTGGATTTTGCCTATACCATCCACTCTGGGCTGGGCCACAGGACACGGGGTGCAAAAGTGGATGGACGCATTGTGCCACTGAATCAGCCACTACAGTCGGGGCAGCGTATTGAAATATTGACGATTAAAGAGGGAGGGCCAACGAGGGACTGGATGAACCCCAATTTAGGCTACCTGGCTACATCGAGAGCGAGATCCCGGATCAGGCAGTGGTTTCGAAAACAGGATTTTGAAGAGAATATAGCGGCTGGACGTACGATTCTGGAGCGGGAACGGGTACGGGCAGGTTCACCAGCTGTTGATCTTGAAAAATTGGTAACACGCTATGAACAGAAGGATATCGATCATCTCTATGCTGCATTGGGTCAGGGGGATATTACCTCAGGGCAGATTGCAGCAGCATTGAATCAGCCTCTGGAGCGTCAGAAGCCGAACGTTAAAAAGAGATTACGAAAAAAAGAGCTGGTTACTGACGAGGATACTGAGAGTATCTCTATTTGTGGAGTAGGGTCATTGATGACCGCTATGGCCCATTGCTGTAATCCACTCTATCCTGATCCTGTTATTGGTTTTATAACACGCAGTCGTGGAGTGACAATACATCAACAAGAGTGCCCGAATGCACTGCACTTGATTGAAACCGAGCCGGAGCGGGTAGTAGAGGTGAATTGGAGTTGTGATCACAAGGTTCAAAATACAGTTCCCATAACAATCAAAGCATATGATCGATCAGGTTTATTGAGAGATATTACTGACCTGTTTAGTCGGGAATCTGCAAATATTGATGCCATTCATACCTCAACAGATAAAGATAAACATCTTGCGACAATCCGGGTAAATATTGAATTAGATGATGTGGTCAGAGTTGGAAAAATTCTGGACCAATTGTTAAGAATGCGCAATATTATCTCTGCAGTGAGAGATCGTTAAGAAACCTCTGAATAAGAGCAGGGTAATTTTAATCTACCTTAAATATACTTTTTGTTAGGGAACCCCTGAATAAGTCATGAACAATTGCCTCGTACCCATAGCACCCAATATCTTCGTTGCTCGACCTCGTTCCTCGGTTGAAAATCTTGCTAATAGCCCGCTACAAGGTGAATTGCGCTTGCGCAAGAGAAGGTACCCTGGGGTATTAGCTGCGATTTTTCAAGGTAAGACGTATTACGTCGAAAGAGACACCCTGGAGTGCGCCTTGATCTTGGGCGCTTTATGAGCACGATTCATTTTGCACAGACTTATTCAGAGGTTCCTTAGTTTTATTTCAGAGATCATTAATATATTGAAAATAATTTCATCATCTATTATAGTTTTAGTGTATATTTCAGCGATCTATATAGGTAGAATTATAGATGGAGCTGTTTTTATTTATTAAATACCTGTGAATATCAAAGTGTGGAGAATTATATGAAACTTGAAAAAATGACTGATACCAAATTGAATACACTATTTAAGGAGGTAACTGCAGAAGTCGACCGTAGAAAACAGGCGAACTCAGTCAATGCAAAAGTTGAAAAAGAGCTGGCTGCACTAGCCAAAAAGTATGGTGTAGATACGGTAAAACGTTTGGCGGCAACGACTAAAAAACGTGCCGTAAAAAAGCGTGCGAAAGTGAAACCTGTTTACCAAAATCCGGACAATTCTGCACAAACCTGGACAGGGCGTGGCCGTACGCCTCAATGGGTTGCAGAAGCGGAGAAAAAACATGGTGGCAGAGATGCTCTGCGTATCCCTGCGTAGTTAAACCAGTTTTTACAGGCTTGCCTCTCCTATTATCACAGATGAAGGAGAGGCAAGTAGTAGAAACAACTATGAGCAGGATTAATAACAGTAACAGTAACAGTAACTATAGTAGTCGCTATTGGTTCCTCTGATGAAGTGTCAATAGCTGTCGTATCGTCTCTGGATCAAAATCAATACCCTCTTCAGCATCAGGATTGAGAGAGACTCCCATTCCCTCCCCAAGCCTTTCAAGCATCCAGGGAACCTCTGCTATAAAACCCCCATCATATTCTGGGTAATTTTTAATAAACTCTTTTGATTGTTGCGGATCACTGAAAATCACCATTACAGAAAACCCCTCTTCTGTCTCCAATGTTAGTGGTTTTGCCTTGTCTGACTTTTGAAATCCAACAGGCGTATTTTGTCCGTCATTGTCAGGGTCAGTTACAGGCATAAAGATTTGAGCTGTTAAGAATTGGCTCATGAACGCCTCAATCTCAATTTCTCCTTGATGTGCCTTGGTCAGCAGTTGCTTGAGGTCACTACTGTTTGAGTCAGTGGTGTTCATAGGTGTCTCCTAAAAAATGTTATAAATTTTGGATTAGATGAAAATGAATGAGGCGTTATTCAGGGCCTCCTCAATTGAATCGTTACTGTAATCAAAGTATAGATCATATGTTGCAAATATAGAGAAGATTATTCAGAGGTTCCTTAGTTACTTGTAAGCGTCTCAATACAATAAAATTCTCTATATCGGGGCATCATCTATTCCAAAGAAGTAGAGACTGATAGTAGACAACAAGGTATCATGTGTTCCAATTTTTTGAACCATTATTAAGTAGAGTTGAGCAGAGAATTATGGCAACAGTCAGCACGAGTGAGTTTAGAAACGGTCTTAAGGTAATGATCGATGGTGACCCATGTACCATTGTTGATAACGAGATGGTGAAGCCCGGTAAAGGGCAGGCCTTTAACCGGGTTAAGTTAAGAGTACTCTTGACAGGAAGAACACTCGAAAGAACCTTTAAGTCCGGTGAATCCGTAGAGCGTGCCGATATTCATGAAGAAGAGTATCAATACTCCTACTCAGACGGAGACCTTTTCTACTTTATGCACCCGGAGAGTTTTGAGCAGATTGGCGCAGATAAAGCAGCAATGGGGGATGCAGAAAAATGGCTCAAAGGGCAGGAGATGTGCCTGGTGACCCTCTGGAATGGCAATCCCATCTCAATTACCCCCCCCAATTTTGTTGAACTGCAAATTACTGAAACAGACCCTGGCTTGCGTGGAGACACCTCAAGCGGTGGGGGTAAACCTGCAACTCTGGAGACCGGTGCAGTGGTGAGGGTACCGCTCTTCGTCCCTGAAAGTGAGAGGATCAAAGTGGACACACGAACCGGAGAGTATGTCTCCCGCGTTAAAGATTAATGAGTCATTCACTGCTTCAGGAGCGTTCAACCTTTATCCGTGCGATTCGCAGCTTCTTCTATCAACGTGAGGTGATGGAGGTCGAGACTCCTGTTCTATCCACTGCAACCACAACGGACCCCCACATCGATCCGTTTACTACGGTATCACAGGGACGAGATGGTGAGGGGCCAGAACGGCTCTACCTTCAGAGCTCACCAGAGCTGTTTATGAAACGGCTGTTGGCTGAAGAGAGCGGGGCTATTTTTCAACTGGGGCCGGTATTTCGGGCCGGGGAGATTAGCACCATTCATAATCCAGAGTTTCTGATGCTGGAGTGGTATCGTCCTGGCTTCACCATGGAGCATCTGATGGAGGAAGTGGAGGAGCTGGTCTCTAATTTTGTGGATCTGCCCTCTATAGAGCGGTTAACGGTGGCTGAAGCCTTTCAACAGGTTCTCGGTGTGGATGATCTCTATGCAACCACGGCTGAACAGTTACGTGAGTTGGCTCTCTCGATGAATTTACCTTCAGCGGCTGAGATGGAGCTGGAGTGGGATGGGTGGGTCGACTATTTAATGGTGTTGGCGATCACCCCCAGTTTTGCACATGCTGCGCTCTTCTTAACCCACTACCCAGCATCACAAGCAGCACTTGCACAGATCAGTCCAGAGGACTCGCGTGTTGCAGAGCGTTTTGAGCTATTACTCAATGGTGTTGAGATTGCCAATGGGTTTAGAGAGCTACAGGATGCCGATGAGCAACGTCACCGTTTTCAGTTGGAGCAGGAGGAGCGTCAAGCGGAAGGTTTAGAGACGATCCCTATGGATGAGAAATTTCTCTCTGCACTCAAGGAGCAGGGGCTACCGGACTGCTCAGGTGTGGCCTTAGGTGTGGAACGGTTAATGATGCTGTCGATGGGCAAAGAAGACATTAGTGAAGTGATGCCATTCCCGATCCGTCAGGTCTGATGAATGGTTAGTGCGGTCCTCTTAGAGTGCATCCATCATTACCTAGACTGTATACAGATTCCGTTTGCAAAACAGCCTAACTTTTTCTGAGAACTCTCTTTTAGTGTGGCGCTGGCGGGAGTGATCTCAGGGAGAATAGCAGGGTTGTCTTCTGCTTTTGCTGACGCGATACTTGTGTGATCTTCTCGCAGTATGGCATGAAAAGCCGAATCATCATTCAAAATTGAAAAGTTCATCTCTTCACCCAGTATGGATGTGGCTGTGGAACGGCTAATGAAGCCCTGTGCTGTTGAGACAACCAAACCACTTTCAACCTGGATGATTCGAGCGTTGATATGAAGACCATTATTTTGCTTTGTGTAGGTACCTGAGAGAACAAGATCAATATTTTGTTTTTTCCTCAGCGCATTGACGGAACGGCTGCGAATAAAGTCACCATCATCGGTGACCCGAATTGCGGGCATGCTTTTAAAGTCAATAACACTATAACCACGGACCTGCATCTCATGGATCATATTGTCTGCGAGCGTCTCACCGATAGCATCAGATTGGTTATAGTTATGGATGCTGACAAAAGAGGTGACCGCAATACGTGGATTAGAGCGGTTTGAGAAGTTCTGGTTTTCGCTTAACTGCTCAGCCATCAATTGAGACACTGCATTCAATCCATCATCTCGATGGCCTCGTTTCAAGGCAGCAAGTGGCTCGGTTTGATCTTCTTTAACTACAGACGGTTCACCCACAGCTGGAGTGATCTCCTCTATGGTTATCGGCTTCGTGGCAGTTATTGAGTTGGAAATAGCCGTACACCCATGAAGAGAGGGTAAAAAGGCTGCCAACAAACAAAGGGTTCTAATGTCCATAATCTGTCGTTGATCCAACCATTTTTACCACTCCAGTTCAAGAGTCAGTTGCCTTCCAGAACTGTCTCAATATCTCCAACAGTTACATCAGCGATATGGCTATCTGGAACAGGCTCTTTTCAATGCTTCATCTCACCACCAAACAACTCAATCTCATGTTGGCTGATAATCTCTTTGGGTTTGTTACCACTAATGCCATGCAACATTTTCAGGTAGTAAGCCTTTGAAATATGTCCCTGAGCAGAAGAGATGATGACAGAGCTATCCATATCAACCAATCGTACGTTGATCATGATGCCATTGGGGTGTTCTGTATAGGTCCCTGTGATCACATGGTTGATGTTGTATTTTCCACGCAGCTCATCCACTGCCTTACTCATGACAAAATCACCTCTTTTAGTCACCTGAATCGAGGGCATGGTCTTGAAGTCAATGGTTTTGAAGCCTCGTATCTGAAGCTCATGCATCATGTTTTCACTGAGCCACAGCCCCAATTTATTGGTGGTTTTAAAGTCTTCAAGTTCAACCAGTGAAGCAACTGCGATGGGGTTGTCTCGCATATTCATCATATCCCGGTTTTGAGTGAGCTGGTCCACGATGAAACGGGATACCTCATTCAGCTCTCCCGGAATAGAGACTTGTTGATTTTGCTGATACGGAGTCGTGATACCACTGCGGAACATCGCGAAATCACTCAATGGGAATGCCGATGCGGTAGAACAAAACAGAGCTCCGCAACTGATCATCATAGTTAATGTCTTTTTCATGGAGTGCTCCTGAATTATCTGCAAGTTTCTGATTGACTGAAAGTACGTACTGTAACGGGTATTTTACCGCAGCCTGCACAGCTATCCTGGTAGGTCACTACAGCGACTGATTGTGCGCACTCAGCACTGTTTTCATGCCCGGCGTTTGGACCGCAGTTCACACATTCAGCCTGCTTCATTAATGTAAATGGGCCACTTTTTGCGTTATTAAATGTACTACACCCTGATGTGATAACGATAGCCCCAAAAATAAGGACGGACACCATTTTCCTATGAATATTGGGATACATAATATTGACTCCTTGTGCTCATGACTTCTCTCAAACGATTGGATGGAATGAATGACTAACTATGTATCTATAACGGTGTACAGACTGGAAATATTAGATAAGACATTCCTTAATCATGGCATTGACGCATAACGCACAGCTATTTTTGTAGCAATAGTCAAGTTTGAACAAGGTGGCATACAAGTTGCTCAAACGTAGTTATACCCATTGAGATAACAACTTTTTGACACAAGAAGAACTATGAAAAAAATAATGATTGCAGATGACCAGCGCCTGTTCCGTCAGGTACTGAAGAGAGGTTTTGAAAGTAACAGCATGGCCGTTGTGGCAACGGTCTCAAGTGGTGATGAACTGCTTGAAAGCTATCGAAGGGTTAAGCCTGATGTCGTGGTGGTCGATATTTTGATGCCTGGTATGGAAGGTACACGTATTTTTTCAAGACTGTTTCGTTATGATCCGACGGCCAAAGTGGTTGTGCTGACCTCCGATACGATCCATCTACACCAGATGCAGTCATATCACTGGCCAATTACCGGATTCTTTTCAAAAAACAGCGACTTTATTGAATTGGTCAATGCCATTGACAAGATCTATACCGCATCAGTCACACAGCGTACGCTGGGGACACAGTTTTCAGCAGATATCGCACACCTGATTAACTCCGAAAATGATGATGAGGGGGATCAATCGATTGTTAAAAATTTAAGCAAACGAGAGATCCAGATCTTCTCTCAGTTGCTGAATGGAAGACGCACAGTCGATATTGCGGAGTCATTTTTCATCAGTCCCAAAACAGTCTCTGTCCACAAGAGCAACATCATGAAAAAGCTGGGGGTGCGAAACAACCTCGACCTTCTAAGAATTGGAATGCAGTTCGGCATGGTGGAGAGTGCTCAGTACCAAGCTCACTAAGAAAGTTAGCCGGGAATAGAGGCGATGGCAGAACCCATCTGTTGAGCCATACCGGCAGAGAAGCTGTCATGTAAGTCCACCGCCTCATCACCAAACAGCAGGATGACGGTAGACCCCATATTGAAACGTCCCATCTCATCCCCTTTTTTCAGGGTGATGGGGGCTTTAGGGTATTTCCAGGTGGTGACAAATTTCTTCTGAGGTGGCGTGATCTCACCCGCCCAGACCGTCTCAATACTACCAACAAAGAGAGCACCGACCAGTACCATTGCCATTGGCCCTGCCGATGTCTCAAAGATCGCTGCGACCCGTTCATTGCGTGCAAATAGGCCGGGAACAGAGCGTGTAGAGGGGTTATTAACAGGATAGAGTCTGCCTGGAATATAGATCATCTCCCGTAACGTCCCATCCATTGGCATGTGGATACGGTGGTAATCTCTGGGGGAGAGGTAGATGGTGGAAAATATACCATTGGTAAATGGGGCTGCACGCCCTTGATCACCACCCAATAGCGTTGTCAGATTAAACTGATGTCCTTTGGCTTGAAAGATTGACTCCCTCATAATGGGGCCACATTGGCTCACTACACCATCCACCGGGCTCACCACAATCTCTTCACCGGCTGCGATAGGGCGTACACCCGTCTTGAGTGAACGGGTAAAGAATGCATTGAAGCTACTGTAGGTCGATAGATCCGGCTCCTCTGCCAGTGAGCAGTCAATTTGATAAACAGAGGTGATGGTTCGGATTAACCACTGTGAAAATGCGCGGTTTTCAGATCGGGCCAAGCGATGGACCACCCTGGAGAGACGGTGGTGCGGCAGCAGTGCCAGAGGCAGAAGGAAGAGTCGGTCCGTCAGGTATTGCAGTATTGGTGTCATTTTGTAGTTGTCCGGGTGGCATCAAGGCGAATAGAGAGCGTATCCCCAGCCTTGATCAGTGCAGATTTTTTAATCTTGTTCAGTCGCATCAATGATTTTGTTGAAGTATTGAATTTTTTCGCAATTTCACTGAGAGTGTCGTTTGGTCGCACCTTGTAGTAAATCGTCTGTGTCGCCAGTTTAGAGAGGAAGTCGGGGCGTGAGCGTAACTCCGGTAGTGAAGTGGTTGCGGGTCGGCTCCAGAGGGTTAATTTTTTACCAATCGAGAGCAGGTCACCGGGAGCCATACCATTCCACTGTGCAAGTTGCCGACTGGATACACCATGCTTTTTGGCAATATCCCATAAGGTATCTCCCGATTCTACCCGGTGGGTGATACGCTTTCCGGGGCGCTGTTTGTTCTGTAAACGGTTGAGGCGTTCGCCACTACTCAGTGTGTAACTCTTCATGGGTCGCATCGGAACTGGGATGGTGAGAGTATTACCAGCCCTGATTTTATGGCTGCGTAACTGGTTTTGCTGCTTGATTGAGGTAGTTGTGGAGTGGTATTTCTGGGCAATGGTGCTCAATGTCTCCCCCTTTTTTACCGTATGACGCCTCCATTGGGTCAACTGCTGAGGTGCATTGCGCAAATTATTCTCAAACTGATTCACATTTTGAACAGGAAGCATCAACTGGTGAGGTCCGTCGGGTGGAGTGGCCCACTGGTTTAATCCTGCATTGTGCTGGTAGAGTTCCTCCAGAGGCAGCCCTGAAAGGTCTGCTGCAAGAGAGAGATCGATTTGTTGTCCTCCAGTACTGACCTGCTGAGTGAGTGGTCGATTGGGAATGTAGGGCAGTTTAAACTTGTATTTTTTGCTGGTCTCGATAAAACGTACGAAGGCGAGTAGGCGAGGTACATACCCCTGGGTCTCTTTAGGCAGATTGAGATCCCAGAAGCTGGGTTTTCTCACCGCTTTTAGAATCCCCTTCTTTCTGTTTTTCTTTTTTTCCGCTTCATAATATTTTCGAATCGCCTTGCGTACATTACCTGCCCCCGCATTGTAGGAGGAGAGTGCCAACAGCCAATCCCCTTTAAACTCTCTGGACATGTCTTTGAGAAAGTGAAGTGCAGCATCCGTCGAGGCAATGGTAGAGCGACGTTGGTCAATCCACCAGTTCTGCTTTAGCCCATAGGTCTTTCCCGTCTCAGGGATAAACTGCCAGAGTCCCGCCGCACGTCCCGGAGAGTAGGCATAGGCACGAAAGGCGCTCTCGATAGCTGGCAGAAGAGCCAGTTCAAGCGGAAGATTCTTCTTTTTGACCCGTTTTACAATATGGTAAAGATAGGGGCGCGCACGATTGAGAACACGGTTCACATAGTCAGGATTTTTTTTAAACCAGAGAATATGAGGGGTTAGCCGGGGATCTTTACGCTCATTCAGAGTGAAGCCCCGAATCACCTCACCCCACAGAGAGTGATTGCCGGGCAAGCGTTGAGCCTGAGCTTGAGCCTGAACAGAAAATGGTTGGCTCAGTAGTACCAATAGCGTCAGCAGCAAAAGAGCATGCCTCCACTGAAGAGGTGATCTGAAGAGAGCTTGAGTGTTATTTACAGGGGTGACACAGTTCATGGTTGGGGTATTATATAGACTCTGATGTCCAAATGAGCATTTCCCCGTTTCACTTTATGTCTCCTGATCAACCTAACCAATCTCTGCAGCGATGGTTTGCCACCTCCATAGGGCAGTCACTGCTGTTACAGGAGCGTGACTGGAATCATGAGGCCCTGAAACGAGTCTATGGGGTCCACTTGATGCAGCTGGGAATGGCAAAAGAGAACTTTGCACAACATGCAACCGGGGTTCACCACCCCTTCGTAGTCGATGTAGGTACACATGAAGAGCAGAGTTGGGCAGTGGCTGAAGGGAGAGATACCGCAATTCCCATTGCAACAGAGTCACTCTCTGCAGTAATTTTGCCACATGTGCTCGAATGTTCAGTCGATCCCTATCAAGTATTACGTGAAGTAACCAGAGTGTTGGCAGAAGATGGAAACCTGATGATTTTCGGAATCTCCCCCTGGTCTTTTGTCCCTCTGTTTCGGCGCGTCAGTTGTGTGCGTCCTATATCAGCAGGTCGCTTGACAGAGTGGCTGACACTACTGGGCTATGAAGTAGTTGAACAGAAGCAGTTACCCTTGCTATGTTGGTCATGGCGCAGTTGCAGATTAAATAGCGGTATCTACCAACTGGTAGCAAGGCGTCGAGTGGTCCCCTTGAATCCGCTCACCAACCGTTGGGGACGACGTGCCGTGGCAGCAACTTCGAATGCAGTGAATCGAGACATGTGCAGAAACACTCAAAAAGTTAAATTCAAGGAGATGGTGTAGTGACTGAGATGTTTACCGATGGAGGCTGTCGTGGCAACCCTGGTGTAGGGGGGTGGGGGGTGCTGTTGCGCCATGGCAGCGTGGAAAAAACGCTCAATGGCGCTGCCTGCGACACCACTAATAACCGGATGGAACTGACTGCAGTAATTGAAGGGCTGAAGGCGATTCATCGTCCCGTGCCACTGCAGATCACAACCGACTCAAAATATGTGAAGGATGGCATCACCCAGTGGGTCCATAACTGGAAAAAGAACGGCTGGAAAACTGCAGCAAAGAAACCGGTCAAAAATGAAGACCTCTGGAAGGTGCTGGATCAGTTGGTGCAGCAATTCGAAATCGAGTGGTGCTGGGTCAAAGGTCACAGCGGTCATCGTGAAAATGAGATCGCTGACCAGTTGGCAAACCAGGCCATGGATGAGATGAGCTGTTAATTACGGTAATTAAATTACGGTGACAGTTTACTAAATAACCGAATTATACTATGTATAGGCTATGGCACGTCTTCTCCGTCTTGTTATTCTTGGTCAGCCCCACCATGTTACCCAGCGTGGCAATCGGCGTGCCCCTGTATTCTTTGAAGAGGGGGATTACCGACTCTATAAAGATCTACTGAGTGAGGCGGCACACCGGGCAGAGGCTGAAATTTGGTGTTACTGCCTGATGCCGAACCATGTCCATCTAATCATTGTCCCAACTGATGAAGATGGATTGCGTCGCACCTTTGCTGACGCACACCGTCGTTATACCGGATATATCAATGCACGGATGTGCACAACCGGACACCTGTGGCAAGGTCGTTTCGGATCGGTAGTAATGGACGAAACACACTTAACCCATGCGCTACGCTATGTCTCTCTGAACCCGGTGCGTGCTGGACTGGTGAGCAGGGCAGAGGATTGGGGCTGGTCGAGCGTGGGTGCTCATTTCTCTGGCAAAGATGATGGTTTGGTGACAGTCGCGCCTGTGCTGCAACAGTTTGGGGAATTTGCAGCCTTCCTTGGTCAATATACAGATGATGATGAAATGGCTTTCAGTGCACTACGTCGCTCAGAAACAACTGGAAGACCAGTAGGTGGTGAAACATGGGTCGAAAGTCTGGAAATACTGACGGGGAGAGCCTTGAGGCCTCAGAAACGTGGTTCGAAGGTAGAAAGTTAAGTATATTTAGTAAACTGTCACCGTAATGTTAGTAAACTGTCACCGTAATTTATAATCTGGATGAAATGGTTGAAGAGAGAGATATATATCTTATATTATTGGTGTTGATAGAAGAGTCTGGGGGTGGGGGATTGTGTATGAGTGAAATGGTAAATTCTGTGTTAATTGTGGATGATAATCGTCTGCCAAGAATGATGGAACGGGCCATGCTGGCAGAGCATTTTCCAGAGATTTCGGTGTTTGAGGCTGTATCCGGCGAAGAGGCTCTTGAGGTTGTGCGCAATCAATCTATCGATCTGGCTCTGGTTGATATCAATATGCCAGGGATGGATGGGTTGGAGCTGGCGCAGCGGATACGTGAAGAGTCACTGGTGTCTCAGATTTGCTTTATAACTGCCAATATTCAACAGTATGTGAAGGAGCAGGCTGCTCAATTAGGAGCTCGGTTTATCGAAAAACCAATATCGGAGGAGAAGTTGATTTCACTGCTCCAGGAGTTGGAGGCAGAGAATGAGTGAGCTGGGCCTGAATGCACTTCAACATGAGACGTTGATCGAGCTACTGAATATTAGTGTAGGGGCTGCGGCTAATGTATTGAGCCAGATGGCCCATAGTGAGATTAAGCTGACTGTACCAAAGCTGTTCCAGATCTCTCGTAAGGAGGTCTATTCACTGGTACAGGAGACAACAGAAGACAAGATTGTATCGATTAACATGGAGGTGGAGGGGGTTTCACTGGTGAAAGCATGTTGCTGTTTTCGGAGCGTGACAGCCTCTCACTGGTCAAAGCCATCCTGACAGAACAGATCCCTCTGGAGATGTTATCAGAACTGGAAGAGGAGGCGTTGACTGAAGTAGGGAACGTGGTTTTGAGTGCCTGTCTGGCGACCTTTGCTGATTTGTTAAACAACAAAATGACCACCTCAATCCCTTATTGTCTGCGTGGATCACCGGATGAGTTGTTGGATGGGGTAGAGGCAGATGCTGAAGTGCTGTTTATCTGTGTCGATTTCATCCATGACCAGGGCGAGGCACGGGGCTTTATCTCATTGATGTTCAATGTTGACTCTGTGAAAAATATTGTCAGTGCGATTGATGCCTATCTGGAAAAGCTGGGGATTGTATAAGGCTTGCGATGAATTATGCAGACGAAATATTACAACGGCTCAATGTAGGGTTGTTAGTCGTAGATAAAGAACTGAAAGTAGTATTCAGTAACCGATGGTTCGTTGAACGCTGTACCGTTTCATGGGATGAGATTGAGCAGACAACCATTTCACACTCTTTTCCAGCCTTTGAACGAAAACGTCTGGAAACGGCACTGAGGGATGCGATTGAGTTTGGTATCTCTTCCATGTTGTCACATTCGTTGCATGACAATATTTTTCCGCTTGTGAATAAGAGTGGTGAAGCGATTGATCATGCAATCTCCATTCAAGCCGTTCAGTCCGGCCATGGCTGGCATGCAATGATTCAGGTGACGGATGTCTCCAGCGCTACCCGGCGCGAGCGGTCGTTGCGTAAGGCGTACTTGGATGCGGAAGAGGCAGGTCGGGCAAAGGAGGAGTTCCTGGCTGCAATGAGTCATGAACTTCGGACCCCGTTAACCACCATTATCGGCAATAGTGAAATTTTGCTGGAGCAGGAGCATGACGCCTATTACAGGCAATTGCTGCGGCGTTTGTCAACAAAGTTGTCCGATTTTCTCACGCAACCTTACGTAATTTCTGCTCTTCTGCTCGCACCTCTTTTGGTGGGTTGAGCCATACCTCAGTGATCGGGCTCCAGTCCCTGGTTTTGCC
>Ga0209685_1000096_pt1 | contig 78383 bp, 54 predicted proteins | sample SaaInlV_DNA_120m_FD_184685 | JGI IMG/M metagenome (GOLD analysis project Ga0209685, IMG submission 184685) | Marine microbial communities from expanding oxygen minimum zones in the Saanich Inlet - SI075_LV_DNA_120m (SPAdes) (version 2) | ecosystem: Environmental > Aquatic > Marine > Unclassified... | reverse complement strand
TACAGCTGCCAAGCTTTGTTCAAGAGACTCTGTTGAAGTTTTACAGGAGCGCAGTTTGCCAGGCGTTGGCATGATGTATATGGCATCGGCACCACCGGGGTTACCGCGTCGACCTAATTCCTATTTTCTCAGACTTGATATTCACGATGACCAGTGGTCATCGGTAGTCAGGCAGGAAAATATAGCGCTGTTATGGAATGAAGCGCCTGAAGATACAAAAGTCGAACTGGTTATAGTGAGAAAATAAAGTGCGTATTGTTGATTGCTTTACGGATGTCATTTTATATACCCGTAAGTTTGTGCGAGGGGAACTGGATGTGCATGCTGCAGAAGTTGTGCGCCAGGAAATTATAAATTTATTCGAGCGTAGCCAAACCCTGGCAGAATCTCAGGGTATGTCAGATGAATATTATCTCCAGGCTAAATTTCCCGTGGTTGCACTGGTTGACGAATTGTTACAGTGCTCAAGCTGGGAAAATAAATCTGCCTGGCAGTTAAACCCTCTTCAACGCCAATTTTTTGATACCACAAGTGCAGGTGCAGAATTTTATGACCGACTGAATGTATTGAATAAGTTTGGGCCTGATCGTGATATTCGTGAAGTGTATGCACTGTGTCTTGGGCTGGGATTTAAAGGTAAATTTTTTCGTGGAGAAGATCGTAAGGCATATGAAGAGGTAAAAGCTTTTAATTTAAGTTTGTTGTTGCCAGACGAAGCCCAGAGAAATATAGATTCTGCTACTTTATTTCCTTTTGCTTATAAAGGGCATGAAGATAGTGATGACCATAGCTTTAAAACACGCCTTAATATTTACCCGATCATTGTTGGAATCCCCATTATTGTCATAGTTTCGCTAATGATATTTTATCAATTGAGTATTTCAGCCATGCTGGATCAAATACAGAGCCTGTTGAATTATTAGCTTATATGAAAACTTTCTTTACCATACTTCTTTATATATTCATCATCCTGCTTATTGGAGGCATCATTTTTGGTGTTTCAATCTTGCTGGAAAGACCACTAGAGGAAGCGGCGATCATATTTGGTCTGGTGATGGCGGTCTGGTTACTGATCATCCTGATTAAAAAATTATTAATTTATTATCGTGCCAGAGCACAAGTACTCAGAGTATTAAAGCAGGAGCATGCAGAACGTGATGCTGATCTTGGTATGTCACCCAAACAGCTGACCAAAAACATGGTAAAAGGCTGGAATGCGGCTGTTAAGTCTCTGAAAAAATCTCATTTAAAATTACGAGGAGATCCTCTGTATGTACTTACCTGGTACATGGTTTTTGGAAAGCCAAGATCGGGTAAAAGCACTGCGTTAAAAAATGCTAAATTACTGTCTCCTGCCATGGAGCTATCCAATCATGAAGAAGGTTCTACATTAAACCTCGAATGGTGGTTATACGATAAGGCAATAGTCATCGATACGGCAGGTCGCTATGCTGTGCCTGATGTCGATAAACGTGACCGCAAGGAATGGTCAACTTTGTTGCAAATGTTAACTCGGCACAAACAGAAAGAGCCACTGAATGGACTTGTGCTGGTGGTTACAGCTGACCGTCTATTGAACGATACTCCTGAGCAACTTATAGAGGAAGGGCTGCAAGTACGAACTGGCGTTAATGACTTGATGGAGCAGCTTGAGATTCGTATGCCGGTTTATCTGATGGTGACGAAATGTGACCTGATTGATCAGTTCAGTAACTGGTGCCAGTATCTTCCTGAAGACTCACTTGATCAGGTGATGGGTTATTTGTGTGAAGAGGATGTAACAAATATAGATGAAGCACTGGACCATGCTTTTGACAAGGTGCTTGATCGACTGAAAGAGTTGCGTCTACTGATGATGGAACGTGGTGACTATCCGGATGACAGCCTGATCGAATTACCGATCAATATGGAAAAATTACGCAAGGGTTTACACGCCTTTGCTCAAACAGCTCTGAAAGATAACCTGTATCAGGAAACACCAAAATTTCGTGGTTTATATTTTAGTTCCAGCCAGCAGGTTGAAGTTTCAGCGGGTGATGAGAAAGTTAATAATAAAGGACATTTCCTTCATCATTTATTTACCCGGGTTATGCCACCTGATCGTGGTTTACTGAGCACCCTGCCTAGTGCAGAAAGATTACGACGAGCTGTAAGAAATTATGGATTCAGTACCAGTGGTGCTGTGCTTGCTTTATTTATTACTTTATTTTCTTCGGCTTATTTTACAGATCGTGACAGTATGGATGACCTGTTGCTCAATCATTCTACGATTAATTTGGCTCAAAAACATATAAATCTACAGTTAAATACATTGAACAGGCTGAATACGTTAATTGGTGATTTAACAGAGGTTGAACAGGGTTGGACTTTACCGTGGTATGGATTGGCTGAATCAAGTCCGCACAATGTACGCTTAAAAAGGAATTTTTTGGAAGCGTTTAATACTGAGTTACTAAAACCTCTGGATGCAACACGATTACGAATTAGTGATATGACCAGCGAACAGAGAGCTTTTCTTGTTTCCGGTATTGTTCGCCGACTAAATCTGGTTAAAGCTAAACTGGATGAAGATCATGACGCTTATGATAAAACTCCGGAAATTCCGCTGGAATACCTGACTGTAGTTTCAACTGATGCCAGCTCAGAAGCATCACAATTGTTTGTTGAGCTTTATCGAATTTATATCAGCCTGCAAAGCTCTATAGTTGAGCTAACCGATGAACAATTAAATCTTCAGGCGATGTTGCAGGATGCGATATCAGGAAGTCATGGTGATTTTGAATGGTTAATTAAATATACCAACTTACAGGGCTTTCCTGAAGTTAAAGTAGGTGATTTCTGGGTGGGTAGCCGACAGCTTTATAAACAGCCAACTGTTCAGGCTGCTTATACTCTTGAAGGCCGTGAATTTATTATTAAATTTCTGGATGAGCTGAACCTGGCTGGTACTGGCTCTGGTTCATTAACGGCTGTAAAAAATGAATTCATGACTTTTTATAATCGAAATTACCTTAAAGCCTGGCAGGAATTTGCTGAAGACTTTGATATAGGAAAGAAAAAATTACGTAATAGAAAAGAATGGCTCAATGCACTGGAAAGCATGGTCGGTCAGAAAAATCCGTATTTTGCTGTTTTACGTAAAATTGAATCTGAAATAGAACCCGTCTATTCAGAGGGTTTAATGCATTCACGAGAAAATATAGAAATATTTGCTGAAGTTCAGGAAATGAGTGGAGATGCTGCACCTGCGGGTGATTCCAAAGCCAAGAAAAAAGCAGCAAAAACTGCGCTTAAGGTAATAGGTAAATTAGGTAAGGTTGGAAAACTTGTTGCTAAAGTAGGCAAGAAAGGAATGAAAGCACAGAAAAAACTAGGTGGAAAAGGTGGTGGAGCAGAAGTGACTGACAAAAAATTGGAAGAGGCGTCTGTAACATATCAATCATATAAAAAATCACTTAAAGATCTTGCCTTTAATGCGGACTCTAGCAAGTTATCCTACAAGGAAACATCTACCTATTTTAGTAGCCCTGCCGATGTTGCTTCGGGTGATGGAGCAGGATCTTTGGCCTGGGCAGCCATTATAAATTTACAGAAAGTGCTGGGTAAACCGCGAGATAGTACAAGGGTTTTCTGGGACTTGTATAAAGGGCCGGTAGAACTTGCTTATGAATACATGCAACAGGAAGCGTCATGTTATATTCAGGAGCAATGGGAAGATAAAGTTTTAGTCCAGCTGGAAGGTGTGACAGAAAAAAATATTGGAAAAACACTACTGGGTACAGAAGGACTACTATGGACATTTACCGAAGGTTCGGCCGCTCCTTTTCTACAACAAAAAAGAAGAAAGGGTTATATTCCAACCCGTGTGGAAAAGAGATCTATAGAGTGGGATGACCAGTTTATCAGCTTCCTCAACAATGCCAGTGACGGTCGTCATATTGTAGATGGAAAATTTGAAGTGACCATCAATGCCTTGCCTACCGGTATAAATCAATCGGCTCAAATTTCGCCCTATGCAACATTTATTGATCTGCACTGTGCAGAGAGTGTACAGACATTGGCTAATTATAATTATTCAGCTTCTAATACATTTAAGTGGTCGTTAAGTGAATGTGGCGATTTAACATTACGCATTGAAGTTGGTGAATTTTCATTACGAAAAACCTACGAGGGGCAGAAAGGGTTCCCCAAATTTTTAGCAGATTTTCGCGATGGTAGAAAAATATTTCATGTGAAAGAGTTTGAGGAATTTAGATCAGCCCTTGAAAATGAATCAGTCAGTGCCATCGATGTGAATTATGAATTCCGCGGCCAAAAGCCGGTGATTAAAATGATTAATGCGGTACCTTTATCACCTCCATCGGTTGCAACTGCCTGTTGGACGGATCGGGAGTAATTCATTATGGCCAGTGTACCTAATGCAGATACTAATGATCGGGTGAACCTGGTTTATGAGACAAAAATTGGTGATAAATCTGAAATGGTTGAATTACCATTTAAGGTTTTAGTCTTAGGTGATTTTACGCTGGATGAAAGATCTGAATATTTTGATGATCAGCTTCCAATCATTCTTACCCAGGAAAGTCATAATATTGATGTAATTTTTAAGCAATTAAAACCTGGTTTAAAAATCAAAATAGCAAATAAAATTCAACAGGATGATAGCGAGTTATTCGTAGAATTGAGTTTTACATCTCTAGCAGATTTTACGCCGCCTCAAGTGCTAAAAAATATTTCATGGATGGGTAAATTAGTTGCTTTTACAGACACGCTTGCACAAGTAACTGATACCGATACGTTACAACTTGATGAGGAAGATAAAGCATTCATTGAAAAAGTTTTAAATGCTGAAGATATTACTCTTCAGGAGTTACAGCAAAATTCGCAAAATTATGGCTGGTTGATAGCCAGTATCGAAAAAAGAATCTGTGATCAGTTGGATGAAATTATTCACCATGAAAGGTTCATAGCGATGGAGTCATTATGGAGGTCATTGCAATTTCTTACTGAGCGAACTGAGTTTAATGAAAACTGTGAAATTGCTGTTATCAATGTTAGTAAGCAGGGATTGATAGAAGACTTTGAAGATGTACCTGAAATCACCTTATCTAAATATTACCAGATCGTTTACAGCGAAGAATATGGACAGTTTGGGGGGCGACCTTATGGTGCAGTAATCAGTGATTTTAAATTTGGACCAAAGGCTCAGGATATAAAATGCCTGCAACAGCTGGCAAGTGTATCTGCAGTATCTCATGCTCCTTTTATAGCCGCTGCTTCAGCAGAATTGTTTGATATAGACAGCTTTTCCAGGTTCAGCCGATTACGTGATATCGCCGCCATATATACTCAACCGGCTTATATAAAGTGGAATGCTTTTCGGCAGTCGAGTGACTCCCGTTACGTTGGGTTAACCCTACCTTTTTTTCTATTAAGAGAATCACATAATACGGAAATTGGTGGATTACGTTACGTAGAAAAAGTATCAAAAAAAGATACTGATTTACTGTGGGGAAATGCATCTTTTGCATTTGCTACTAGGCTGATGGATAGCTTTGCAAAATATCGCTGGTGTTTAAATTGTACCGGACAATCAGGTGGTCAGGTACAGGGTCTGAATATGAAAGACGGTAAAATAGCTACTCAATTTATTCTAACCGACCGACGTGAATCGGATGTAGTTGAACACGGTTTTATTCCACTGAGTGTTCATAAAGGTGATGATACTTCCACTTTTTATTCTGCTTATTCGACTCATACTGTTATAGCTGAAGAAAGTAATAATGGTGAGGATTTATCTGCTCGTTTATCTTCACAGTTACCGTATTTAATGATCGTCAGTCGTATTTCGCAGTATCTAAAAATTATGCAACGAGAGCATCTTGGATCATGGAGAAATCGACGTGATTTAGACCAGCAGTTGAATAAGTGGTTGTCGCAATATGTTTCTGACATGGATAACCCTGCAGCGGGGGTTAGAGCCAGGCGGCCATTACGTCGTGCCGAGGTAAAAGTTAGAGAGCTAGAGGGGAAACAGGACTGGTTTGTGACTCGAATACAGGTAACGCCACACCTGAAGTTCATGGGTAGTAGCTTTGAATTATCAGAAACCAGCAAAATGGAAAAAAATTAATTTTTAAGTATTTGAGGACAGAATCATGCCAATGCCAGGACATTTAACCATAACAGGTGAAGAGCAGGGAGATATTGAAGGGTCATGTGAGTGGCTTGAAAGAGAAGGTACCATTCTTGTACAGGCATTTGATCATGTGGTGGAGATACCCGCTGATGATCGTGGAATAGCCTCTGGACGAAGAGTGCATCGGCCAATGGTATTCACTAAAGAAATAGATAAAAGCACTCCGATGTTATATCAGGCTTTATGCACAGGAGAACTGTTAACAGAGATGAAACTAAAGTGGTACCGGATTGATGGCACTGGTGAAGAAGAGTTGTATTTTACTATGACTATGTTTAATGGAATGGTGACAAAAATTCATCCCTGGGTACCGAATGTCCTTGAGAAAAAGAATGAGCACTTAAAGCACATGGAAGACGTGCATATTTCTTATGAGAAAATAATATGGACCTGGGAGCCTGATGGTATTGAATATGAAGATGCCTGGAGTGGCCTTGAAAGCTAATAAGAATAATGAAAGAACGTTTATTAAAAAGATTCAGTCGATGGGAAGAAGCAAGTCATGCTGCTTTTGAAGAGTCGGATTCTAACGCACTGATGGAATCGATAAGAGATGATCTTGAGAAAATTTACAATACCAAAAGAGGAACAGTATTAATCGATGAAGATTTTGGTTTGCCAGATTTTAGTTATATGTTGAATGGTTATTCAGCACCGGATGTAGGATTAATTTTGCAGCAATTGCTTTTACAGACAAAAAAATATGAACCACGTCTGGATACACTGCAAGTTAAATATATTGAACAAAATAAATTCCCTGGAAAATTACAGTTCCAGTTGTCAGCCAGAATAAAAATTATTGAACGTGAATTACCATTTAATGTAAATGCATTTTTAAGTGATGATGGAAGCGTCAGTTTAACTGCGTATTGATTGATAAAATAAATTAACTTTATAATGAATAAATATTATCAAAATGAGTTGGAAAAATTACGGGAGCAGGCTGTAGAGTTTTCGCAGGCTCATCCAACCATTGCGCCGCAATTAGCTCAAGGCAGTACAGATCCTGATGTTGAGAGAATTCTTGAGGGTGTCGCTTACCTGACGGCACAAATCAGACAGAAAATTGACGATGACTTTCCTGAGTTTGCTCAAGGACTGTTAAAACAAATATTTCCGCATTATCTACGTCCTGTTCCATCCGCAACAATAATTAAGTTTACCCCTAAGGATATTTTAAAAAATAATGTTCAGGTTGAAAAAGGTTCTTTTATCGACTCGACTGAAATTGATGGAGTGAGCTGTCGTTTTAGTACTGCATTTGATATTGATGTGTGGCCATTATCCGTTTCATCTGTAAAGCAAAATGAAACTTCAACCGGTAGAAAAAGTATTGACATCAATTTTAGTATGAATGGCATGTCTATGTCCCGGATGAGTAGTGATTCTCTGCCGCTACATATTGGTGGCGATTATCATGGAGCTGTAGAGTTATTTTATATTTTAATGAACTGTGTTGATGCTATCGAGATTGAACATGCTGGCTCAACTAAGCCTATAGTGGCAAATAATTTAAAGATTTCTCCTGCTGGTTTTGAAGATGAACAAAGTCTAATTGGATTACCCGGGAACTCATTCCCCTCATATCGCTTAATTCAGGAGTACTTTATTTTAAAAGAAAAATTTCTGTTTATAAACCTGGAGAATATAAAACAATATTTAAGCCTGATTTCTTCTAGTTCATTTACCCTCAGGTTATTTTTAAGTGAAAAGGTAACAGTGTTACCCCGGTTAAATAGTGATCGCTTTATATTGTTTGCTACTCCAGCAATTAACTTATTCAAGCGAGATGCCGAGTCTATGCTTAATGATCATAAGCGGAGTGAGTACCGCTTACGTCCATTACGCAATCAGGCGAATAAATACCAGATATATTCAGTGGATGATGTTGTAGGTCAGAGTCGCCGATCGGGTACTACCACCCATTACAATGATATCGGCCTGGCAAATCCTGATTTAAATTCAAAACCTGTTTACCAGTTAAATCATCGAGTAGTTGAGAATGAAGGGACACAGGTATTTATAAGTTTTAGTTACCCACAAGACTTTAATATCACCAATCAAGAGACATTAGCCATACAGTTAACCTGTAGCAATGGTGATCACCCCTCTAAATTAAAACCGGGTGATATCTCCAAACCGACGTCTAGTACTTCTGAACTAATGACGTTTTCAAATATTATTAAACCTTCGGATCATCAGAATGTTCCAGCAGGTTCTTCCATGCTGTGGCGATTATTAAGCCACTTATCACTGAATTATTTATCACTTGCCGATACTGATAATTTAAAAGCTTTACTGGGGCTTTATATATTTTCAAGCAATACCGGGAATACACTAGAGATAGCTAACCGGAAACGGGTCGAAGGTGTAAGCAAAATTAGTGTAACCAGTTGTGATGGTCTGGTTGCCGGTATCCCCATGCGTGGTCAGGAAATCAATGTCAGAGTGAATCCTGCAAATTATGCAGGGCAGGGTGACATGTACTTATTTGGCGTGTTGCTGGATCGTTTGTTTTCGAGTTTTGCCAGTATTAATTGTTTTACTCATTTTAGTATGACGGATGAAGCGACAGAAGAAACTTTTAGCTGGCCCTCGCGTATTGGAGACAGGCCATTAATATAATAGATGACATAGTTGAAAATGGTGAACAGTATGATTTTTATCAAGCTGTTCGACTGTTAAACCGGCTGTCGAGTACTGGCTCATCTGAAAACAAACCTGAATTAACAATCCGCCCGGATCTGAATATTGATTATCCTCAATCAGATATCGAAAACGTTAATAAATTAGAAGGTGGTCGCGGATATGAAATACTCACCACATTTTTTGGGCTTTACGGTGTAGCCTCTCCATTACCTGGCTACTACACGGAAGAATTACTGGATGAAGAGTGGGAGGATCATGCAACAAGGCGAGGGTTTCTCGATGTAATACACCAGCAGCTTTACCCTTTACTTTATCAGGCCTGGTTAAAATACAGGTTTTCTCATAATGCAATTGAAACCAGTGGTGAGAAGTACTGGGAAATTATTTTTAGCCTATTAGGTTTACCCGAAGAGTTTAGAAAGTTTGGTGATCTTTCTGGATCATTTTTGAAATACACGGGCATCATCAATCAGCGCCCCAAAACTCAAATTGGTCTGAAAACAATTCTGGCAGATTATTTAAAGCCTCTGAACGTAGACATCGAACCCTGTGTATTGAGGAAAGTTGTTATTCAGGAAAGGCAAAGATGTAAGCTTTCGATAGAAAACAATACACTAGGATCAAACACGGTCATCGGGGAACAGGTAAATGATAGATCAGGCAAATACAAAATTCTTATTGGTCCCTTATCTATAGGTCAATTCCAATCAATATTGAATGATAAAAAGCAGTTAAAATTTATACATACCATCAGTAAACTGTTCATGGTTCAGCCATTGCAATGTGACATTGTTCTCAAGCTTGAAAAAGGTTCGGCTCAGCCTATTTGTCTTGGTCAATCACAATACAGTTGTCTGGGTAAATCAACCTGGCTGGTGAATCAGAAAAATGAGGAGGCATTCAATGTCACACTCAACTAAAAAAATAAATGATCAGGAACTCATCAATCAGGAAATGAGGAAGTGTTTAAATGAATTATTTTGATGATCCAAATAGTAAGCACTTTTCTTTTGAATCTTTTGCTCTAGGTCTTAATGAAGGGACATTTGGAGTTATTAGTTTCAAGGGTTATGAAGCTATTTCAAAACCCTACGATTTCGAAATTATGCTGGTGTCATCAAAAAAAGATATTGATTTCGAGGACATGCTTCAGTCTCAGGCAGTATTTACCATTCACCGTGGTGCTAACGATGATGTTTTATACAATGGAATATTATCTGAGTTCGATCAATTGCATGAAGTGAACGATGTTATTTTTTATCGTGCCAGATTAGTGCCTAAGCTCTGGTGGTTAACCTTAACGCATCATAACCAGGTTTTTTTAAATCAATCAGCCCCTGAATTTATTGATGATGCATTGCGTGATGGTGGTCTAGAAACGGCAGATATTGATATTGGCACCTTAAATGGATACGAAGAAATAAATTATATCTGTCAATATGATGAATCTCATTTCAATTTTGTATCTCGCTGGATGGAGCGTCAGGGAATTTATTACTATTTTCATCAGGAAGCAGATGGTGAAGTAATGGTGCTTACCGATACAAAATTTTCTCATTATGCACTAAAACAGGGCTCAGATTTATTCTATAACCCAGCTTCCGGACTGGAAGGAACGCACATGGGAGAATCGATTAATGCTTTAACCTGTAGACAGAAACAATTACCTTCTGAAATTATTCTAAAGGATTATAACTATGAAAAACCTTCTCTGGATATCACCAGTCGAGCTAGTGTTGATTTGCGGGGCAGAGGTATTTCCTATATTTATGGTGAATTTTTCTCGACACCTGAAGAAGGTGAGCGGCTAGCCGGTATAAGAGCGGAAGAATTACTTTGCCAAAAACAGGAGTTTTTTGGTGAAAGTACCGTGCCTTACATTATGCCAGGATTTACTTTCAATATGCATAATCACTATCGTGATGACTTTAACCAGGAATACCTGATTCTTGAAGTGACGCATGAAGGTAATCAGTCGCATTTAATGAGTGGTGGTATAGCAGCAGAATATGCTAAAGGACAGAATCAGGCGATATACAGAAATAGCTTTAAGGCTATTCCCAATGAAGTCCAGTACCGCCCTGAGCGATTAACTGAAAAACCTAAAATATCCGGTACTATTCATGCCATGATTGATTCAGAAGTAGATGGAGAATATGCCCAAATAGATGAGCAGGGGCGTTACCGAGTTAAACTGCCATTTGATATTAACGATGATCATCTGGATGGAAAAGGATCTGCCCCCATTCGAATGATGCAGTCTTATGCGGGTAAAAATCGAGGAATGCAATTTCCATTAGTAAAAGGTACTGAGGTGCTACTAACTTTTATTGAAGGGAACCCTGATAGACCAGTAATTGCCGGAGCCGTCTCTAACCCTGAAACACAGGGGCCTGTTAATGCTAATAATTTGAGTGAATCCGTTATTCAAACGGGGGGTAATAATAAGATTCGAATGGAAGATAAATCCGGCAGTGAACGGATGGTGTTAGAAAGTCCTGCTTCTAATTCATGGGTTCGTATTGGTACGAAAAATGATCCCCCTAACTTAAACGGATCAAGTGGAATATATCTTGAAGAAGGTGCCGCATGGGAGGATCCTGGTGCAAAAATAAAAGTGTATTCAGGATCATTTTTTGATTACAGCTATTCTGATATATTTGCAGAGCCTGCAGATATTACATTGAATGGTGCTCAGACAGCCTGGAATAATACTGATGCTCAGGTTGGAGATTGGGAGTTTACTTATAGAGCAACAAATTTCTATGGCGGTGAAGAGATAATAAAAAGAACCTTAACTGTTTATGCAAATGCTGATGATTGGGCAGATAACCCTAACGATGATAATGATGGTATACGAATCAGGACTGCAGCAAATTTATGGATGGAGTCTCAAAGTCGGTATGCTGAGTATATTCAGGGCACCCCGGCTATTGATAGTTTACCCAGAAAATTAACATCTCAAACCTTAGAGCCAAGTCAATTAGGAGATATTAGAGATAATTTTGGTGATGGTTACAGCCCTACAGGAATGCTTAACTACAAAACTAAAGGTTCTCAAACTAGTTTTCAAAGAGATGTTCTTGCTGCGGCACATGTAAAATTATCAAGCTTTGATACGGTGACCACACAGGAAGGGAATATCTACGATTTCGGTGGTTACTGGAATTATAACCTGGGTAATAGTTATGCAGAGGATCACCTCGATCAATCTGCTGAATTAAATGATGTTCATGAATATGATTTACTAAACGTTGGAGGTCCAAATTTTACAGGATGGCGTGCTGTTAAAAATGATGAACCTCATAAACGAATAGCCAGAGTAAGTGAAATATCCAATCATGCCAGTAATACCTCTGACTGGACCAATCTATGGGTTCAGAAAACTTTTGGAGACTCTTATGAGTACACTGAAGGCAGTAGTATTTCAGTAACAAAGGGTGGCTCGCAAAGTGTTCAAATTGGTGGCATACATGTTGAAGAGTCTTACCGTGGTGATGGAAGCAGGTCGAGCTGGAGCAAATCTGGAAAAGGACGATCTGAAGAGAAAAAATACTCAAAAATTGGCGCAATACTAGCGCATAGCATTAGCAATAATAATGGACATGGCGGACTCTCAGCGATGGAGTTTAGCTTTGCGGCTAAAGCCAGTCATGAGTATGACTTCGGGGCATCCACCAAGTTTGCTATTTCTGCTAATGCATCATCATCATTAACGCTTAGTGCCAGTGCGAATATTGATATTTCCCTTAGTGCATCTTTGAATACCAAAATTGAACTTGAAGCAGCCGGTAATATTCATTTGCAGGCATCAGTAGGACCCTTAATATTTATCAGTAATGGTAAAGTTGATATTGAACTTCCTGGTTTTGAATTTCACTTTAAAGCTCCTGTTGAAACGACAACGTCTCTAACGACATTGACGAATGGTCTCAATGTTGTGGGGTTTGTTGGTAACAGGGTGGATTCTGGTCTAGCTACAATCTCTAACAAATTAGTGACATTATTCAATTAATGAATATTGTAAAGTCATTACACGCTAGCCTGCTTCACAAGGCTTACCAGTACCAGGGTAAGTCTTATTTTACTGTGTCTGTTTTATGGGGTTTTAATTTACAGACTGGTGAGCCTGTTCTTGAACAGGATATGTGGCAAACCGTTGGTGATATGCTCGGCAAGAATGAAATGTTTGACACAGGCATGCCCAAACAAAATGCTGAAATGGTGGTGCATGGAAGTTGTTTTGTGACCAATGGGAAGGCACAGACAACCAGTCGTGTTTCAGCTTCTTTGGGTTCAATTACTAAAGAGCTGGTCGTGTTTGGTGATCGTAACTGGATTAAAGGTTTGGGAGTCGGTTGGGGTGTATCTGCTCCTCAGTCTTTTACAGAAATGCCTGTCAGTTACCAGTATGCATTTGGTGGCAAGGGGCATCCCGCAAATGAACAGGGGAAAGGTATAAATGAAGTCGATACTGATTTGGGTCCTTCCATACCCCTACCAAATATTGAATATGAAAACCAGTTGATCAGTTCTCCTGGTGATAGACCAAAACCTGCCAGTTTAAATCGCATGGATGTTTTATGTGAGCAGCGTCTATCTAACGCTGGCACTTATGATCAGGCATATATTGAAAACAGAATGCCTGGTTTTCCGGATGACCTGAATTATGATTACTTTAATGATGCTTCCCCGGATCAATGGTTGAGTGGTTTTTTTAAGGGTGATGAGGCATTTGAAATATGCAATATGAATCCACATAAAGCCGTCATAAAAGGTAAGTTACCTGAGGTTCTTGGTCGTTGTTTTGTCAATCACAAAATTAATGATGGTATTCAATTTAAAGAAATCCCGATGCAGTTAGACACTGTCTGGTTTTTTCCGGAAACTGAGCTTGGCGTACAAATACATCGAGGCACTATTGAAGTTAATGAAGATGATGCTGCCGATATTGAACAGATTTTGATTGCTAATGAAAATATAAAGGATGTTCCACGGACAGCTGAACATTATCAAAACGAACTTACGTTACGCACTGACCCGGAAGAAGGGTTTAAACACATGTTGAATACCTCGGCTTTAATTCCACAAAATTATAACTGTGGATTCAAAAGCATGCAGGAAAGTAATGATTTTCCATTGGAGCAACTGGCCACTAAAAATATGGATAATTATGTGGTGAATAAGAAGCAGGAAATTGATGAAACCATAGCCCGGCAAATTGAAGAGGTGAAACTTCAATTGAGTGAGTCAGGAGTCGATCAGGAAAAAATTGATGAGCTGGTTAAAAAAATTATAGATCAAAAAGGCGGAGTCGTAGAGTTAAGTCCTGAGATGTTTAAGATTAATGAAATTATTGGAAAGATAGTACCCGGTGGCAAACAGAATCCTCAAGATATTGATATTTCAAAAATTGATTTAAAAGCGATGGATGAGCTGGATGCTTTGATGGCCCAGCTTCAGCTTGATAAGAAAAAAGAAGCAAAAGACAAGTTGTTTGAACAGCTTGATGAGTTAAAGAAAAATGAAGATAACCTTGACTCGGCTCAAAGTATATCCATTTTAGAAAATTTTATAAAAGAAATGGATTTGCCGCCGAAGTTACCCCGGATAGATGTTGAGGGAACAATGGCCCAGTTAAAAGTTCAGCTGGATGCAATGGAAAAACAACTTATTGTTTTACAGTCTATGGGAACACCAGAAGCAGATCTGGAGAAAGTTAAACAGAGCTTAAATGCTGATGAAACCTTACAGCAAACTGTTGATGCCCTGGAAAAGGCAAAAGGCTCTTATCGAATGGGGGCGCATCATCTTCAACAGGCTCGCTCACCGCATGCGGGTGAAGAACAAAATTTACGTGAAAAATTAATGAAAGCTTATAATTCAGGTGGGAAAAATTCTGAGGGTGATTTTGCCTTTGTGGATTTATCAAATCTTGATTTATCAGGCATAGATTTAAGTGGTGCATATCTGGAATATGCAAATTTTACGAATACCAATCTGACGGGTGCAAACTTAAGTAAAACGATCTTATCTCACGCCATTCTAGTAAACACAAATTTTACTAATGTAAATCTCACCGATGCAAATCTTGGCGCTATTAACTTTGATGGTGTAGATTTTATTAATGCAAATTTAACGGGCGTTACATTAGGCAAGTCGAAATTAAAAAATACTTTATTTAAGCAGTGTCAAATGGCAGAGCAAATGGATATGTTTATTGAAACAGAGTTTGATAATTCCAGTTTTATTGAATCAGATTTGCGTAAAAATACTTTCATTGATGTTGATATCAGTGGTTGTGATTTTTCTGGTTCTGATTTAACAGAGTCCAGTTTTATAAATCCTGTCATGACGGATGCGAAGTTTAGTCAGGCAAATTTATCGTCGGTAACTTTTATTAATGCTCAGGGGAATTATTCAAAATTTGATAATGCCACAATGAAAAATGTACGCTTTGTGGGTGGATCCTCATTACGCAATGCAGATTTCCAATATGCAAATGTTAGTGAAGCAAATTTAAGAGATTGCAATTTACAGAATACAAATTTTTCTGAATCTTACCTGTTTAAATCAGACTTTGGAGGTGCAGATCTTAGCTATGCTGATTTGGCTAAAGCCAGTGCCGTACAGGCTCAGTTTAATAAATCAAATTTAACCCATGCTCATTTAAAACGTATCGACCTGATGGAAGGGTCTTTATACAAAGCAGTTCTTTCGGCATCACATTTTAATGATGCAAATTTATACGGCGTCAATTTCATGGATTGCAGTGTCGGGGATACTGACTTTTCTGGTGCATATTTAGAGCAAACAATTATGAAAGACTGGCGGCCTAAACATGGATAAGCAGCTGTTAGAAAAAACAGTCAAAGGTGATGCTGATGAGCCGGTCATCAACGATATGGATTTATCAGGATATGATTACCGAGGAATAGATTTATCGGGAGGAGCATTCAATAATGTTAAGTTTCGTCAGGTGGATTTTACCGGAGCAATATTGAAGGAGTGTAATTTTATTGATTGTGATTTTACCGAGGCCTGTTTTGATGGCGTAGATTTCACCTTAGCAAATTTTGTTAACCCTATATTTAATCGATCACGATTTCAGCATGCATTATTTAGTTATTCCAATTTTATTGACGGAGTTTTTAAAGAGGCGAATATGACGGAGTCTTCAATGATGAATACTACTTTTATAAATGCTGACATGCAGGGTATTTGCATGGTGAAAATAAAAACTGAAAATACAAATTTTATTAACTCAAAGTTGAATAATGCAGATTTCAGTCATTCCGATCAATATCGTTCTAATTTTCTTGAGCCAGAGTTGAATGGAATACAGTTAACGGGTGCAAATCTTAATATGGCTTATTTTATGAAGCCGGATTTTAGTGGTTATGACTTTTCTGCTACAACACTCACCATGTGCCAGTTTAATGAAGCTAAACTATCTCAAACAAAATTTAGCGGACTGGATATTACTCAGTGTGGATTTATGGAAGCAGAAATGACGGGGGCTGATTTTAGTGACTCAATAGCTAATAACTGTCTGTTCATTAAAGCAAACTGTAAAGGCTCTAATTTCAGTAATGCCGAATTAAAGCAGGCGATATTTAATGAGGCCGATATGTCGCTGTGTGATTTTAGAAAAACCAAAATGGAGCAGGCTCAATTTGTCCATGCTAACTGTGATGGTGCTATATTTACCGGATCAGATTTAACTTATGTGGATTTCTCACATGCTGTTCTTGATAATGCGTTGATGGATTTTACCGAGCTTTACCGGGCCAACCTGCATGAGATTTTACAGGTTAATTCTATTTGGGATGGCTCTACCATTGCAACTGCTTTACCAACGGATGAAAAGAAAGTTCAGGCTGAGACCTTTAAACCATGAATACCAATTTATTATCGAATGATTAAGGTGCAACTATGAATCCCAGGGTAATACCAATTCAGGGAGATCAACAGGAAAACCGTTTGATTAAGGCTACTGTTAAAGGGGTCGCAAAACAAACTGTGATGATTGATACGGGAGAGGGAGTGCTCAATGTTCGAACAGCTTTTAGTTGCCTGATCTTGCCGCAGAAAGGTGATGCTGTATTAGTTAATCAGTCTGGCAATGATTTTTATATTCTTTCAGTGCTGGAGCGAGAAGCGGAACAGGATATGACACTGAATTATCCTGCCAATGTAAAAATGACAGCAGCATCCGGCCAGATAGACATAGTATCGAGTGAAGATATCAACCTGACGTCTGCATCTGATACCAGGTTGCTATCCAGAAATATAAAAATGAACTCTGCTGGAATAGAACTGAATACCGGGAAATTAAATGCTAATGCACAGCAAATAGAGTCGCATTCAAAAACGGTAAAACTTTATACCAGCACACTCAATACAGTTGCCAGGCAGATGACTCAGAGAACCGAATTATTAATGCGCTGGGTGGAAGGAGTCGAGACACTGAATATTGGAAACTTAATACAGAAAGTTCGTCATAACTATACATCTCATTCTAATCAGGCGCAGTTATCACGGCCAGACAGGATGAAGATCGATGGCGAAAGAATTCACATGGGATGATTAAACTATTATGCCTTTTGTAAATACCCAGATGATGGGGATGAACTTTGCCTTTCCCGATGTGTGTTTAACACCGATACCATCACCGGCCGGGCCTATTCCGACGCCTATTCCTTATCCAAATATAGCATTGCCGATGACCGCAATACCTTCACAGGTTAAAGTGCTGGTTTTAGCAATGCCTGCTCATAATTTAATGACAGTAACTCCCATGAGTAATGGTGATAATGGCGGGGTAATGATGAATCCAATGTCAGGTATGGTGATGGGGCCGTCCAGGCATTTAATGGGTAGCTTTAAAACTTTATTTGGTGGATTACCCGTTACAAAAATGTTAAATCCGACAGGTCAAAATGGTATGTCACCGGGTGCTTTTGGTGCTTCATTGGCCCCTAGTCAGATAAAAGTGATGGCCTTGACCTAGGGAACCTCTAATCAATTTAAAAATATTGTGAGTTTAAGAGAGTAAAATGTCTGAAGTACAAAAAGAAAAAGAAGGTAGTAATATCCAGGTTAATATCCCCCCGGATCTCGATTATTTATACAGGGATATTGTTAATGTATTTGTAGGAACGGGCGATGTTGTTTTAGAGTTTGGCAATTTTCATCGTTCAATGCCGGGACACGCTGCTATTTCTAATCGCATAGTATTGTCAGTTTCGAGTGCTTATGAATTACACAATAGCTTAGGGCAGGCACTTGCCGATGCACAGGCTGAATTAAAGAATAGATTGAATAAGTAAATATTTATGAAAGAGATAACAGGAACTTTGTCGCTAAAATAATGATGAAATTATTTTATATATTATTTACATTTTGGTTGATGACCAGTGAAGCTATGGCTGCGGAATTACCTCCGGCAGCCACACCCGGTGGCGCACTACCAAAAGAACAGTTTAAATACCCCCAACCGTTTGTGTATCCGAATACATCTCCACCGCCTGAAGTTGAGAAAAAACTTGAAGAAGTGGAAAAAGGAGCGCCCAGAATGAGGGTGAAAGGTTTTCGTATTACCGGTATCGATGAAAATATAGAGATAGGCATAACCCAGCAGTCTGTTGAGCAGTTGGTGAAAGAAGTCGCAGAAGAAATGGTGGCAACTGTTGCCACCAATGGATTTTCCATTAGTATGTTTGAGCAAATAACATCTGCTGTGGCCCGTTTTTACCGGGAAAGAGGTTACTTTCTGGCACGAGCTTATATTCCTGAGCAAACGGTAAATGATGGAATAGTACAGATTAACATCGTTGAGGGCTTTCTTGACCAGGTTTTGTTCAGTGGTAACTCACTGTATAAATCTGAACAATTAGAGCCTCTGTTTGAGCCTTTAATTGGTGAGTCAGTATTTAAACCTCAAATAGAGCAGGCTTTATTTACTTTGAATGACTACCCCGGTTTATCAACCAACATGGTCTTTGGTCCGGGTTTGAAGCCGGGCTCTGCCGCAGTTCAGTTAAATGTATCTGAAACGAGTTCAACTAATACATTTATGCTGGATAATGCAGGTTCAATCTATACCGGGGAAAATCGCTGGAGATATAATCATAAATCAAACAACCTGTTTGGTCAGGCAGACTTGCTGGATGTGAATCTTATTTTGACAACGTCACCACCCAATAGTAATTATTTTGAAGCTTCCTATCAGCAACCGGTTATTGATCAGCGATTTATGGTAGGTGGTGATCTTAGCCTGAATTTCTTTGATGTGGGTGGTACTTTATCTGATTTGGGTATCAATGGTGAATCCAGAGATATTCATGGTTTCATGCGTTATTTGCACAGTCGTAACCGTACTGAAAAGTTAACAGCAACGGCTGGCGTACATCTCAAATCATCGGTGAGCAAAGTTCGCTCGACACTGGATTCTGAAGATAAATTAACTGTGCTTTATCTGTCAGGGGATTATGCCGGAACCAGCTGGTCTTCTTCCGGGGTGTACCAGACTGCAAATATAACATTAAGTCTCGGGCTGGAAGATTTCCTTGGCTCGATGGATAGTAACGGTAATGAAAATTCTGGTCGCGCTGGTGGCTCGGGTGATTTTGCTGGCGGTGGTTTCAGTAAAATTGCATTTTCATATTCACGCATACAACCCATCTCTGAACTTAACTCATTAATGTTTAGTTTTAGAGGTCAAATGTCTTCAGACTTATTGACTTCACTGGAACAGTTTTCGCTGGGTGGGCCAGATACGATTAGAGCTTATCCTGTAGCAGAAGCGCTTATGGATGAAGCTTACCTGTTTTCGGTGGAATGGATGGCTTATGCATCCCCTGATATTCCTCAGACGTTATTAAAAAATCTTCGCTTATCGGTGTTTTATGACTATGCAGTGGGAAGCCAGAATGATCCATTATTGAATGAAATAGAGTCGGTATCTTTCTCCGGTTTTGGTGGTTCGGCTCAGATGGAGCCCTATGATCAGTTTGAACTTAAAATTACACTGGCTTTTGATCTGGGTGATGAACCTTCAGATAATATGTCTCTGCCATTTTATTTTAGTGTGAAATATGACTTTTAAGGTTTACACAAAGCTACGGTTTAGCATACTGGCATGAATAAATGAAAATTAAGCCAACTAGATCAAACAATATTCTCGCTTTAGCAATTGCGGGTTTACTGCTGGCTGCTGTTCCTGACAGTATTGTGGCAGCACCACAAAATGGAAAAATTGTTAAAGGAGAGGGAAGTATCTCCCTGCCCGATGTTAAAACCACCCGAGTTTTACAAAACAGCCAGTCATTGGTTATAGACTGGGCTAGCTTCAACGTGGCACCGAATGAACAGGTTAATTTTATTCAGCCTTCTTCTTCTGCTACTGTTTTAAATAATATTTTTGACCAGAATCCCAGTCAGATATTCGGTTCTATCAATGCCAATGGACGCGTGTTCTTAAGCAACCCGAATGGTTTGATCTTTGGGCCAGATTCTGTGGTGAATGTGAACTCACTGATAGCCACCGGGTTAAGCATGAATGCAGATGAGTTTATGCAAGGTTATTACAATTTAGAGGCTCTGCAAACTGCTGGTGCCGTAATAAATTATGGGTTAATCAATGCGGCAACGGGTGGTAATGTCGCTTTGCTTGGCTCGGAAGTTGCTAATCATGGCAGTATTCTAGCCAGTTATGGTCATGTTGTGATGGCTAGCGGCAAGCAAATGGTGCTCAATTTTGATGGTGATGGCCTGATCAATTTTCAGGTTAATGAGCAGATGCTTAACAACGCTAGCAATAGTGAAAATGCAGTTCATAACACAGGGCAAATTCAGGCTGATGCCGGGCAAATAATTCTGGCAGGTGATGTGGCAGCCGATGTATTTACCAATGTAGTGAACAATGAAGGAATGCTTCAAGCTTCCAGCATATCGAATGTTGGTGGTGTTATTCGTTTACAGTCAAGTGGAGCAACACTGCATAGTGGAGAAATTAATGTTACCGGTGAAAATGGACAGGGAGGAATAGTCCAGATTCTTGGTGATCAGGTTGGATTGATGGGAAGTGCCGTAGTCGATGCTTCTGGCGTGAGTGGTGGCGGTGTTGTATTAATCGGTGGTGATTATCAGGGTAGTAATGATGATATACAAAATGCATCACAAACCTATGTTGGAGAAAATACATCCATTTCTGCAGATGCAATTGAATCCGGTAATGGCGGGAATGTCATTGTCTGGGCTGATAATACAACTCAATACTATGGAGATATTTCAGCTCGTGGAGGATCGATATCAGGTGATGGTGGTTTTGTTGAAATTTCCGCAAAATCCTGGATGGATTTCTCGGGAGATGTTGATACTTCAGCAGATCAGGGTGATCTCGGATTGCTGTTGCTCGATCCAAAAAATATTATCATTCAGGATGCCGGTGTAGGAACTGAAGTTGCTTCTGTTGCATTTGTCGATGCAGAGGATCCCGGTCCAGATGATACAATTTTTGATGGTGATGATTTGGCCGGACTGGATTCCAATATATTGTTACAGGCTACAAATGACATCACCATCAATGAAGCCATTCCTGCCACCTCAAGCACAGGCAGAACTCTAGCAATGGATGCGGGTCGTAGTATCTTCATTAATGATGACCTAACTACAAATGATGCAGATATAAACATTACGGCTAATACCTCTGATGCAGCGATAACAGATCTTACACGTGAGGCTGGTGCAGCTGAAATAACCATGGCTGATGGTATTACCATTGATGCAGGAAACGGCAATATTGTTATCACAATGAGTAACGGAGGAGGGACGACAAACAATAGCACCGGTGATATTACCTTAGAGACGGTGACCACGACCGGTGATGTAACGGTTACGAATAATGGAACAACGTCTGGCAGTGATATTCTACAAGATCAGGATGTGACTACTTCTGGAAGTATAACAGCAAATAATATTACCCTGAATTCAACTAATGGTGGAATTGGAGTTACAGGGGGTATTAATACCACAACATCAACAAACCTGAGCCTTAGTACTGGAGGGATTGGTACAGCAGGTAATATTGCGGTTATTGACTCAGGTAATTTAACAGTTTCCTGATTCCGTAACTTAAAAACACATTAACCCCCTACAAACCCTGACTGGAAAAGGCTTTCAAGGTAAAATAAGCCTTTACAAAAAGTCACCCTGCAAGTGAATTATGAAGCGCTTCAAATTTGTCCAGTCCGATGCGGAAATTATCAGTCACAGCGGTCTATCCCTGATCGGTCAGGCGGTCAAGCAGTATACAACCTTATCACAGGAACTGGATAAAAGCGTGCCCCTACGTCATGGCATCAAACACTCCGATGTCATGAAAACTTATCTCGGGTTGATAGCGATTGGCAAGAATGATTTTGAATCCATCAAAACGATCGACAGCGAGTTTTACTTCATGAATGCCATGGGGCTGGATGAGATTCCCGGTGAAGCCACGCTACGCCAGCGCATGGATCAACAGGCCAAAACATTTTTGCCTATTGTAGAGAGAGCCAGCATTGATTTTTTAAGTCACCTTCAACCGAAGCTCAGCCCGGTCTTTACCGGGCACTTACCCTTGGATGCGGATGTCACGCCAATGGATAACTCTGGTAGCAAAAAGGAAGGGGTCTCCAGAACCTATAAAGGGCATGATGGTTATGCGCCGATGGCGGTTTATCTAGGGCAGGAAGGCTATTGCTTACGGCTGGAATTACGTGAAGGTAAACAACACTGTCAGAAAGATACCCCGGCACTGCTGGCCCGGGCCTTGTCCGATGCCCGCCGCATCACGAACCAACCCCTGCTAGTACGACTGGATGGTGGCAATGACGCCATTGAAAATATTGACATCATGCTCGAACACCAACAGCATCAAACCGATGAAGAGGGGGCCGTTGATTTCATTATCAAGTGGAATCCACGCCGTCTGGATAAAGAGGAATGGCTGAAGGCCGCAGAACAACAGGGTTGTTGGGAGCATCCCAGAGAGGGAAAGCGAACCGCTATTTTCAGTGAAACCATAACACGCAACTGGAACGGGTATGATTACCAAGTACGCCGGGTGATACGCCTGAGTGAGCGAACCATCGACAAACATGGGCAGGCTCTGCTGATTCCCGAGATCGAACTGGAAGGCTGGTGGACGAGCCTGGACAACGTAGAAAGCGAGGTGATCAAGTTATATGCCGATCACGGGACTTCCGAACAATTTCACAGTGAGTTCAAAACTGACCTGGATATTGAACAACTGCCTTCAGGCAAGTTTGCCACTAATGCGTTAGTGCTGGCGACCAGTGTACTGGCTTACAATATCTTACGCTGGATCGGACAAAATGGGCTGATCAAACCCGGTACTTCAAAACGATATCAAGCCAAAAGACGACGCATCAAAACTGTGATGCAAGAATTAATGTACCGAGCGGCCAGAGTTTGCAAAACAGCACGCAGCATCCAGCTCTCGTTCGGGAAAGACTGCCCGGTCTTCAGCATCATGGACAAACTGTATCAACGCCTGGCTTACGGCTAAACCCCAACCTCTGGACAAAGTTGATCATGGATCAAGGCGTTGTTATGCCTGTAATAAGGAGGCATAGTTGTTAGGTTGAAAAAATAAATAAAAATGGGAACCGCGACCTCATCAAAGACAACTGGCCCGCAACTCAAACTGAAAAAATTATAGGAAGTAAAAAATAATCAGTAAATACTCCAGCAATACTGTAAAGTTACGGAATCAGGAGTTTCTCAATTGGCAACCCTGCAGATGGATAATAGTTCAGAGCAGGTCATTGATTTAACGGCTAGAAGCTGGGAAATAACTACAGATCTGGATATAGGTAATGATGCTCTAATTCTTAGAGCTAGTAATGATGATATTTATACCACTTCATCAGGTATTGTTACTGCGGCTTCGATTACTCTGGAAAATCAAAGGATTGATAGAAATACAAGCATCGGTACGAATGCGGGTACAACTGTAACCGTAACTACAACTGATTTAACGTTGATAACAGGCGGAGATATTTTTCTAGCTAATACTTCTGAAGTTATTGATCTTAACTTGACTCTAGATCCTGACACTGAAAATGTTAATGACTACACAATAGGCACGAGTGGTGATCAGCGTTTGGTAGTTATTGATAATGATAATGATGGCATAGAGTTTTCATTAGAAGACTTAACACCACTAACGGTGACAAATGTTAATGTGACAATTCAAAATACTGGAAATCAAGCTGATGGAGATATAATTATATTAGCAGCTGGTTTAAATGCAGGTTCAGGTACTGTGAATTTAATTGCAACAGACGACATTCTTCAAGAGTCTGGTGCAGTTATTGTAGCTGGAACTCTAACAGGTACTGCTGGAAATATTGTAAATATAAATAATAATAACACTTTTGATAATCTGGGAGCATTTTCTAGTTCCGGAGGGTTTACATTAAATGACAGTAGCGGGGGATTAAATGTAATAGGAGCGATCTCTGATGCTACCGGTGCTGTGCAAATTACGGCATTAGGAACTGACGGAGATATCATTTCTGATGGTGTTGGCAGCATCAATTCGGCGCTTTCTACAATTGAGCTGAATGCGGATAGACATATCACTCTCGGAGGAACCTTAACTGCAGGCAGTACCGCAGCAATTAATATCGCTCAGGCGGAGTTAGGTACATTTTCGACTACCGCAACTATTACTTCTACGGGAACAACAATTACAAGCAGTATAACCGGAAGCACGTTTGATTTTAGTGGTGCACCGGCAATAACCGCAACAATAATTGGTACAGCAGGTAGTGATACTCTAATTGGCAGGAATATTGATAATACCTGGACATTAGATGGGACACCATCAGTTGGAGGTTTAACTTTTGGTAATATTAGCACGTTACAGGGTAGTTCAAATATTGATACCTTTAATGTTACCTCTGGCAGTAACTTTGACCTTCAAGGTGGCGCTGGTATTGATGTGTTTGATATTGCAGCAACCCTGACAGGAAGCATTGATGGTGAAGTAGCCGGTGGTACTTTGTCAGGAACGAGGATAACGGATGTAATGTTAACCACGCAGGGCGGCACTACCGGTTTTAATGGCAGCACTATCGATGTGACAGCAGGGTTTAGTAACATCAACAGTATCACCGGATCTGGTGTCGGCACACTGACGGGCCGAGACGTGAGCAGCAGCTGGGATCTGGATGGCAGCCCGACTTACAACGATGGCGCACTGACCCTCGATATCACGGGCTTTGGCACCTTACAGGGTGGATCGGATATCGATACATACAACGTTACTTTAGCCAGTAGCTTCGATCTGTTAGGTGGAGCCGGGGTTGATGTGTTTGATATTGATGCAATACTGACTGGTAGCATCGATGGTGAAGTAGCCGGTGCAACCTTACAGGGAGCACAGATTGCCGATGTCAGTCTCAGCGGTTCTGGTGGAACGACCGGTGTGAATGGCAGCAATGTAGGTGTGAGCAATGATTTCAGCAACATCACTACCTTAACCGGCACAGGCGGAGGAACACTCACTGGCTCAGACAATGCCAGCAGTTGGGATCTTGACGGCACTCCGACCTACACCGATGCAGCAGGCATCACCGCATTCAGTAACTTTGCAACCTTACAGGGTGGATCGGATATCGACAGCTTTAACGTCACCCTGGCGAGCAACTTTGATCTGCAAGGTGGTGCAGGCGTTGATGTGTTCGATCTGGGTGCAGTCCTGACTGGCAGCATCGATGGAGAAGTAGCCGGAGCAACCTTACAGGGAACACAGATTACCGATGTCAGTCTCAGCGGTCCCGGTGGAACGGCCGGTGTTAACGGCAGCAATGCGGGTGTAAGCAATGATTTCAGCAACATCACGAACTTAACTGGCACAGGCGGAGGAACACTCACCGGTTCAGTCAATGCCAGCAGCTGGGATCTGGGTGGCACCCCAACCTACACCGATGCAGCAGGCATCACCGCATTCAGTAACTTTGCGACCTTACAAGGTGGTCTGGATATTGACAGCTTTAACGTCACCCTGGCCAGTAACTTCGATCTGTTAGGTGGAGCCGGGGTTGATGTATTTGATATTGCTGCAACACTAACCGGTTCTATTGATGGTGAAGTAGCCGGGGCAACGTTACAGGGAACACAGATTACCGACGTAACCTTAACCACGGCTGGAGGCACTACCGGTTTTAATGGCAGCACTATCGATGTGACAGCAGGGTTTAGTAACATCAACAGTATCACCGGATCTGGTGTCGGCACACTGACGGGCCGAGACGTGAGCAGCAGCTGGGATCTGGATGGCAGCCCGACTTACAACGATGGCGCACTGACCCTCGATATCACGGGCTTTGGCACCTTACAGGGTGGATCGGATATCGATACATACAACGTTACTTTAGCCAGTAGCTTCGATCTGTTAGGTGGAGCCGGGGTTGATGTGTTTGATATTGATGCAATACTGACTGGTTCTATCAATGGTGATGCTGCCGGTGCAATCTTGCAAGGCTTGCAGATAGTAGATATTTCGATTACCGGTGCAAGCGCTATCACCGGGGTAAGTGGTTCAAACTTATCCGTGACTAATAATTTTAGTAACATAAATATCATCACAGGAAATGGAGCCGGCATACTCACTGGTGCTGATGCAATCTCATTCTGGAGTTCAACAGCAGCGAATTCAGGGGATTATGTTATTGGCAGTAATACGGTATCTTTTGTAAATTTCACGAACTGGATAGGTGGAAGTCTCTCTGACACCTTTAACCTGAGTCATGATGTTGACTCTGTGAATGGAGGAAATGGAGCCAATAGCTATAACTTAATAACCTCACTTACGTCGAATCTAACGGGTGGAATTGATGCTGATGAGTTTGTATTTGATGATGCAGTTGAAATTGTCGGCAGTATTGATGGCATGGCTGGCAGTGATACATTAAATCTTGGCAGTTACACCACGGCTCTTACTTTCATTCTAAGTGCCGGTACAACTGATGGTGCTACGGGTACTACAGCAGGTTTATTGAATCCGGTTAGCGTGGATTTTGACAATATTGATTTTATTACCGGGGGGAGTGCTGGCAATACGTTTACTGCAAATTCATCATTGACTGCGAATTTGACGGGTGGAACAGGTGCAGACACTTTGGAAGTAAGTAATGCAATGAGTTTTATAACAGTGACCCATACTTTTATAAATGCAACAGATGGAAGTATCAACCTGGATGGAGCCATTACTTCGTATTCTGATCTGGAGTCAGTTACGGATAACCTGAGTGCCACGAATAGAGTATTTGTTTTTGAAGGCGGGAATGAAACTATTGAGCTGACGGATATTGGTGGTATTGATGACAATTCTTTTATTAGCTCTACTCAGGGCCAGTCGATTACTTTTGCCAATCCTGTTGAGTTATTAACGCTTAATACCGGTAGTGGTGATGACACTATTCAGCTCAATACACTGGATGGTAACTGGGATGCGGATATTACAATAAATGGTGATGCGGCTACCGATACTGTTGATGTTATTTCACCTGTTACTGCCGGTAATACACGAACTATTTCAATATCGGTTGAAAGCATCAATGGAAGTAATGGTGCCAGTGCCGATCTTATTGCTAACATCATTGATTTAAATGCAGGGGATGGCATAGGCTCAAGTTCAACATTGGGTATAAATTCAGTGGAAGTCAGTGCAGTTTCTACCGATGGCAATATAAATATACATAGTTTTGCGACGTCCAATGTTGAAGTTTCTAATCTCAGTACGGGTACAGGGTCAATACTGTTTAGTCAAAGTGGTGATCAACGGTTAAGCCTGACATCGGTTGATACCATTAATGGTAGTGTGACAGTGACTAATGCTGGTGGTTTGTCTGCAGATATTGTTGTCGGAGAGATTACTACTGACACAATAGATGACGTAGTTGATCTAAGCTCAACCGGCTCGATTGATGATTTGTCCATTGATCAGGTTACTGATATCACTGCTTTTGATATCGACTTGAATGCAGAGTCGGGTATCGGTGTAAGTGAAATTCTGGAACTGTCTGCCACTCAGCTAGATGCTGACACTGCAAATGGAAATATTCGGCTGGATAATTCAGCCACGAACACGGAAGTTGGTACGATGAAAACAGCTAGCGGTAATATTCTTTTTACTAATAGTGGAGTGCTGACACTAAGTGATGTAGTCACTACTGATGGAGCGATCACAGTAACAAATACTGATCTTTTGACGGCTTCTAATGTAGCAACGGGTTATAGTAATACAATAAGTTTAACGGCTAATGGATTGATGTTGTCCGTAATTGAAACAGTTGGAGGTGTGGTTAATCTTGATGCGGGTAGTGGTGCAATATCTGATGGCAATGCTGACTTAAACAATATAACCGCGAATGCACTGACTGCAGATGCTTCCTCAGGCATCGATCTGGATACTGAAATTGACAGTGCTAATTTACAGCTATCAGCAAGTGGAAATATCAAACTTGATAATACTGGTGTTATAGATTTACTGGATGTTGATACTGTTGATGGAGATATAAGTATTAACAGTACCGGGCAGTTAACTGCTACAGATGTTAAAACTGCCAATGACAATGATATCAGCCTGACAGGTGCTGGCATTATTTTAGATATTGTTGATACCGGAACAGGTACGGTTGTGCTTGATTCTAGTGGGGCTTCAATAGCCGATGGGCTTACTGTGATGGTAGCTGGTGAAGTTATTATCAATAACAGTAACGGGGTCGGCAACAGTGCCGATGTTTTAAATCTGGCGGCTGAGACTATTAGCTTTGACAGTGGAAATACAGGTGCTATTTTTATCAGTAATAACAGTGCTGCAGGTTTAGCCGTCAGTGGTAGTAGTCAGGCAGAAATTCAACTGACTGAAATTTCAGGCAATACAGTCACCATCCCGGATGGTAGTAGCCTGATTAGTGTAGATAATAATATTACTCTGATTACGGATGGTCTGTCTGTGGGAACTGCCTCGACAGGATTGATCAATACCGGAACTGGAGATCTGACTATTCGACCGAACAGTAATACTTATCTCATCAATTTGGGTAGTGATGAGATCAATAGTTTGTCGATAACTGAGTCCTTTTTAAATCAAATTTCAACATCCGGTTCCTTTACCATTGGTAGTACAACTCACACAGCAGGAATAACAATTGGCGGTGCTTTTGAGGCTCCAGCTTCAATTAACCAGTTATCTTTAATTACCGCTGGCAGTATTTCTGACAATGGTACACAACTCATAACAGCGGCTACGTTAAGTCTGGTTTCAGGCAGTGGCATAGGCACTTTAGGGGATGCTATAGATGTAGTTAGTAATGAAGTTACCTTGCAGGTAACCGATATTGGCAATGTGAATTTGAGTAATACCGGTGATATTAATTTAATCGATATGGCTACTTTAGATGGCTTTATTACTATCAATAGTACAGGCCAGCTTATAGCCACTGATGTTCAAACTGGTAGTGATAATGATATTAACCTGAGTGCTGCAAGCTTAGTTATTGATCATCTTGATGCTGGAATGGGTTCGGTGATATTGAATGCAGGGACGGGAGGTATTAGTCAGTTGAATAATGTTTCTGCTGTTGAAGTTATTGCAAATCAGTTAACAGCTGATGCTGTGACGGGTTTTGATCTGGATACTCAAATAGCTTTAGCTAATATCAGTAATAGTGGAACCGGTTTTATTCTCTTAGATAATACAGGTGACCTACAATTGACAGATGTTGATACTGTAGATGGCTCCTTAACCATAAGCAGTACCGGGCAGTTGATTGTCACCGATGTTCAAAGCGGAAATGATAGTGCAATTAATCTGATGGGCACTGATATCGTGATTGATGTTTTAAATGCTGGAACCGGTACGCTGACACTGGATGCTAATGATGGATTGATCAGTAATGATGCGACAGCCGTAGTAGCAGGTATTGTAAATTTTCAAAATAGTAGTGGAATCGGTAGTGATACAAATGATTTTTCAACACAATCCAGTGAAATAAACTTTATAGCTGGCATTACTGGGGCGGCTTTTGTTACAAATAGTTCTGCTTCAGGAGTGAGTATTAGTGGTGATTCTGCCGGCAGTATTGAATTACATGAAGCTACGGGGAGTTTAATTATTGCTGCTGAAAATTTACTCAGTAATGATAATTCGATCGAGCTGTTCAGTGATCTTGGGAATATCATTCTGACTGGAAATGTTGATGCTGGAAGTAGTGATCTGGTATTACAGGCTGCGGGTTTAATCAGTGGTTCCGGGTTATTAACCAGTTCTACGCTGAATATTAATACAACTACAGGTATTGGCAGTAGTGGTAATTTGATTCAAAGTAGTTCTAATGAAATTCATTTTTTCAACTCTACTTCTGGTGGTACTTACATCAGTAATTCGTCTGTTGCAGGTGTCACTATCAGTAGTGATGTCAATAATGCGGGTGTGATTAATTTTTCCGAAACTGCGGGTGAATTAATTGTTAACGCTGTTTCAACGGATGGTGAAAGAGGCGTTTTTAATTCAGCTCAAAATATTACTTTGTCCGGTGAAATATCGGCAATCGGTAACAATATAACGATCAGTTCAGATGCTGCGATTAATGGTTCATCAACGTTGATTGCTGATGATATTGATTTAACGGCGCAGAGTGGTATTGGTAATATTAGTGGACTGGTGACTACAGCCAGTGATGTCATTTTTAGTAACGCCAGTAATCTTGTTGATATAACCAGTAATGTTTCCGATTTATATATATCAGGAAATGCAGGAAGTGGAAATATCAACTTAACCAATAATAATGGTCATATCACACTTGCCAATATTATAACCACTGGAGATATTCTGCTGGACAGCTCAAACGGTGCCATTATTGATGGAAATGCTGATGCTGTTAATTTAACCGCCAATGATGTTGTTATTTTATCTGGTAGCGGTATTGGCAGCAGTGATGAAATTGAAACTTCAGTTGATGGCCTTACATTTACTAATACATCAACTTCCCGGGTTCAAATCGTTAATAGTATTACCTCAAGTATGGATGTGCAGGGCAGTAATAATGGAGCGGAAGTTAATATTCAACAATCCACCGCTGACGGTGTGATCAATATTGCTGGTAACCTGAGTTCACTGGGTGGAAATATTATTTTAAATTCAGACAGCATGACTCAAACTTCAGGGCTGGTTGATGCAGGTACCGGTAGTGTCAGTTTAAGTAGTTTTGATTCTGCTAAAGCCATAGAAGTTGGTGGTAGTAACCCAACTTTTTCTGACTCATTGTTAAATAATATTGCGACCTCTAATGGATTAACCATTGGTTCAGAAACTCAAACCGGGGGAGTGTCATTAATTGGCATAGTGGATACGAGTTTGAATGTAACGGGTGGACAGCTTAGTTTGATCAGTAATGGCGATGTATCTATAGATGGGTCTATGACCAATGCGGTAGAAACCTCTTTAATATCCGATGCTGGAAATGTGAGCATCAATGGAGACCTGATCAGTATTGACGATATTATTTTGCAGACAACTATTGGTAACATTAATTTTGGAAATGGCATAAACCTTACTTCAAGCTCAGGAAAAATTGTTTTAAATTCTGCAGGATCAATTGTAGGTTCGGGGGCTGCTAATTTTACTGCCTCTTCAGGGTTACTGCTCAGTACTGAAATGATGCTTGGTGGTAATAGTACAATTCAATCTGAAGTTTTGAATTTACAGCAGAATATTACGACCACATCCGGTAATTTATTAATAACCAGTGCGAACCCGATAACCATAAATTCAGCAATAGTGTTGAGTGCTGGTGATGAATTGAGTCTATCGGCATTGGCCGCAAATGGTGAGTTGACGCTAAACGGTGGTGATGGAGTTGTGTTATCCGGGGAGACCAATATCAATAACAGCGGTAATTTAACCATTAATGCCGGAGATGGAAGCTTCGAATTGCTGGCTAACCTGATTGCTACCGGTGATGTAGATGTGGTGGCGAGTGATTTTGAAATTGATACAACAGCCTCGGTTTCAACGATTACTGGTATTCTTAGTCTTACTGATCAATTGACCAGTGATGGTATTGGTCTGGCAACATTTCAACCCGGTAAGTTGAATTTTGATGTGAATGAATATAATACTATCCTGGCTGCTGGAATCGAACTCAACTCGACACATGAAGTTACCCTGATTGGGGATTTTTCGTCTGTAGCATCTTTAGTTCCTTTAACCATTAATGCTGAATCGATGTTGATGACGGGCTCAACTCGAATAGCTCTGGGTTCTGACCTGAACTTTTCCACTACTGCAGTTTCTGTGACGGGTGGTCTTGAAATTGATATTGATGGTGAGTTTATGATGGATGGTGCTTTAACTGCCACCAGCACCGTAGATATTACTGCTGGAGCAGGTATAACCATGGGAGAGCCGTCTTCTATTAAGACTACAGATGATAAAATTACATTGTTGGCAGAAACCGGGGATATTCGCCTGGGCTTGCTAAATTCGGGTGCGGGCAATACGGTTCTTACGGCAACCACAGGAAATATTTTTAATAACAATGGTGTGTTTGAAGATGTCACGCAATCGCTGACGAATGTTATAGCGGCCAATGTCAGTCTCAGTGTGCTTGATCGTATAGGCATTTCCAGTACAGATGCAGTTACACTGGATATAGCCTCTAATGGAAAAATAACGCTACGTTTTAGTGCTGATACCGCCTATATCAATAACCTGCGGAACAGCCGTATTATTAACAATGGTGCCGGAGAGGTTATTGTTGGCCTGATATTCAGTAATCAAATTCTGGGAATAGGTCATAATCTGGGTTTAACGGCAACAGAAGAAGTTTTTGCTATCACTGGCCTGGGAACCTTGCAAAAAGATGATGCAGAAAATATTTCGATTCTGGGAATGGATTTCCTCGCCCTGCTGAATAATGATGATGAAGATATCATCAGCTCTATTATTCCATCCGTGCCTGTGTTGATCCGTACAATAGATGGCTGGAGGTTTGAGCCCCCTTCAAAACAGCAGAGAATTGACCGGGTAAAAGAGCAACAGGGTAATGGCACTAAATATATAAACTGGTTTTAATGCCCAACAGTTAAAGTGCCAGACTGCCTGAGATCTGAAGCCCCTGTCCAGCCATCGTCCACTTTAAGTATTGATTGAGTGCTACCCATAGCCCAACGACTGGCATCTATCTGATGTCCCTTTTGCTGAAGTAATTGAATGGTGTCTTTACTAAACCCTTTTTCCAGCGTTATTTTATCGGGCAGCCATTGATGGTGAAAACGTGAGGCTAAAGTCGCTTCTGCAATATTCATTTTATGGTCAATAATATTACTGATTATCTGTAATGTGGTTGTGATTATTCTTGACCCACCCGGACTACCGGTTACTAACATGACATCATCAGAATCGGGTTTGAACACGATGGTTGGGCTCATCGAACTGAGAGGCCTTTTACGTGCCTCAACCGCATTGGCATCACCACCGATTAATCCGTAGGCATTAGCGACACCGGGTTTCGCACTGAAGTCATCCATTTCATTATTGAGTAACACTCCGGTGCCTTCTGCCAGAATACCTGAGCCATAACTGAAGTTTAATGTGTAGGTATTGGATACCGCATTGCCCCAGCGATCCACCACAGAGTAGTGAGTGGTTTGAGGGCTTTCGTGGTGAATATTCAATCCGGCTTTAATGTCTTTGCTGTCACTGGCTTCGTCGGGAGTAATCTGGCTGAAAAGCTGTTTTGCATAATTTTTAGCGGTAAGTTGCTTTACTGGAACATTGACAAAATCTGGATCTCCCAGATATTCGCTGCGATCAGCATAAGCGCGTTTCATCGCTTCGGCCATGAGATGAATCGTTTGAGCACTGTTATGGCCTGAAGTGGAGAGATTCTGCTGTTCCATGATATTTAAAATCTGAATAATATGAGTTCCACCAGAGGAAGGCGGTGGCATCGATTTGATTTTGTACCCTCTATACGTACCGGTAACAGGCTGACGAGTTTTGACCTGATAACCGGACATGTCATCAAGTTGCATGTTGCCTCCTGCAAGGTTGACAGTATCAACAATTTTTTGAGCAATTTCACCCTGGTAAAAAGCAGATGAGCCTTGCAGGGAAATTTTTTGCAGTGTGCTGGTCAGGTCAGGTTGTTTGAATAATTCGCCTGTTTTATAGCTGGAGCCATCGCTATGGTAAAAAACTTTTGCAGTAGCAGGCCAGCGGGTAAGTCGTTTAACGGATCGTTTTAAAGAGAGCGCTAAATCTCGATCAACAAAGAAGCCATTTGAAGCAAGTTCTATGGCAGGTTGTAATACTTGTTGTAACGACATGCTGCCATATTTTTCTAATGCCTCAGTTAAACCTTTTACCGTGCCGGGAACACCGATGGCAAGTCCGTGAAAGCGAGAACGATTTTTGTCGACAGAACCATCTTCATTAAGGTACATATCTCGAAAAGCCTCTTGCGGGGCCATTTCCCGGTAATCTAGAGCAATTGTCTGGTTTTGTTTAGCAAGATGAACCAGCATAAACCCGCCTCCACCTAAATTACCAGCACGAGGAAGAGTAACGGCCAGAGTAAAGCCCACGGCAATGGCTGCATCAACAGCATTGCCACCCTGTTTTAAAATATTAACGCCCACTTCAGTGGCAATCTTTTGCTGGGATGAAACCATGCCATGCTTCGACCACACAGGTTGAGCAAGGCTGGCGTAGTTAATGATCGGTTGAGTTGCGTAAGATGTTGTGCAAATCAGGTATAGATTAATTAACACAATATTCAGCAGGTAATGGGTTCGAATTTGAGTCTGCATTTCAGGCATTTTCCCGTGCTTGAGTTTCTATTTTTGGATAAGATCAGATCAATCTTCTCGAACGAGTATATCGTCTTTTTCTTTTAATTTAATGTGTTTCGGGTTATAGATGATTTCTGGAATAAAAATGTAGAATGAAGAAATATGAATGGTTTTTATAAATTTCTGGTATCCATAGTTGTATTGCAAATGACAGCCTGTGCGGATTTGTCATATTACATGCACAGCGTTAAAGGCCAGCTTTCTATTATTCAGAAAACACAGGATATCGATGACTTATTACAGAATGAATTAATCGAGGAAAAGTTAAAGCAGCAATTAAAACTGGTTGGCAGTATCCGTCAATTTGCATTTGAAGAAATCAACTTACCTAAGTCAGATAGTTATACACAATATGCAGATGTGGGACGCCGTTATGTTTTAAAAAACCTGTTTGCCAGTGCAGAATTTTCGACTGCTTTGCAACGGTGGTGTTATCCGATTGTAGGTTGTGCGGGTTATAGGGGCTATTTTGATGAAAAGCTGCTGGAGGAATTTAAAGGCACTCTGCTACAGCAGGGTAAAGATGTTTATGTGGCTAATATCCCTGCGTATTCGACATTAGGCTGGTTCGATGACCCGGTGTTAAACACTTTTATATATTGGCCGGAATATCGTCTGGCAGGGCTTATTTTTCATGAGCTAGCGCATCAGCGTTTGTATATTGATGGGGATTCTCAGTTTAATGAATCATTTGCCATGGCTGTTCAATATAGTGCGGTTGAAAAGTGGCTGCTAAACAAGGGACAGTTTGAAAAATTAAAACGTTATAAACAGTATCAAAAGAATCGCCTGAAAGTCACCAGACTGATTGAAAGAGGTCGCTCCCAATTAACACAATTATATAAAGAAGAGCTTGATGAGAGAGAAAAGAGGTTGCAAAAAGGTCTGCTTCTGGAGCATTTAAAAAAAGACTATCAGCAGCTTTCATCGGGGTTTGAGGTTCCAGATGGTTTTAAATACTGGTTTAAGGGAGAGCTGAATAATGCGAAGCTGGCATCGGTTTCGACTTATCATTCACGAGTGAATGTTTTCAGAAAATTATTAAAAAGTCATGCGGGTGATTATGCTGAATTTTATCAACATGTTAAAAAAATAGGACAATTAGCAAAAGTAGAAAGGACGAAGTGTCTTGATTCATGGGACAAACCTAAAGATACTCCGAAAATTTGTTAGTCTTTAATCTATGTTAACTCCTGAGAATTCTACTACACTCAGTAGCTATAAATAATAAAAATGGTTTTCTCGAGCTTATAAACTAAGGTTTATAAATGTATCAATTGGATAACCTGTTAAATCTCTAGCGGACTCATAGAGAAAAAATTGATAAATAGCGATCACAATAAATTTAGCACCTTGATGCCGCTGACTTTAAAACGATTTGTTTTGATAGCAGTGCCTTCTTTTATTCTGCTTTTGTTAGTGGCAATAGCTTTGGGCTGGTTTGTGCAGTTTGAAAGTTCCAGTTACTACCATACGCAACTGGACCTGGCGAAGGCAGCAGTAAAAGGTACTGTTTATAATTTAAGCCAGTCAGTGGAGCAGCGGCGCCAGGTCGTCAATGCTCTGGTTCGTGAAGATCAGGAGTTACTACTGGGAATAGCAGATTTTCCGGTGGATGAAGATAATCTTTCACTGTTAAGAGTATCAGTAAAAACCCATCTACCTGATAATTTCACCTACCTTTTGACAGATCATGATGGCTTGCCTTTGCTAGAGGAAAAAGTGTTAAAGCTAGGTCCTGAATGCAAGGTTGGTCTTAAGTTCTTTTCGCAGTCCCCTGACAAGCATCATGAGACTGTAGTGATGCATGGTCAGAGTCCAGATGACTACCATTTTGATGTGATGGTTAATGTTGACTCAACACAGAATAGTCCGATTTTTTTTGTTAGCTTTAAAATAGCATCATTAGTGGATTTATTAAAAAACTCACAAATACCAGGTCAATCATTGCTGGTTATGAACAATGCTTCTCCTGAAAAAATTGAGTTAAGTGCTGAAGGAGTTTATCAAAGTGCCTGGTTTGGTAATTCATTAAGTAACGAAATACTGGCTAAAGTGCTTTATAAGGAGCAAGTGCCTGGTACGGGTTGGAGTATTCTGGCTTTACCCAATACAGATCTATTTTCAGAGTACAAAAGTAAGCTACAGGTTCGCTCTGGTTATGCTTATTTATTGCTTGTTAGTGTGTTATTTATTTTTTTATGGCGGCTATGGGTAGAGGAAAGCTCGCGACTGTTGGCTGAAGAGGGCTTGAAACGTTCTAACAATGAGCTGGAGTTGAAAGTTGAACGGCGTACCCGGGCGCTAGAAAAGAGTGAACAGGATTTGCAAAAAACCTTTATGTCAGCCCCCTATGGCATGCTGGTCATTAATGAAGCTGGCTTGATCGAGTTAATCAACAAACGTGCTGCTGCAATATTTGGCTATGACGATGATGAGCTGTTGGGCCAGAATATGGATATTCTTGTGCCTGATAATGTTCGTGGATTACATGCAAAACATCGAGAGGGCTTAAAGAATAATCCGCACACAGTACTCATGGGAAAAGTAGGCATTTGCTGGGGCGAAAAAAAAATGGAAAAGAATTTGCAGTAGAGGTTGGGCTTAGTCAGCTAGACCATTCTGATGGGCGTAAAGTCATTGCTTCGATATCAGATGTTTCTGAATTGGTCATTGCTCAGCAAAAATTAAAGGAAGAGCATGAGCGAGCGATCGTCACGCTTAACTCGATTGGAGATGGGGTTATCACAACGGATATTGATGGAGAAATTAATTCTATCAATCCTGTTGCAGAACGGCTCAGTGGCTGGAATGCAGAAGATGCAACTGGCAGGCATATTTCCCAGGTATTTATGGTTGTTAACGAAAAGACGGGTAAAAAGGTAGAAGATCCTGTTATTCAGTGTTTAAAGAAAAAAGAGATTGTTGAGTTAGGTAGCGAAACCGTGTTAATTCATCGGCATGGTATGGAAATTCCAATTGAAGATAGTGCTGCCCCCATTAAGAATGCGGATGGACTGGTTGTGGGTGCGGTTCTGGTTTTCCATGATGTATCTCAGTCCAGGGCACATGCCAATGAAATTGAGTATCAGGCCAATCATGATGCACTTACTGGCTTGTTAAATCGTAGAGAGTTTGACAGACGGTTGCAACAATCCGTAGTAAAAGCTAGAGAGGGTGACTGTGAAAATATTTTGCTGTTTATGGATCTTGACAGGTTCAAAATTGTAAATGATAGTGCGGGTCATGCTGCTGGTGATGAATTGTTAAAGCAGCTAACAAAGTTAATGTCCGGTAAATTAAGACAGCGTGATACTTTTGCCCGTCTGGGTGGTGATGAATTTGCGGTTTTACTGGAGTTTTGCTCAAAAGATATTGGTTTAAAGGTGGCTAATAAACTGCGGTCTGCCATAGAAGATTTCAGGTTTTTCTGGAAGGGGCGGGTATTTAATATTGGAGTCAGTATCGGTCTTGTGCCATTTTCGAGTTCTACAGAAACGGCTGATAATTTGCTAAGTGAAGCTGATGCTGCCTGTTACACAGCAAAAGAGGGAGGACGGAACAGAGTCCAGGTATATGACTCAGCTGCAGCAAAAAAACGTGAAGAAAGTTCTATTGTTAATATGCTGACCGAGGCTTTTGAAAATAACAGGATGACTCTGTTTCAGCAGGAAATCAGGGCTACTGAGGAAAATCAAAAACAGACTCATTATGAAATTCTGGTTCGCATGATGTCAGAAACCGGTGAAATAATTTCGCCAGCTATGTTTTTACCAGCTGCTGAACGGTATGGTCTGGCAACAACCCTTGACCGGTGGGTTATTAAGACGGTTTTTAACTGGCTGTCGAAGCATGGTTCAAAATTATCCAGACCTGTAATGTTGTCTATTAATTTATCAGGACAATCTATTACCGATAAATTTATGGCAGGCTTTATTAAACAGCAATTCAAGGAATTTGAAATTAAAGAAGACACCGTTTGTTTTGAAATTACTGAAACTGCGGCAATGAATGATTTGTATAGAGCCAGACAATTTATTGATGAGATTAAACTGCTAGGCTGTAAATTCTCTCTGGATGATTTTGGCAGTGGTCATGCTTCTTATGCACATCTCAAAAATTTACCAGTTAATTTTCTTAAGATTGACGGTATGTTCGTGAAGGATATTACTCATGATCCGATTGATTTTGCTATCGTCAAGTCGGTAAATGAAGTGGGGCAGGTTTTAGGTATGCAGACAATTGCTGAGTTTGTAGAAAATGATGAAATAGTTGAGAAGTTATCTGAAATTGGCGTCAATTTTTTACAGGGATATGCTATTTCACGCCCAGCTCCTCTGGATGAGCTTTTAGATTAAGCAGGTTTAAGTTTTAACTTGGTAATTTAGCGTTAAGTTCAATTGTGCCAAAGCAAATGATTGATCTAAATCAATAAAATTTGATAATTCCCCAGCCTTTGACATATGTCAATGCGACAATTTGACGCAGAGATCAGAATCAGCTGTTCTCAGGATTTTAACTGTAACTGAAACCTGTTTCTTATTTAATGAAGGTGGGGATAAAATGAAACCAAGATTAAAACAACTCGGCGCTGCGCTGCTAACGGTAGGGTTAGGCTTAGGTCTGGCCACGACTGCTACAGCAGCTCAATCGCTTAAAGAAGTCATGGAAGCTCGTGGCTTAACTGAAAAAGATATCTTGGCAGCCGCCAAGACGTATACGCCAACAGGCGGTCGTGACGAATACCTTGCTTTCGCATCAGGTGGTCAGAGTGGTCATGTGATCGTTTACGGTGTTCCATCAATGCGTATTCTGAAATACATTGGTGTATTTACTCCAGAGCCATGGCAGGGTTATGGTTTTGATGATGAATCAAAGCGTGTCCTGTATCAGGGTGAGCTGGATGGAGAGCTGAAGTTTGGTGATACTCACCACCCAGCTTTTTCAGAAACTGAAGGTGAATATAATGGTAAATACCTGTTCATCAATGATAAAGCTAATCCACGTATCGCGGTTATCGATCTGCATGACTTTGAAACCAAGCAAATCGTAAGCAACCCTTTTTATAAGTCATCTCACGGTGGTGCATTTGTAACACCTAATACTGACTACATCATGTCAGCTGCACAATATGCTGCACCGATCAGTAATGATTTCGTACCTCTTGAAGAATTCAACGATAAATATCGTGGTGGTGTGACTTACTGGAAATTCGACATGAAGAAAGGAAAGATAGATGAAGATGCTTCATTTACTTTCGAACTTCCTCCATACAGTCAGGATTTATCTGACGCTGGTAAAAATGCCAGTGATGGCTGGGGTTTCACTAACTCTTTCTGTTCTGAGCGTTATGTCGGTGGTATTGAAAGAGGTCGTCCTCCTTTCGAAGCGGGTTGTTCTGCGAAAGATACTGACTTCATGCACGTAACAAACTGGAAGAAAGCAGCTGAACTGGTTGCTGCCGGTAAAGTGAAGAAAGTAAACGGTTCTTACATGATCACTATGGATCAGGCTGTGAAAGAAGGTATTTTATACCTGATTCCTGAGCCAAAGAGTCCTCACGGTGTTGACGTTAGTCCTGATGGAACTCATATCATTGTTGCTGGTAAGTTAGACAGCCATGCATGGGTTTATAGCTGGGCTAAAATCAAAAAAGCTATCGATAATAAGAAATTCGAAGGAAAAGACCCTTACGGAATTCCAATTATTGCTATGAAAGACGCTTTACATAAGCAGGTTCAAGTTGGTTTAGGGCCTCTTCATACGCAGTACGATGCAACAGAATGTGTTGTTTATACTTCTATCTATGTTGACTCTATGGTCACTAAATGGGATTACTGTGAAGGTAAAGTTCTGGATCAAATTCATATCCATTACAACATTGGTCACTTAATGACTATGGAAGGCGATTCGGTTTCTCCTGATGGAAAATACCTGGTTGCTTTGAATAAACTGGCAATTGACCGTTTCAACCCTGTTGGACCATTGCATCCACAGAATCATCAGCTGATCGATATCAGTGGTGGTAAAGATGCCAAGATGTCACTGTTATATGATATGCCTTTACCTTTAGGCGAACCGCACTATGTTGTCGCTATCAAAGCTGACAAGTTGAAGCCAGTAGTTCGTTACAAGTCTGGTTGGGATAGTCGTACTGACAAGCGTTCACCTTATAAAACTCGTGCTGGTCGTGAGAAAGTTGTTCGTAAAGATGGTGTAGTACATGTTTACGGAACAGTTATTCGTTCACACATTACACCTGAAATTATCGAAGTTGAAGAAGGTGAAACTGTTTCTGTCCATTTGACTAACCTCGAACGTGCAGAAGATGAAACTCACGGTTTTGCGGTTTATAGTGAAAACGTTCAGTTATCTATCGAACCTGGTAAGACAGTAACAGCAACTTTTAAAGCAGAAAAAGCGGGTGTATACCCTTATTACTGCACAGAGTTCTGTTCTGCACTTCACCTTGAAATGCAGGGTTATCTGTTAGTTAAACCTAAAGGTTATGTAGCCAAGAAAACTAAAATGTCCGAAGGACAGGCTTATACCAAGAAGGATTACATGAAGCAGGTTAAAACCAATAATGATACTCAAGCGGTTATAAACTCTGTTGTAGGTTTCATCACTAGCCATAACTACAAAGACTTCCCTGAAGTTGTAGCACTGGTTGAAGATGCGACTGACCAATTAGGTTTTGCTGATGAAGCGAAGAAGAAAGCCGAAGCTTATGCCAAGAAAGGAGACTACCAGAATGCAACACTCTGGGCTGGTCAGCATTGGCAGTATCAGGTAAAAACTGCTGATATGGGTCTGCGTGCTAAAACCTTCCTGGAAGAGCATGGCGCCGTAAAGGTGAAAACTAAGTAATAACTTGATCTAGAGCTTTTTGCTTTTGCTTAAAGCTCTAGTATAGTTGTTCAGCTTAAATTCAGGGGGAGCATTTATGCTCCCCCTGTTTCGTTTAGGAAACTTATTTCCACATAAAATTAGGTGAAATTATGAAATTAACAAAAACTTTAGCAATTATCCCTGCGGCAATGATCGCTTTTTCTATGAGCCCTGTTGCTCAGGCTGATGGCGCGGCTTTATACCAGGCTAAAACTTGCTGGTCTTGTCACGGTAAAGATGCCAAATCTCCGTTACTACCGATTTATCCAAAACTTGCTGGACAAAGTGCTGCGTATGCTATGAATCAGATGAAAGATATTAAATCTGGTAAGCGTAATAATGGCCAGACTGCTGCAATGAAAGGCATTATGTCATTGGTTAATGAAGCAGAGATGCAGGAAATTGCTAACTGGTTAGCAACTCAATAGTAATTAGTAATGCTAATATATCTTGGCTTGATGTTAGTCAAGTATATTAGCATCTACTTATGTAATAATTTACAGTTCAATTTACACGGTTAACAGAGAATATACTTATGAAATTTAATTTATTATCAACGGCTGGAGTTGTAGTAGTTGGGCTAGCCATGAGCAGCACAGTATTAGCAGCTGGTAAAGCCGAGTGGAATGCAGACGGTGGCGAAAAAGACGTGGCCATGACGCTCACTCCGGATCGTGAAAATGGTATCGAAGTTTATGAAGTATGTTCTGCCTGTCATTTACTAGAAGGTTGGGGCATGACTAACGGTACTTTCCCGCAGCTTGCTGGACAGTCTCGAGAAGTACTGGTCAAACAATTAGCGGATATTCGTGCACTTAACCGCGATAACCCAACAATGTATCCATTTGCATTACCTGAATCTATTGGTGATGAACAGGCTATGGCTGACGTAACGGCATATATCGCAACATTACCGATGAATCCTGAAAATGGTAAAGGTGAATGGGCTGAAGGTACGCCTGAATTTGCTGAAGGTAAAAAGCTGTATAAAGATAACTGTATCCAGTGTCACGGCGATCATGGCGAAGGCATGCCAGATAAATTCTACCCACGTATAGAAGGTCAGCACTATGAGTATATGCTGAGACAGTTTGAGTGGATTAGAGATGGCAAGCGTCGTAACGCAAACCCTGATATGGTTAAACAGATCAAAGGTTTTTCTAATAAAGAAATGAAAATGGTTATTAACTGGGTTTCAAGAACTCCTGTTGACCCTAAAGACCTGGCCCCTTCTGTTGACTGGCAGAATCCAGACTACGATTAATCAAATGTTAACTCCTGCTTAGCGGGAGTTATTTCTATTTTAGATTAGGTTGGGCTGGCTCTTGTCGGTCCAGCCTTTTTCGTTTTTGGGCTATACAAAACCACATCAATCTTAAGGCCAATTTCATGAATATTCAAAACTTAAAAGTAGGCATCCTCAGTATTATCGCTATTGGTTTGCTGGGCGCTATTTTTTATTCACCCGTATGGTGGGTTTCTTTGACAGCTCCTAACTACCCTGCTGAATCTTTTCCTGATGGTGTTCGAATTCAGTTCCATATCAATGGTGTATTCAATGGCTGTAAAAAACAGGATAAAGTTGAAATAACCGAAGATGAAGCACTCGATTGTGTTCATGAAATGGATACTATTAACCACTATGTTGGTATGTACCCGATTGCTGCGGGTGGTCCGGTAGAGCGTGGTTTTGGACAGTTTCTGGTTGTTTTCATGATGGTGATGCTAATCGGCTTCATGTGTAGTAAGCCAAAAATTCGTATGACAATTTTGAGTATTGGTTTTTTTGTTATAGCTGTCTGGATGTATCAGGCGATGTACTCAGAAGATGGCTTCCATTTACAAAATGAAGGGTTTGCTGAAGCGCTGATGACATCTCTTGATCAGGACGCCACAGATACTACGGTGGATTCTGAGCCTGAGTTTGTTATTGGCGGTATAACCGGCGTTTTGAAGCTATCTCTGGAAGAGTCTGGGGTTGAAGTTATTTTGCCCTCCGAAATTGAAGAGCAGAAAAAACTGGCTGAAGAAGGTGAAGCAACTACAAAAGAGCATTTAATCGGGCAGTTAAGAGATACCTATGACATTGACCGGGAAAAGTCAGCAGATATGGAAGACTGGGATGGAAGCTCATTTCAAATAATGGCCTGGCATTATGAAAAAAGCCTGGGTAGATACTTTAATAATCCTGCCGAGATAGGACCAATGGTCAAAGTTCTGAATATGGCTTTGCATGTGGTTTTCTGGGGTTTAATAGGTGCAATGTTATTATTAATATTTGGTGCACGTAAAAATGGTGGGATTTTGTTCTGGCTACTGGTGCTGGTTCCAATGGCATTACCGTTATTTTTCCTCATCGATTATTCAGCCTGGTTATGGTGGTATGGTCACACGCTGAATGACATGGGTGCTTTCTCGGTTAAGCCGTTTATGCCTACCGTTTTTGGTGATGGTAAAGTAGCTCAGTTTGCGACTCATTCATATCCTGATACAGGTTTCTTTATGATGTTGGCTGTGTTCGCGGTACTTGCTCCTGCAGCGCTGATCCGTCGTAATCAGTTTAAGTCGTCTGAACAATAAAAATTAACCGCAAAGGACGCAGAGGTACGCAAAGGTTTTTGGTGATACTGTAAATTTAGATTATTTTAGTTTGATGAAAATTGCCTTTAATAATTCATAAAAATATGGTTTCCTCTGCGTACCTTTGCGTCCTCTGCGGTAAAAATGCTTTAAACTTAAAAAATAACGCATGCTTAAATACATAGCATTATATTTCGTTTTTTTAATTCCTCTTTCAGCTGTTGCTGTCGAGTATCCTCTTTTACAGGATCTGGTTGATGCTGCTGAACCAAATTCTATCCTCATTCCTCCTCCTGGTACATATTCCGGGCCAGTGACTCTTGATTATCCTTTAACCATAGATGGAAAAAACAAGGTTACGATTGACGCGGGTGGAACCGGTTCTGTTATTTTTCTGGATACAGATGGCGCTATTATAAGAAATCTTCACCTGACTAATACCGGTGAATCGCATAATGATATTGATGCCGGCGTTCAAGTCCGTGGTAATTTTAATGTCATTAAAGATAATGTAATCGATAACAGTTTATTTGGTATCGATTTGCAACAATCAGACTCCAATATCATACGCAGAAATACAATTTCATCTAAAGATGTTGATCTAGGTGTTAGGGGGGACTCTGTCCGACTCTGGTATAGTTTCAATAATAAAATAGAAGATAATGTAATACGTAATAGCCGGGATATGGTGGTCTGGTATTCGGCAGATAATACTATCGCAAGAAATGATTCGAGAGGTGGTCGTTACTCTCTGCATTTTATGTATTCTAGATATAATGATGTCGACTCTAACCATTATGAAAATAACTCGGTGGGTATTTTTTTGATGTATAGCGACGGTGTTAAGGTGCGTAACAATTATATAGCTTATGCTAATGGCCCGACAGGTATGGGAATAGGTTTTAAAGAAACCTCAGACGTCGATATTTCTAATAATAAAATTCTATACTGCGCAACTGGCATGTATATAGATGTGTCACCTTATGACCCTGAAACCACAAATCGAATTCACGATAATGTAATTGCTTTCACCAATATCGGAATTGATTTTCTGAATGACTGGACAGGAAACATCTTTGAACGAAATTCTTTTAAAGGTAACCAGACACAGATATCGGTAGCAGGTGGTAAAACCGCTAATCGTAATGTGTGGAAAGATAATTACTGGGATGACTATGAAGGATTTGACCTTGATAAGGATGGAATTGGTGATACCCCTTACGAACTTTACGGATATGCTGACCGGATCTGGATGGATGTTCCAGCAGCACGATTTTTACAGGGTACACCGGTGATGGCAGTATTAGATTTTCTGGAAAGACTAGCTCCATTCAGTGCACCTGATATGCTGGTAAGAGATAAAAGACCTTTGATGGAAGCGAAGGTAAAGGTGAGTGAATTAACTGACGAGTGATCACATATGACTGAACCTACAAAAAAGAAAAAACCCATACTCAGTAAGAACCGTAGACAGAGTAATCGCAGAGAGTTTATACGCTCAGCAGTGCTAACTGCTGGTGTGGTAACGCTTTCTTTAACCGGATTTATTCCGGTGGTACAGGGTACATCCAGTCGATTGCGCCCGCCAGGTGCGCTTAAAAATTTATTAGATGAGCAGAAGTTTTATTCATCATGCATTAAATGTGGACAATGTGTTCAGGTATGTCCAGTCAATGCCATCAAACTGGCCGATCTGGATGAAGGCGTAGGAGTCGGCCTTCCCTATATTGATGCCAGAGAGCAAGCCTGCGATTTCTCCTGTGATGGTTTGCAGTGCGTCCTTGCATGCCCGACGGGCTCGTTAACTCATGATCTCGATTACCCTGCCGATACTCGCATGGGTTTTGCTCGTATGGATAAACCCAAAAGCTGTCTGGCCGTGCAGGGAAAAGGCTTCAAAGGGGTAGCTAGAGGCCCTGATTACAAAGGGCTGTTAAGGTATGATGAAATTGACCGATGGAACCCACTTCCAGTTGCTGAACATGATTATGATGTTGAAATATGTGACCTGTGTGTTAGGCAGTGCCCTATTGAAATTCGAATTACCCAGTGTGTTGAAAAAGAAAAGAAGCGTGAAGAAGCTAAAAGTGCTGGCAAGCTTGCAAGGGTGGCTGAACAGCATGGTAATGAATGTCCGCCTAAGCATGCAATTGAAATGCAGGTTATTCAAGATAGAAATGGCTTGATGACAATGGTACCGGCAGTACTTGATGGCTGTGTGGGTTGCGGGGTGTGTGAAATGATATGCCCGGTTGAAGGTGATCCGGCCATAGTGGTTGATATTGATAAAATTACGGACTGGGGCTGAGTGAAATGAATTATATTATAGAGTCCTTATCCCAGGTTTTTGGTAATAAGCCAAGCAGGCCATCTAAAGATGAGCAGCCCGAAGCTTTAAAAGCTATTTATAAGGGGAAAGTGGGTAACTTGAGTAAAGCAGACATTGAATCTGCTCGTCATGAACATCGAAAAACCTGTTGTAATAAATGGACAAGACGTCGTTGGATTACGATTATTCTGGTAAATTTTCTTTTTCTTGTTTCCTATAAGTTTGATGTACAGCTTCTTGAAGGAGCGATGACAGCATCACGATTTGTTGGTTTTCACTTTGCCGACCTGAATTCGGCTTTACAGGTCATGTTGGCTTATAAGCATGTGGTTTTGAATCTGGTTATTGGAACCACCACAGTTTTCATTATGTGGTTGTTATTAGGCGGCAGAACCTTCTGTTCATGGGTTTGTCCATATCATTTGCTCGCTGAGTGGACTGAGATGATCCATGTCTGGTTAGTCGGTAAAAAAATAATAAAGGGTCATACATTTCATCGTAAAACGCGTAGTGTTTTTTATGTGATTTTTGCATTGCTAGCCTTATTGTCTGGCTATACAGTTTTCGAAACAATTTCACCAACCGGAATATTAAGTCGTGCAATTATTTATGGGCCAGGAGTCGCATTAATCTGGGTTGGAATTTTACTTTTGTTTGAAACTTTTGTATCTCGCCGGGCCTGGTGTCGATATGTCTGTCCAATTGGAGTGACTTATGCCGTCGTCGGGACAATTTCTCCTCTTCGCGTGACCTATAATGCTGAAAATTGTCACCATGAAGGTGATTGTCGCAAAATATGTGAAGTTCCTCATGTGCTGGATCTAACGATTCGTGGCCGGGCTCACGATATAAATCTTGATGTCGTTTCTGATTGCACAAGATGCGGTATGTGTGTTGATGTTTGCCCTACCGATTCGTTAAATTTTAAGTTCAAAGGTTTGGATAAGTTTTTATAAACCATGATTCAGTTTTCAAATGTCACTAAAAAATTTCGTCGAAACGAAGTCCTTAAGGGTATTGATTTATCCATAGAACGGGGGCAGCGAGTCGCCCTTGTTGGTTCTAATGGTGCAGGTAAAACTACCCTGATTCGTTGTTTGTTAGGGCAGTATAATTTTATCGGCGATGTCACTATTGATGAGATGGATCCTCGAAAGTTTCGTCAACAGGTATTATCCAAAGTAGGATTCGTGCCTCAGTTACCCCCACCTCTTAGAATGCCGGTCGGGCAGTTGATTAAATTTGCATCGAGTCTTTGCAATGCAGACCCTGAGCAAATGATACATGTAGCACATCTATTAGGTTTTGACGCTGTGCAGTTTAATCATCAACCTTTTGTCAAACTTTCGGGTGGCCAGAAACAAAAATTGTTGATCGCTATTGCGCTTGGAAGAGACAGTGAGTTACTAGTCATGGATGAACCAGCTGCGAATCTTGATCCGGAAGCGAGACATATTCTGTTTAAATTGCTAGCCGAAAAACAGCAGACTGCAGCAATGTTAATTTCCAGTCACCGGCTAGATGAAGTAGCTTCTCTTGTTAACAGAGTTGTAGAGATGGATCAGGGTAAAATTGTGCTGGATGATGAGGTCGCTGATCTTGTCGATATGTCTAGTAAGCTGGTGTGCAGTATTAAAATGATTCGGCCAGAAGATGCATTTGCCAAAGCTTTGACAGAGTGGGGTTTTAAACCTACTGATGACAGCACGCTTTGGAACGGCAGTATTGCTGGCCCAGATCGATTAAGATTTCTCGGTATGATTTCAAGATATGCAGCCCTGCTGGCAGGTATGCAAATGAATGAATTAAATGAATAAGTATGCGGTAAAAAATACCTATACTGCTTTCTGGCTGTTTATAGTTTTTATCATTTCAGCCTGTTCAGGGGAGCCAGAAACGGGTCCGGCAGAAGTTAAATGGGATAGAGATATTTGTGATCGCTGTAGAATGGTGTTGAGTGACCCTCATTTTGCGGCTCAGATTCGTTATTTTCCGAAGGATAAAAAGCGTTCTAAAGTGGCAAAATTTGATGATATTGGATGTGCTGTTTTATGGCTTGAAGATAAACCCTGGAAAGGTGATGACAAAACTGAGATATGGGTAAATGATCATCGTAATAAAGAGTGGATAAATGCAGAAACAGCTACATATGTATTAAAGAAAACAACACCTATGGAATACGGTCTTGGTGCTCAGCCAGAAGCAGCCCAGGACGGGTTAAATTTTGAACAGGCTAAAGCTCATATAAATGATGTTGAAGAACGATTCAATGTTCATGGCTTGCAATTGCAACAACGCCTTAAAGAACAGGCACTGGAAAGAGAAAAAATAAGATGAAACACCTGTGGTTGACGGCCTATACCGATATTATTGAATCTCTGCGTGCCCGCTGGTTTATGGTTTATTCGATGGTATTTGGCGGTATTGTGGTATTGCTTTTTGCCTTTGGGCTATCTGAATCGCGTATTATGGGTTTTACCGGTCTATCCAGGCTTTTGGTGACCTATATTCAGTTATCAATGGCGATATTACCCATATTTGTATTGATCACCACGGTACGTTCAGTGGCTGGAGACAGGGAAGCCGGTGTTTTTGAATACATGCTTTCTTTACCTGTTTCATTGGCTGCGTGGTTTTGGGGGCGTTTCTTCGGACGTTTCTTTGTTGTATTTTTACCTGTTTTTCTGGCTATGTTAGGTGCAGTAATATGGGGTGTTCTTAAAGGTTCTGAAATACCCTGGAATCTGTTTATGTTTTATACTGCATTGCTGATGGCATTAGCCTGGTGCTTTTTGGGTATTGGTATGTTGATATCTACTTTAGCGCGATCATCAGATGTTGCTCAGGGAGCTGCATTCATTACATGGTTATTGCTGCTTTTATTTCTGGATTTAATCTTACTGGGCATTATGATTCAGGAAAATCTTCCTCCCAATACCGCTGTAGCCATCGCACTGGCAAATCCTATGCAGGTTTTTCGTACTGCTACAATGATGTTATTTGATCCTCAACTGGTTCTTTTAGGACCAACTGCTTATGTCATTCTGGATAATTTTACCCAGGCAGGGTATATCGCATATGCTGTCATTTATCCGGTAGTTTTTGGATCCATATGTGCGGGTATTGGATACTTTCTTTTCAAGCGTAGTGATTTACCATAACCTTGTTGACTCGATTAACAGTAATGAAAAAAACTTTTGAAGGAATTAGTAAATCCAACTGGATAGCTGGAATAGTGCTGTCTTTTATAGTTATCGGCTGGTTTGTTTATCAGCAGTGGTGGGTTGTTCATCTTCCCCCGGAGCAGGTCAGAGTCTCTTTTGATCCGAAGTGTGATTTACGTGCCGGACCTTGTGTCACAACGTTAGAAGACGGCAGTCGAATAAGTTTTGCTATTGAACCTCGTTCAATTCCTGTCAGTGAAAAACTAAAACTTGAGGTTACTGTGTCATCCGGTCTGGATGTAGATGGGGTATCCGTCGATATCAATGGCGTGGATATGAAAATGCCTCCGAATATTGTCGATTTAAAGGAAACCGGTAATGGACGTTATATGGGTAAAGGTGCTTTGTCTTTTTGTACTAGAAGCATTATGGAATGGGAATCAGTTATTCAGCTGGATGCTGGTGATAAACAGATAAATGTACCGTTTCGGTTTATCACCAGTCAGCAGGGATATTAATCGTCAGCTGTCGAGAGCCAGGCAAAAATATCAGTTAACTCTGCATCCGTGAAATCGTCAAGTAACTCCTCATCTGGCTCTTCAATATCATGTATTCTAACTCTGTTACGTAGCTTTGTAACCTGATTCCACAAGTAGCTGGTGTACTGGCCTGCAAGTAAAGGTACTGCTTTTTTATGTAAACCATAACCATCCTTACCATGACAGCTTGCACATTCTTTTTTATACATCTTTTTGCCCTTAGGTATATCTCCAGGAGCTCGTGGTATTTGCATTAATTTTTTTGATTCCAAAAGCCTGGCGTAAGCATCAAAATCAGCAGCTGTTTCATCCACAGGGGGTAAGCGGGTATTAAGTTTAATTGATGCGATGAATAGAGATACGTTGTGTATATCTTCATCTGGCATTTGGCGCTCATCGATATATTGCAGCATTGGCATATTTGGACGCTTTCTATTTCTAAATAATACTAACTGTTGCGCGATAAATTCAGCAGGCATGCCGGCTAAACGAGGATATTCGCCCTCTTTTCCGCCTTGTCCATATTCACCGTGGCAACCTGCGCAAACTTCATTAATTTCTTCACCGATATCTGGGTCATAATCTAATGCGTGCGAAGGCATAGTGATAAACAGGCTGAATAGAAAAAAACTGGTTGCAGTGGTGTTTAACTTCATGAATTTACCCAAAGGAATTTAAGCTAATTATTATAGCTTTAACTGCTAAAGTCGACTCTTGATTCATGTCAAAGTCAGATACCCATTTTTCTTGTCTAATATTTAGTATTTTAAAGTTCCTTAAGCAGTTAAAATAGTCGGTATTGAACTGAGAATTTATTATGCAATCAATTTAAGGATACTTTGCTCGATGGTGTCGTTTTTCCATTGCCCTTAAAATTCCCCAACATTTACCAACAATGCTTGAGAATGAAAATGCCAGGCATTCATAAACAGTTTTAGAGAAAATATATGCAAAATATAAAATTAACAGTTACTTTGCTAGTCGCTTTATCATGGCTTTCACCTGCTCAGGCAACTACTGAAAATCAACTTAATGCAATAGCAAAAATGGGTGAGTTGAATGGAGTTGCACTGCAGTGTAGTTTTATGGAGCAAATGCAACGTATTAAGTTAAATCTGGTTTTGCATTTACCCAAACAACGAGAACTGGGTGACTGGTTTGAACAGAAAACGAGTGCTTCATTCATGGATTTTATGTCAAAAGATTCATCCTGCCCCGATTCAACAGAGTTCGTTGAGCAGGTAGATGCTGCAATAATGAATATTGAGACTACTTTTAAGCAATGATTGAACGAATATTGTCCGGTTTATACCGGGTTACGATTGCTTGTTTGGTGTTGAATTTACAAGTTAGTTGGGCTGCTGAAAATTTTTCTGTGGTAACCAGCATAAAACCAGTTCATTCAATTGTTTCGGGTTTGATGAAAGATATCGGTGAACCGGAATTATTAATCGGCGATAAAAAAACACCCTTTAATTTTGAGTTGAATCAACAGCAAAAAAATCAGTTAAGCGAAGCCAAACTATTTATCTGGGTCGGCCCCGAACTGGAAAAATCTTTGCAGGCTACGGTCGATCAGCTTCCGGAGAGTGTCAAAGTTGTAGAGTTATTATCCAGCCCTGATTTAAAAATACTGCCCTCACGGCAAAATCCTGATCGTAGAGACCCGTTCTTCTGGATGGATGATCGAAACGTGATGATTATGTTGGATGAATTGACTGAGATTATGATACAGGTTGACCCTTCTCGCTCACATATTTACATTCGTAATCGAATTGAAATGTTGGGGCCGTTAAGACGAATTGATAAAGAGTATGAATATGGATATCGGGGTTTAAAAGCAGGTCTGGGTGTTTTGTATTATGACAATCTGAATTATTTTGAACAGGCCTATGCCTTAAAAACAATGGGCCATGTTTCAGCTTCACCCTGGGATGAAGAGCTGGCCACTAATCTACTTAAAGTTAGAGCAAGAATTAGCAGCCAGGAAGCAGTATGCCTATTTCTTGATAAAAGTATGCCAGAACCAAATCTGCCGCTGTTAATAGAGGGTGAAAGAATTAATATTGGAAAACTGGATTCATTAGGTCTGGATTTAGAGGCTGGACCGGATCTTTATCTAAAGTTGATGGAATATAATACTGATGTTATTAAACGTTGTTTGAATGCTGATATGGATGAAGCAGCAAAAGCTCGGTTAGAAGCGTTTGGTGATGACAGTCCGGTCATTGATGGTTTAGGTGGACACTTCTTTCTGACTGATCATCTGGGTGCTACTGTTACCGAACAGGATATGATGGGCAAGTATGCGATTTTATTCTTTGGATATACCTCCTGCCCAGATGTGTGTCCTACAAGCTTATCGGTTCTGACACAGGCTTTCAGGAAAATGGGAGACTTAGCGGATCAGATTCAACCCTATTTTATTTCGGTAGATCCTGAACGAGACTCGGTAACGTTATTGCGTGAATATGTTGGTTATTTTGATCCTCGCCTGATAGGACTTACCGGTTCTGAAGCGATGATTAAACGGGTTGCAGATCAATTCAAGGTACAGTTTGAGATAGGTAAGAGGGATGAATCTAACCCTGCTATATACACTATGGATCATACGGCCAGTCTATATCTTATGGCACCGGATGGAAGTTTTGTCACCAAATTTGCTCATGGCATTACCCCTGACGCACTGATAAAAGAGCTGTCTGAAATAATACATTAGAAAGGGTTAAAATAACTTTTAATGGCTTTGTATGCAAATTATGTAGGGCATCAAATACCTGAGAATACGTAATTCCGGCAGTTTTTTAGCCGGAATCTCTCTAAATTTACTGCGAAGTTTAGAATCTGATTTACTCTTTTTACACTATCCTCTGGTGAACAGATTTATTATTTTTCTTGTTAGTCTTTTGCTAGCTTCCTAGTTGTTAAAATCGAAATAGTTAAGTAGCAAAAATGCAGCTACCGTTAAGTCTTCAACCGGAGATGATGTCTGTGAATTTATTCGTCAGTTACCTCAGGGTCAGGATGATCTGATAATTACTCGATGAAGGGTGTGTGCAAATGCACGGTTACCTTTATAGCCCTGCGGTTCCCGTTGAAGACAAGAAAAAGATATTATCCAGTTCAAAAAAATCCCCAGACAGTGAGTTTTATAAGAAAATATGGTCAGTTTCTGGCTTTTTAAATGATCCAGGCAGGTAGTCAGTTCTTCACTGAATATTTTGAAAAGTTCAGAAATAATGTTGATCTATATCAATTTATCTAAACATATATTAGCAGTTTAATCTTAAAATTAATGTTTTAATTAACGCTGTTAACTTATGTTGTCGTTTCTGATTACAATTTTAGTTACTGTAAAAAGCATAAATATAGAAGGAATATTCGTCAAATTTAGAAAATATAAATAGTTTTCGAGGTTTGATAAGAGTTCCCATATTTTTAAATACTTTGAGAGCTGAATAAAACGTGTATTTTTCGTTTTTAATTAAACGAAGGCCGGTGAATTGCGAAGTTTGAAATAGTGATTGTGTTTTTTAATTGCTAGTTTAAGGCGGCCATAATATGGATATGAATGGTAGTAAGCTCTTTTTTGATAATGATAAAATTCATCATATAAGGAAGGGCAAGCATGCACACCAAGACAAAAATTTCGATGTTATTTTCAGGAATTGTATTTTGTGGTTTAAGTCTAGTTTCAGCTACAAATGTTTTTGCTGACAAACCGATTCACCAGGTCTCATCCGAAACCTGTAAAACCTGCCATAAAGATATTTACAAACAATGGAAAGGTTCAATGCATGCAAACAGTACTGCATTCAAAGATCCCATTCACGGTACATTCTATAGAAAAGTAATTGGCGACCCTGGAAAGGAAGGTGTCAAAACCAAAGCAGGTAAATACCCTGTTTGTTTACAGTGTCATGCCCCCAATGCAGCAAAAGACAAAAAGACAAAACTTGATTCCAAACCAGCCTATGCTGAGGGCGTTAACTGTGTTGCCTGTCATACTCTGAAAAAACTGGTAGGAGTCGATGCAACGAAAGGTAAATTAGGACTGAAGGCATATGAAACATCTACTAAATTACAGGGCTCTGGACGTCACTCTAACAATAAACTGGCATCACTAGCTGCTCAGGGTGATGATTTTGGTTTTGGTGGTGATGATGACAAGAAACCAAACCCTCATATGGGTGAAGCAGTTGAGGTTGATGGCAAGACAATTCAGTCTCTGCCAATGGAAAGTAATCCTTCTCAGTTAAGAACATCTGATGCGTGCATGGGTTGCCATGATAAGCGTAACAATGCTCATGGAGTGCCTTTATGTGCGACAGGTGATGAATACATAGCCAGTAATGCTCAGGTCGACTGTCTCTCCTGTCATATGCCTATGGGTAAAGGTTTTGCTGACCACAGTATGGGTGGTGGACATGATATGGGAATGCTGCAGCGTTCGGTTGTTTTTTATATGGATAGTAAAAAGAGTGGCGATAAAATTACCTCGACAATCACTCTCAGAAATAAACAACCACATACTATGCCAACAGGTGCGCCGTTCAGAAATCTATATATGAAAGTTACGGCTTATGACAAAAACGGTAATATGGTTTGGGAAAATGCAAAAGGACATCCTGCCAAGCAAGACAAAAAAGCATTTATGTTCTTAACACTGGTTGATGCAGATGGAAAGCCAACGGGTCCTCCAACAGCAAAAGATCAGGGTGCAGATACTCGACTGAAAGCTTTTGAGAAACGTAATTTTGAATACTCTATTCCTGCCAAAGACGTAGTGCTAGTTCGTGCAGAACTTTACTACAACCTGTTATGGCCTGGACTGGTTAAAAAGTTCACTAAAATCCCTAAAGATGTTACAGCGCCTAAGATGATTGCCTCGGCAGAAAACTCTCTGTAACACCGGTTTCTGGGGTAAAGCTGGAGTTTATATTCTTCAGCTTTACCTCAGGCATTAAAAGCATTTAATTTTAGGGAGGGGAAGTATGTTTTCCCGTAATGGAAGTTTAATACACTCTGCTTTACTGGTTTTTCTCGGAATCAATCTGAGTATCATTTCAACAATTAGTTTTGCGGCTCAGAAAAATACGCCGATAACAAAAACAACTTCAACTGCTGACCATAGTAAGTTTGAAGAACTAAAAAAAATATTTAAAACAGGCCCTGAAGTTACCAAAGCCTGTATTAGTTGTCACACTGAAGCCAGTAAACAATTACATAAAACCAAACACTGGAACTGGCAATTTACCAATCCTGATAATGGTGAAGTGGTTGGTAAAAAAACCGTCGTCAATAATTTTTGCCTGAGTATCACCAGCAACCTGCCTCGTTGTACCAGCTGCCATATTGGCTATGGCTGGAAAGATGATAGCTTCGATTTTACCGCCCAGGATAAAGTAGATTGCCTGGTATGTCATGATACGACTGATACCTACAAAAAATTTCCTACCGATGCTGGTCATCCAAATTACAAAGAAAAAGCTTTTCCTAAAGGCAGTAAAAAAATATGGAAAGTGGCTGATTTGAGTAATGTCGCCCAAAAAGTCGGTAAAACTCGACGTGAGAATTGTGGAGTCTGTCATTTTTATGGTGGCGGTGGTGATGGTGTCAAACATGGTGATCTGGATTCATCCATGACTAATCCGGATAAAAATCTGGATGTTCACATGGGGGTTGATGGACTTAACTTTGGTTGTAGCGAATGTCATACCACAGATGGACATGATGTCAAAGGTAGTCGTTATAATCCTGTCGCCAAAGATACCCACGGAATCGATGTGCCAGGTCGTGATGATAATAGCCGGGCTACCTGTGAATCCTGTCATGGTGTAACTCCTCATGAATCAACTTTAAATAATAAGATAAATGATCATACCGATAAGGTTGCCTGTGTAACTTGTCACCTTCCAACTTATGCAAGAGGTGGCGTGCCATCAAAAATGTGGTGGGACTGGACCACGGCAGGTAAAAAAGATGCGGATGGCAAACACATTAAAATGAAAAATGAAAAAGGTTATGTGACTTATGTAACCAAAAAAGGAAATTTTGAATGGGCGGAAAATGTGGAGCCAGAATATGCCTGGTTATCTGGAGATGTACGTTATAAACAACTGGATGAAGTGATAAATCCAGATGAAGTGGTTGAGTTAAATACCTTTGCTGGTTCTTATGATGACCCGGATGCGCGTATTTGGCCCTTCAAGGTTATGCGCGGAAAGCAACCTTACGATAAAGGTAATAATACCCTTGTATTGCTGCACTTGTTTGGTAAGGATAAAGCCGCTTACTGGAAATCTTATGACTGGGATAGTGCTATTAGTGCTGCCATGAAAGAAGGTGGAGCTGAGTATAGTGGAGAATATGGCTTTATCGAGACATCGATGCACATGCCTCTGGCACATATGGTGCCTCCTAAAGATCAAACTTTAGGTTGTTCAGATTGCCATAGTAAAGACGGTAGACTGGCCAACTTAACTGATTTTTATATGCCCGGACGAGATAATAATAAAATACTCGATACTATCGGCTGGCTAGCAATAGCCGGCACATTAGGCGGGGTGGGTTTGCATGGTCTGGTACGAGTGCTTTTTGCCAGAAAAAGGAGGATGAAGTTATGAAAGAAGTCATGATGTATAGCCGCTTCGAACGAATTTGGCACTGGACACAGGGATTGTTGATCATCACTCTGATGATCACGGGTTTTGAAATTCATGGAACCTATCGTTTATTTAATTATGAGCAAGCTGTGGATATTCACATCATTGCTTCCTGGTCGTTAATTGCTATCTGGTTTCTGGGTATTTTCTGGAACATGGTGACTGGTGAATGGAAGCAATATATTCCACCTAAGGCCAATAAACTGCTTGCCATGATGAAATATTATGGTGTTGATATTTTTACCGGTGGTAGTGAGCATCCTCATCATAAAACCAGGCGGTCAAAGTTGAATCCGATACAGCGTATGGCTTATTTGGGGTTGCATACTTTTATGCTTCCTTTCGCCGTAATGAGTGGTTTGATCTACTTTTTTTACCCTTACTGGGCAATGATTGGGCTTGGAGGGCTAAGCCTGATGTTTATTGCTTTGGTACATACAGCGATGGCGTTTATGTTAGTGGCCTTTTTAATTGTGCATCTGTATATGGCTTTAACAACCAGTGAAGAATTCCTCGGTTATCTGAAAGCAATGATAGTCGGTTACGAAAAAGAATAAATATAGAAAATATAAACCTTGAATCAAACCCTGAACAAGGGATTGTTTTTATATAAAAAATAATATGTGGAGATATTTTAACGTGAAGCCAAGTCTACAGACCTCATTTCCAGTTCTGGTTTTATTAGTAACACTACTTTCTTCGACTTCTGTATACGCCGCTAAAGTCACTTTGGATTCTAGTAGCTGGGGGAGCGAAGAGGGTAAAGCCTGTGTTGATTGTCATAGTAAATCCTCGGCGGGGCTCACTCATCAGTGGAAAAATAGTGCACATGCCTTAGCGAATGTTAACTGTCTGGATTGCCATCAGGCTTATGAAGATGATGTTGATGCTATCGAGCACGAAGGTAGTGTAATCGCTACCATCGTTTCACCAAAAGATTGTGGGCGCTGTCATGTACAAGAGTTTAAGCAACAAAAAGGCTCTGTACATACTCAGGCACTGTCTATTATTAAAAATCGTATGCCAGCACTTTCAGAGCATTTTGGCAGCCCATCCATAAATGATGCGGGTTGTGCCAAATGTCATGGTTCCGAAGTTAAGGTTCGTGGAGATGGCACACTCGATCCAGCCAGCTGGCCTAATTCTGGGATTGGACGAATAAATCCTGATGGTTCTGTTGGTTCCTGCTCTGCCTGTCATGGGCGTCATAAATTTTCTAAAGCTCAGGCTCGACAGCCTCAGGCCTGTATCTACTGCCACTCAGGTCCTGATTCTCCAGATAAAAGTATTTATGAAAGCTCTAAACACGGCATGATGTATGAAGCTAATAAAGCAGAGATGAACCTGGATAGTGATCAGTGGATGGTTGGAAAAGATTATTCAGCTGCTCCGACCTGTGTTACCTGTCACATGGGTGCTGCTGGTAAAATGAAATCCACTCACGATGTGGGCATGCGTGATTCATGGAACTTGAATTCAGCGGTTTCTGAGAAGCAATATCTGGTTATTTTTGAAGATGGTGATAAGCGAGAGTTGTCAGCATCCGAGCCTGTTCCAAGGCGTGGAGAAAGTATTTCTAAAATGGATGGCAGTATGGCAAAGGTTAAAGCAGTAGCTTCACCCAAGCGCCGTCGTGGTGCGATGAGTAAAGTCTGTCTTGAGTGTCATAGTAAGGGTTTTGCTAATAATGCAATGTTACAGTTTGATAATGTCGTTGAGTTATATAATGAAAAATATGGTAAACCTGCCCAGGCCATTATGCAGGAAATGTATTCAGATAATTTATTAACACCACTGCCATTTGATGAACCTTTAGAGGTGACTTACTGGAATTTATTTCATGCCAGTGGAACGATGGCCAGACATGGTGCGGCAATGGGAAGTCCCAGTATGACCTGGAAAGGAATGAGTGAACTGGGCAGTGACTTTTATGGGAAGTTTCTGGCTCAAATTCGTGAGGTAGCAGGCAAAGATAAAGGAGAAGCACTCATCAAAAAACATATTAATAGCTCTGAGCATCATGACTGGTTAAATCATCCTGGTAAAGCTAATCCTATCCTGGGTTTTGGACAAGGGAAAGGCAATGAAGATTAGATTACCTCTGCCGGCTTTCATCACTCGTCATGTACTATTTGCTTTACTGATAGGCGGTATTGCAGGTATCGGCTTTATCCTGTTTTTGATTGAATTTGATCATTACACCAGTAGTGAAGAATTTTGTACCACCTGCCACTCGATGGAAATTGTTGCTGATCCCTATCGCCAGTCAAAACATTACAAACCGGATTCGGGTGTTCGAGCCAGTTGTGGAGATTGCCATGTATCTGAGGGCGTTATATCTGCAACCTGGGATCATTTTATCGGTGGTAAGGATGTCATTAATCAGGTTAAAGGGGCTTTAGTGGGGCCAGATTATGATGATCCAGTTATCAATGCCCTGCATTTACCTGAAGCAGCCTTTGCTGCCAGGCAATGGTTTAAAAAGAGGGATTCTGCAACCTGTAAAAAATGTCATGTAAAAGAAGCGATCTATGGTACCCGGCCTGGTACACGACAAATTCATCTTGAAGATGCAAAGGATAAAAGCTGTATCGAGTGTCACTATAATCTGGTGCACCGAAAAGTGCCCCATGAAAAAACCTTTAAAAGAACGGCATGGAATGAAATGATCGAAGTAGAGTTCGGGCTTGAAAAAGGAACGGCTAAAAAACTAATGGCTGAAAACAAATAAACACTGGAGAAAACGGCATGTTATTAACTTTAGGTTGTCAAACGATGCGAGAAGGAGTTGTCGCATCATTAATATTCTTTCTGGCCGGTGTCATGCTTATTTTGGTGGCGATGCACGTGCTGCCGCAAATTTGGAATTTACAGCATATCGTGATGTTTTTTGGGTTTATCCTGTTATTACTGTCACCCATAATCCTGTTATCCACTTTCCTGATTTCTGTACTGCCCAAATCAAAAGAGAAAATGGATAAATGTGACCACTAGGAGCCTGTCGGACTTAGGTAATCGTAGTGAGGGAAAGGCATTTTCCGCAGTAGATTTACCCTAAGTTCGACAGACTCCTGGTATTATTTAGTGCTGACATTGCTCCAGCTGTCGGCTTATTTTAGGTAACAAAATGACAACGGTGGTAATCAGCATAATAAGCAAGCCGACAAAAATTGAAATAAATCCGATATAAGAAAAAATAGCTGGAACAGCAGTATTCAGGTTTATAAACTGGGATATTAAAACTACCACCGTACCCAGAACAATCAGAGATACAGATGATGCAGCAGCTTTTTTCATTAAAAAACAGGCTGATTTAATCATTTTACACTTCCATTAAAAATCAATATATAAGTAAAGTATAATAGACGTTCAGCAAAAGATGTGTGACTAAGTTACACAGTGAAGTTGGTTTATTTCACAGTTATTGAGTTTTACTTGCTCGATGAATGCATGCGATACCAAAAGAAAGGTTGCTGTAAGAAACTTCATTTAATCCAGCGCTTGTAATCATTTCAGCCATTTCCTGTTGAGCGGGAAATTCTCTAATAGATTCAATCAGGTAAGTATAGGCATCGGGATGACCAGCAACCAGTGCGCCAAGCCGTGGAATGACAATTCGTGACCAGGTATTGTAGAAAGGTCGTAACCAGGCATAGGGTGTACTGAATTCAAGGCAGTAAAAGTGTCCGCCAGGTTTAAGTACCCTTGATATTTCCTGAAGGGATTTTGAGATATCAGTAGCATTTCTAATACCGAAGGATATGGTCAGCACATCAACGCTGTTGTCCGGTAAAGGAATGTCTTCAGCGGTAGCCGCTAAATAGCGACATGAGTTACCCAGGCGAGTTTCTGCTATTCGCATCATTTCAATGGATGGGTCGATAATGGTCACTTCCCGGTGATCATTAATCATGGTGCTGGCTATATCACCGGTTCCACCAGCCAGATCAACAAATACCTTTCCTGATGCTTTGTTAATCTCTTTGCAAAAACGATGTTTCCATACACGATGAATGCCCATACTCATTAAATCATTCATCAGGTCATAACGACCAGCCACGCGGTTAAATATACTGCGAACCAGTTTTTCGCGTTGCTCGGTGGTAACCCGGCTTTTACCAAAAGTTTTTGAAAGGCGGTGAGTCATTTAAGCTATTGCCTGCTTAGAAAGGTTAATCCAGAACAGGTAAATAAAAATAGGAATAAGCATCAAAATTCCATACATGACAGGGGCAATCGTCATTGCAGGGTTTTGCATGATGGTACCAGTCACCAGAATTGCAGTGCCTCCATTTTGAATGGAAGTTTCGATGGCAATGGTTCTGGAATCAGATTTAGTTTGTTTCATGCTGCGGGCAAAAAAGTAGCCAATAACTAAAGCGAGTGTTGCCAGCAATAAAGCGGGTATGCCTGTTTGATCGATGAAGTAAGGCATTTTTGACCAGTTCTGGTGGATAATGCCAGCGATAACCATTAATAGCATGATTAAAGGTGTTCGGGTCATCCAGAACTCATGGCCATCACAAAAGGCTTTTTTGTAATGACGCAATAACATACCGAGAGCAACAGGAACCAGGGTTACTACGGAAAGTTTGAGCACGGTAATCAGGAAGGGAAGTTTAATAGCAGTTGAGGCGTCAAGCTGTGAAGCCAGAATCAAGCCGGCAAATAATGGGATGGTTATTGGCGTTAAAAGACTGACAATGGCCGTTAAAGAGATAGATAAAGCCAGGTTTCCACCCGCCAGATAAGAAAATATGTTCGATGTAGTTCCACCCGGGCTAAGGGCGAGAATCATGAAACCTGCAAATATTTCTACGGGTAGGTTAAAAGGGATAAGCAGAACAAAAGCCAATACTGGCAATAATAACATCTGAGATATTAGCCCCGTAAGCACCGTTACAGGGGTATGTATGACAGTTTTAAAGTTGGCTATTGTCAGGCTGGCACCCATACTGAACATGATAAAGAAAAGGGTGACAGGTAAGGCAATAGCAAGTACCAGGTCCTGATTCATAATTGAGGTATCCAGATAGTGGCAAGATAGGCAACGCTATAAATAAAATAGAAACGGCCCGTTAAAGGAGTTAAGTAAATACGCTGTTTCTTTGGAGCATTAAGTAATTTGAATGGCTGCCAAAGTACGACAACGGTGATTAATAATAAAATCAGACCCGGTAATATTTCGGCTTGATACAGTAATACGCTAACGAGATAAACCATTGCCACAATCCAGTAATACAGTTTGACGCCAAGTTTATATCCCTGTCGAACACACAGGGTTTTGATACCGGCTGCCAGGTCTTCTTCATAATCACGTAATTCATTGCTTAACAGTAAAAGCGATGAAAGCAGGCTAAAAGGCAATGACAGCCAGAAAATATTCCAGTGATAATCACCCGATACAACGTAATATGAGCCACCGATTAGCAGCACTCCCATAAATAAAAAGACAAATAAAATGCCGAGGCCCCGTTCTTTATAATTAATCTGTCCACCGGTGTAACCCCAGGCACCAAAAACCCCGAATATGCCAAGTAATAACAAAGGCCAGCCCCTGATACTGACCATATAAAAACCAATGGCTATTGCCAGCAACATGACGATCCAGCCGAAACGGGTATTACGTTTAATGGCCAGCTGCTGAGAACTTGTAAACTGGTGATTGGTGAGATCCCGGTGGTCATTAATTAAATTCACTGCTATCTGCAAGAGTACACCGGTAAATATAACCAGACCTGCCAGGAAAGTGTTTTGAGAGTTTTCTACCAGCGCGAGACTAACGCCCAGACCACAGGTGGCAATGGCAACAATTAACGAAAAGGGGCGTAAAGCCCTTATAAAAGTGGTTTTATCATTCATAACTAGTCGTTGAATTCTAAAGCCCTTTGTCGAGTTCTCCAATAACATTGATCAGTTGTAATCATTGAAATGCTGCTAAAATAAAAATTAGGGGCTAACACTAAAGTACAGTAATCCAGCTGGAATTCTGTTTATGGGTTAACTCACCAATTTCAATGGCCATAGGTGCTAGTGAAAGAAATTCATTAATACTATCGGGTTCCACTGCGACTAATAGCCCACCACTGGTTTGTGGATCACACAGGATATGTTTCTGTTGTTCGCTAAGAGTAGTAATATGTTGTCCATAACTTTCATAATTGCGTTGGCCCCCTCCGGGTATGCAGCCCATTTGACGGTAAGTTTCAACAACCGGATCAAGCAACGGGATCTGATCAAAGTTGACAGTAGCGGCAACATTACTGCCCTGACAAACCTCCAGTAAATGCCCCAGCAAACCAAAACCGGTGACATCTGTCATGGCTGTAATACCAGGCATTTGTCCAAGCCGGGTGCCTATTTTATTGAGTTTGCACATGCTGTTAATTGCAATATCCTGGTGTTCGGGTTTGAGTTTTTTCTGCTTTTGAGCTGTGCTCAAAATACCTACCCCCAAAGCTTTGGTAAGAAAAAGAGAGCATCCTGCTGTTGCCTGGTCATTTTTCTTTAGCTGAGAAATTTTTACCCGGCCGGTAGCGGCCAGTCCAAATATTGGTTCTGGTGCATCGATGCTGTGGCCACCAGCAAGAATAATGCCTGCATCTTTACAGGCCTGTCTTCCACCATCGACCACCTCACCAGCAATTTCAGCACTCAGTTTTGTGATTGGCCAGCCCAGTATTGCTATCGCCATGATCGGGGATGCGCCCATGGCATAGATATCGCTCAATGCATTGGTGGCGGCAATTTGTCCAAATTTGAATGGGTCATCAACGATTGGCATAAAAAAATCGGTGGTACTGATAACAGCCTCGCCATTTCCCATGTCATAGGCTGCGGCATCATCTTTATTTTCATTACCCACCAGCAAATTTTTATCGCTAGAAAAATTGATTTGTCCCTGCAGAATACTATCTAAAACTGATGGGGCAATTTTGCAACCACAACCGGCGCCATGACTGTATTCAGTAAGTTTTATTGGAGATGTCATTTGTAAACCTTTTTATTAATTTTGTTCAGGTAACTATTTTTCATGGCTATTTCAAATTCACCATTAGAAGTATATTCAAAACCGAAAACAGGCTTCCAGAAGCGTTGATTTTCCATGCATAGATAATAAAAAACATATTCTTTCCAGTCATCAGGAAAGCTGTTGTAAACAGAAGTAAACAATGACAATTTAATGTCATCTGGATATGACAGCTTACCATCGGCATCGACCAGCGGCATTTTAAGTATCTGGCTGGGGATAGCTTTTTTGCGTATTTCCCGCATCACCGATTTTATATAAGTTAATGTTCCCAGAGAAATCAAGGCGACTTCATCGATATCAAACAGAGAAGTGAGCTGATTAACAACTGCCTGGTAATCCTCTTGCCAGTTATTGTAATGAATAATTGGATGAAAATGAAAACCGACCACAAAACCCGCATCGGCGACCTGCCGGGCAGCTGCCAGACGTTTCTCCAGAGAAGCTGTTCCATGCTCTTCATGACGAATAAGTGTCGGTGTGCTGAGTGACCAGGTGCAGAGAATATTTTTGGGTGCACCAGATTTAATAAGGTGACTGACATTAGCTGATTTGGTTTTTAGCTCCAGAATGACATTCGGATTTTCATGGGCAAAATCAATAACAGCATCTAGCACACCGTGACTATTTCCCCACATCAGAGAATCGGAGGATTGCCCTGTGCCAATATGATAGGTTTTATCAGGATCAAGTTTCAGGTTTTTAAGCTTGTCGGCAAAACCTTTATCAAAGTTGATTTGCTTTCCGTCAAAAAAAGACTGGATACTGCAGTAACTACAACCATAACCACAGTTATCCACGGCATCCAGTGTTTGCAGGTTGCAGCATAAAGTACGAGGTGAAGCGACAGGGCAACGGCCTAAACCCAGAGATTTTTTTTCAATTGCCTTAGGATTAGCTGCAGCGCTTATTTTAGGGGCAGAGCTATCGTCAGGATATCGATTATCTTCTGATTTAAGGTTTTCCCAGGTTGTTCTCAGTTGTTTCATAATCTGCTGTTTAAGAGCTTTGCCGGTAGCATTTAAACTGCTCTCATCTGGCCAGACATCCTGAATGGAGTCTCCTCCCCACATCTGCAAATCCAGTGCAATTTCACAACTTTGTCGGCAATCCTGAACGGATAAACGTAGAGACAAAGCCTGATCAGCCAGGAACTGTTTAGTCTCCGGGTTAAGCGATAAATAGAAAGGCTGTTCAGTAATAGGTGTTTGAGAAGAGCTCATGAATGTATGGGTTAACTGGTATTTATGGATCCTATTATACGGTTAAATATGCATTAAAAGTCATTTTAAACACAAGGAGAAATAGAGGGGGTTACTGGCTTTTAAGTATAGCTTAAGCAAAGCAGCAGGAAGAGCATGATTCAGATCAACGAAGACTGATCTATTGCGAAATATGGTTGCTTTAGTTATTTAGCTAAATAGTATAAACCCTAAAGATGTCATGGCAATGGAAGAGCTGTCTCAGCCCGTGGTGTCCGATAATAAAATGTAGAGCAGTTGAAGCACGATTTACTCATCATATTGTGAATGGAGAGGGAAAGTACGATGACTCAGGCTAACTTCAAGTTTATTAGTGACGATCTGGTTAATGATCTGGATGAGAACCCATTTACCGTTGTCAGCTTCACAGGGAATGAGGCAATTTCCACACTGTACGAATATCAGATCGAATTAAAAGCTCCCCTTTCTTATGACATTAACCTGGATGATGTATTGGATAGCCCTGCCAGTTTTGTTATCGATCTGGACGGTATTGAATATCCGGTTCATGGTATTTTGTCAAACTTTCAGGAGCTGCAAACCACACCAGAATATATCTATTACAAAGCTGTGCTTGTACCCCGTTTATGGGCGCTGTCTAACTATAAAACGAATGAAATTTATACTGACGAAAAAACTGTCGATGAAATAATTAAAACAGTATTTACTGAAGCTAATAATGAAGGTTTGGGTATAGATTTTGACCTAACTAGTCTGGTTAAAACAGATTTACTAGTCCGTGACTATGTCTGTCAATTTGGTGAATCTGATTTTGACTTCCTTTCTCGACTGCTAGAAAACGAAGGTATTTACTTTTACTTCGATCAAAGCAGCGGAGTTACAGAAAAAATTATATTCATCAATGATATGAATTATGAGTATATTTCCCATCCGGGATTAATTTTTGATGTAACACCTTCGACAAGTAAATTACATGACAGCATCGATGCCTGGAGCTGTCGCAAGCAACGTCTGGCTGCTGGTGTATCCGTTAGAGACTACAACTCTGAACATCCGTCGGTTGATATTTCTCGAACCTTTCCAATAGATAATGCATTAGCCGATACGCATACTCAGGGAATTGACTATATTTATGGTGGAAATATCCAGAAACCAGAGGAAGCAAGTTACCTAAGTGAAATTAGAGCCCAGCAAGCCCTGTGTAATAAAACCCGTTATTATGGAGAAGGCAGTGTTACACGTTTACAGGCAGGTTACCTGTTCGAGATGGAAATGCATCCAAATGGAAAATATAACGGTATCGAATATCTGGCTGTAGAAGTTAATCATGAAGGTCAGCACCTGGATATGGCTCTCTCGTCAAACACGACTAAAAAAAATCCATCCAAACCTCAATATCGTAATAGCTTTGTGGCAATAGAAGCCTCAGAACAATTCCGTCCTGCCCTGGTTACTCCAAAACCCCGTTTTTTTGGAACCATGACAGCTTTTATTTATGGAGAAGGAGAAGTTGACAATATAGCCCAGGTTGATGATTTTGGGCGTTACCGTGTTCATTTACCGTTTGATCGGGCTGATGGCGCTAATAACGATATTGATCCACCTGACCCTCATCGTAAAGCAAGTGCATGGATACGCATGGCCCATCCGTTTGTCGGCCAAAATTCGGGTATATATTTTCCTTTGACCGATGGTACCGAAGTATTGTTGACCTTCATCAATGGTGATCCTGATCAGCCTGTAATATCCGGGGCTGTACCTAATGCAAGTAGGCCATCTCGATTGAATAGCGGAGATACCTATAATCAAATAGTTTCATCAAATTTACAGGAAAATATTTCTGGTAATACAATATCTATTGGTGGAGTCATCAATGACGCTCTGGAAACTTTTTCAGATAATGATCTTACTGTTGGGTTGCATTCTCTAAATTCAGATCTGGATGAGGATTCAGTCAATCAGGGAAAAACGATCAGTGGTACTGATATGGAATTGAGTGATTCAATGTTACCCCCCTGGTCTAAGTCTCCCCCAGATAATTATGAGCCGAGTTTAATAAAATTTAAAAATTACCCCAATCCGTTAGTGACAACTCTTGCTCCATCAATGGCTGATGGTGACTGGAAAAGTGGTGATATAAATATTGATCGTGGAGCTGGTGATAATTATGTCTATGCCAATGCAAGAACCTTCGCTTATCCCCAGCATGAACGGGTTTATTTTATTGGAACTTTCCATGAAGACTTTCATGTTAAAGATGATTTTCTCAATGCGGCAAATAGTTGGACAGGAGTAAGTGAACAATTTAGTTTTCCAGCTCCAGGTAAAGACTTTCCAGAAGGGTTAACAGGAGTAGATAATTCTGATTTAGATGTTAATCCTAAGGGAGTCAGAGGAGTAGCAGAAGCAAAGATCTGGGGAGACCAGATGAACTATGCCTGGGGACGTTCGTTTAACTGGGCGGGTGGTCCAGCACTGGGAGGAGGTGATAATGGTTCCTTTGCAGAGTATAACTACGGAAATGGGTATACAGAGAACCTGCAAAACAGTACTGGTGGAACTTCTGCTGATTTGCTTGATGCTGAAAAAGAGCATATGGATGATTACACAACTTATGGTGAGTTTATGGGAGCTAACCTTGCTAATGTTTCGGTAGAAAAAACCTTTGGAACAACTTATTCCTATCAAAATGGATTTTCACTGGATATTAAGGTAGGTAATGCTTATGAAAGGGTTTATGGAGACGTAAATGAAGAGGTTCATGGTCATGTGGTTTCCCATGTTCGTGGATCGAGTCATGGAACTCACCATGGAGCAGTCAGTGAAATGTTTCTGGGTGCTAAAAATGAATTTGCCTGGAGCTTTGAAAATGCAATTCATGGCGGCTTAGCTACAGACTTTTATGGGGGGTTAAAAGTAGACTTTTTTCTAGGTGGAACACTGAATATCAATTTAGCAGCAGACTTTTTTGTAGGGTTTGGTGCGAATATAGGCTATCAGGGAGGAATTGTTTTTACTTATACGGGTGGAGCGGGAGTGGAAAAAAAATCCACAAGAATCAAAGATGTTCCTGTTGAAGTGAAGAATAATCTTGTTAATTTTAAAAAAGCGATTACAGATTTTACGGATGGCACAAGTGTATTAAATAAAGCAGGATTAAAGTTAGAACTAGCATCTATGTTTATTTTTGCATAAAAGATTAAGTATTTCTTTAACCTTAAGTTCTCATCCCGTTGGATGGACAAAATAAAAACCTAAAATATGTTGAGACTATAAATGAAGGTAATAAAGCCACTTCAGTTAAGTTTGCAAATAAAACCCTTTACCTGGCAGAAGAAAAATCAACTGGCAGTAACAGTACTGCTCGGCTTTCCATTTGATAGTAGCAAAGAAGTTTTACTGGAACAGGAACTATGGAGTCAGCTTCCAGATTTGCTGGGAGATTATACTTTTCTGGATGCAGGCATGCCGAAACCCTATGGAGAAGTTCTTGTTTACGGAAATTATTATGCCCCGGGAGGGCAGGCAATCGCTGCGGATCGAGTGCAACTGGTTATGGGGTCTGTTGATAAATCGTTGGCAGTTATTGGGTCGCGATATTGGCGAGCAGTGCTAGCTCCTACTGAACCCGAAGCATTTACTCAAATGTCTATTACCTATAACAATGCTTTTGGAGGTAAAGATTATAAAAAAAATCCAGTTGGTAAGGGAATGGATGAACAGGATGTTTTTGGTGAATTACGCCTGCCTATGCCGAATATAGAATTTCCAGATCATCTGGTTACCTCAAACAGTCAAAGACCTGAGCCCGCCGGTTTTTCTCCCATTGATATGATGTGGGAACCCCGTTCATTAAAAATGGGAACATATGATGAACAATGGAAGCAGGAGTGTTTTCCGGGATACCCGGTTGACCTTGATTGGAGTCACTTTAATGTAGCCCCTACAGACCAGTGGATTGAAAATTTCTGGAGTGGTGATGAAACTTTTAAAATTCTCAATATGCATACTGAAAAAAGTGAGACCTCGGGAAAACTTCCATCATTTCGTACTCGATGTTTTATGCAAAAACAGGCTGAAAAACATTCTCAATTTAGTGAAATAGATATGCGGGCAGAAACCGCTTTTCTTTTTCCCAATGAAGAAATTGGTGTAATGCTATTTAGAGGAACTGTGGAAGTGATCGAAGATGATGCTACTGATATTGATAACTTTCTGGTTGCCTATGAAGATCTGTCACAGCAACCACGCAGTGAAAAATATTATAAAGATGCATTAGAAAATCGTCTGGATGAGAGTAAAACCTTTAGGTACATGATGTACACCAAAGATATCATCCCGCTGTCTGAACGGTGTGGATTTGCTCGAATGCTTGATGAAGTCGTTGTGAGTAGTGAAAGTGAATTATCTAAAAATCTGGAAGCCAGGGGAGAAGCTGAAAAACAGAAAGCACTGGAAATGATTGAGGAGCAGAAACAGAAGTTCATCGAAACAATGCAAAAGCAGAATATTGATCCGACACCTTACCTTGAAAAGTTTGATATCCAGAAAAACCAGGAAATAGATGATCCACAGATTAAAGCAATTATGGAAACAGTGGAGAAAATTATGCCGGGTATAACAAAAGGAGATGCTACGGCGATTAAACCAGAGGAGGTTGATTTTAGTAAATTTGATGACTTCAATAAACAAATGGATGAATTAGCTGCGGCAAAGGTGGAGCAGGCGAAACAACAATTAAGAGATGTCATTGAAAAGGTAAAAGGAACTGAAGCTGAAGAACAGGTCAGACAGAAAGTTGAAGAGGCAATCAAGCAAATGGATGAACTTCCATTATTACCTCGTGTGTCTGATGATGAGGCGATAAAGACATTGAAGGTTCAGCTTACTCAGATCGAAGAAGAAAAAGATAAATTACGTCAGCAAGGAGTTTCAGAAGAAGATATATCACGTCTGAAACTAGATGTGGATATTGATGATTTAAGTGAGAAGCTAAAAAATGGAATGGCAGAACTAAAAGATCTGTATCGAATTGGAGCTCATTATATTGAGGGTAGACCACCGCATTCAGTACCGATGGATATAGTTCAATATCGATTTAAAAAAGCATTAGAAAAAGGTGAGTCGTTTACTGGAAGAGATCTTTCTGGAGTTGATTTTTCTGGTCTTGATCTTTCCGGGCTGGATTTATCTGATTGTTATCTTGAATATACAAATTTCACTAATGCAAAACTTAAGGGTACTAATTTTAAGCGGGCTATTTTAAGCCATGCTGATATGTCTAATGCAGACCTGTCTGATGCTATTGTAAATGAGTGCAATATGGGGGACTGCAAATTAAATGGGACCATATTTTCAAATGCTGATTTTTCAGAAGGTGTATTGGATAAATCTGATTTTACTAATGCAAAGTTGTCTCATTGTGATTTAAGTAATATGAATTATCTTGATGCAACACTGATCAATATTTTTATGGAGGACTGTAACCTTAAAGGGTCCAGCTTTCTGGAAATAAACTTATCAGGAAGCCAGTTTGTTGATTGTGATTTACAGGAATGTAATTTTATTAAGAGCCGATTAGAGGGTTGTAATTTTTCAAATAGTAACTTGAGCGTATCTAATTTTATTGAATGTAATCTTGATCATTCTTTCTTTACCCGTGCGTATATGGGAAATGTTCGTTTTCTTGCTAAATGCTCTTTGAAACAATGCGACTTTACAGCTGCAATTTTAGACAGGGCTTCATTGCGTGATGCCGATGCAGAGAGCAGTAATTTTGAAAATACAACTTTCAATATGGCTGATTTTGGTAATGCTAATCTTCAGAAAACAAAATTTTATGGTTCAGTAGGAAAGCGTGCCATGTTGATGAAAGCTGATTTAGCGTATTCAGATTTTTCATCGGTAAACCTGATGGAAGGTTCCTTAATGAAAGCTCGGTTGACCGGAGCTGACCTGAGTTATTCGAATTTATATTCTGTTGAGTTTATGGGTGCTACGGTAGGAGATACTGATTTTACCGGTGCAAACCTGGATTTGACTGAGTTGGAAATTTGGAGTCCATCGAGATGACTCCAGAAGAACTAGTGAAGTTAGTAAAAGGTGGTGAAATATTTGATGAGGTCGATCTGAGTCAGAGTGATTATGGCCAACTAGATATTGCAGGAGGGATTTTTAATAAAGTTAATTTTTCTCAGTGTAGCTTCAAGCAAAGTAATTTAAGGGAATGTAATTTTATTCAGTGCAATTTTACGGGTTCAGATTTTTCGAAAGCAGAGTTTGGAAAGGCAAATTTTGTAACTTCAGTTTTTACCAATAGTAAATTTTTAAATGCAAATATGGAAGAAGCTAATTTTGTTGATGGTGACTTCAATCATACAGACCTAACAGCATCAAATTTGACTAAATCAAATTTTGTTAATGCACAAATGCAGCAAGCAAAACTAATTTCTACAAATTTACTATTTACAAATTTTATCAATACGAATTTTTCAAATGCAAATATTCAACAGGCAAATATGGACCGTACCAATATTATTGAAGGTGATTTAGAAGGTGTGAGTCTACGAGATGCATTAATAAAACAATGCGTTTTTCAGGCTCCAAACTTGAAGGGACAAAACTTTGCAGGCATGGATCTTTCCATGACTCAATTTCGTGAAGCAGAAATGAGTGACTGTGATTTTACTGGCGCTAATTTAACCCAGACCGGTTTTATGGGAGCTAATTTGAAAAATTCTTTATTTGATAATGTTATTGCTGACATGGCTATTTTTTATGGTAGCAAGTTGTCTGGAACAAGTTTCAAGGGTGCTAAACTTGAAGGAGTTACTTTGAATGAAAGTGATCTGACAGATGCTGTTTTTACAGGAGCACGAATGGCCAAGGCCCAGTTAGGCGATGCAAACTGTGAACGTGCAATTTTTTCAGGAGCTGATCTCAGCTATGCTGACTTTTCTCATGCTATTTTGACCGATGCAGACTTAACTAATACCAGTTTGTTACAAGCTAAGTTACATGAGATTCTTGATATAAATACTTTATGGGATGGTTCAACGAAATATCTTGCACAAGGTATAGATAAGAAACGCCTCAAAGCAGAACAGTGGAAACCCCGACCCCGAACAGGAGATCGATAATGAAGCTAGATAAAGTTACATCTTTGAATCGACAGCCAGCAAAAGAAATTGAGTATGGAAGCGTGCAAAGTCTCGTTGATGATCAGTTTGTTGTGCATAGTCAGGATGATATTTTTATGGCTAAACGTGCTTTTAGTTGTGTCGTTAATCCTGAAGTAGGTGATAAGGTTATGTATTGTTGTGATGATCATCAACAATGTCACATATTGGCTATCATTGAACGGCCTGCCCATCAAAATGCTACGTTAGCATTTCAAGGGGATATAGCAATTGACTCTGCTCGGGGTAGCCTGTCAATTACTGGAAAGGAAGGTATTCAAATGGCTTCTGCCGAATCAGTAACAATGGTTTCCGACAATATCAATGTGTTGGCTAAGAAAGGCCTAATAAATATCAGTGATGTGGCTTTCACGGGTGAAAAGGCAACCAGCCATATATCCAGTTTATCTACTTTTGCAAAATCTATAGATACCGTTGCAGATCGGTTATCACAAAAATTAAAGAACTCATTCCGAATGATCGAAGGTGTAGATCAAACTAAAGCTGGAGATGTTCTTACAACAATAAAAAATCTGTTTTCATTACGTTCTCGTCAATCGGCAATTCTGGCTAAAAAAGATATCAAGATTGATGCGGAACGTATTCATATGGGTTAAGTGTGGAGCTATCATGTTTGCAAACTGTCAACTAGGTGGAATGAATATGGCGATGCCGGATGTCTGTAAGGTTCCGGCCCCACCTCCACCAGTAGGACCTGGAATGATCCCCATCCCTTTCCCCAATATTGTTAATTTACCGATGGCAATTCCGCCTACTGCCTGCTTGAAAGTGCTTATTTCTGGAGGCTTTGCTCATAATCTGATCACTACCACTCCGATCAGTAATGGTGATGAACCGGGCGTTTTAGGTGGTGTAGCTTCTCAGGTGTTTATTGGGCCCAGCAAACATTTGATAGGCTCATTTACGGTTTTATATGGTGGTATGCCTGCAACACGCTCACTTATGGATATTACGGGACAGAATGGACTGGTATTGAATGCTATTGGATCTACGCTTGTGCCATCGCAGTTCAAAGTGATGATCATGAAGTAATTCGCATTTCTATCGGCAGTTTTATAAAATGTTTAAATGAATATTATTCATTATTTTTTTGAACAGCCTGCCAAATCTGAAATCCCAGCCAGTTGTCGCAATCCATTTGATAATAATCCTTACCCGTTGGCTATTTCTGCAAGTGAAAATTTGCAGCAATGGTTGATAGAGTCTCCACTAATATCAGATCAACTTTTCCAAAAAGAAAATGGAAAAATGTTTGGTGTTTTAGTGATTGAGGATGAAGTTGGGAAAATTGGTTACCTGGCGGGTTTTTCAGGCATGTTAAACAAGCAGTGGGAAGTGCCGGGTTTTGTACCTCCTGTATTTGATATAAAAAAGCAGCAGAGTTTTTTACTCGAAGGTGAAAGACAGGTTAGCCAGCTAACTGAGAAAATAGATCAACTTTTAACATCCCCACTTCGACAGCAAGCAAAAACTAAACTTAAAGCGTTAGAAAAGCAGAGAGAGATTTTGCTTGAAAAACTTAAGTCCAGGCATAAAGAAAATAAACAAAAACGTAATCAGGATCGACAAAATAATAAGGAGAGTTTAGAAAAATTATCGTATCTGTCTCAACAGGATAAACGTGATTTTAAAGCAGAAAAATCCAACTGGGAAGAATTGATTAATAAGGCTGAAATTAATATTCAAAACAACTTTGAAATTGAAATAATTGAACTTATCAAAAAACGTAAACAGCTTTCGCAGCAGTTGCATAAAAAAGTTTTTGAAAATTATTTGCTGGTCAATAAGCTAGATGAAAGTGAATCTTTAATTAATTTTTTTGATGGAAAAATACCTCCGGGTGGAGCCGGTGATTGTGCCGCCCCAAAATTGATCCAGTATGCCCATCTAAATAAATTGAAAATATTAGCAATGGCTGAATTCTGGTGGGGAGCAAGTCCTGCAAAAGGAGTTAGGCATCATGCTCACTTTTATCCGCCCTGCCGGGGTAAGTGCCATCCGATTCTGCCTTTCATGTTGCAAGGTGTCTGTGTGGAACAGAGTGCAGTTGTTGAAGACTCACAACCACTGTTGCCTGAGATAGTGTATGAAGATGAAAACCTGGTGGTTGTGAATAAACCAGCAGGTTTGTTATCCATTCCGGGCAAGCAAATAAAATATTCTGTACTGAGCTGGCTACAACAACGTTATCCGCAGGCAACAGGGCCTTTGTTAGTTCATCGACTGGATATGGTTACGTCGGGATTATTGTTGGCAGCAAAAGATTCACAGACTCATAAGCAATTACAAAAACAGTTTATAAATCGAAGTGTGAAAAAACGTTATGTTGCCGTTTTATCAAAAAAGTTAGAAAAGCAGAATGAAACGGTTAATTTACCCTTACGGGTGGATCTGGATGATCGTCCCAGGCAGGTCGTTTGTTATGAGCATGGAAAAAAGGCGGTGACTCATGTGAAGGTTATTTCAACTGATGAAGACTCTAGCCGGGTTTACTTTTATCCTGTTACAGGCCGCACCCATCAATTGAGAGTGCATGCCGCCCACCAACTGGGACTGGCAGCCCCCATTGTAGGTGATGAACTGTATGGTAGTCGTTCAGAAAGACTGTTATTGCATGCGGAAAAGCTCGGTTTTGAGCACCCGCTAACAGGTGAAAAAATTGAAATTATAGCTAAAGCACCATTTTGAGGTAAAAAGTAAAAAAATATGTAATTCTGACTTATCTGGTCAATACAGTTAGTCTGATCTATAGTGGAAGAATTGAACCTTTATGGCGCAAAATTTTCTAAGTGATATGAACTATAACCGCTTGATAATTATTTCTGCCTGGCTTTTATTAATAATGTTTTTGCCAGGCTGTAGCACTAAGATACCGCCTGAAATCAGACAAAAGCCGCTTAACTCCCCGAATGTGGCTCAAGTTCGTGAGCAGCTTGAATCTCATCTATCTAATAATGTCCGTTGGGGCGGTATTATTGTCAGTACCCAGAACAATAAAAATAGCAGCAGGCTAACGGTTGTTAGTTTACCGTTGAACTCTTCGGGAAAGCCTAAACGTTCTGATAGCAGTTCAGGCCGATTTCTGGCCGTAGTGAAAGAATTTCTTGAGCCAATGGTATACAGCAGAGATCGTCAAATTACCGTAACTGGATCTATAGTGGGTACCGAATCTCAAAAAGTTGGCGATTTTTTGTACGAATACCCGGTTGTTGAAGTGAATCATTATTATTTATGGCCATTAGAACCGGATCCGGTCATTATCGAGCATCCTTTTCATAGCCGCCATGACCTCTGGTTTTACCCCATTTATTTCCCTGGGACTTATCCTTACCAACTAAATAATTTCTACCGTTAAAGTTTAGAAGCTGTGTGCCGAAACAGATTGTGTACTATATTTGTATGACTATTTTCGGTTTCAGGTATTACCATGCTTAAACAATTTTCAATTCACTCAAAGTTGACCTTTCTAAGTCTTGTATCGATCGTTCTGATACTGTCTTATGCAGCAATGCTTTCGCTCTCTGAATATGAGCAATACAATAGCTCAAAAAAATCTATTGATGTTGTTGAGCTATCGGTATATATGAGTAATGTGCTGCATGAACTGCAAAAAGAGAGGGGGGCCAGTGCTGGTTATTTAGGCTCAAAAGGCAAAAAATTTACTGAAAAATTGCCCCAGCAACGTAAATTAACAGATGAAAGAGTCTCACTTCTAAAAAAACATCTGAGTTCAGTGGTCAATCCGTTCACCCAGATAGCTTCTGAAAAAGTAAATTTCTCGAAGCTGAGCTCAATGCGTTCCAGTGTTGATAGTCAATCTGTAAATACAAAATCTGCCGTGGGTTATTACACTGCTTTAAATAAATCCATTCTCGATACTATTACAGAATTCTCCACGCTTTCCAAAGATCATGAAATACGCAATATGCTCAATAGCCTGGTGTTGTTTATCAGTGCTAAAGAGAGAGCCGGAATTGAACGAGCGATACTCTCTGCAACATTTGCCAGGGATGAGTTTAATGCATTTTTAAATTCGAAATTTTTATCAGTTATGGCCCAGCAAAATGCCTTATTTAATCTGTTTGAACACAGTGCTAATGAAAAGTTTAAGCAGTCTTATTTGAAAATAACAAGTGATAGTTCTTTTGCTGAAGTTCAAAGAATGAGGGATATCGCACTTTCTAAAACAAAAGGTTTTGATACAGATCCTGCTTATTGGTTTAAAACAATTACCCAGAAGATTAACCAGCTTAAAAAAATGGAAGATATAATCACTGGTTCTGTAAAAGTCATGGCCAGGGATATTGTAACCAGGTCATTATTTGTATTGATTTTTGTGTTTGTAATTTCCCCAAATCCACATATAGGAACTTAACCCAGCATCACCCTGCTTTAAAAAAAACTTTTTCAATCAAATCTGTCGTTACGGCCACTATTCAGTAGACTGTTTAATGAAAAGTCAGCTCACTAATGACAGCATTTATTGTTATTTCAATTTTTAGGCGGATTTATCCTGTCGTTTACAGGGGATGTTTTTGTATCGTGTTATATGGGCGGCGAGTCAAACCTCCTCAGTGCTTGAAGCACTTGATCCAGAACTGCCTGATGTTTTGCCTTTAGCTTTATAAAAAGCTGTCTGCCCGTTTTAACAACTTTTGCGGCCATTGCATATAAGCGCCACCGTACTGTCGTTGCCCGATGATGGGCTATTCTCTCTGGCAGGAGTTGGCGCATCAGTGCAAACAGGTTAAATGAGAGTGCGGCAATTAAAAAGTACAATGCATTCGCATTAAAATCAGAGCAAGGCAGTATGTCGCCACCAAAATCGAGTTTTAGCTCCTTGATCCGATTTTCGCTATCTTCTGCCCGCTGGTTATACCAATGAATAATTTGAGCATTGCTCCATTCATCCTGATTGGTGGCAATGGCCCGGTAAACGTATCCATCTGCACAAATTTCTTCGCCGCTATCAGGGGTGTCTAATTCCAGCTCAGCTTGACCCTGAATACGTTTGCGTTGAATAACCAGCGTAAATGACTTGTCATAATCACTGATCCAGTGTGCCATTCGCGTTGTATGCTGACCTGTTACAGGACCCCCTTTTTTATTCAGGAGTGGCTGCCAGTCTGCTTCTGTTAATGCAACGATTTGCTCTTTAATAGCGGCACTGGTTTTAGCCCTGATCGCATACTTAATGCTTCTATTATCACAATGCTCGATAATCTTTTTTTGATAGCCGGCGGCATCAATCCGTAAAGACTGAACAAAACAGCCATCGGGTAATGAATGCTCACATTGATGAATAAATTCCAAATTCTCTTTCGCTGGTGAGGCATTACCCTGGCGAAAATCACAGGCAACCACTTGCCCAACTTCAGCTATATGACCGACCATCGGCATATAGCCTTTGTTCTTTTTATAAGTCCACTGGGCATCAGCTTTATTGGCAATAACTTCTGTTGCATCAATATCAAGCGTTATTCCTTTGCATTGATGTAATGCTGCCTTTAAGACGGCTTTGTTAACCTGTGTCCAGGCGGTAAAGCTTTGATTGTGGTTACCCAGTCGACGTAGCCAGCTTCCCAGTGAACTGGCTTGTGGTATTTTATCTAAACCCAGTACCGTTCTTAAGGCTTCATCATCATTGAGGTGACGAACGTCATCCAGATGGAAGCCACCTTCATGCTGCATCAGAATGAGTGTCTCAATAAAGGTAGATGGCTGGAATCCACGATTGCTTCCAGGTGCTGGGAAATATTTATTAATTCGTTGTGATAGCTGTATGGATTCCATAACCTGTGCAATGGCTAATAATCCGGCACGGGAAGTTAATGAGTCGTTTGTGGTAGCGAGGTTGTAGGGTAAAATATTCATGAGCCTTGGTTGTTCACCTATTGGGTGCTGGTCTTGTGTGGTGCAAACCATTATACAGCCAGGGCTTTATTCGTTTTTTAATTTTCTATGTGTGGATCAGGGA
>Ga0209685_1000067_pt1 | contig 97257 bp, 91 predicted proteins | sample SaaInlV_DNA_120m_FD_184685 | JGI IMG/M metagenome (GOLD analysis project Ga0209685, IMG submission 184685) | Marine microbial communities from expanding oxygen minimum zones in the Saanich Inlet - SI075_LV_DNA_120m (SPAdes) (version 2) | ecosystem: Environmental > Aquatic > Marine > Unclassified... | reverse complement strand
TTACGGTGACTACCGATCCGGCCAAAGGATATCTCAATGGTGGGGCAATTACTGCGGTTGGATTTAACGCCGGAACGGAGGCGTTCAGCCCATCTCTGGATACATCAGGTGGTGGATACACCTTTAAATTGGCGGTGGATGGTACGACGAGTGGCACAATTACCCTAAGTGGAACCTATGCCACAACAGAAGAGTTGAGGGCAGATCTGGAGAATCAGATTAATACTGAAACAACGCTTTCGGGGGTTGGGGCTAAGGTGGATGTGGGCTACGATGCCACAAATGACAATTTTACCTTTACCTCACGTGACTGGGGGAGTGCTTCAGTTGTGGATGTGACAGAGGTAGGGGCCAATATGGCCAGCCTTGGTATGACTGTAGCCAACGGCACTCATGGTGTAGATGTGGCGGGTACCATCAACGGTGAAACAGGATTTGGTTCAGGGAATATTATGTTGCCGCCATTGGGTAGTGATTTGGCAGGTATGAGTTTGAAAATTTCTGCGGGGGTGACCAGTGCAACAGTGACCTATTCAAGGGGATTTGCAACGGAGTTTGCCAACCTGATGGACTCTTTTCTGGCAGATCAGGGGCTCATTGATCAGCGTGAAGACCGCATCAATGATCAACTTGAAGAGATTGAGGAGGATCGCAGTGATCTGGATACCTACCTTGAACGTCGCACGATCGCACTACAGGCTCAATTTATTGCGATGGAGCGTATTTTGGCGAGCCTGGGTGAGTCTGAAGGGTTACTGGATGGTTTGGTAGGTCGCTTACCATTTACAGCGAGTAGCGGATAAATTTTTATCGATAGCTGTAATATCGTCGTCTTTTTCTGTATTGTTGGTATATCAAAATAGCTAATATTGCGCGAAAGGTAGTGACTATGTCAGAAAATATAGATGCATCATTGGAAAAAGGTGGAGTGGTCACGGTTCAATTATTGCCGGATGACTATAGGAATGAGCTGTTTGAATCAAATCTTGAATTCTTTAGAGAGTTCCACCCTGGCTTGTATCAAGTAATTTCCACATATAAACCCACTGAATACAGAATCTGTTTGAATCCTGACGGGTCTCCGAATATCTATAATATGGTAGAGAATAACCTGGTCTATGAGTATGTAGAACAGCTTGATACTCAGGAGCATATTCGTTCAACAGTCAAACATGTGGGTATCATTGTAACGGTAGGTGGTAGTGCGCTCAATATTGAGTCGGTTGATGAGGTTAATATAGACCCGTTGCAAACCAAAATGAGAAAAAAACTATATCAGCGCGGCCCCTATGGGCGAGATAATCTGGCAGAAAAAACAGGAATGGTATTGCCGGCAATTATGTCTGATTATATCCCCTATATGCGTGTTTACGGTATTGGGTTAGGTTTTCATATTCAGGAGTTAATCAGGCAAAAGAACATTACTTTTATTAGTATTTATGAGCCTAATATTGATCTGTTCTATACCTCTATGTACACCATTTCATGGGAGATGGTCTTTAAATATTTTTCAATCAAGCAGCGTCAGTTTTTGAGTGAAAAATTTCATATCAATCTCTATTTGGGTAATTCACCAGAAGATGTTACTCAGCAAAATAAAGTGTATCAGACAGAAATGTGTCGATATATGGTGCTCTCACATGGGCGCTATGCCCATTTTTCTAAAGAGGAGCGAGTTCAGAAATTACTGAAACTGGAGCAGCAATCTGATCATGAAGTGATGAATGCGGTTAGTAATGGATGGTATGAAGATCAGCGTGCAGGGTTCTATTTTTCAGCGAGAAATATCAAAAGGAATTATCCTTTTTTTAGTGGTCAAAAAGTAGACAGATTTTTACGTGTTTTTGTGGTTGGAAATGGACCGTCTATGGACCGGTCGCTCCCCTTTATCAAGAAGAATCGAGAGAATGCAATTATCTTGTCATGTGGTAGCACGTTTGCAACACTTCTGACGGAGGGTATTATCCCTGATTTTCAGATATTGCAGGAACGGGATTGGCACCTGACGGATTATGAGAAACAGTTTGATCCTGACTTATTAAAGCAGGTCACATTGCTGAAATTAAATGTTATTTCTCCTTTGGTTGACAAGTATTATAAAGATGTTCTGGTATTTCAGAAATATAATGATCCTGGGTCAGCATTGTTGGGTGAAGAGTATGCGGTAACGACCAATGTTAACCCGACAGTCACCAATGCAGGCGTTGCAATTGCTGCTGAACTGGGTGCAGATGAGGTCTATCTGTTTGGTCTGGATTATGGTGCGCCCAAGGCTGCAAAACGCATGCATGCATCAAGTTCACTCTATACCACGTTGAATTTGCCCGGAGGCTCCGATGCCGTTGCAGATGAGATCGAACTGCCCGGAGCGTTTGGTGAAGATGTAAATTCTTCTAAATTTTTGGCATGGTCGTTGGGAGTTACCGTAGACAAAATTTCACGTTTTCCGGATATTGATTGGATTAATGTGGGGGATGGAGCCAGAATTGAGGGTACCAGCGCGGTTCAGGCTGAGGAGATACATAACTTTTCACGTAAACTCAATAAAAAGAAAGTAGTTGAGGATATCTATTCCTGTTTTAACTCAAACTATAACAGTGATGAGGTGATTGGACGTCTTCAAGACCAGGCAATTAAACTGGTAAGCGACTATTTTGATGCCGTTCTATCTTTTGCCTCCAGTACACCGATGAATCGGGAAGAGGTCATGTTGGTAGCAACCTTGATGGATCGTGCAATGGTCCAGCATAAGCTGGTAGGAGACGGGGCTTATGGTTCGCTAAGTTACTATCCGGGTTATCTGTTAAGTGGCGGCATTCAAGATCTGATCTCTAATTTTTATGCTCAAAGTATTTACTCTAATGACGACAAGATCTCGGCAGATTTCTTTGTAGAGGCTATGGATGTGTTGCGAGAGTATAAAGAGGATGTGATCGAGGATATTAAGGTATTGGTGGATCATATTGCAGCTGATGACGATGTTGAAATCAAGCTAAGCTACTGACATTAAAATTTAATATTTGATTATGCTTAAAAAAGGTAAAAGAGGACTGTTTCAATACCAGGATGTGGGGTTACAAACCTCCATCACTGAGGCAAACCCGCATCGCCTGGTTCAGTTACTTTTTGAAAATGCCATTGCCAATATTCAGAAGGCGAAAGGGGCGATGCAAAATGGCGAGATTGCAATTAAAGGAACCGCAATTAGTCAAACGATCTCAATTGTTGGGACATTGCGCTCAACCCTCAATTTTGAGCAGGGTGGGGACTTGGCAGAGCGGCTGGATGCCCTCTACGAGTATATTATCCGCCGTTTGATGGCTGCCAATAGGGAAAACAGTGTTGAGGCACTGCAAGAGTGTCTTGATCTGATTCGCCCCGTCAAGGAGGGGTGGGACCAAATTCCTCAACAGCTCAAAAGTGCCAAGTCGTAGTGAGTTGTACATCTTACGTTTCTTTTTAACATCAACCATTCTGTTGTGGGTGTGTGGGCAGCCTTTGCAGGCAGCATGTCTGTCGGAGGATGAGCTTTCTGTTGTCTTACTGTTACCTCTGGATAGTGATGAGCACCCGCTGGGGGATGCACTGCTCAGTGGTTTTATCGAGGGAGAGCTGGAACAGATAGCGCAGCCGTGTAACATCATCTTGCAGCAGGTCAGTTCGCTGAATGAGGAAGAGGGCTTTCTTCAGCAGTGGAATAGAGCGCTTGAGCTTGAACCGGACCTGTTAGTTGGTCCCTTTCTCAGAGAAAATCAAAAACAGTTGGCTGAACTGGATGTGTTGGCATTTCCGGAGCAGATGGTCTGGCTCTATCCGGGAGAGATAGAACAGATTCAGGTCACTGATCCAAAAAGAGTGTTTTCCTTCTCAGTGGCGAATGGTTCGCGACTGAGGACGCTGTTGGAATATGGTTGGGATCAGGGGCAGTATGATATTTTGGCACTGTTACCGGAGAGTGAAGCGGGACATCGGTTGGGCGGTCAGATGCGTGCGCAGTGGGAAGAGAAGGGGGGCGTGATGCGTACCGGATTTTATGGGAACTATTTTGGGCAGCTCAACGCTGTTTTACGAAAACTGATTGCAGAGAGCCGTGGAGTGTTTGATCTGCTGCTGATTGTTGCAGATGACCAACGCCTAAGAATGGCCCGCCCTTTGATGAACTATCAGGATCGAGAGGAGCCGATCTTCTCGCTGACGGCACCGGTGGACAGACTAAGAGTAGACAAAGATCTGGATGAGCTCTATTTTCCAATGCAACCGCTCCTGCTGGAGCGTGAGGTATTACATTTTGATGTGGATGATATTTTGCTGCAGGTTGAGAATGTTGGTTTTGATCTCATGATGCTTTTACGGCGGGGAATTTGGTCCGATCTTTTGGAAAATGGCTCATATTTCGGTCGGTCGGGTCGCTATACAATAGAGCAGGGGCGTTTGCTACGGATGCAATGTATTGCAAAAGTATCTTTTGGCAAATTCCGGTCCCAGTTCTGTCCAGAACCTGTAGTGGAGGTCTTTGATGAAAAGAGTATTGAGTAGAAATTTATTGAAGAGTTTTTGACAGTTGAGGCCGCAGAAAGGTATAGTCGGGGTTTATTGTATTAGTTTTATATTAAGGGTTTAGTGGCACATGACAAAGATACTTGCAGTTGATGATTCGCCCTCATTACGACAGATGGTTGCATTTACCCTGAAAGGGGCGGGGCATGATGTATCCGAGGCTGCTGATGGCGTGGAGGCGCTGGGAATTGCCAAAGGGCAGGCCTTTGACCTGGTGATTACAGATATCAATATGCCCAATATGGATGGTCTTCAGTTGATTGTGGAGCTGAGAAAACTACCCAATTTTAAATTTACCCCCATTCTCTGTCTGACAACGGAGTCTTCTGATGACAAGAAGAAGAGAGGTAAAGAGGCGGGCGCAACCGGTTGGATTGTGAAACCCTTCAGCCCTGAAAAGCTATTGGCAACTATGAGCCGCGTGCTTTGAGTGCAATCGTAAAGTAAGTTTATAATGCGCGTTTTAACAAAATAGAGGCTGATTTACTTGTTCTTAAGTGGATGGCCGGCTTGGTTATTGTGGTTGAAGTGTTTCCAATGCTGAAAAAACTGTTCTTATAGTAAGTGTTCTCTCTATTCTCGGACAAGCTTCTAGGATATCTCGGCAATCCGATCCAGTACAGCCTGCGCCAGCTCTTCCGGGTGCCATTTGGGGATCAATCGATTGGCGCCAACTTTAGTCCCCATCTGCTCATTGAACATGCCGCTCAAAGAGGTGTGCAGTAGAATATAGAGTTGATGCAAGGCCGGGTGTTCACGGATTTTTCGAGTCAGGGTATAGCCGTCCAGTTCGGGCATCTCAATATCTGAAATTACCATAGCCAGTGGATTTCTGACTAACTCCCCTGAGCTGGCCCAGCTCTCCAACAGGTTGAGAGCCTCTCTGCCGTTAACGGCCTCAATGTATTCAATGCCAAGCCGGTCGAGTGTCGAGGTGGCCTGTTTGCGGGCAATAGCAGAATCATCAACCAGAAGGATTCGGTGCGCTTTGTGGTCAGAGCGCTGGGGCGCACGACCATGGTCACCTGAGTATTCTGGAGGAGTGATAATCTCTGCAAGAATCTGTTCTACATCAAGAATCTGAACCAGATGTCCATCGACTTTGGTGACGGCAGTGAGGTGATGCCCGCTGCCTGCAGCACTGGGCGGCGGTAGAATCTCCTCCCAGGCAAGATGAATGATGCGGTCAACCGACTCAACAACAAAGCCCTGGATGGACTCATTGAACTCAGTAATGATGGTGTTGCTGCGGTTGATATCTTTAGCGGGAGGACGGTCAATAGCGACGCTGAGGTCGAGGATGGGGATGGTCTGACCACGTTGATCAATCATACCAATCATGGATTCATGGGTTCTCGAGATCTCTGTAATTTCGGGGGTATTGAGTACCTCTTTGACCTTGAAAACGTTGATCCCGAACTGCTGTCCACCCGTCAGTGTGAAGAGGAGAAGTTCGAGCCGGTTACTGCCGGCAAGCTGAGTTCGATCATCAATATTCTTCAGGAAGTTGGCTTTGGGACTGTTACTCATAAACCCGGCAGACTCCTATGCTTTATCAATGATACGTGAAGATTGTGAATAAGATTCTACCCCTTTCTTGGAGTAGACTGAAGCACGATTGCCACCAATTTGACCACGTAAAATGGCCAGGCCATTTTCGGTATATTTTTTCTTCAGGTTGATTGTGGCACCAATGGTTTCATTGAGTAGACGACATTTTTCAGCGGTTTCCAGTAGTAATTCCCAGCGCTGAAGCAGTGTTCCGGTTGGGTCGATTTTCTGGAGCGCTGCAGCCAGCTGATCATCGCTCTGGATGGCGACCCGCTGTTTTACACTGTCGAGGATCTGCTTTTGTGCAGTAGACATATGTTTGGCAAGCTGCTCTTTCTGCTCGATGATAGGCAGCATCGCATCGGGATTGTCATCAGAAAGCAGTTGTTGCTCTTGTTGAAGGAGTTCTTCCAGCTTGTTGGCTAATTGATGTTGTTGCTGTAGCAGCGTTGACAGTTGAGCGATGAACGCCTCTAGGCTCATGGATGTCGACTCCTTACCTTAAAATAGAGAGGGGTTGTCATTGACGCTCATTGTTGTGCGGCTGAAGAAGTTTCTCCATTCCAATCAGCTTGTCGGCAATAATGAGTTCATCAATTTCAAAGTCTCCATTCTCAATGGCTTTTCTGATCTCTTCAACTCTTTTGGTCTCGACAACAGGCATTTTTTCCATCTGCTTGCTCATCTTTTTTAGATTGACCGCAGCATCTGTCATGCTAACCGTTTCAGTGGAGCTACCTTTTCCGGAAGTTTCTTGCTGCTGTACAGGGGGCTCTTGCCGCCCGACAGTGGGCTGACGGTTGTCATTTGAGACCTGTGAAGGTCTGCTGTTGGTCAGATTGTTGATTTCGATAGCCATTCTTCAGAACCTCGTGCTGTTCTATTGGATAGTGAGATGAGAACACATTTTGACTGTTTGATCAAAGTGTTATCTTCTTATATCCAATGATTCGATCATTAAATTAGTTATTTTCATCTAAAATATCGGCAAAGTATGGGGAATCTTTAGGGAAAAGTGCATCTTTTATTGATGCGATCTTCTGAAATAAAATAAACCAAAGTATATCAAAAGCGATTTTTGTTATATCATTCTCGTATAACTATGAAACCGGTTAACTTATTGACAATAAAAGGGCGAAGTGGCACCAGAGGCTTCTTGTGGACAGGGTTTATGATGCTCTGTTTCGGAGGTCAGCCTGGTGTAGTAGCGGCAGATGCAGAGCCGAAGCATTCGCTGGAGAGTATCTACAGTGAAGTCGATGCCTTTCTTCTGAATGAGTATGGAGGGGAGCAGACCTCAATTACCGTAAAATCGCTGGATTCACGGTTACGTTTGAGTCAATGCTCACAACCGCTATCACTGAAGCTACAGCGTGGGCGAGCCAGGTCAGGTAAGGCAGTGGTCGAAGTGCGTTGTCGGAGCGATAAACCCTGGAGGCTCTATGTCTCTGCGATTATCCGGCAGTGGGTCTCTGTATTGGTGACTGCGATGCCGGTTCAAAAGGGTGAGAAAATACGTACCGAAGACCTTGTACTGCAAGAGCGTCAACTCACGACCTTGCGACAAGGTTTCTATAAAACAGTTGATCAGGTGGTAGGTAAATTTGCCAAAAAGGATATTCGGCAAGATGTTGTTTTAAATTCAAAAATGTTATTTGTACCCAATTTGGTGAGCAAAGGTGATCAGGTGTTGATTCAGACGGCCGGCTCGGGCCTGAAGGTGCAAATGAAAGGGATTGCGTTGGAAGACGGATTTCGTGATGGCAGGATACAGGTCCAAAATAGCTCCTCTGGAAAAGTGATCGAGGGTACTGTAGTGGGAACGGCTAAAGTAGTTGTTGGAGGAGAGTAGTGATGCAGATTGAAATCAATAAGGAGTATGCGAGAAGATGGTGAGTCAGGAGGTCAGTTCGGGGAATCGGGCACTATTGATTGATTCTCGAGAGTCTCATGCGCAGAGCTTGAGTTCGATTCTCGGTTTTATTGAGTGGGGCACGTTAGAGTGGGTTGAGAGCCTGGAAGAGGCTAAACATGTACTGGAGGAGGACTCTTTTTCTCTACTGTTTCTGGGAGAAAATAGTGCTACTGAACGTGGGCACAGTTATGAGTTGCTGCGCAAAATGGATGGCACGATACCGATCCTGTTTCTGCTGGATGAAGATGTTGAAGCAACGCTGCCGGGCTCTCTCTCCGATGGAATGTTAGGGCATCTTTCCGTACCGATTAAACAGACCCAGCTAATCACTCATCTGGAGCAGTCTGCAGCTTACAACAAACGCCGTAAGAGTCGTGCAGCCCGCAAAGATGTGAGCGGAATGTTTGGCGAGATGATTGGTCATAGCGCCCCGATGAACAAAGTTCGACAGTTGATGGCGCAGGTCGCTGATTCTGATGCAAATGTACTGATATTGGGAGAGTCTGGAACGGGTAAAGAGGTGGTTGCACAATGTTTGCACCGCTACTCTGCGCGCAAGGGAAATGCCTTTGTGCCCATCAATTGTGGGGCAATTCCCGCAGACCTGTTAGAGAGTGAACTGTTTGGTCATGAGAAGGGAGCCTTCACCGGAGCGGTAACCTCTCGTAAAGGGCGTTTTGAACTGGCAGAAGGGGGGACCATCTTTCTCGACGAGATTGGTGATATGAGTCTGCCGATGCAGGTCAAACTGCTCCGGGTGTTACAAGAACGGGTCTTTGAGCGCGTGGGTGGAGTGAAGAGTATTACCTCGAATGTGCGTGTAATGGCGGCAACTCACCGTGATCTTGAGCGCAATATCGAAGAGGGTAAATTCAGGGAAGACCTCTTCTATCGCCTCAATGTGTTTCCTATTGAGCTGCCTCCGTTGTGTGAGCGTAATGGGGATATTGGACCACTGATTGATGCAATTACCACCCAGTTAAGCGGTGAAGGGCGGCCTGTCTCCAAACTGATGCCAAGCGCCATCTATGCGCTCTCTCAGTATCGCTGGCCGGGAAATGTGCGTGAACTGAGTAATCTGGTTGAACGCATGGGTATTCTCTATCCTGATGAAGAGGTTGAAGCGCTCGACCTGCCCGCACGTTACTGTCCGGATGATCTGGATATCCCTGATATGGTCGAAGTCGTGGCGGCCAGAGAAGAGGAGTACGATGCGACGATTATAACGGCTGATGTGGTAAATAGTTTTGAGCAGGACCCGGTTCTCCCTTCAGAAGGGTTGGACTTGAAAGGGTACCTCTCTTCTCTTGAGGAAGATCTGATTCGCCAGGCACTGATTGAGTGTGACGGAGTGGTTGCCCAGGCAGCCAAATTACTGAATGTAAGAAGAACAACCCTGGTTGAGAAGATGAAGAAGTATGAACTCAATCGCAACGAGGTGTAACGATCTTGGTTGAAGCCTCTTTAGATCCACTCATGCAGCAGAAGCGTCTGCAAGAGTTGGAGAGCGCCTTCGTTGAGTTTGCCAGGATGTCTGAGGGGTTGGAGGCCTCGTACCAGGCGCTGCAAGTGCAGGTCTCTGACCTGACAGAAGAGCTGGCGGCTGCACGGAGTGAACGACTTCGCCATCTTCAGGAGAAAGAGCAGATTGCAAACCAGTTGGCGCGCCTGCTGGATGCCTTACCCGGTGGTGTTGTAGTGCTGGATCAGCAGGGGGAGATCCAGACAATGAACCCTGCGGCCCAGCTTTTTTTCGAGGGGATCTCTGAGGGGCAGCAGTGGGAGCAGGTTTTGGAGCAGCAGTTGGGGCAGGATGACCCTGTGCTGGAAAAGGATTTGGTGCTCAGGAGTGGTCGTGTACTGGAACGCTCCAGTAGCCGCTCTCAGCAGGATGAGGGGGAGATCCTGCTGTTTAGTGATGTGACAGAGACCCGGAAACTGCAACACAACCTCAACCAGAATCGTCGCCTTGCCTCAATGGGTGAGATGGCGGCATCACTGGCCCATCAGGTACGTACCCCCTTGGCAGCGGCACTACTCTACATCTCTCACCTGGAGAAAGAGAGTCTGGATAAAGACAAGCGGTTGAAAATTGCGGGCAAGTTGAGGTCTCGACTGCATCATCTTAATGGTTTGGTGAAAGATATGCTCCACTATGCACGGGGGGGGAGCGCCGGAAATGAGGAGATTGATATTGAGGGGTTTGTCGATGTGCTGCAGCAGACGTTGGAAGAGGAGATCAAAAACTCTTTGAAAGGGGCGTTTACGGTTGAGCTGATGGCGGGTCAGGAGAGCCGTTTTGTAGGCAATCGAGATGCGCTGCTCACGGCAATCCAAAATCTGGTCAATAACGCAATTGATGTCACGGAAGGCGAAGTTAATATTATTTTCCGTTTACAAGTGCTGGATGAGGAGTGGGTGCAGATTGAGGTCGAAGATGACGGGCCGGGAATTCCAAAAGAGATGCAGGAGCAGATCTTTGAACCTTTTTATACCAGCCGCGCACGTGGTACGGGTTTGGGCCTGGCGGTGGTACAGGCCGTGGCAGATGCGCATGGTGGTGAAGTGTGGGTTAAATCAGCGTTAGGAGAGGGTGCAAGCTTCGGCATGCGTATCCCGGCTGCACCACCCGCAGCAGTTGTGGGATAATAGAAGATTAATCGTTTCATAGGTGACGGCATACACCGCTTCCTTCTCGTTGAGAGTAGATAAAAGAGTTTTTTCTGTTTGTTATGAAAAACTATAAAACATGAATTAAAACAATGGCTTTAAGGTGAGTAAATGAGATTCAATACAAGATTGTATAGCTGGGGAGTGATGGTTCTGATGCTTCTCTCATTGGTAGCGCTGCCAGCCTCTGCAGAGGATGAGGAGCTTATCAGTATCAGTGAATATATTCCGATCGGCAAGGAGCCTTTCAAGGTGAACCTAGCTGGAAAGGGAGATCATGTGATGGTGTTGCGTGCTCAAGCATACGTGATAACGCAAAGGGCAAAAGATCAGCTGCTGATCCATATGCCCAAAATCCAAAATGATGTTTTGGAACTGCTGAGTAAGCAGAAATTCAAAAATATGAGAAAACTGAAGCATAAAAAAAAGCTGAAAAAGAAGATCTTGAAGCTGATTCATAAGGTGATGGAGGTCAGAGAGGTGGATGGTGGGGAAGAGGTTGTTGAGGTGATCTTTACCCAGGTATTGTTACAGTGATCCAGTTTCCTGTAGGAGGAGAAAGTTGATGAATCACTCGAAGATATTGATTGTAGAGGATGACCCGGACCTGAGAGAGGCACTGGTCGATACCTTGGAACTCTCTGATTATGAAGTTCTTGCAACTGAAAATGGTTTTGAGGCACTGGAGTGGATTGAGGCGGAGGAGATTGGTTTGGTCTTCTCGGATGTGCAGATGGACCATATGGATGGTCATACGCTGCTAAAAACAATTCGCGCAAAAACACCACATCTTCCTGTGGTATTGATGACCGCCTATGGCACCATCGATAAAGCGGTTGAGGCGATGAATGATGGTGCGGTGAACTATCTGGTGAAACCCTTTGAAGCCGAGACCCTGCTGGAGTCCGCATCCCAATATATTGACCGTGATGCGAGTAGTGAAGAGGATTTTGTCGCCAATGATGAGAAGAGTCGTGATGTACGTGCAATGGCCAGGCGCGTTGCTGAGAGTGAAGCCACGATTATGATTATGGGAGAGAGTGGTACCGGTAAAGAGGTGCTCTCACGATATGTGCATAAAAACTCCAAACGAAGCGAAGGCCCCTTTGTTGCAATTAATTGTGCTGCAATCCCTGAGAACATGTTGGAAGCAATGCTGTTTGGGTATGAAAAAGGTTCATTTACAGGAGCTTATAAGTCAAGTGCGGGTAAGTTTGAACAGGCCCAGGGTGGCACCATTCTGTTGGATGAAATCTCTGAAATGGACCTGCTGTTGCAGGCCAAACTGCTCCGTGTGCTACAGGAGAAAGAGGTCGAGCGGTTGGGGGGCAGAGAGCCTATTCCGCTGGATGTTCGGGTACTCTGTACCACCAATCGGGATATGAAGAGTGAGGTTCAGAAAGGGCGTTTCAGAGAGGACCTCTTTTATCGACTCAATGTCTTTCCGCTGGAGTTGCCTGCACTGCGAGATCGCCCCAACGACATTATACCGATTGCAAAAAAATTGCTGGAGCGGCATACCCCGGCAGACCGTCCTGTGCCACTGTTTGCAGCAGCTGCTGAGGAGAAGTTGAAGCACTCACCGTGGCCTGGAAATATCCGTGAGTTGGAAAATGTGGTACAGCGAGCGATGATCTTGAGTCGGGGTAATGAAATTCTTGCGGAAGATCTATTGATGGAACAGGGGATGATGTCTGACCTCAAGCCTGCGTTAGAACAATCTCAACATACAGAGGCCCCCCATCTGGAGCCATTGGCTGAACAGCCTGCACCGACCACGCCGTCCCCCGTCGAGCCTCAAGCCCCTCCCTTGGCTCAACCGGCATCACAAGAGACACCTTTTGTGGCAGGAGCGGGTGCAGGAATGAAGCTTAAGGAGCAGGAGACACAGATGATTTTGGATGCCCTGGAAAGTTCTGCTACAAGACAGGAAGTCTCTGATAAACTAGGCATAAGTCCACGTACACTACGTTATAAAATTGCACGATTGAAGGAGGCGGGGCATCAGATTCCAGGTTAAGGGGCTGTTGTCTGGTCTGGAAATGGATGACTTCTCTGCAGGTTCTTTTTATTTTGAACAGAATGGTGGAATGGCATACTAACTGCATAAAGTAATATAAAGGTGGCAAATGCCAATAAATAGACGATAATAATAAGTGTGATGGATCAAAAATTGAGTAATCAACGACTGAATGGAGTGGAATCGTGAATGATTTAGAGATGAATCGACTGTTGACGCAGATGCGAACCCTATCCAGCGAGGTTCAGGGGAGTAAGGCGAGTGCGCCTGTTTCTGAGTCGAATCCATCGGAAGGTCCTGATTTTTCAGCGCTTCTTAAAGAATCTGTACATAAAGTTAATGAAGTACAGCACGAAGCAGGCAATTTGAAGACCTCATTTGAGCAGGGAGATCCGGAGACCGATCTGGGGCAGGTAATGGTTGCCGTTCAGAAGGCGGATGTCTCTTTCCAGGCCGCAACTCAGGTCCGCAACAAACTGATTACAGCATATCAGGAAATTATGAATATGCAGTTATAATCAGTATGTTATAATGACTTGAAAACTATATAGTAAACCCCAATGGCGCAAGCAGATGCAGCAGTTTTGGACGGTGCTCCAGAACCCGATGAGCCAAAAGGCCCCTTAGAAAAACTAGCCAGTATGCCGGTCGCCCGGCAGGTGAGCGTTTTTGTCGCATTAGCGGCAAGTATTGCCATCGGTTTCTGGGTGGTACTCTGGTCTCAAGAGGCCGATTACGAAATTCTCTTTACCCAGGTCGATGAGCAAGAGATTACGGAAATAATCAGTGAACTGGATACCGCACTCATTCAGTACAAATTGAATGTGGCGACAGGTGCCGTCCAAGTGGAGGCGGGTGAGCTCAACCGGGCGCGACTGTTACTGGCCTCCAAAGGGCTACCCCGTACCGCTGAAACCGGCTTTGATGTACTGGAGAAAGATGACGGCTTTGGTATCAGCCAGTTCCGTGAGCGGGCCCGTTACAACCGGGCAATGGAAGGGGAGTTAGCGCAATCAATTGCCTCAATCCGTAGTGTACGTTCGGCACGTGTCCATTTGGCACTGCCCAAACAGTCTGTTTTTGTGCGTAAGCGTGTCCCCCCAAGTGCCTCGGTCGTTGTCGATCTCTATGCAGGGCGTGTTCTGGAGAAGGGGCAGGTAGCTGCCATTGTCCATATGGTTGCCTCCAGTATTCCCAACCTGGAGTCCAAACAGGTGACCGTGATTGATCAGGCCGGTCGTCTGTTGACCGGGCAAGATGATAGTAATATGGCACTCTCTACAAATCAGCTCGACTTTATGCGTAATGTAGAGCAGAACTATGTAGAGCGGATCCAGAATATTCTGGGACCGATGATGGGAATCGACAGTGTGCGTGCTCAGGTCTCTGCCAAGGTCGACTTCACCTCTGTCGAAGAGACGCTGGAGGACTACACCCCTGAGCAGGGGGCAATCCGCAGTGAACAGTTGAGTGATGAACGCTCGGGTGCGCTGGGAGCAATGGGTGTTCCCGGAGCAATGACCAATAATGCAGAGGCGCTGGATGATGAGGGAAGTTCCTCGATTGAAGGTTTCAATAATTCACGCAAGACACGAAATTATGAGTTGGATCGACTACTACGCCACAGCAAGAAGGCGCCTGGTGTCTTACAGAGCCTCTCGATTGCTGTTGTGGTGGATGAGCCCTTTGAAAAGGTAACACAGCAACCAGCAGCAGCTGAAGGGGATACGCCGCCAGCAGAGGGAGAGGAGGCCGCTGCCCCCGTCGTTGCAGAGCCGGTAAGGCGTCCGTTGACAGATGCGGAGATGGAGACGATTCGTGCACTGGTTAAAGATGCTGTTGGTTTTGATCCGGCGCGTGGTGATACCCTGACGGTTACCAGTGCGCCATTCCAGATTACCAAAATTGAGGCCCTGCCAGAGTTGCCGATTTGGGAGCAGCCATGGTTTATGGCGTTGGCAAAACAGGGAGTAGCCGCACTGATTGTGCTTTCACTGATCTTCTTTGTACTGAGGCCAATGGTCGGAAGTCTGGTTGAAAAACCGGAGCCAGAGGCTGAAACGGAAGGGGGCGAAGAGTTGAGCGTGGAAGAGCAGGTTGAGCAGGCGATTCGTGAACGGGATGAAATTCTCGATGGCACGATGCCGCCAAGCTATGAAGATCGACTGCAGGCTGCTCAGGAAATTGTACAAAATAATAACGAGTTGGCTACAGTTGTATTAAAGAGCTGGACCAGTGGACCCGGTGAAGAGGAGGAAGTGTAATGTCTGAGCCAGATCTGTCACGTTTTAACGGCGTTGAAAAAACAGCAGTATTGCTGATGGCCTTGGGGGAGGAGAATGCCGCCTCAATTTTGAAGAATATGGAGCCTCTGGAGGTTCAGGATCTGGGGCTTGCGATGTCCACATTGCAGAATGTGACAACGGATGAGCTGAGAGGGGTGTTGGGTGCCTTTATTCAGGACACCCAGGGCGCAACAGCTATGGGGATCAACTCAGAGTCCTATATCCGGGATGTGATGTCAAAGACGCTGGGTGCAGACAAGGCAGATAGCCTGCTGAACCGAATGAGTATGGGGGCGACAGGTAAAGGGCTGGAGTCTCTGAAGTGGATGGATGCCAGCTCGGTATCAGAGATGATTCGTAATGAGCACCCTCAGGTTATTGCGGTGGTACTCAACTTTCTTGAGGATGAGCATGCTGCAGAGGTGATTTCAGGCTTCGCCCCTCGTCTACAGACTGATGTGATTCTGCGACTGGCCTCGGCAGAGGGCGTGCAGTCAGATGCACTGATTGAACTCAATAATGTGTTTGACAAGGTTGCCTCCTCCAGTGGAGTAACCTCGAATGATGTGGGGGGTGTCTCCATAGCAGCCAATATCCTCAACTTTGTTCAGGGTGGGGCAGACCAGGATATTCTGTCGGGTATTGAAGAGGTTGATCCTGACCTGCGTCAGGCCATTGAAGATCAGATGTTTGTCTTTGAGAATCTGGTCTCTGTTGATGATCGTGGTATCCAGGCGATGATGCAAGAGATCCCGACCGAGAAACTGGCGATTGCACTGAAGAGTGCAGATGATGAAGTGAAAGAGAAGTTTATCGGCAATATGTCTAAACGTGCGGCAGATATGATGGTCGAGGATATGGAGGTGATGCCTCCGATGAAACTGAGTGAAGTAGAAGTGGCACAGAAAGAGATTATTGCTATTGCCAAGAAACTGGCCGAACAAGGCACCATTGCACTGGGTGGTGCTGGTGGTGATGAGTACGTCTGATGGCATGTGTCAAAAGCAATATTGTCTCGCTCATCCGATCTGATGAGAAAAATGTTGAGCAGGCTCTGGCCTGGGAGGCTCCATCAATTGGTAACTTGTTGGATACGGAGCCGACAGAACCGGAGCTGACTGAAGAGGAGCTGGCACTTCAAAAAGTATTTGATGAGGCCTACCAAGAGGGGCTTAAGAAAGGGCTGGAAGAGGGGCATACAGAAGGTGCTGAGAAAGGGTATCAAGAGGGATATAAGAAGGGGAGTGATGAAGCACTGGCTGAAGTTCAGCAGCAGGCGCTACAGGATAAAGAGGCCCTGCAGCAGCAGATAGATACACTGTTTGAAGGGTTAACACCTCTGTTAGAAGGGCTACAGAGCCCTTTGGAGAATAAGTTGGATGAGACAGTCAATCAGGCGATTGCCTCATTGGCTGTTCAGGTTGCAGAGCAGGTAATCAAGAGTGAGCTGAAAGTGAGACCGGAGCATGTCGTAAATGTGGTAGACAACCTGTTTCAACAGCTACCGATGACAGAACGGGAGGTACGTCTCATACTGCACCCGGAAGACAAGGTGTTGATTGAGTCAGGGCTTGGTTTCTCATCCAATGGTTATCAGTGGGTGATGGAGGGCGATGAGTCAATCTCTCGGGGAGGGTGTCGTGTGGTCTCTAGGAACTTTAGTGCGGACGAGACGGTTGAACACCGTTTACAACAGTCGGTACAACAGATTTTTGGAGAGGTTGACCTCTCACCCGCAGAGTCTGATAAGGTCAGTGAGCCTGAGGCGGAGAGTCCTTCAGCACAAGATGCGGAAGCGACGGAAACAGATGAAGTTCAGGGTGATGAAGCGGTAGAGGCCGGAACACAGGAAGAGCTGGCTCAGGAAGAAGTGACTCAGGAAGAAGTGACTCAGGAAGAAGTGACTCAGGAAGAAGTGACTCAAAAAGAAGTGACTCAAGAAGAGACAGCTCAAAGTGAAGTGGTAGGAGAGCAGACCTCCTCTGATACAGATGTAGCTTCAGAGGAAAAGTTAGAGAGTCAGGATAATCCACCTGAAACTGTTGATCCTGTAACCACCCCTTCGGTTGCAGAAGATGAGAATAGTGTTGAAGCACAAGGCCCGGAACTACATCAAGAGTCCGTTCAAGAACCCAGTCAAGAGCCACAAAGTGTGTCGATGCAACCACAGCAAGAGGTTGCAGACGAACAGCGTGAGGAGTAATTGAGTGGAGCGTTCACCACAACAAAGGACGCGAATTGATAATGCACTGGAGCGGTTACAGCAGCGTGCTGAAATAGACTCTGAGCCGGTCATCAAAGGCCGGCTTAAACGTATGGTGGGACTCACGCTTGAAGCGGTTGGTTGTGAAGCCCCATTGGGCGGGCGCTGTACGGTTGAGCTGGAGGATGGCTCAACGGCTGAGGCTGAGGTTGTTGGTTTCAATGACGAGAGCCTGTTTCTGATGCCGGTCGGAGAGATTCATGGAGTCACACAGGGGGCTCACGTGGTACCAACCAGCAAGCAATTTCAAATACCGGTCGGAGATGGTCTGTTAGGGCGCGTCATTGATGGCGCCGGTAAACCGATTGATGGCAAAGGGGAGATCGAAGCTTTTGAGCACCGTTCTCTGAATGGAAAACCGGTCAATCCACTGAACCGCTCCATTATTCATGAACCACTGGACGTAGGGATTCGAGCCATCAACTCACTGCTAACCGTTGGAAAGGGACAGCGTATCGGTCTCTTTGCAGGCAGTGGTGTTGGTAAGAGTGTACTGTTGGGGATGATGACCCAATCGACAACTGCAGATGTGGTTGTGGTCGGACTGATTGGAGAGCGAGGCCGTGAGGTGCAGGAGTTTATTCAGAAAATTCTGGGTGAAGAGGGGATGCGTAGAGCAGTGGTTATTGCGACCCCGGCAGATGACTCTCCATTGATGAGAATGCATGGAGCGATGTTGACCCATACCATTGCGGAGTATTTCAGAGATCAGGGCAAGGATGTCTTGATGTTGATGGATTCACTGACCCGTTTTGCCATGGCACAGCGTGAGATTGGTCTCTCGGTTGGCGAGCCGCCGGCAACCAAAGGTTATCCGCCCTCGGTGTTTGCAAAACTTCCAAAGCTGGTTGAACGTGCCGGGATGGGAGGTAAAAAGGGGGGGTCGATTACCGCATTCTATACAGTTCTGGTGGAGGGTGGAGACCATGATGAACCGATTGCAGATGCAGCACGTGGAATCCTCGATGGACACTTTGTATTGTCCAGAGAGATTGCCGGTAGTGGGCGTTATCCAGCAATAGATATTGAGTCATCAGTCAGTCGTGTGATGAATGACATCGTCTCTCCGGAGCATGAACAGCTGGCGCGGCATTTTCGGCAGATTTATGGACGTTATACCCAGAATGAGGATTTGATCAGTGTGGGAGCTTATCAGCAAGGTAGTGATCAACGTATTGATGAGGCCATTCAGTATTATCCATTGATGAACGAGTATCTGCACCAGAACCGTGGTGAGGCCGCTGATATCGCCACCAGCATCACCTTGCTGGTGCAACTCTTCCAGAGCCAACAGGGTGCTACTGCAGGGTAGGCGGGTAGACCATGGCAAAGGCAAGCCGTAGCGAACGGTTCAATAGTGTGATCCGGGTTGCCGAGGACGCAGAGCGTAAGGCACTTGCAGAGCTGGTCAAGTGTAGAGAAGAGGTTCAGGGTCAGGAACTCAAACTGGAGGAGCTGATCAGCTATCGAGATGAGTATCACCAGGGGGCACGAGAATCAGTTGGTGTAACATCCGTTCAGACCATTCAAAACCGCTTCTCTTTCATGCAAAAGCTTGAGACCGCAATTGATGGTCAACGCCAGCAGATCGTGACCTGGGGCGACCAGGAAGAGCACTTGCGCAAGATCTGGATTGAAAAGCGGGTTAGATGTCGCGCCTTGAATAAGGCAAGTGAGCAGCGTATTGAGCAGTTTCGCAAAGAGCAGAAGCGTGCAGAGCAGAAAAAGATGGATGACCTTGTTCTGAAGCGTTAGCACCATCTTGATTCATACGAATAGACCCCTTTTTATCAGAGTTTTCATCAGTTGGTACAGTGGTTGCATTGCTTTATCCAGCGAACTTTCGTACAGAGGATAAATGGATGGAATCGATGAGTAACAACCCGCTATTAGCATTACAGAGTAAACAATCTGTAACTAATTCATTTCATAGTGATATTTCACTATCAACAAATAATAATAAAACTACTTCTGAGTCACAGTCAGCTGAAAAGTCGTCCTTCTCAGATCTCTTACAGGAGAAAATTGAGAACAAGCCGAGCAGTAAGAGTGAGACAGAGGGGAATAAGTTGCCGCAAGACGGCAAAGATGAGCGCTCGCAGACGGTGAGTAACCGTGAAGATAAAGATGCTGTCTCTTCTAAAGAGAGTGGAGATGAAGAGGATCGCTCAACGGATGAGCAACATGCAGAACAGCAAAATGAGGAGGCTGCAGAGCATGATGAAGAGGGGGGGATGGACCCCAGATTATTGACTGAAATTGTGGATGAAGAGGCGGGCGAGGAGCTACCGATTGAGCTGTTGGCTCTTCAGCAAGAGATGGATGAAGGTGACGGCTCTATAGAAGAAGATCTACTCCAGACCGCTTTAGTGGGAGAGGTCTCCCGACAGGAATCTGTAGAGACTCAAGGTGGAGTAGCCGCTTCACTGGCTGTTGCAATACAGCAGGATGTGCAGAGGCGTAGCAGTGATGAGAACAGTGATGCCTTAGTCGATGAGATTGATCTGGATGGAGAGATGCGATCCTACCGCCAACAACAGGGACGGGATACAGCACTTCCTCCGGAGTTACAGAAGGGAGAACAGACCATTCAGGTGAAAGAGTTTGAGCTTCAAATGGCGATGAATGCTCTCAAGGGGCAACAAGGTGCCGCCTCGGGTGCAGATGGGCGGATCGCCGCACAAGGGGCAGATTCAGCAACGGGTGCTGTCGGTGAGTCTCTCTTATCGCTCAATTCGATGAACCCCGCATCTGCAGATAAGGCGGTTCAGCTTAAAGGGATGACGGTGCCACCACAGTCTCGTCAATGGGCCTCGGAGTTGGGGGACCGAATTCTGGTGATGGCCGGTAAAAAAATTCAAACCGCCGAGATTCGTCTGAATCCACCCAATATGGGTATTTTGGAGGTGAAACTGGCGATTAATGGTGATCAGGCACAGCTGGTGTTACAGAGTGGAAATGCGAACGTGCGTGATGTACTGGAGTCATCAATCCCCCGCCTTAAAGAGATGCTTGAACAGAGTGGAATCACCTTGGTGGATGTGAATATTGGACAGCGTGAACAGCAGCAGAGTGAACAGGCCGGAGAAGGTGATAAGGACTCTGGTCGTAATGGCCTGGGTGGAACCATTGATGGTGAGATGGAAGATGAGGTGATGTCGGCATCAACCATGGCGGTTGACCGCATGGGGTTGGTTGACTACTACATATGATGCTGAAACCGTAGAAGAGGGGAGTGCAGTTGTTAGAGGGATTACAAGATCGACAGATCATCAGCCTGGTTGTTGTATTGACATCAACGCTGTTGGTCGCAGTGGGCTATCTTGCCTATCGTCTGCAGAGTGCTGCCCGCTCTGCGATGGAGGTTGAAGTTGAAACGGTTCTGGTGACAGATGAGCGCTATTCTGAACTCCTGCTCCAGCTTAACCATATTGAAATAGCCTGTGAACCACTTCAGCATTTAGCGCTTCAGTCTGAACCGCAACTCAGTCAATTTCTACAAAGAGTGGCTACCCGGCTTGAAGAACATGAGCAGAGTGTAGAGCGAGCTGAAATGGAGTTAGAGAATCTCTCTAAGAGTCTCTCTAACAGTCTCTCTAACAGTCTCTCATCATCACCCCCGCTCCAGGGGGGAGAGGCATCGTTGATCGATCAGCAGCGGTTGGAACGTCTGGAGGCGCAGTCAAAATTAATTCGCAGAGATTTACAGAACCTGGATGCCAATATCCATCCGCTTTCAGCAGCGCTGGATGAGGTGCAGCAACTATTTGGTGGTGGTGCCCAGTATGCAATATCAAAAAGAGCTGATGAGGGAGGCTCGGTACTACTCTGTATGGATCATGTGAAACAGATCTCGACCATGGTAAAAGAGGCGTCGCTTGAAATAGACAAGGCGAGTCACCAAGTGCGTCAACTTGAGGTGGATAGTGAAGAGGTTGGAGGGGTGCTGGATGGGATTGGTGAAATTGCAGAGCAAACCAATCTGTTGGCACTAAACGCGGCTATTGAGGCGGCCCGGGCGGGTGAGCAAGGGCGGGGGTTTGCAGTGGTGGCGGATGAGGTGAGAACCTTGGCACAGCGTAGTCAGGACTTTACCGGAGAGATCCGTGAACGAGTTGAGGAGTGGAAAGCGATCTCCACTCTGGCAGTGGGTGCAGCAGGTGTGAGCAGTCGTAAGATGAGCGAGGGGCAGGCACAGCTTCAATCCTTCAGTGAATCATTCAATCAGGTTGTCCAAGAGCGGGGAGAAGCCAGTAATGACCAGCATTTTAAAGAGCAGGTCGATGTGCCGCTCCAACAGATGAACAGTGCGATTGTCGCACTGAAAAATGAGTTGAACCAGATATTGCAGAGAGTGAGTTAAGTTTTCTTATGGAAAAATTTTCTTGAGCAAACCAATAAACATCACCATCACCATCACCATCACCATCACCATCACGTCACCAGGAGCGCACCAGATCGGTAATATTAATGCCTAGTGTTTTGGCATCAATATCGGTCATTCCTGCAGATTGAGTACCGGATACCTGAGTCATCTGTAGTGTTCCGAGAATATTGAGTGGGTTGCCCTGCTCAACAATAATCAGGCGATCACCGGAGTGAATGCCCGCATTGCGTCCGACTGGTAGTGTGATCACATTTCCCTGAATAGAGCGAATGGTCGTTGTCATCGGTTGACAGGAGAGGTGCTCAGCCAGGTCACGAACCTGGGCGCTGATGAGCTTGTGGAATCCTGCACCGGTCTCTGTTGAGAGAAACGCATGGCTGCCCACACGTGTGTTACGTCCAACATAGGTTTCACCCATCAGGCTGATCCCCTCGCTGCTGTTATCGATGGCCTCACCACTCTCACCATCATAGAGAGTGGTCTGGATTTCCAGGTGACGGTTTTGGGCCTTCTCCTGCACCATTCCGATGAGACTGGAAAACCCCTTCATTAAACCACTTTCGGCAAGGTCACCAATAGACTCACGCGTCGACTGTGCAAGTGTGCCGCTTAAAATAAATTGTGCACCGCTCTGTTTGGCAAGCTGCCGTACCTGCTCCTGACGATCATTGAAGTCATCACTGTTGATGGCATATTCACTGAGATTGATCGCATGCAGTGCGGGAGTTTGATTGAGTTGTTGAATCAGCATCCGTGCAAGCCCCTGTTCCACATCGCGCAGATCACTGCTCTCGGAGGAGGCTTGATTGATGAATTGAGTGACACCAATGCGTTTGTTATGAACCAGGGCAGTTGGAGAGCCACAATTGAGTGGGTTATCACTCACCTCGGCAGAGATACGCACATAGTAAATACCATTGTCTTGCCACTCCTGCAGCATATGGACCTGGCCGACCTTGCCTTGAGTACGAATACGCACCGTATCGGAGCGTACCTCAAGATTATTCATGATGGTATCAGAGGTGACCTGTGCACCATTTTCCAGGCTGGCTTGATTCATCGCATCCAGTGTTGCGAGATAGCGAGCGGTAGAGGTGTCGTTATGGCGAATAGGTGCATTGCCTTCGGAGGTCAGAAAGAGTGCTGAGGCACTACCACAGAACAGAAGTGGCGGGAGTAAGGCAATAAGCTTTTTTTTCATGGTCAATCAATCGGCTAGCGGGCATTGTATCGGTAAGGCTCTATTGTATGCGATTGTTCAGCGGGTTTCAGAAGTGTGCGTTGACTTTGGCTCTTTTCTAGCTGATCAAGTTTCTGCATCAGCTGGTCCAGCTGAGGAGAGTTTGGCTCCGCTGCGACTGCAGGGGTCGGGTCAGTACGGTTGATGAGAGAGATCTTCTCCGAAAGCTGTTTGAGGTCACTCTGAATCAGTTGAAGAGAGTGTTGCTGCTGGGAAATCTGCTCATCTATTCGTTGTGTCAAGAGGTCCAACTGCCTAGAGTCTATGGGTCGCTGAGAAGCCGTTGGCTGAAGCTGTTTAATCTCTTGTCTGATCCCCTGTCTGATCTCCTGGCGGATCGTGTCGAGGTTGCTCTGTCCCTGTTCAATGGAGCTTAGCCCGATATTGAGTTGCTCCAGGTTTTGAACCATCTGCGCCATCTTATCTGCTGTGGCCAGGTCGCTTTTTGAGAGCTTCAGAAAACTCTGTTGCTGCTGCTCGGCAATAAATTGCGTGCGTTGATCCAGGATCTGTTGTTGTTCTTGTAACGGTTCAAACTGTAGAGTGATTTCATCCAGCTTCTGTTGTATCTGTTGCTGAGACTCAGCAGTCAGAGAGCGTGAGCGCTCCTCAAAATCAGCCAGTGTCTGCTGCAACTGGGCGAGTTGTGGCTCTGTGTTTTGAATGGCAGTGTCTGTAAAGTGAGGTTGTGTGTTGCCAGATATTGCTACCGAAGAGGTATGACTGTTATCGCCATGAGTCGCCAACTGTTCGGAAAACTGCTGTTGGTTATTGCGAATCTCCAGAATCAGAACGGTGAACAGTGTTGCAAGTGTAAAAAACGATACACTGATAAAAAGAGTGAGGGCCGTCAATAGCCCTTTGGGTGTCGTTCTCTCTTTAGAGGCCATTTCACAATGCCTGACTCTGTGGTTGCATAGAGCCTGCTGTGGTTATGGTTGGTTGAAAGGGTAGGTTCATGATTCCTGTAGTGGGTTAAATGTCGCTCTCTGCCTAGGAGAGCAGAGAGCAGGAGCAATAACCGTTATAGCAAAGAATATATTCCCGGACAGGCTTCTAGTAACTGCCGGCAAGATCAAAGAAATCTTTATCAATAACCATTTCAACAACTGTTTCATAGTTGCCATTGCCGATGGGGTTAATGCTGACAATCTCTGCACCGCGCAGATAGGCATCTACATAGACACGGAAATTATCGTTCTTCGCAACCATGGAGGATACCGTGGTTGAACCATTGACCCGAACACCATAAACCTGCTCAGAAAGTGCCCGGTAAGCGTCCATCTTGGAGGCACGGATGGAGGTCAGCATACGCTGTCCTTCGGTGTAGCCTTCATAGGTGCTCTCTGCACCATAGCCGATGGCCGAGATACGGATGGGTTCAGAGAGGCCGACCTCTTCAGCCGACATGGGGTTGGCTTGAACGGCTCCACTCCATGCTGCAAAGAGTGCAGGGACCAGAAAAAGGGGGGTACTGTTTTTTAGTTTCATTGTCATTGCTCCTGACGGTTTCTAAATATGTAGGGTTATGTTGCTGCTGCCTGTTTATGGGAAAGAGATGCTGCCCTCTCGCAGGTCACCTTCAGGGAACTGTGATCCAGAGCGTTTCCGCGACTTGGAACCAGAGCCTGTACCCAATATCTCATCCAGCTTTTTCTCAATTCTTTTCAAATCCTGTCTCATGTTCTTGACCTGTTTTCCGGCCTGAGAGGCTCCACGGACAGAACGCTTGATGGACGCAGTATCAGTGTTGAGGTTTTCAGCGAGCTGACGAAGGATCAATTGAGTATCCGTGAGCATCATAGAGATCTCTGAAAGTTCGCCATCACCATCCATCTCCTCGAACTCATCACCTTCTTCATCACCTTCCTCCTCCTCTTCCTCCTCATCGCCCTCATCATCATCTTCTTCCTGATCATCCGGTGCCAGGGCTGCCAGCTGTTCACTCATACCGGGTAGCACTTCACTGTGTATCGCTCGCACACTGTTGCTCATCTCTTCAACCATGGCTCCATCGCCACCAGAAGGGAAGAGGATCAGATAGACCAGAACTGCAATGTTAAGAAGGACTGAGAGACCGCCCAGAATGATAGGCAACATACCGCCACCACCTGATTTCTCCTCACCTTCATCCTCTTCATTTTTCTCTTCTTTAGCCATGGTCGTTCTTCTTATTCAGTTCACTGTGATCCGGGGGGTTAGAACAGTTCAACATCGCCATCCTGCATTGAGGATTGTGAGCGGTCACTGCTGTTGGTCTCCAGACTGTTTCGTGCTTGTGAAATGACACCCTGAAGCATGCTTAACTGTTCCTGACACTGACCGCCGTCAACAACATTACCTTGCAGGGTATGAACACCACTATCCATCTGTTCAGCAAATTTCTGCAGGTTTTCGGTCTGTTTATCGAGTTGCTGAAGAATTTGTGACACGATATCTTCAAACTGCAGTGAACGGACGGCAACCGAAACATTGTCATCTACCTGAGAGATCATCCCTGAGATCTGTCCCAGCCTGTCAGAGATTACGGTGTTCATCTTCTCCAGATCGTACATCATATTATCTACCGTGGATTTGGAGCTGAGAGCCTCATTAACATCTTCTGTGGCCACCTTGGAGACAATAGAGCGGACATCATCAATGGTGGTTTTTGCCTGCTCTGCCTGGGCACGAATCTGCTCATTCAACTGGTTGGAGTGGAGAGAAAGTTTACGTACCTCATCGGCTACAACCGCAAATCCTCGTCCTGCATCTCCCGCACGTGCAGCCTCAATGGCAGCATTCAGTGCGAGCAGGTTGGTCTGGTCCGCAATGCTCTTTACATCAACCAGAAGGGTAAAGATTGCCTCAATCTGTCCTACCATCTCATCAATCTTGCCAACAGTCTCTGTACTGCGCTGACCAACATTGGAGAGTTGGGAGACCAACTTTTCCATGACCTGGGTAGTCTCTTTGGAGAGCTGCTGAAAACTGAGTGATTTACTGTTGCTACTGCCATCGCTGTGAGCAAGGCTCTCGATCAACGAGACCACGACATCATGCTCTTGCTGTGTATGGTCGTTGAGATTATTGAAGCTATTGTTCAGGTTGGTAATGGCATCCTTGATAATGTCACGAATATTGGCACTCTTGTCCTGAATGGATGAGGACTCATTGCGCAGGAACAGGCCTACCTCTCCAGTGATACCACTAATCTGAGGAATAATATTGACCGGAGGGGGCGCTGGAGCAGCTACAGGTTCAGGAACCACAATGGCCTCAACAGCTACAGGCTCTGGCTGAGTGGGCTGTTCAACATCTTGTGTATTGTTTCGACTGTTCAGAAAAGCCATTACACCCCATGCGGTTGCTGTAATCGCAGTCAATGCGATTGGGATCGCGCTGGCCCCCAGTAGAATCTCTGAAATGATCGACATCACTGTAATCAGTAGAGCGGGCCAGTACAGCTCAATAAAGTTACTGCTCAATTGTTGTTTTGATTTGTCCATAATTCTACTTCTGCATCCAAATGAAATGGTTGTTGCTAAGTGGCTTATCGGTCACATTAGTTTACTCTTTAGGGGAGACCTGTTTGTCATATTCATGCGATAGGGTCTCCGCTCACTTCCCAGAATGCAATCAGTGTGCCATGTGATTGTGACAACAAATTGGCAGCGTATTAAGCTAATAATAAATAAACACTTAGGCTGCTTTGTTATGTTTTTATGGCAACTGTTTGCTGTTGTTTTGGATACTTTTTAGTGTGATATGACGTTATTCTACGACTAAAGATCATAGGGTTATCATACTCATGAGAGGGCGGTTTGTGCTCAGTCAATCGCAGTAACCTCTGATAAAATGTGAAATTTAAGAGATTCCTTAGAGTGATTTTCCTGAAAGCTGGTAAGCAAAAGCGATCACTTCAGCTACAGCAATATAGAGTGTTTCAGGAATCTCATTGTTGAGTTCAACGGCAGAGAGTAATTGTACAAGTTCAGGCTCTTCATAGAGAGGCACATCATGTTCTTTGGCAATCTCAATAATTTGTTCAGCAATCAACCCTTTCCCTGTTGCCGTGACACGAGGGGCACCATCGCCCTCATAGCGTAGTGCAACTGCAAGATCGAGTGTCTCTTTTTTCATGGGTCGTGTCTCAGCGTTGTGTCAGATTATGCCTTGATCGAGAGTCCGGTTGAACTAAAGGAGGGCGGACGGTTAAGTGAGCTGTCGTTGACTGTTTTCTGTCGACTAAAAAGTGTCCCTATCTCAACCCCCGCAACGGATAGAGCTGTCTGCAACTGCTCAATCTGTTCCGAGATCAAACGGGCCGTCTCCTCTTTTTCTGAGAGGAAATGGATATCCAGCTCCCCTTGGTGGTGGGTTGCTGTTGCAGTAATGCCCCCAAGCCCCGGTGGCTCCAGATTAATTTCGATAGACCAGCGCTCTTTTTCCTCATCTTCAGCCTCCTGATGGTGCCGATAATGGAGAGCGATCTGTTGTGGCTGGTTATCCTGGATAAATGGAATTTCTACGCTCCAGTTACGCTGTTGTGGTTCACGTGAAGCCCCCTCACTCTGCTGTTGAGTGGTAGTCTGGACTGAGGCCTGTAGCGTCTTGAGTTGGTTGAGTTCAATACGGGCAATCATTGAATCAAGTTGACGAACCACTTTCTGGTTCTCGGCCTGATTCATAATTTGTGCCTTGGCCTGTAGCAGAAGCATCTTCAGGTCCCCACTGGGTGCTGTACTACGGTTATTGAGCAGTCGGTTCTCCATAAAAGAGCCGGATTTAGAGATCTGTTGCTTGAGTTCCTTGGGGTTAAAGAGCTGCATCAGGGTCGGGAGCTGCTGTAGCACTCGTTGGATGGCCTCTTGTCCCCCTTTGCCGGTTGCGCTGTTTTGGAGTAGTTGAGTGAGGTTTTGTAGCGCCTGCTGCAGGGGTTGCTGTTTAGGGATCAGTCGCTGGTTTGCGGCTTCAAGTGCGGGAGGAGGGGGCTTGCTGAGAGAGAGGGTAAGCTGAGGTTGGAGTTGAGCAACAGTCAACTTGAGCTGCTCTCCCGTCTGTAGTGGAACCTGGGTTCTGGCTGATACGATACCCTCAGACAGTCGTAGTTCTGCTTTACCGTTCTGCAGATTCATCACCGTTGCATGGAGCTGGTCTCCGACTTTAAGGCGTGCAAGCGGTGTTGCAATACTACTGTTTTGTAATGCTTGGGTGGAGATGGGAGGCTGTATTGTGATCTGGCTCAATGGTGTTGGTACTATTTTTGCTAGGCAGTAGCTGTAGAGCCAATTTTATGACTCACAGCAGATAAATTGAAATTACAAGCTGAACTTTGAGTGTATGACTGAATAGAGATCAGTGTAAAGATTTAATTGAAAATGACGATAAGGCGATAGAGATCACCTACTGAAAAAATAAGCAGGCAAATTATGGCAGACGAAGAGAATGTAGAGGTTGAGGCAGAAGAGGAGCTGGATATTGATTCACTTCTGGATGATGTGGCTGCTGGAGGCTCAGAGGAGGAGGAAACAGAAGAGCTTGATGTAGATGCACTCCTGGATGATGTGGCTGCAGATGAGCCAAATGAAGAGGAAGAATTAGATGTCGATGCGTTGCTTGATGATGTAGCTGCTGAAGAGCCGGAGACTGCAACAGCCGCGGAAGAGAGTGCAGAAGAAGATTTTGATGTTGATGCACTGATGGATGATGTCGCTGCCGGCGAGGTGGGCGGCTTTGATAATGCGACGGAGCCAGAGCCAGCACCAGCACCAGAGCCAGAGCCAGCACCAGCACCAGCACCAGAGCCAGCACCAGCACCAGAGCCAGCACCAGCACCTGTTGCTGCAGCAGTTCCATCGGCTGAATTTGAACAACTGCTCATCAAATTGACAGCGGTAGCAGAGCGGGTAGAAAGTTCTGTTGCAAAAGGCGAATCAGTCAATGTTGAACTGGAAGAGCGTCTTGTTGCCGGGGAGCGAATGGTAAAGGGGATCAGGGATGTCTCAAAAGAGATGAAGGAGGAGCGTCCCTCTCTGGTCAAGGTGGAAAAATCGAGTTCAATGACCATGATTGCGGGTGGAGTGACACTACTACTTTCTGCTGCAGTTCTGGGGTTGATTGTAACCGAAGATAAAGAGGCGGCAACCGAAACTCTGGATGGAGTTTTTGAGACAGTTGAGGGGGTCCATGAGAATGTAAACCTGATCGCAGGGCGTCTTCTGGAGCAGCAGCAACAGATGGATGAAGCGATGGACATGATGGATTTCTTGAAAACCGCTGCTGCGAAGCCCGTCGTTGACTCTGAGAATGAAGATGAAATGGAGACGGCTGCAGAAGAGGGGGAAGAAGAGGTGAAAGAGATTGCCGTCGACTTCAGTGTTGTTGAAGGCAAGATCGATGAGACTCAGCAGAAAATTCTGGCGCTCCACGAACAGCTCAAAAGTACAGAAGGTCGGTACCCTGAATTGAAGAAGCATCTGGAGCAGCTGGTGGTAGGGCAGAAACAGTTGAAGATTGAGCAGGTGAAACTGCTGAGAATTCAACAGCAGATGAGTGATAAAGAGAAGAAGGGTCAAACAATCTACAAGTTCCCGTAACCGACTCAACGGACTTATTAGTCCGCTAACGCCAAAGTATAGATCATACTTTGGCGTTATTTGTGTGAGGGAATCTCTGAACAGCGTATGGCATGGTAATTGCTCAGACTACTCTGTAGACCACCGCTAACAAAAAACTGTCAGAGAGCACTATGTCAAATATTCTTGATAACTATATTGGAATCCATTCACAGGCACTTCAGGTACGCACCAAGAAGACAGAGCTGCTTGCAGCCAATCTTGCCAATGCAGATACCCCCGGATACAAGGCCAAGGACATTGATTTCAGAAAGGCCTTGAGTAATGTGGGTACTGAACGTCTGGACCGAACCCATTCGCAACATTTTGAGTTTGGTGACCAGGGTGCGGGTCGGGTGCAGTACCGTATCCCGACACAGCCGTCGGTAGATGGCAATACGGTGGAGGAGCATGTTGAGCAGGCGGAGTTTCTCGATAATGCAGTTCGTTACCAGGCCACCGTCCAGTTTTTGGGTGGAAAGCTCAACTCACTGAAATCGGCATTTAAAGGCGAGTAGTCGGGTGATTCATACAATATTTACAGGAGTTTCTGATGGCACTTTTTGATGTATTTGATGTTTCATCCTCTGCAATGCATGCGCAGAATGTTCGGCTCAATACAGTAGCCAGTAACCTGGCCAATGCAGAGACTGTTGCCACCACAGAGGAGGAGGCTTACCGTTCCAAGACACCGGTTTTTGAAGAGATTCTCAGTCGGGAGGCAAACCACCCGATGGAGCGAGCCGGTGGGGTCCGTGTAAAGGAGATATCGGTCAGTGATGCACCAATTACCAGACGTTATCAACCCAACCACCCGATGGCCAATGGTGAAGGGTTTATCTATACCACCAATGTAAATCCGGTAGAGGAGATGGCCAACATGATGTCGGCATCTCGCTCTTACGAGAACAATATTGAGGTGATGAACACCGTTAAACAGTTATTAATGCGCACGCTCAATATGGGCAAATAGGGTGGCACCCTGCTTGCATAGTTATCAATAGAAGAGAGCGTACTGAACAGCATAAGTCAGTCGTTTCTGGAAAATAACCCTCCTATTTGGTGAGATCGCATGGAAATCAATACACAAACTGCAGCTGAGACATCTGCACTAACCGCGTCATCCGATTCAGCGGCCACAGTTGCCGCTGCTGAAGCACAGACGCTGGGGCAGACAGAGTTTTTAAAGCTGATGATTGCACAGGTGCAGAATCAGGACCCATTCTCCCCGATGGAGAATGGTGATTTTATTGGTCAGATGGCCCAATTCAGCTCCGTAGACGGCATCAAGAAGATGAATACCTCATTAGAGAGTATGGCGGCAGCCTATAACCATGGACAGAGCTTGCAGGCGGCAACTCTGGTCGGGCGGCAAGTGGTGGCCCCGACTTCAGCGGCAATATTGACCGATGGCAAACCAGTGGTTGGTGAAGTGGATCTTTCAGACAGCACCTCCTCTCTGGTTGTTGAGGTGAGAAGTGCAACCGGTGATCTGGTGCAGAGCATTGATCTGGGGCCACGCTCTTCCGGGCGCGCTCCTTTTGCCTGGGATGGAAAAGATAGTGATGGAAATCAACAGGTTGATGGTAATTATTATGTTGTGGCAAGTGGTCCTGTTGAAGGTATAGAGAAGGAGTTCTCTACCCTGATGGGGCTCGCTGTAAAAAGCGTATCGTTGAGTGGATCACTACAGACGCCTCAGCTTTACCTTCAGGATGGCACGAATATTGGATTAGACAAGGTCGAGCAGATTCATTAATGGATCAAACAGTACTGGATAGCAACAACACTTTAAGGATTAAGTCATGAGTATCGGTCACAGCGGATTAAGCGGCGTAAGAGCAGCAACCTTTGATCTCTCTTCAATCGGAAATAATGTCGCAAATGCGGGCACGGTTGGATTCAAGAAATCGACCACCGAGTTTGCAGACGTGATGTCTGGTCAGGTGGGTGGGGGTGTTGAAGTGACGGACCTGCGTCAGATCTTCAAGCAGGGCAGTGTTCAGGCAACTGGGAATACCTGGGATCTTGCGATCTCAGGTCGGGGATTCTTCAAGGTCTCAGAAGGCAGTGATGACCCGAATGTGGCGGTTAAAGATAATTTCTACACCCGTAATGGTGCCTTTGGGGTGGACGAACTTGGTTATGTGACCAGTTCGGCAGGAATGCGACTCCATATATATGAGGCACGAGGTGAAGGGGATAATGTAGAGTTTCCGGTCTCTACCAATACCACCGAGATTCTGATTGAGCAGAGTGACTCAGAGGCGAAGACTACATCGGGTATGACGGGCACCTTTAATTTGGATGCCAGAGTTTCACCCAGGGGCTCTGCCTATATTGCAGGTAGCGAAGGAACCGGATCTGCGGATGGTAAATCGCTCGCAGTTGGCAGTCAGTTTGTTATCAATGGCAAGACGGTTACGGTTACCGGCCATGCAGAGGCGATCGGAGCAACGGCAGGAACGCTGGATGGAACCGAGGCAATTACTCTTAATGGTGTGACAATTACCACCTCAGGTACACAGTTGAGTGACCTGGTCAATGCGATCAATGATAGTACAGATGTCGCATTGGATGGGGTGACTGCACAGGTGAGTGGTCTGGGACAATTGAAAATTACTGCAGATGAGGGAGACCTGTTGATCGCAGGTGACGTAGATGTTCTGACAAGACTCGGTTTACAATCTTTTGCATCGACTACGATCCCTGCGGTGACGCTGCAGACATTGGCCAATGATATCAATAGTGTTGGAGCAGCAGTCTTGGCCTCTGTCTTGGTGTCTGATAATGATACAGCCAGTGATACCACAGATGATTACAATACTCTCGAATTGAGTGCCAATACCCCAATTACCATTCAGTCGGGAAACACTCAGGCACTGACCGGTGACCCTGCAGATTTAACACGCGACATCCTCTCTTGGGCCGGACTCTCGGAGGGAACGCAGGATGTGGTCTTTAACGGGACGGTTAACCCTTCTCAAGACAATACCTATGACCATTCGGTCACCTATATTGTCTATGATACCCTGGGGTCGAAACAGACCATGAATACCTATTTCCAGAAGGTTACTGAGGGGCAGTGGGAGGTCTCTGTGCAGCGGGTTGATGGATTGGGTAATACTTATCCAGTGGACGAAGAGACCACCTTAAAAGTGGGTACGGTTGAATTTGATGGTTCAGGGGCATTGAGAAAAATGACATCAGGTCAGGCGGGTGCCAGTACCGTGGTCTATGATAACAGCACTGTTCCTGTGGTGAATATCAGTACCAAACTGACCTTTGACTCAGGTAACCCATCGATGGGTGATAACGGTATGGTGAGTCTCGATATTTCAGGAACCAACCAATTTGCCGGCAAATTTAGAATCATTGATTTAGGTCAGGATGGTTACTCAAGCGGTGCATTGACCGGTGTCGATGTTGATGAGGATGGCATTATCCGTGCGAGCTACACCAACGGCAATACCAAAGAGTTGGGTATGATCGCACTGTTCGAATTCAATAATCCACAGGGGTTGCGACAGGAGGGTGGCGTGCTCTGGAAAGAGACCAATGACTCGGGTGAGGCTCGACCGGGTGAGCCGGGTGAGTCGATTTATGGACGCATTAAATCTCAGGCGCTGGAGTCCTCTGCGGTGGATGTGACGGAGGAGTTGGTGAGTTTGATTACCGCACAACGGAATTTCCAGGCCAACTCAAAGATGATCAGTGCCAGTAAAGAGATGAATCAGGTTGTATTGAATATCTAAGGAACCTCTGAATAAGTCATGTGTAAATGCCTAACGCCCATAGCGCCCAATATCTTCGTTGAAAACCTTGCTAATAGCCTGCTATTGGCTGCGATCTTCGCCTTGATCTTGGACGCTATGGACGTAATTCAAATTACCCAGACTTGTTCAGAGGTTCCCTAATCAATATGAATCGTTACCCCTGAAGTTTCCATAAAAAAACCACAACACATCCATTGTTGTGGTTTTTTTGTTGGCATATTACTTGCTCTCTTTAGTTACACAGCCGTTTATTACACAACAATCGTCAGAAAAGTAACAGAACAATATTATGGACAGAATGCTCTATACCGCCATGACCGGTGCCACTGAAATGGTCCATGCACAGACTATTACGGCCAATAATCTGGCCAATGCATCCACTACCGGGTTTAAAAAGGATCTGGCTGTGATGATGCACCACCCGGTACGTAGAGAAGATGACAGTCGCCACTATGCGGTGGCGACCACAAAGACACAGGATTTTGAACAGGGGCACAGGATCCAGACCAATCGTGCGCTGGATGTCGCAGTCGATGGTGAGGGCTGGCTTGCGGTCGCAGGGCAGAATGGCTCAACCGGATACAGTCGGGCGGGCTCACTCAATGTCTCTGCAGACGGTTTTTTACGGGACCGTTCCGGGCGTATGGTGTTGGGGAATGAGGGTGCGGTATCGATACCACCAAACTCAAGAGTAGAGATCGCCTCAGATGGAACGGTCAATGTTTTTGGTACCGGAGAATTTGAAGGCGACCTGGCGATTGTGGACCGCATTATGCTGGTCAACCCGAAAATTTCAGAGATGGAGAAGAGTGAGGATGGCCTGTTTCGGATGAAGGATGGAACAGAGGCTGAGCCTGCGGCAGAGGTTCAGCTGGTGAGCGGTGCATTGGAGGGGAGTAATGTAAGCCCCATAGAGTCGATGGCTCAGATGATCCAGATGTCCCGTCAATATGAGATGCAGGTAAAGATGATGAAGAAAGCAGACGAGTTGGCTGGTCGTTCCAGCTCCATCCTGAGAATCACTTAAGGGTAATAGATAGGTAACTATTCAGAGGTTACGAAAAAGGTTAAAGAATTTGATAGTAGCTGTTCAGGGGTGAGCTGAATAGTTACATAGATAGAAGGTTTACTGGAGAACAGATATGTTTAATTCACTATGGGTAGCGAAGACAGGGATGGAGGCACAGGATTTTCGGGTGCAGACCATTTCGAATAACCTGGCTAACGCCTCGACAACCGGTTTTAAAAAGACCCTAGCCCATTTTTCAGAACTCGGCTATACCCATATTCGTGGTGCTGCAAATGGTCAGACTCAGGATGGCGCGACTAATCTGGAGAACCTCTATACCGGGATGGGTGTAAAAGTGGCGGATACCTCCAAGGTCTTTACCCAGGGAGATGTGAACCAGACAGACAACCCGTTGGATTTGATGATTGGAGGCAATGGTTTTTTTGCACTGCAGCAGATCAGCCCCAATGGGACCACAGAGACGGTCTATACCCGTGACGGACACTTTCAACTGAAGGCGCTGAATGGGGGCGGTGGACAGTCTCCAACGGAGTGGGAGCTGTTAAGCCGTCGTGGCTGGCAGGTGCTGGATGAGACCGGTGAGCCGGTTGTGTTGCGGTTGGCGAATGGAAATAATGAGTTGGGTGCGCTGGAAATTAGCGAAGATGGTGAGATACGGGAGGTTCTCCCTCCCGAGGGTACAGCCAGCTATAACCTGATTGATGGCACAATAGATGGCACGGGCAGAAAATTGGGTATTGCCAACTTTGCCGATGCCAGTGGCATGATGCCGATCGGTGGCAATATGTTCAGAGATTTTCCTGCGATCACTGGAGGGGCCGAACTGGGGGCACCTAAGGAAGATGCGCGCGGTAATGTATTGGCTGGGCGTCTGGAGACCTCGAATGTTTCAACCATTGAAGAGATGGTGAATATGATTGAGGCACAGCGTGGCTATGAGCTGGGTGCCAAGGTGATGCAGAAGGCAGATGAGATGATGAGCGCGTTGATTCAGCGTACATAATAAATTTTGAGACTTGGTTTCAGGCAGGTACAGGATGATGAGAAATTTTAAATGGTTGGCTCTATTGTTAATGGGGATGCAGTTGAGTGGCTGTGTGACCAATCCTGAGCGTCATCGCACAAGTTGGGAGCCGGTCGTGCCGCCTCAGCAGCCGAAGAAAATTGTGACCAATGGCTCTATCTATCAGGCGAGCCTGGAGGATTCACTCTTTACCAATGATCAGGCCCGAAAGGTGGGTGACATCATCACCGTGAAGCTGCAGGAGAAGATGACAGCCAAGAAGGCGGCCAAGACCAATGCAAAAAAAGAGGATACAGCGACCCTTGCATCGATACCCGGACTCTCTGGGTCGAACATTCTCAATGCCTTTTCTGGAACAAATGCACTGGCAGATACCACGAAAGAGTTTAAAGGGGATGGTTCTGCAGAGCAGAGCAATGAGTTGACAGGGGATGTCACCGTCACCGTAGTGGAGGTCTACCCCAATGGAAATCTTCGGGTGCGGGGAGAGAAGCAGGTTACGATCAACCAGGGAGATGAGTTGATTCGGGTCTCCGGTGTGGTGAGGGTGGCAGATATTACTGCAGAGAATACGGTTCTCTCAACTCAGGTGGCAGATGCACAGATAGTCTATGTAGGCAACGGTGGTGCTGTCGCCAACTCCAATGAACAAGGGGTTTTGGGTAGAATATTTATGAGTGCGCTATGGCCATTTTAATGGATTTAAGCAGGGGTATTATGATGAAACACCAGTTCGGTCAAAAAATGTACAGTAAACCGCGTAAAAGAGTGGGGAACGTCATTCTCTTTATTCTGATAATTACCCTGGCGGCGATCTGGGTCTTCTCTTCACAGGCACATGCAGAACGGATTAAAGATCTTGCATCAGTTGCAGGAGTCCGGGATAACCCGTTGATCGGTTATGGTCTGGTGGTCGGGTTGAGTAATACAGGAGACAATAACTCCAAATTTGCCGGTCAAAGCCTCTCCAGTATGTTGAGCCGCTTTGGTATCCAGACGCCACCGGGGGTTGATGTGGATACCGGTCATGTTGCCGCTGTAATGGTGAGTGCCGAGCTACCCCCCTTTGCAAAGCAGGGGCAGCGGCTGGATGTGACGGTCTCTACTCTGGGAGACTCCTCAAGCCTGGTGGGAGGAACCTTGTTGATGACACAACTGCGTGGTGCCGACAATGAGACCTATGCAATTGCCCAGGGCAGCCTGGTGGTGAGTGGTTTCGGAGTTAATGGGCTGGATGGTTCGAAAGTGCAGGTCAATACCCTAACGGTGGGACGAGTGCCTGAAGGGGCGATGGTTGAACGTGAAGTGGCAACCTCTTTTGTACGCAAGGGGCGCATGACCTTTAATCTTCATCAAAATGATTTCACTACAGTGAAAAGAGTGGTGGAGGCGATTGATGAGTTATACGGAGAGGGGACGGCTGAGGCGGTTGACTCTGTCTCTGTTGAGGTGATGGCACCTAAAAACCCACGCCACCATGTAGAGTTTCTTTCGATGTTGGAGAACCTGGAGATCTCTCCCGCAGAGGCGGCGGCCAAGGTGATTATTAACTCCAGGACAGGAACGGTGGTGATCAATAATAGTGTTAAGGTGAGTCCAGCGGCCGTGACCCATGGCTCACTGGTGGTGACGATTAAAGAGGGGGAGTTGGTGGAGCAGCCCAATATGTTGGCGGGTGGTGAGACTGTGGTGCAGAAAGACTCTGAAATTACGGTCGATAAAGAAAATAAGCCCATGTTCCTGTTTAATGGTGGGGTATCACTGGATCAACTGGTCGATGCGGTGAATGCAGTAGGGGCGGCCCCCGGTGATTTGGTGGCGATCCTTGAGGCATTGAAGCGGGCAGGTGCGTTGAAGGCACAGTTGGTCGTGCTATAGGTTGCATTTGGTATAGAGTTTGCTTTAATTACCGCTATGATTGAATCTAATGTAAACAGTGCGATGCTCTCGTCTATGCAGTCTCAGTTGGAGAGCACAGAGGATATCCGGCTTCTTGCCTCCAAGGATGAAGAGGCGGCACTACGACAGGCAACCGAACAGTTTGAGTCTCTTTTCATCCAGATGATGTTAAAGACGATGCGTTCAACCGTGGGTGAAGAGGGGAGCCTTTTCTCCAGCTCAGCAACACAGACCTTTCGTGATCTGCAAGACACAGAACTCTCTAAACAGATTGCCGCCTCGGGTGGTTTGGGGCTGACAGATCAGTTAATCGATTCAGTTAAAAGACAGGCAGGTATCGAAAGTTCACCTGAGACAGCTTCAGAGAGTGTGGATGAGCCCGCTACGGTTGAGGATACCTTGGCTCATCTACGGTTACGGGGCGGTGGGTCGTGATCGATCGGCTCTGTAGGCTCTTTTGTATCGCAGGGTTGTGGTGGTTCATCGTACCGGCTAAGGCCGGTTTTTTTGATGGGGAGCAGCAGCCGTTGTTGGTCTGGCCCAATATCCCGGTGATCTCAGCATCCGATGTTGAAGAGTATAAGTTGGACCGGGAGCTGTTTCGCGGACTCCATACGGGAGAGACCAATCCAGCAACCGCAAAGACCAACCTGAAGCAGGTTGACAGGCTTTATCAACACCACAAGGAGCGTGCTACTGATAGAGTATGGCGCAGCTATACGGCCGATCTGGTGGGGCAGTATGATCAGTTGATTAAACGGCATCAAATTCATCAACCGCAACTTGAATTTTCCTATGATGGAGTTTCGCCAGCAGCTCTGGAAAATGCACTGGATCTACAGTCAGAACAGATAACGGCCCTTCGTGAGCGTGATGATGTGGCGGGGGTGGTGGCCTTTGTGACCAATACCAAGATGAGTAACAATCAACTTCGTTCAACGCTGACCCTGATACGTCTGAAGGATGGTCTCTCCAAGAGCCTTACAGTGACCGATCAGTTACACAAGTTGGCCTTTCGCCATGCCCAGCTGCTGTTTGATCTCCTGTATGGAGCAAATTTTCCGGATTATATGAATCCCTTGGAGGGGGTGCTCTGGCTACTTCCAGCCCCGACAGACCGGGGGCGTGCAGTGCCTTGGTCGCGGGCCCGGTTGGGGTGTCGTTCTCAAAAAAGCATGTTGCCTACGGTTGATCAGTTGATGATGGGAGAGCAGGCAGGCCCTTACCATAACGGGATTATTTTGCAGCCGGGCAGTTTCTATCATGCCGCTGATTCGACCCGCTATCTGGCGGGTCATACCAATGATCCTCGGGGAAAGGTGCGTCGTGTCAAATCAGATCGCCAGAGTGGACGTTATTTCTGCATGCAGCCGCGACCACAACCGCAGTCTGTTCAGAGCGCTTCAGCTCAGAAAACAGATCAGAAATCAGCTCAGAAACCCCCTGTAAAGGGTTCTGCTGCTCCCGGTAAGGCAACCACTGCTGCGAAGAAGTAGTGACGCACGCCGGTGATTGGTGTGGTCGGCAATCCTTGCCGACAATCCAGAAGTAACCCGTATTCTCCCCATTTAAGAACCATTTAATTGAAATAATCCTTCGTTGGCACGGTTTGTGCTTTTTCTGTTGTAGTTGCCCGTTTAGGGCGAAATGAAACAAAGAAAGAGAACAATAGAAGACCATGTCATCACTACTCGGATTAGGAAGTTCAGCGCTAGGGGCATACCGCTCTGCACTTTCGGTCACCAGTAACAATATCTCCAATGTGGGCGTAGAGGGCTATTCCAGACAAAATATCGATCTGGAGCAGGCTGATACGCTCAAGGGGAATGTGGGTTACCTGGGTAATGGTGTTGCACCTGAGAATGTTCAGCGTTCCTATGATCAGTTTCTGACCCGTAATTTGAATAGTGCGATCTCCAGCGGAAGCCACTATGACAGCTACTATGAGTATGCCTCAACCATTGATCAGATTGTTGCAGATCCAGAGGTTGGAATGACACCGGCGCTGGGTTCATTTTTCAGTTCACTGCAGGATCTCTCGTCAGCACCGGCCTCAATCCCCTCTCGTCAAGTGCTACATGGCGAAGCAGAGGCATTGGTGAGTCGTTTTAATACCATCCATCAGCAGATGCAGGATGTTCGTGACCAGACCAAACAGGAGCTTGCAGCAATTGTAGAGCGTGTCAATGGAATCTCCCGCTCAGTCGCAGAGTTGAATGCCAGAATTTCTGAGTCACAGTCAGGATCATCGGCAAGCCCAAATGATCTGCTGGATCGCCGGGATATTCTGATGAAGGAGTTGTCTGAATATTTTGGTGGGCTCTCCACGGAACAGGATGGGATGGCAAACTTCTATGTGGGTAAGGGACGGGCATTGATTGTCGGTAATACCTACAATGAGCTGACCTTGGGGAATTCACAATATAGAGAGGGTGACTCGGTTGGCCTCTTTATGAAACAGGGGAATTACAATCTCGATATTGCCAGCTCAGTTAAGGGTGGGCGTGTGGGTGGAATTGTTGATTTCACTAAAGAGATTCTTAATCCGGCGCAGAACTCTCTGGGCCAGATGGCAGTCACCCTTGCAGCAACACTCAATGCTCAGCACCGTGAAGGCTTTGGTTTGGGTGGTGAGAGTGACACTGGAAAAGATTTCTTTAATATGGGGAATATGGTTGTTTCAGAAGGAATTAGCTCCCTTGAATTAGGTAGTGTAGTTGCTGAAAACACGACCTCTGCGGAGCTGTCAGTCTCTATTCCAATGAATAACGGCGATGTTGTGGTTGGACCGGCAGCCGTTGCTGACGTGACCGGACTAATCATCAATGGTGTTCAAATTGCGGATGTAACTGCCGGCGCAAATAGTATCGAGACGGCCACCAATATGGTGGCAAGAATGAATGAATATACATCACTGACCGGAGTTACAGCCTCTGTAGTAGAAGACAATAAGATCAAGCTGAGTTCTCCAGAAACGATTACGGTCAGCAAAAGCTCTACAGGTAATATTGATGCATCCGGGATGAGTGAAGGTGTCTACCGGATGGTACGTAGCTCCATCAAGAACCTGACCGCAGATGACTACAAGCTCTCTTATCAGGACTCTCAATACACCATCACCAATATAAACACACAACAGAAGCGTGTGTTGAGTAGTGATGAGGTGGTGAACCTGAAAGACACCTCAGTGAGAGGTGGATTGACCCATGATGGTTTAACGATCAGCCTCAATATCTTCGATGGTGATATGGAGGATGGAGAGGAGATCCTGTTTCAGCCTACACGTAAAGCAGCTGACAATATCAAGATGTCACTGGGTGCCTCGGAGATCACCTCCATTGCAGCAGCCGATAAGGCCAATGAGCCAGGCAACAACAGTAATACATTGGCGATGGCAAATCTCCAGACAGAAAAGATTATGGGTGCAGGAGCGGATGGACTGCCTACGGCGGGCATTCAAGATAGTTATGGTCAGTTGGTGGCCGAGATTGGTGTGCAGACCCACTATGCAGAGGTTAATCGAACTGCACAAGATGCTGTTCGTAAGCATGCACAGAGCGCCAGAGATAATCTCTCTGCGGTCAATCTGGATGAAGAGGCGGCAAACTTAATGAAGTATCAGCAGATGTTTCAGGCATCGACCCGGGTAATCTCAATGGCAGATGAGCTGTTTCAGGCGATATTGGGTGCCGTACAGTAGTTAATGTGAGGAAGTAAAGGACACGATTATGCGTATTTCAACCATTTCAATGCAGCAGCAAGGGGTCGATGCAATCCTCGACAAGCAGGTTAGCATTAGTGAGACCGAAATGCAGTTGGCCACAGGCCGCAAGATTCTGCGCCCATCCGATGATCCGGTTAACTCCTCGATGGTGTTAAAGCTCAAAGAGTCTGTTTCACTCTCTGAACAGTATCTGAGAAATGGTGAGCTGGCGACAGCCGCTCTCTCATTTGAAGAGTCTACGCTGGAAGGGATTACCAATAATATTCAGCGTGCCCGTGAGCTGGCACTACAGGGAATGAATGGAACCAACTCTGCAGAGAGCCGGGAGGCGATCGCACTTGAAGTTCAGCAGATTCGTGAAGCAATTTTCAACCTCGGAAACACGCGTGATGAGCAGGGAGAGTATATCTTTGCCGGTACCAAGGCACCTACGGCTCCAGGGCCTTTCAAGAGTACGGACCCTAAGCTGGCCTCTGTGGTATTTGATGGTAATGAGTCTCAGCGGGTGATTCAAATTGGCATGGACCAGAGAGTGACTGCAAAAGATTCTGCACTGGATATCTTTGGAAAACAAGAGACTGAGGTGTTGGGAAGTGCTGTGACGAATAGCAGTCAAGTCCTTGAAGGGGCTGCTGTTGCGATCGGGGATGTTACTGGCATGACGATCAATGGTATTGCGATTGATGATGTGGTGGGAGGGACTGACGCAGCAACAATCGCCACAGATGTGGTGGCCAATATCAATGCAAAAACAGGAGAAACCGGTGTCTCAGCAGTTGTTGCGGCAGATGGTGGTATCCGTTTAACCAGTGGTGAATCACTGACAGCGGGTGGCAGTAACAATGGTGATATCGTGGTTGCGGTGGCAACAGGAGGTGATATTGCAGCATCGGGAATTGAGGCAGGGAACTACCGTAAAACCAGTGGCCTGATGATCAATGGCACACTGATTGGTGATGTTTCCGCAGGTGCAGACCCTGCCGCATCTGCAGATAATATGGTCAATCAGATCAATATCTATACTGCTCAGACGGGTGTTACGGCAGTGGCTGGGGCCAATAACAAAATTGAGTTGACCTCGAACGATGATATTGTCATTAGCACAGCAGATGGCGGAGATATCTCAGCAACCGGCTTGAAGAATGGGACCAGCCGTAATGATGACATCTTTACCGCATTAGGCAGTTTAGTGGAGTGGTTAAACCCGGCTGACCCGGATAATCCACAAATTGAGACCTCAGATGGTCTTTTAGAGTCACTGGACAAGGGGCTAGACCGCGTGCTGACCATCGAATCCAAGATTGGTGCAAGAATCAATATGATTGAGCGTCACTCTGATGTGGAACGTAGTTTTGTGGATAAGATCAGAGAGAATATCTCTGATATCAACGATGTCGATTATGCGGAGGCAATTGCTCAGTTCAATCTGGACCGGGTCGGTATTCAGGCAGCACAGCAGGCCTATAGCAAGATTCAGGGACTCTCGCTTTTTGACTATCTCCGATAGCCAGCGTCTTGTTTTAACCTGGGTTTAACTGGAATCCATCGCTGACGGATCGATAGTGATGCGGTATCCTTGCGCGCCATGCGTAAGAGTGACTTCTATTTTGATCTTCCTAAAGAGCGTATTGCACAGTCTCCACCCGAGAACAGGGGAGAGAGCCGGCTGCTGGTTTTAACTGAAAACAGCGCTATCAGGGATTGTGAGTTCAGCCATCTGTTGGATCTTGTTCAACCCAATGATCTGTTGGTGTTGAATGATACGCGGGTGATCCCCGCCCGTCTGTTTGGTCATAAAGAGAGTGGTGGTAAGGTTGAGCTGCTGGTCGAACGTGTGACTGGAAATTACCAGCTATTGGCTCATGTCCGTGCCAGCAAGGCCCCGAAGCCGGGAGCCAGATTGATGCTGGAGGAGACCATTGAGGCTACTGTTACAGGACGTAGCGGAGCGCTGTTTGAGGTTCAGTTTGCCCCCTCCAGAACGGTGACAGAGTGGCTGGAGTTGGCGGGTCGAATGCCGCTTCCCCCCTACATTGAACGTGAGGCGGCTGATCTGGATAGTGAGCGCTATCAGACCGTCTATGCACGTCATAAAGGGGCGGTTGCAGCACCGACTGCGGGGCTCCATTTTACTGAATCGATGATGAAGCGTCTGCAAGAGAACGGGGTGAAGAGTGGTTTTGTCACCCTCCATGTGGGCGCAGGAACCTTTCAACCCATGCGGGCTGAACGTATTGAAGAGCATGTGATGCACAGCGAATGGTGTGAGGTCAGTGAACCACTCTGTGAGCAGGTTCGTGAGGCTCAGGCTGCAGGAGGGCGAGTGGTCGCGGTAGGCACTACAGCAGTACGTAGCCTTGAAACAGCCTCTAAAAGTGGTGAAATTATGCCGTTCAGTGGTGAAACAGATATTTTTATCACTCCGGGCTACTCATTTAACTGTGTAGATGCACTGCTCACCAACTTCCATCTACCGGAGTCTACCTTAATGATGTTGGTAACCGCCTTTGGCGGCTATGAACCCGTGATGGCAGCCTATCAACATGCCATTGAACAGCACTACCGTTTTTTCAGTTATGGGGATGCCATGTTTTTACAGCGTCATCAACAATAGCCTTTCAGAGAGTAGAGAGAAGCCGTTTTCAGACTATGAAATTTAACAAAACCAACCAGGATGGGTTGGCCCGTCGAGGGCAACTCAGCTTTGATCGGGGAACGATTGAAACCCCGGCCTTTATGCCGGTCGGTACCTACGGTACGGTCAAGGCGATGACCCCGGAGGAGCTGGAAGGGATTGGTGCGGAGATTATCCTCGGTAACACCTTTCATCTGATGCTACGCCCCGGTACAGAGGTGATCCGGGCGCATGGCGATTTACATGACTTTATGCACTGGGATCGGCCGATTTTGACCGATTCCGGGGGGTTCCAGGTCTTTAGTCTGGGGGATATGCGCAAGATCAGTGAAAAAGGGGTCGATTTCCGCTCTCCAGTCAATGGCAATAAGGTATTTTTGGGACCGGAAGAGGCCATTGCAGTACAGCATGCACTGGGCTCCGATATCGTTATGGTATTTGATGAGTGTACACCCTATCCAGCCGATGAGAAGAGTGCCCGCATCTCGATGGAGTTGTCGATGCGCTGGTCTGTTCGCTGTAAAGAGGCGCATGGGGACTCCCCCAATGCGTTGTTCGGTATTGTGCAGGGGGGCATGTATACCGCGTTGAGATCGGAGTCACTCGCGGCCCTGGTGGATACAGGGTTTGATGGCTATGCCATAGGAGGATTGTCCGTGGGTGAGCCGAAAGAGGATATGATTCGTATTCTCGACCACCTCTCTACAGAGATGCCAGAGGATCACCCACGTTACCTGATGGGGGTGGGGCGGCCTGAGGATATTGTTGAGGCGGTATTACGCGGAATCGATATGTTCGACTGTGTGATGCCAACCCGAAATGCACGCAATGGGCACCTCTTTACCCGTCATGGTGATGTGCGAATTCGCAATGCGGTTCATAAGAAAGATACTGCACCACTCGATTCGCAGTGTGGTTGCGCAACCTGTCAGCATTATAGCCGGGCCTACCTGCACCACCTGCAGCGTACCCATGAGATTTTAGGTGCACGGCTCAACACCATCCATAACCTCTACTACTATCAGGAGTTGATGCGAGGGTTGCGTGAGGCTATTGAAACAGGGGTGGTTGGTGCTTTTGTCGAGGATTTTTATCAGGGACGCTCGAAAGGGGGAATTGAGTAGGGTAGAATCCGCTGTCATTTTCATTTTATGTTCTCAAATCCTGTATAACCTGATACGGTCGAGAAGTGTTGAATTTCTCTGTCGGGTGAGGTTGTGGATATCAAATTACTGTTTTTAGGAGTCGAGTTTATGAGTTTCTTTATGTCAGATGCAATGGCCAGTGCAGCACCTGCGGCAGAACAGGCCCCGGCTTGGGCGGGGCTGCTACCGATGGTGGTGCTGTTTGTCATCTTCTACTTTCTGTTGATTCGTCCACAACAGAAGAAAGCCAAGGAGCACCGTACAATGGTCGAGGCCCTTGGAAAAGGGGATGAAGCCGTCACTTCGGGTGGTATCCTCGGTAAGATTCGCAAAATTGATGAGAATTTTGTGGATCTGGAGGTGGCAGAGGGGGTGACACTCACGATCCAGAGACATCAGATTGCTCAATTGATGCCGAAAGGGACGCTTAAAGCCAATAGCTAAACCATACGACTACACCACTTATGATTAACCAATACCCACTCTGGAAGTACCTGCTCCTTGCACTGATCGTGTTAACAGCAGCCACCTATGCACTGCCCAACCTCTACGGAGAGGACCCTGCCGTACAGATCTCTCTCGTTGAACGCGGCAGTGTCCCTGCAGACACCCGTGAACGGGTGGTTACACTACTGCAACAGAAAGAGATCCCCTTTAAATCTGTTGAGGTGGAGGGGGAGCAGCTACTGGTGCGCTTTAACACAACGGAAGAGCAGTTGATGGGGATGGAGTGGATTCGTCAGGCGTTGGGCGATAGTTTTATCACCGCACTCAACCTTGCTCAGACCACCCCCGAATGGTTGAGGGGGATGGGGGGGGAGCCAATGTATCTCGGGCTGGATCTGCGTGGTGGCGTTCACTTCTTGATGGAAGTGGACATGGATGCCGCCATCACTAAGGCAGAAGAGCGCTATGTGAGTGACCTGCGAGTGGTTTTGCGCAAAGAGAAAATTCGTTACAAAAAAATTGGTAGGGGAGAAGAGAAAGGGGTTGCGCTTGAATTTGACGGTGAGAAGAGTCGTACCGTTGCAGCGGAGCGTATCAAGCAGGAGTATCCCCGCTTGCTGATTTCGGAGTTTGAGCGGAAAGGTATGCAGGTACTGCAACTCGATATCAGCGAGAAGGAGATCGATGAAACACGCAAGTTTGCCCTGCAACAGAATATCACCACCTTGAGGAATCGGGTCAATGAGCTGGGTGTGGCAGAGCCGGTGATTCAGCAACAGGGCAAGAGCCGAATTGTAGTGCAGTTACCGGGAGTACAGGATACGGCGCGTGCAAAGGAGATTTTGGGAGCGACAGCTACACTGGAGTTTCGCCTGGTTGCTGAGGGGCATGATCCTTATGAGGCACTCTCTCAGGGAAGAACTCCTGGTGGCTCACTACTCTATAAAGAGCGTGATGGCTCCCCGGTACTGCTGAAACGCCGTGTGATGCTGACCGGTGAATCCGTTATTGATGCCTCATCCGGTATTGAGCAGCAGTCCGGTAGTGCAGCGGTATTTATTACCCTGGATGGAAAAGGGGCACGTCGTATGTCGAATGGCACCCGTGACAATATTGGAAAGCGCATGGCAGTGGTCTTTATTGAGACCAAGATCGAGACAGAACAGAGGGGAGGGGAGGCGGTCCGGGTACGTAAAACTCACCAAGAGGTGATCAATGTTGCAGTGATTCGGGATCAACTGGGTAAGCGTTTCCAGGTAACCGGATTGGATAGTACTGAGGAGGCCAGAGATCTGGCATTGCTGTTACGTGCCGGTGCGCTGGCGGTACCGATGGAGATTGTTGAAGAGCGAACTGTAGGGCCTAGCCTGGGACAGGATAATATCGATAAAGGGTTTCTCTCTGTGGTGATTGGCTTCATGTTGGTGTTGATCTTTATGGTGCTCTATTACAAGACATTCGGCCTGGTTGCCAATGTTGCGTTGTCCCTCAATCTGGTACTGATTGTGGCACTGCTCTCACTGATTCAGGCAACCCTGACGCTACCGGGTATTGCCGGTATTGTACTGACAGTGGGTATGGCGGTGGATGCCAATGTATTGATTTTCGAGCGTATCCGTGAGGAGTTGCGTAGCGGGAACAGCCCGCAAGCGAGTATCCATGCGGGTTACGACAAGGCCTTCTCAACCATTATGGATGCCAATGTAACGACACTGATTGCAGCGGTTGTGCTGTTCGCCTTTGGAACAGGCCCCATTAAAGGGTTTGCGGTGACACTCTCATTGGGCATTATGACTTCAATGTTTACTGCCATTATGGGGACAAGAGCGATTATTAATCTGATTTATGGTGGTCGTTCAGTCAAAGCATTGTCAATTTAATCTGGTCAGGATGAGACTGGTCTTAACTTATTGTAACTATTTAATATAATTTTGGAGTTGTAGAGGTATGGAGATCATTAAACAGGGGATGAAGCTTGATTTTATGGGGAAGCGTAAACTGGCAACCCTGATTTCAGCGGTGTTAATTGTAATCTCTCTATTTTCACTGATGACCCTCAAGCTTAATCCCGGAATTGATTTTACCGGTGGTACCCTGATTGAGGTGGGTTATAGTGCTCCGGCTGAGTTGAGCAGGGTGCGTAGTGCTCTGGAGCAGGCTGGATTTGGTGAAGCTATTGTTCAACATTTTGGAACTGCGCAGGATGTATTGATTCGCCTTGCACCACGTGAAGGGCTCAAGGCAGCTGAACTCAGTAGCGAGGTTCTCAAGACCTTGCAGACTACCGGCGAGGTGAGTATGCGTCGTGTCGAATTTGTGGGGCCACAGGTTGGGGATGAGTTGGCAGAAGATGGGGGGCTGGCGGTTCTTTTCTCACTGTTTGCAATTTTGATCTATGTGGCGCTACGCTTTGAGTACCGTTTTTCGGTAGGGGCAGTTGCTGCGTTGGTGCATGATGTGATCCTTACGTTAGGCATTTTTTCGTTGCTGCAGATTGAGTTTGACCTCACAGTGCTGGCGGCAATACTTGCGGTGATCGGTTACTCTCTCAATGACACCATTGTGGTATTTGACCGTATTCGTGAGAATTTCAGAAAATTGCGTAAAGGAACCCCGGTTGAAGTGATCAACTTCTCCCTCAATCAGACCCTGTCACGTACCTTGATGACCTCGGTGACCACCTTGATTGTACTGCTGGCACTCTTCTTTTTGGGAGGAGAGATTATCCACGGTTTTGCACTGGCTCTGATTATCGGTGTCGTGGTCGGTACCTATTCATCCATCTACGTGGCCAGTAGCACCACTTTGGCACTGGGAATCAGCAAAGAGGATCTGATGCCGCCGCAGAAAGAGGGGGCGGAGCAGCCAGATTCTGTGGTTTAGTTAGAAGGCTTGTTGTGCATTCCTGTTGAGTGTTGAGAGAACCTTTTCCTTCTAGGCTCTGGGATGTGAACTACTGTTTGTGAAGTTCGGCCATCATCGGCTTCAGGTGGCGGATCATAAGATAGAGAAGCGCCGGAAGATGGAGTATCAGCAGTAGGGCAATAACCAGATCAGCCATTGACCAGATCAATCTGACCGGGATCAGAGGTCCCATAAAGGTCACCCCGATAAACAGGTACTGGAAATAGCGTGCATTGCCTCCCCCGAGGTAGAGGTAGCAGCGCTCAGCAAAGTAGGACCAGTTGATGATGGTGGTGAAGGCAAATAGAGAGAGTGCCACGACTACGATCCACTTGCCGCCACTGCCAAAGAAATTTTCAAATGAGAGTGCGGTCAAATAGGCACCATTGAATTCAATCCAATACCCACCGGAAAGTACCACCAATCCGGTTATGGTGCAGATTACCAGGGTGTCGATAGCAGGGACCAATGCTGCATAGAGCATGTTTTTTCTGGCTGATTCACGGTTGGCGGCATGCAGAAATGGTGCAAAACCGAGCCCGGAACCATGCGAGAAGACCCCTCTGGAGACACCGAACTGCATCGCCTGCAGGATGGTGTAGCCGGCAATACCACCAGCAATGGGGGCAGGAGAGAAGGCGGATTCAAATACATAGAGCAGCTGGTTCATGGTTTCAGCCGGATGGCTGATCAATATCAACAGCGCAGCACTTAGATAGAGCAATACGATCCACGGCATAATACGGATGCTCATCTGTACGATACGTTGTAATCCGCTGAGAATAACGGTGGCAACCAGCAGTGCCATCACAATAGCAACCAGCAGGTTGGAGATGCCGATCTCATTACGCAGCGCATGGGCCACTGAGTTTGTCTGGATTGAGTTGGCAAACAGGCCTGTCATCAAAATAGCAACCGCAACGGCAGCCGGTAACCAGCTCCAGAGTCGACTGCCTTTGAAGAGAGGGTCGAGATAGCTCATTGGAGTGGACCAACTGGGGTGGTCCGGTGTGTCAGGCTGATAGTGTATGCTGAGCCAGGTAGACCCCATACGGAAACTCATCCCCACCAGTGCTGAGACCCACATCCAGAACAGTGCACCGGGCCCTCCAAGATGGATCGCAGTGCTGACCCCCGCTAGATTGCCTACCCCTACCGTAGAGGAGAGGGCTGTAATAAAGGCAAAGTGCGAAGAGACCTCACGTTGATGAGGGGTTGCAGAGGGTGAAACACTCTTTTTGGGTTTGAGAAGTTGTTGTAACTCAGTAAGCGCAAAGTTGCCGATCTTCCTCCAGGGGGTAAAGCGGGTCAGCAACAGAACGACTACACCGACCTCAAGGTAGAGAAAGGTGAGTAGCGGATTCCAGAGTGCGGCAACCAGTTGTTCCATGTGCCCATTATACAGCTACTGGTAGTATTCGCTGAGAGGTAGTTTGAGGAGGGTTACTGATTTTTGTTACATATTGTTACAAAAGACAATTCTATGTTGAATTGGTGGTGGGTGTGATATTCTGCTTATTCAAAGAGGGATGCACTGAGGTATGTTGTTGTTTTCAGTGAGCCTCTGAATTGTTGATTGGTTATAATAAAAATAAGGTAATCTTTCATTGATCGAGAACACAGTATTAATTGTAGATGACGACCCTGCAGTGCTGGATACCTATCGTGAAATCTTTTCATCTCCTGAACAGCGAGAAGATACTGATTTTGCGTTGCTCAATCAGCTGTTCGAGCATGAAAATGCAAAGCATGAGGTCAACAAAAGTGATGATTTTAATCTGTTAGCAGCATCGGGTGGAGAAGAGGCGCTGCATGTTCTGGATGAAGCTCTGGCAGCCGGGGGAGAAGTGGCGGTTGCGCTGTTGGATATGCGTATGCCTGCGGGGTTGGATGGTCTGGAGACCGCAGTCCGAATGCGGCAGCGCGATCCCAATATCTACATTATCATCGTCACCGCATACTCAGATTACAAGGTGGATGAGATCCAGTCAGCGCTTCAGCATGACTTTATTTTACTGGGTAAACCGGTTAAAGCCGAAGAGTTTCGACAGATTACCCATAATGCGGTGATCTCTTACTATCGATACGAACATCTCCAGAAGTCGGTGAATATATTGTCACAGTCAGAGAGCAGACTGGATGACTTTACCAGTGTAAAAATTTTGGTGGTGGATGATGATCCGCTGGTCCGGCAATACTGCTCCTATCTGTTGACCAGCTATTTTGGTTGTGATGTGACCCTCGCGGGCAGTGGAAAAGAGGCGTTGGAGCTGGTTGAACAGATTGAACCAGAGCTTATTCTGCTTGATATCATTATGCCGGAGATGGATGGCTTTGAACTCTGCAAACTTCTGAAAAAGAGACCTGCAGTTAGTCAGGTACCTGTGATATTTATCACGGCCAAAGGGGCGGACAGTGATGTTGTGCATGGTTTTGAGGTGGGGGGTGTCGACTATGTTATCAAGCCATTTTCCAAAGAGATTCTTTTTGCGAGGGTGAGAACACATATTAATCTGTTTCGCTCTTCACGCCATGAGGAGGAGTTGTCAAAAAACCGTTTGATGAAGGTGATGCATTCTCTGAATGAGGGGATGATTTTGACCGATAATCTGGGGATGGTGACCGATGTGAATAGTATTATTGAACGTATGACCCGTAGATCCAGAGGTGAGCTGGTGGGACATGCGCTGAATACGTTATTTGCGGAGAAATTAAAGGATGAGCAGCTCTCCTTTACTCAACATACAATGCAACAGCTGGAACAGCAATTAAGGCAACTGATTGAGTTTCGACCACACTATTATGAGCAGTTGATCGGAGATGCACCGCTTGGGGTGATGGAGATTGATCGAGTACAAGGTGAAATCTGTTATGCCAACCACAAGGCACGTCAACTGCTGGATATAAGCGGTCATGAACCCGTGAAAGGGGTTATTGATGAATGGGTTCCGGGTCTGTCGGACTGTATCGGAGATCAGCGCTGGGGCTGTTGTGAGCAGCTTCTGATGTGTTCAGGGCGGGCAGAGGAGCATGAGCTGAGCGTACGTGTTGGATTCCTGCCGATAGAGGCTGTTCCCCAGCGGGGGCAAGGGGAGCATATTTTACTGTTGATCCATTGTCTGGAGAGTGATCTGGACTGGGCTTTGGTTCGCCTCACCTCCTTCGGGCAACTGTTCGAGACAGGGCATACCAATCGAGAGTGGGGATTAAAGCGGGCAGATGGCGAGAACTGTCCGGTTCAGTTGCAGGGAGGGGTCTATCGTGATGAACTTCACCGGGTGGATGGAGGCATTCTCACTGTGCTGGACCTGAGTGAACGCAAGCGTGTGGAGTCTCAAGAGCAGTTTGCAGCATTCCAGGCGGGTGTGGCAGAAATGTCTGCCAGTATATTGCACAATATTGGAAACTCGGTCCAAGGGGTTTCAACGGGGGTTGGTCAGATCCGAAAGCAGGAGAAGTATCTGTTACAACTGATTACCAGTGTAGAGGCATTTTTTACTCAAGAGATAGATGCCGAACAGAGAACCTTGCGTGAAAGTGAAATTTTGCGTGAAATTCCAGTTACACTTCGTAAGATATTATTGGATAGCAGTAACACGTATAGTGATCTCACTCCTATTGAGTTAGTGGAACAGGGTATTCACCATATTTCTGAAATTATTCAGGTCCACCGTAATGGTATTAAGTTAGACCAACAGGTGGTGAGAACCAACCTCTATCAACTGCTTGATGACGCGTTGATGCTGGTGGGCGATCAGCTGACCCGGAAAGGGGTGAAGCTGGTGAGAACGCAGCGGCTTGAGAATCCGGTCTATATGATTCCAAGAAACCAGCTGTTGCAGGCACTGATTAATTTGGTGATTAATGCGGCAGATTCAGTGTTTCAGCGCTTTCCATCAAAAGAAGGAGGAAAAATTGAGGTCCGTATCGAGTCACAGCAGTTAGCAGGAGAGCCTTGGTTGTTTCTCTCGGTGATTGATAACGGTATGGGGATTCGGGAGATTGATCAGGCGAGAATTCTTGAATTCGGGTACTCTACAAAGAAAAGAGGTAGTGGTTTTGGGTTACATGCAACAGCAAATTTCCTTAAAATGCTCAATGGTAAAGTAGTTGTGAAAAGTGATGGTCCTGAAAAAGGGGCCTCTGTCTCGTTAGCCATTCCGGCCAGGCATAATTAAATCGTACCGGACTGAACGGAGTGAGCCTTGTCTGTACATAGTAACCAATACAACCTTTTGGCCATCGATGATGATCCGAAAGTGTTGGATGCATACAATGCGCTGTTTCCGCAGGGTGATGAGTGGATGATGAGTTCGATCATGTCGCTGACGGGCAGTGTGGACCATCGAGAGAGTGATGATGAGCATATTGAGTTCAAACTTGAGTGTTGTGAAAGTGGACAAAATGGGCTGGAGATAGTGCGTCAAGGGTTGATCAACGAGGAGCCTATTGCAGTCATTTTTCTCGATATGCGAATGCCCAATGGGTGGAGTGGACTGGAGACGGCACGCGAAATCCGAAAAATTGATGAACATGTGCGTATTGTGCTGGTATCAGCCTATACGGATTACACGCTGGAGGAGATTCGTTCAGAGATTGGCCACCGCTTCGTGTTCCATAGTAAACCCTGGAATGATGAAGAGTTAGAGCAGCTCACCCGGCTCCTGGTCAGTGACTGGGACTATGAGAATGAGTTGCGCCAGACACAGCGTCAACTGGAGGATGCGACCGTTGCAGCCGTTAACGCCAACCGCTCCAAAGACCAGTTTCTGGCATCCATGAGTCATGAGTTACGTACCCCGCTGACCGCCCTGTTGGGATATGGAGAGTTGCTGGGGGAGACTCCACTTCAGCAGGAACAGAAATCTCTGTTGCAGACAATGCAGGTTTCAGGTAATTCACTGCTCTATCTGTTGAACGATATGTTGGATCTATCCAAAATCGCTGCGGGCAAATTCGAGGTGGATCAGGTCGAGTTTGATCTGGGAGATACCATTCATGAAGTGGAGCAGATCTTCACTGTGCGCGCGGAGAATCAAGGGCTCAGTTTTGAGGTGATGCGTGAGGGCAGTGGTATTGAATTTAGCTCGATGTTGATGGGGGATGGCAAGCGTATTGCTCAAATTCTCATTAATCTTATCAGTAATGCGATCAAATTTACCCATGAAGGATATGTGCGTTTAAAAGTTACGAGTGCGGATGGGTTTCTCTATTTTCGGGTTGAAGACAGTGGTATTGGTATGCAACCTGAAGTCATGGGTCGTCTGTTTAAGCCATTTGAGCAGGCAGATCGCTCAATCTCGGGCCGTTTTGGGGGTACAGGATTAGGACTCCATATTTCACAAACGCTGGCTCAACTGATGGAGGGGGAGATCACTGTCACGAGTGTGTATGGACAGGGGGCGATATTTGAGCTGAAAATCCCACTGGTGTTGGGAAGCCGAGAGACCGCAGTAAATAACCCTCTGCAAAAGGGGCAATCCACGGAACGGTTGCAAGGTGAAGTCCTGGTGGCAGAAGATACCCCGGAACTACAGTTTCTGATTCGCAAGATGATAGAGGTATTGGGCATCACTGTTCATATTGCAGAGAATGGACGACTGGCGCTCGAGATGGCAATGCAACATAATTACGATCTGATTTTGATGGATATGCAGATGCCGGAGATGGACGGGGTTGAGGCTACACAGCAGTTGCGCGCCAAATTAAATAGCACCCCGGTAATTGCGTTGACAGCCAATGTGATGCAGCATCAACGAGACGCTTTTCAACAAGCGGGATGTGATGGTTTTCTGCCTAAGCCTATCCAGAAAACAGCGTTGCAGGGGGTGTTGAGAAAATATCTGAATGCAGTTGAAGTGATTGAAAAAATAGAAAATGAGCATGAATTGGAGTTGGAAAATATGATACCTGTATCCTCAATGATGGATGGTTTGGAGCTGGATGATGAGTTGATGTTGTTGTTTACAGACCGTATAACGACACTGCGAGATGAATTAGAGGCGGCACGAGCGGCTGGTGAGTGGGAGCAGGTTCAGAAGTTGGTGCATACGATTAAGGGCAGCGTAGGTTCCTATGGTTATCTGCAGGTCTCTGATGTCGCGGCAGAGGCAGAGGGATTACTGGAGAATCAGGATCAAGAGGGCTATGAGAAGAAGCTCGATGTTTTAAATCAACAATTATTGAGTATACTTAACAGATGAGTCCACGCACTGTACTTCTGGTCGATGATGAACAACAGGTTCTCGATACCTATCGGGTTATTCTTGCCGATGAAAACGATACGGACGACCTGGATGAACTGGCAGCCATTGTTGGTTTTGAAGAAGAGAGTTCCAGTGTGGTGCAAAAGGAGATTTTTAATCTTCTGGAAGCCACACAGGGTGAGGAGGCCGTTGCACTGCAGAAGCAGGCGATTGAGGCCGGAGAGCCGCCTTTTGTAGCGCTGGTCGACATGCGTATGCCTCCGGGTATCAACGGCCTGGAGACCGCCATTCGCTTGCGTCAACAGGACTCTGGCATCTATATCATTATTGTCACGGCATATAGTGATATTGGTGCAGATACGATACAACTTGCGCTACAGCATGATTTTATCTTTCTGAAGAAACCGGTTACTCCTGAAGAACTCTATCAGATGGTGCGTAATGCGGCCAATGCCTATGTGTTTGAAGAAGAGGAGTCAGAGACACAAGGAGTTGATCTCAAGCTCTATCATGAGCCATCCAAACAGCGTGTGTTGTTGGTGGATGATGAGTTGATGACATTACGACTGGCTGAGGCGATGTTGACACAGAACCTGCCGATTGAGGTGATTACGGCTAGCACGGGGCAGGAGGTGCTTAGGCTGGCCCATGAACTACTGCCAGATTTGATTTTGTTAGATGTGAAAATGTCGGGTATGGATGGGTTTACTGTCTGTAGGGCACTTAAAACGACCAACGACACCAAAGAGATTCCAGTGATCTTCCTGACTGCACAAAGTAGCGAAGAGCATGTGGTCAGAGGATTTCAGGCGGGCGCAGTAGACTATGTTGCCAAGCCGTTCTCACAACCGATTCTGGTAGCGCGAGTCTCTACCCACCTGAATCTCTATCAGCAGAGTCGACGGCTAAAAACCCTCTCCAATACGGATGCCCTGACTGAATTGCCAAATCGCATGGCATTCCAGACCTATCTCGATATGAAAGTGACTGAGGCCGATGAGGCGAAAGAGTCTGAAGGAGATCGTTATGCGCAGGAGAACTACAGCTTTGCACTACTCTTTATTGATCTGGACCGTTTTAAGCCGGTCAATGATGAGCTGGGACATGAGGTAGGAGACAAGTTACTACAGGCGGTAGCCGGGAGAATGAAGAAGAATATTCGTGATGTTGATCTACTCTCGCGTATTGGTGGAGATGAGTTCGTGTTGCTGTTGGGTGGGTCGGTTAACCAACAAAATGTTTCGCTGGTGGCTGACAAAATGGTCCATGTGCTCTGTCAGACTTTTCAGATTGATGAGCATACGGTACAGATCGGAGCCAGTGTGGGTAGCGCCCGTTTTCCTGAAGATGCAGACAATGGCGAAGAGTTGGTGAAGCATGCCGATATGGCAATGTATGAGGCCAAGGCGAAAGGGCGTAACTGTCATATTCCATTCTCCAAAGATTTTGAAGATTACGCAACTGAGCGTGAACAGATGGCTGCAGAGCTGCGGGTGGCGATCAGTGATGAGCAGTTGCAGCTGTTATTTCAACCCAAGTTGTTGCTCGGTAACCAGTATATGGTTGGTGTGGATGCCCTGCTGCGCTGGAATCACCCACAGCGGGGGATTATAGAAGCGAATGAATTTATCGAATTATTGATGGATGGACGTCTGGGTGAAATGGCAGAGCATTGGATTTTGAAACGGGTCTGTCAGCAGTTGATCTCCTGGAATGAGCAGTGTGGGTATACCCTGCCCATTACCATCAACCTCTCTGAGCAACGTTTCAACCAGCAAGATCTGGTTGAGCAGATCACTACGGTGGTTAAGGACCAAGGGATGCCGATAGAGATGTTGAGCATGATCGAGCTTGATATCAAAGAGGAGTTATTGATGAAGCACCCCGAACGGGCACTGGGTCAGTTGGAAAAACTTCAACAGCTGGGGTTGCGTATAACCCTGGATAACTTTGGTTCTGGTCGCTCTTCCATCGCCTGGTTGCAGCGCTTCCCTCTGACGGGTGTTAAGTTGGATCGCCGTCTGGTGAAAGAGATCGGTGAGCAGAAGGCTGATGAGGTGTTGGGTGCCGCGTTGAGTCTGATTCAAGCCTTGGGCTATACCACTATTGCGGAGGGGGTTGAGACACAGCAGCAGCTCGATTTTCTCAAACAGAAGGGGTGCGACTCAGGTTTGGGCTATCTACTGATGAATCCGATTCCAGAAAATGAGATTGTTTCAGTGCTGCATCAACGCGACGAGCAGCGAGCGTAATTAACGCGACGAGCAGCGAGCGTAATTAACGCGACAAAGCACAAACTCACCTTACCTTAATGTTCATGAGGTATGCCCAGGTTCTCTGAGCGGTCGAGATTACACTCAAATACAATCATATTATCCATTTCAATATTGAAACGGATGGTTTCTCCGGTTGTATGTTGTATATGGCTGGGAAGCAGTCCCAGGACCTCCTCCCCTGAAGGGAGTTGGAGGGTGTAGAGTGATTCAGCCCCCAGAAAGTTACTACGGGTAATAATCGCCTCATGTCGTCCTTGTGGTGTGAAGCTAATATCGTCAGGTCGTACCAACATCTCCACCTGGCAGCCATCACTCAGTAGATCACCCCTCTCGCCATGGAGTTCACCAAGCTCAGTTTGCAGGAGCCCATCGCCCTGAATGGTGCCTTTCAAGAGCGCACCTTGCCCGATAAATTCTGCCACGAAACGGTTGGCGGGCTTGTGGTAGAGGTTGTAGGCGCTGTCCCACTGCTGAATAGTACCGTTATGCATTACAGCAATGCGGTCTGCGATAGCAAAGGCCTCATGCTGGTCGTGGGTGACCATAATAGCGGTGACACCGCGTGCCTTCAGAATGTCTCTCACCTCATTCGCGAGGCGCTCTCGAAGCTCCACATCCAGATTAGAGAATGGTTCATCCATCAGAATAAGCTTCGGATCCTGTGCCAATGCACGGGCCAGTGCAACACGCTGCTGTTGTCCACCAGACAGTTCGTGAGGGTGGCGTTCCCCTAACCCTTTCAGCCCTACCAGCTCCAGCAATTCATCTGATTTTTGGTGGCGTGCGGCCCGACTCTTTCCGGACATGGAGAAAGTGACATTTTCCTCAATGTTGAGGTGGGGGAAGAGGGCGTAATCCTGAAACACCATACCAAAATTACGTTGCTCTGCAGGGATCTGTTGATGTTTAGATGAGAGCAGATCGTTATTGAGAATGATGGAGCCATTGTGAAGTGGTTCAAAGCCGGCAATGGCTCGTAGTACAGTGGTCTTGCCACAACCACTATAACCCAGCAGGCAGATCAGTTCACCTCGCTCAATTTCCAGAGAGAGATTGTGAACTACAATGTTGTCTCCGTATCGACACTGGATCTGGTTTAGAGATAGGTGGGGGGTATTTTCGTTCATGGTCATTATGGGGTCTCCTTATCTTGATTTCCGTACCAGCACGATCACTGGAAGCAACCCAACTATAACCAGCGAGAGGGCGGGGAGGGCAGCATGCTCCCACATCCCCTCTGAGGCCATCTCATAGGTTCTTACAGCAAAGGTGTCCCAGCCGTAGGGGCGTAAGAGATAGGTGGCAGGGAGCTCTTTCATGACATCAATCATCACCATCAGTAGTGCCATAAAAATGCCGGGCGTTAAAATGGGAAGATAGATTCGGCGCATAACACCACTGTTAGATTCTCCCAGAGAGCGTGCCGCCTCCTCCATAGAGGGCTTGATGCGCTCCAGAGAACTCTCAACAGGACCGTGCGCTACGGTCAGAAAGCGCACCAGATAGGCAAAGAGCAGTGCAGGTACGCTCTGCATCATGATCGAGCTGGCGCTACCACCAAACCATTCAGAGATCGTGTTCCAAGCGTGTCCAAAGTTTGCGAACAGAATCATGATGCCAACCGCCAATACTGAACCCGGAAGCGCATAACCGAGAGTGATCAGCCGTCCAATCCACTCAATCTTCCAGTCTGATCTTTGGCGTCGTGTCATTGCCAGGGCAAAGGCACCCAGAACGGCCAGCAGCGCAGCGCCGGCCCCAAGGATCAAAGTGTGATAGAGCATTTCAAAGTAACGGCTGTTCAGCTCTTGATCCAGTACCTCAATGCCCCAGATGAGTAATTGAGCAACCGGGGTGATAAAGGAGAAAAAGAGTACTGTTATGACCAGAGTGGTAGCACTCCAGCCTTTCCAGCCTTTAAGTTGGTGTCGGTAGGGGGTACGACCGGTGGTTTGGTGATATTTGGATCTGCCACGCATCGCCTGTTCCCCAAACAGTGCCATCAATGCAAATAGCAGCAGAAGTGAGGAGAGCTGGGCTGCGGTAGAGAGGCTTCTGAAGTCATCCCATGAGGTGTAGATAGCCAGGGTGAAGGTGTCATAATTGAAAATGGAGACGGCGCCGAAGTCGGCCAGAGTCTCCATCAGCGCGAGTGCGACACCTGCAGCAATTGCAGGGCGGGCCATAGGTAATGCAATACGTAGAAAGGCTTGTGTTGGTGTAAGTCCGAGGCTCTGTCCAGCTTCCAGCAGACTGTTGCCTTGAGAGAGAAAAGCGGTACGTGCCAGCATGTAGACATAGGGGTAGAAGACCAATACGAATACCGTAATGACTCCACCGGTGGATTGAATGTCGGGGGGGGTGATCATGCCGCCAAAGAAGGTGTCGATCAGTTGGTGGAATGTTCCCCCGTAACTAAACAGATCGAGCATTACAAAGGCCAATACATAGGCGGGGATCGCAAAGGGGAGCATCAATGCCCAATCAAAAATTGAGCGCCCCGGAAAATCACACAGCGTGGTAAGCCAGGCAAGAGTGGTACCTAACACCAGAACGCCACCCCCAACCCCCAGAATCAGCCAGAGAGTATTGGTAAGCAGGTCCAGAAACAGATAATCGAGCAGGTGCTCCCAGATCTCAGAGTTGATATCCCCCCAAGAGATCAGAATTACCAAAAATGGGAGGGCAACCACCAGAGCCAATAAGTAGGTCGTGATTTGGAGTGGAGAGATCGAGCGGGTCATCTGTTTTTAATGGAATTTCTATAACGTGAAAAAGCTATCCACCCATCGCACAAGTGCGATGGGTGGATAGCTTGGAGTCGGTAAACCGGCGGGTTACTTGTATCGTGCGCGCTGCATTAATCTGACAGCATCTGCTTGACGTTTACCGGCTTCAGCGAGATTCATGGCATCAGCCTTGAAGGTACCCCAGGAGGCAACCTGCTGATCCCATGGAATGTCTTTGCGAACAGGATATTCCTTGTTCATTCCACTGAGAATGCCTTGAGCGGTTGGACCGGCAAGCCACTCTAACAGCTTCTCAGCCTTTGCAGGATGTGGTGCATTTTTGGTAATGCCAGCACCTGAGATATTGACATGAACGCCATTGCCTTGTTGATCAGGCCAGTACAAAGCGGCAGGAATCTGTGGGTTTTTGCTCTCGGCACGTCCGAAATAGTAGGTGTTGACAATACCCACGTCACAAGCACCGGAATCAATGGCCTTGATGAGGTGAGAATCCTTGGCAAATGGCTTGACCGCAAGGTTATTGACCCATCCTTTGACAATCTTCTCTGCACCGGCCTCTCCATGGTGGTGGATCATCGAGGCAACCAGTGATTTGTTATAGATCTTTTTAGAAGTACGCAGGCAGAGTCGCCCTTTCCATTGTGGCTCTGCCAGTGCTGCGTATGTGGTGAGTTCCGCAGGTTTTACACGTTCGGTACTGTAGACAATGGTACGAGCACGAACGGAGAGTCCAAACCACTGGCCTTTTGGATCACGGTACTGAGCAGGGATTTGCTGATTGAGTGTGCTGTTTGAGGTCTGGGCCAAGATATCCTGAGTGCTGGCATACCAGAGATTGCCGGCATCAACCAGCATCAACATATCGGCGGGAGTCTGTTTTCCTTCCTGCTTTAGACGTTCAATGAGCGGTCCCTCTTTTCCGGTCTGATAGGTCACATGGATTCCGCTCTCTTTTTCAAAAGCATCAAACAGAGGTTTGATCAGCTGCTCTTTCCGTGATGAGTAGACAACCAGCTCTTCCTGAGCAGTAGCCGTCTCTGTAATAGGCAGCAGTGCTGCTGTCAGTGCAGGGATCAACCAGCGTTTGATTCGACTTTCTTGTTGGGTTGGTTTGTACATCTAAATGACTCTCCTTGAAATAAACGGTATAAAAAGGTAACTCTGAAGAGGGTTAAATCTACATGAAAATGATAATGATTGTCAATAAAAAATTAACAGATGGGAACCGTATGGAGAGGCTTAAGGAATCCCTTAGGGAACTTTGAGTTGTCAGGGGGGGGTATCTTGTGAAGCTATGGGTAATGCCATGCCACCTGGGTGGTTGCCCTAGGGTTCGATTTTTCAAACAATAACCCGCTGATTAACGAGTGTTTTTGTTTTGATAAATAGCTGTATTAGCTGTTTTCGGGCAGGCTTAGAAGCTCCACTCTTTTTGGGTTCTGGCGTAGTAGAAGCGGTAGCCTAACAGAATAGTCAGGAATGCCGCATAACCCAGAACATCGGTTGGGTTCCAGGTGCGAACCAGGAAGTAGTGGATAATGGTCAGGAAGGTAACCGCATAAACCATAGAGTGGATTCTCTTCCAGTTGCGACCGAGGGCGCGCATTCGGTTATCACTGGCCGTGAGCGCGATAGGCAGCATCAACAGCCAGGCAATAAAGCCGACGGTAACATAGGGAAGCTTGACGACATCCATTGCAAACTCGGTCAGCACAAAGACATCTTCTCGCCAAATATAGATCAAAAAGTGGAGAGAGGCATAGAAGAATGCAAACAGGCCAAAGGTACGACGCAACTTTAGCAGAATGTTCCAGCCAAAGATTCGTCTCAAGGGGGTGACCGAGAGGGTGATCAGTAGAAAGATCAGTGAAGCTTCACCGGTAATACCAATAATCTCCCATGATGGGTAGTCTCCATAGTGTCCGGTCAGCGCGAACCAAGCCATCTCGTACAGTGGAGAGAGGCTGAGTATGAAGGTAATAATCTTCAGTAGCTGAAGTTGTGGGTCATGTCCGGATGCACTCATGGCACAAGATTATAGCCTCTCTCTCCACTCCTGCAAATGGTTGTAGTGATCGGGCGTATAAAATTAATTTGAGATAGATAGTTTTTCCGCGGTAGATTCTCTATTCTCGGACAAGATCCTAGTACTCCGACAACATTGTTTTGACCGTCTCAGTAAGGCTGAATGGGGTGAGCTGCAAGGCGGACGAACGCAGGACTGACACTATGAATGCCATTGGGCATTCAAGGTCATCTAAGGATAACCGTAGTTAATTCAAGAGAGGACAACGAAGCAGATGGCCCCATTCAGACTTACCCAAAGGGAACCTCGCTCCGAGCCCAATACAGCGTTACAGCCATTTGACATAGAGTGACTATGCCAGCATGACTGCGCCTTGTCTTGGACTCGGGGCGAGAGTTCTGAGACGGTCAAAACAATGTTGTCGGAGTACTAGCGCCGAATGATCTCTCCCTCTACCCCAAAGAGTTGATTGTAGATCCCGATTAACCGCTCTGCATCGCGTTGTGTTGCAGGGGTCTCATCAATCAGCAGTAGGTTTCCAGAGAGATCATCCAATGTTTTCAGCTTGACAGGGAGCGGGCGTTGACGAATTTTTTCAAGAATTTGGGTGGTCTCAGGATGGTTCTGTTGCAATTTGAGTAATACGGCAAAACGTTTTACGGGGATAGCGGTTGCTTCCACTATTTTTGTCTGTGATAAGGGTAGTGCAGTCTTGGGGGCGGCAGTGCTTATATGGCTGGGGGGCGGTTTCGTGGTTTCGCTGATGGCTGACTGAAGAATGGGCGCGAGCCACCACAAGAGAGGGGCCAGAAGAGAGAAGAGCAGGGTCAGCTTGATAATTCCAAGGTAGTTGTGATGTACTTCATCGGCGGCAAGCAACCACTCTCGAAGCTGTGACTCTCTGTTTGACTCCCCGCTTTGAGTGGTGGATTTACGCCTTGTTTCAACAGTACGCTGAATACGTTCAAGCATGTACCGCTGAAACCGTAAGGTGATTTTTTCTTTCAGCTTCATCAAGATGATCGAAACAGGATCATGGGGTTATTCAGGGGGTCCTTAGTCTGCGGCAGAGGAGAGCACATTATGGGCCTGTTGATCAATGTAGGCTTCAACCTTGCTTTGAAACATACGTGCAAGGAGTGGTAGCTCGATTTCGATGGTGATCTGTTTTGCAGTTATGGATAACCGCCCCTCAACAGAAAAGCCGGAGTAACTTCCATGTAGCCGGTACTGTTCACCGTTACGTGTGAAATTAATTTTGTCAGATCCAGACCCCGATTCATTCTCTTGCTCCGCAATGGAGAGAACTCTCTGGTGAATCTGCTCAGTTGGCAACTGGTGAGCAAACTGTTTACGGACATTTTTTCCCATTGTTATGCTGTTTCGCTGTTCTGACTTTTCTGAAAATAGTTTGCGAAGTATACTCGTGCGGATGAAATATACACAACAGATGAAGCACCGTCTTGAAGTGCTGGAGCGACACCTAGAGGAAGAGAACCCGGTGCTGCTTGAAGTGGTGAAGAGTTTTCGTCAACTGGATCGGGTAGGACACAAAATGGGGTTTATCTCACCTGCGGAATCCTATGCGACGCACGTCTCTTGGTGGCCACTGATCTCAGTATTGGGAACCTTTTCGGCGGGAAAATCCAGTTTTATCAACTACTATCTTGGGGTAAAGCTGCAGCAGACAGGTAACCAGGCGGTGGATGATAAATTTACCGTTGTGACTTATACGCAGGATGAAAAGCCTCGAACCATCCCCGGACGTGCTTTGGATGCAGACCCACGCTTTCCTTTCTTTCATATCAGTCGGGATATTGAAGAGGTTGAGGCGGGAGAAGGGGACCGTATTGACTCTTATCTACAGTTGAAGACAGCTCCCAGTGAGGTGTTAAGAGGCAAGATTATTATCGACTCTCCCGGTTTTGATGCGGACCAACAGCGCACAGCGACCTTGAGAATTACCGATCGGATGATTGATCTGTCTGATTTGGTGTTGATCTTTTTTGATGCCCGGCACCCTGAGCCGGGAGCGATGAAGGACACTTTGAACCATCTGGTCGAAGTGGCACGTACGCGTCATGACTCGAATAAATTCCTCTATATTCTCAATCAGATTGATGCAACAGCTCGAGAGGATAACCCAGAGGAGGTGGTCGCAGCATGGCAGAGAGCGCTCTCTCAGCAAGGTTTAACTGCTGGACGTTTTTATCGAATCTTTAATCCGGATGCGGCCTTTCCAATTGAGGATGAGGCCTTGCGTGAACGCTTTGAGCGTAAAAGAGTTGAGGATATGGGGGAGATTGAAGATCGTATCGAGCAGCTGGAGATTGAGCGAGCCTACCGCATTGTGGGTATGTTAACCCATACAGCACGTGCCATTCAGGAGCGATGGGTGCCACAACTCAAGACACTGGGTCGGGAATGGAGAAACAAGGTGCTGTTTTGGGATGGGGTTATGGCGACTTCGGTGCTGATTGCCTTTGTGGCGCTCTCGTTGCAGCAAGGGTGGTGGAGTGGTGCCACACTCCAGTTGCCGAGTGAGATGACTCCGCTAGCCTGGAGTGCCGTTGTGGTTGCAGCCGTCTTGATTCACTACGGCGTACGCAGTTGGTGTGCAGGGAGAATCATCCATCGCATTAGCCGCAGGGAGGATGAAAAGCACTCTGCAGAAGTTGAAGGGATGGTCTCTGCTTTTACTCGAAATACGCGTCCCTGGATGTCAATATTTCACCCTTTTCCGGTCGGTTGGAATCTGTTTACACGGAAAAAAATTAGCCAGGTACTTACGGTTTCTGACCACTATGTGCAATCTCTCAATGACCGCTTCACGGACCCATCGGGCCATGCTGTTACAGGGCAGGAAGAGACGCATTAGTGGTGGATATTCAGAACAAACCTGCGTATTCTTCCGGGTTGATTTGAGAGTTTAGATATTTATGATCCAAGCAGAGGAAGAGTGAAAAATAATGAATGTACTGATCATAGATGATGATCCGTTGTTGAGAGATATCCTCCATAAAATGGTTGTGGTTGAGGGGGTGACTGATGTTACAGAGGCCCCTTCAGGTGTTCAGGGAATTGAGCTTTGGATGAATCAGCAACCCCAGATTATTTTTCTCGATGTCCAGCTTCCAGATATGAGTGGGCTGGAGATCCTTAAAAAAATTCGTGAGAAAGATCAGCAGGTCTATATCGTGGTCGTGACCGGTCATGTGAGTGTTAACACAGTTCAAGAAATTGTCCGCTTTAAAGCAGACCAGTATATTGTCAAGCCTCTGGATCAAACGCGTATCCATCAAGCCGTAGAGGCAGCGCGACGTCGATCTTGAGTGGATGAGTAAGAGTAGATGGATAAGAGTAGATGAGTAAAGGGTTGATAAGTGAGGATATGGATCACTCTAAAACACTACAGACACACGCAGGTAGCTATCCGGATGCAAAAATACTGGTGGTGGATGATGAGCCGCTGTTTCTGGTCTATTTGAAAAAAATTTTGACAGAGGATGGCTACAAACAGCCCACCTTTGAGTCAGATCCGCTGGTCGCACTGAAGCTGATTAAGCAGAACCACTTTGATCTGTTGGTGCTGGATCAGAATATGCCCAACATGAGCGGTCATGAGTTACTTGAGGCGATGGGCCAGTTGCCTACCGAGCAGCAGGTTCCAGTGATGATGTTGACCGCAGAGGATGATATCGGTTCACGACGCACTGCATTGGCGCTGGGAGCACTGGATTTTCTGACCAAGCCTTTTGATGTGGTAGAGGTTACCACCCGTATCCGTAACATGCTTCGGGTAAGGATGCTGCACAATGCGCTGGAAGAGGTCAATCGAACGCTGGAAAAAACCGTTGAAGAGCGTACTAAACAGCTTCAGCGTGAAGTGGATGAGCGCAAACGGATTGAACAGAAATTAGTGTATCTGGGGGCTACCGATATCCAGAGTGGCCTGCCATCCAATATGATCTTTATGGACCGCCTACAGCAGGCATTGCGTAACAACAGTCAGAACCGTATCGGTACTGCGCTGATCGGTATGCACATTCTCTGGGTGGAGGATATGGCAGAGCGTGATAACTGGATGCGTGAATTTGCAAACCTGTTGCTGGGTACGGTTCCGGATGCCAGTGTGATGCGTAATGATCGCCTTGGATTTCTGCTGCTGCATGCGGTAGAAGATCAGGAAGCTTTAGAGCTGCTTGTGCGCAAGATCGAAAACACACAGAGCGATGGGGTGTTCAGCTTCAAAATCGGTTTTGTAGTCGACTGGGTGGGGGAGATGAACCCGGAGCAGATGGTGGCACGCACCAAAAGTAACCTGCTGGAAGAGCGCCGGGAGACCCAGCAGCCGACCTCAATGAAGGCGCTGCTCCATCAAGCTATTTTTGAGTATCACTGTAGCCCTTTTAAACTGGCATGGCAGCCGCAGATCCAGCTGGAAAGTGGGAAAATTATGGGTGTCGAGGTGTTGCTGCGTTGGAACTCACCAGAACTCGGGTTTGTTAATCCGGGCAAGCTGGTTTCAGTTGCTGAAGAGGAGGGGTGGATTGGCCATATTACCCACTGGTTGATCAATAGTTCTATTCAGCAGTATCGACTCTGGATGGATCAGGGGGTGGAGCTGGAGCATTTCTCAATCAATCTTTCGGCTCAGGATCTGCTGGATGGCGACTGCGTAGAGTGGATTGATGCGCAGCTAAAAGAGCACCGGGTGCCTGCAGAACGACTCTGTGTAGAGTTGACTGAAACAAAACTGATGGAAAATGTGGGGCGCGGTCGTGAGATGTTGCAGAAGATTAAGGCGCTGGGTGTTCAGGTAGCACTGGATGATTTCGGCACCGGATACTCATCTCTCAGTTACCTCAAACTTTTTCCGATTGATATTCTCAAGATTGACCGATCTTTTGCGGTTAATCTGCTGGAAGATGATGTGAGCCTGGCAATCATTCAGGCAATGACCCAGTTAGGTCGCCATCTGAATATGTCGGTAGTGGTTGAAGGGGTTGAATATGCGGAGCAGATTGATCAATTGAGGGAGAGTCAGGTGGATCTCATTCAGGGCTATTTCTATTCCAAGCCTCTGGAACCGGATGATTTTCTTGCGTTCTATCGCAGCGATAGAGGGTGACCGTTGTATAAGATCTGTAACTATTCAGGTAAGGAGAGGTGTTGAGGGTATCTCTACTTTAGAGGCTTTTAACGCATTAAATTTATAGAGAAGGAGAGCATGATGAGAGAAGAGAAGATGCAGGCAGAGGAGCAGACAAATCCCTCTGAAGAGGAGGCTGTCTTGAAGAAAGAGGTACCAATGGAAGAGATGTTTGATGCACTTTATGGTGGATTGAAGGGTGGTGCAGGGCTTGTATTGGGAGGCGTGAGCCAATTTGCTCGTTACAGTTGGCTTGGAATGAAGTATGCGGGGAGTGATCTCAAAGAGGTCTCAGGCATGGTTGTTGAGAAGGGTTCAACTCTGTTGCGTAGCAAAGAGAAGAAAACAGCAGAAGCCACCTAGGTGGTTGTCCGAGAATAGAAGTCGTAGCGAGGGGAAGCTAATTTGAGACAGATTTTGTCATCATTTGAGGCGAATAGTTCCACTATTTAACGAAAAGGATGGGTAAATATGGCCAAATTCAGCTTTTCCGCAGTAGGCTCTCTATTCTCGGACAGCCACCTAGGCTCCAACCTCCTCCCCTTGCTGGGAGAGGGTTGAAGCGGAGGGTGAGTGCACGATTGGTCTGGCAGACTGAGCCTATGACCGTTCCTGTTTTAGCAGGTTGATACCGCCCTCTGTTGGAGGTTCTGCACAGTTTTGATGCGGTGCCGCCCCTCCGCAACCACCACCATCATCTCCACAACCGCAACCGCTGCACCCCCCCTTCTTGGGGTCAAGTGCAATACGGATACGGAAAACAATATACCCAATAACAATGGCGACCGCCCCCATCAGGGTCACATGATCCCAGAAGGTGAGTGGAGTACTCATATAAAGGTTCCACCAACAGATGTGGCCAACAGTGCCAGGCTATAGGCGAGTGTAAGTGATAAGCCAATTGAGAAAGCGGTCCACTTCAATGATTGAGTCTCCTTGTAGAGTACCGCAATCGTTGCCAGACAGGGGACATAGAGCAGAGTGAAGATCATAAAGGCAATAGCGGTCATCGGCGTCATAGAGGCGGCCAGGGATTCACGCAATCCACGGTTCTCTTCGGTGACCTCTTCGCCATGTGAGTAGAGTACGCCAAAGGTCGCCACAACAACCTCTTTTGCAACAAATCCGGTCAACAGTGCGATGGATGCATTGAGGTCAAAATTGAGTGGTGCAAACAGCGGTTGAACAACGCTGCCTACCTGACCAAGGTAACGACCCTGTTGAACCTCGATCTCCTGCGCACGTTCAAGTTCGGTGATCTGTTGGTCGCGGAGATCATTCTCTGGCTGGCTTTGAAGAGAAGAGATCTGCCCATCATAATCCTGGCTCATCGTGATCTCTTGCGGGAAGGTCTGCAAAAACCAGATGATGATTGAACCAACTAAAATAACCCCGGTTACCTTCTTGATGAATTCGGCACCACTGCGTCCCATGTGGATCCAGATTGAACCCCATGTGGGTGCCCGATAGGGTGGCAGCTCCATCAGAAACGGAGCGGTGTTGGCCCCTTTAATGATCGTTTTGCTCAATACCAGCGCTGTGAGCAAGGCAATTGCAATACTTGCCATATAGACAGAGAAAAGTACTGTACCCGCACTCTCGGCAAAGAAAGCACCGGAAAAGAGGACAAAGACAGGCAGGCGTGCAGAGCAGCTCATGAACGGGTTGACCAGAATAGCAACCAGGCGATCCTTGGGGTTCTCAATGGTGCGTGTCGCCATGATTGCAGGCACATTACAACCAAATCCGGTGATCATCGGAATGAAAGCTTTTCCATGCAGTCCGAAATTATGCATCATGCGGTCAACCAGTACGGCACCACGTGCCATATAACCGGTCTCGCTGAACAGCGCAATAAAGAAGAAGAGGATGACAATGTTTGGAAGGAAGATGATAGTACCTCCCATTCCCGCGATAATACCGTTAATCAACAGGTCCTTGAACATGCTGTCGGGCAAAATGCCACTGAGACCGTCAGAGAGTGCGCCGACACCAGCATCGATCCAGTCCATCGGATAGGCACCCAAGGTAAAGGTTGTCTCAAACATGACCCACATCAGGGCCAAAAAGAGAGGAAGACCCAGCAGGCGGTTGAGGAGAAGCCCATCAATGGCGCGTGTTACGTTGACGCGATTCATTAAAGTGTCGATCTCCAGATGGCGAACCTCTTCAAGAAGACCGTTGATAAAACCGTAACGTCCGCTCAAAACCAGTGATTCAGCACTCTCATCGTGTTGTTGATGCAGAGTGGATCTCACCTGTTGAACATGCTCGATCAATTGAGCATGATCATGTTCATCCTCCATGATCTCCGTATCTCCCTCCAGTAACTTGATGGCAGTCCAGCGGCACTGCTCAGGGGACATGGAGTCGGGGTGAAGATCATTAAGGTATTGGGTAGTCTGATTGATCGACTCTTCAAGATGAGAGTCATAGCCGATTTTAACGGTTGAGCAGGGTTTTTGACCATCACTGGAGTAGCGAACGATTTCGTCCAGCAGTTGATCAAGGCCGGTGCCATCACGCCCAACCGTCTCAACAATAGGGCCACCAAGTAGGCTGGAGAGTGCCTGATTGTCAATCTGTACCCCTTGGCGCTCAGCCTCATCCTTCATGTTGAGTACAAAGATCCGGGGAAGCCCCATCTCGATCAACTGGGTGGTGAGCATCAGGTTACGCTCCATGTTGCCAGCATTGATCACATTAATCACGATATCCGGCTGCTCTTTTCTCAGTAGATCACGCGTGATCTTCTCTTCATCGGTCTTGCTGTTGAGCATGTAGACACCGGGAAGATCAATCAGCTCAATTTGCACCCCTTGGTGCTCAATGATATGGCTGTTTTTAGAGATTGTGACACGTGCATAGTTGCCGGTTGCCTGCTTCTCGCCCGTGATCTTGTTGAAGAGGGTGGTTCTTCCTGTGTTGGGGTTGCCAATCAGGGCGGCTCGAATAGGGGGGGGTGTATTCATCGGTTTACTCGGGATAAAAGTTTGGTAACTGTTTGAGGTGACATTTATGAGATCGGTAATCGAAATGATTGCTATTTCTTGTCTAAATCAAAAGCATACAGAACCAAACCCTCTGTTGTTGAGGGTATGGTTGAATAGGTTGGTCTGTTATTTGGGTTTAAGCGGCAGCGATTTCAATCAACTCAGCTTCACTATTGCGTAGACTGACTTGAGCGCCCTGAATAGTATAGGTGCGAGGGTCGCCAAGCAGTGCTGTATGGTCGATGGTGATGGTAGCACCAGGGATCATGCCGATTGAGGAGAGACGGGCTTGCATAATCTCTTCTCCTTGAATCTGAGTGATTTTTCCACGCTTGCCGGGTTTTAGGTGATCTAGAGTCATCCTCTTACGCTCCTTGTGCTGTTCTGCTGTTCTGCTGTTCTGTGATAATAAATTAATTTCAGACATAAATGATAAAGATTATCATTTATGTCGTAGGGCTATAGTATTGGATTGCGCCGCGTGTCGCAATAGCAATGGTGAAAAATAGAGAGGTATTCTATAGGTGAATTATTATCAAGAATTGCATAAGTTCCTTCATGCGCCCACTCCTTCCTCTTTGCTGGGGGAGGGCTGGGGGTAGAGTGTCTGAGGTTATACGATATATTTAAGAGGCTCTATATTCAATTTGAGAGGTGTATCTAATGGGAATGCAAAGGTATGATGGGTTGCTATGAAAATTGATCAGCAGAGAGTAATTTTTGGGATACATGCGGTTGATGGGTGGCTTAATTCGGGTCACTCAAAAACCGGAGATCTACTGTTGCTGGATCGTCAGCGCAGTGATAAACGGACTCAATCACTGGTGGAAAAAGCCAAAAAAAAGGGTGTTGAGATTCGAAAACAGAGTAGAAAAGAGTTGGAAAACTACGCCCCGGGAGCAGTTCATCAGGGGGTTGTTCTCTATAAAGCGGAGATCTCCGGCACCCAGGGGAATGAGACATATGATGAAGGGTGGCTCTATGAACAGGTCGAGGTAAAGGGGCATTCACTGTTGTTGCTGGTGCTGGATGGAATTACAGACCCCCATAACTTAGGAGCCTGTCTGCGTAGTGCGGATGCAGCAGGAGTAGATGCCGTGGTCGTGCCCAAGGATCGTGCAGCAGCGATGGGGCCGGTGGTGAGAAAGGTGGCTGCAGGGGCTGCTGAGTCGGTGCCTTTTGTGATGGTGACAAATCTCTCTCGAATGTTAAAGCAGTTGGCTGATATGGGGGTGTGGGTGGTAGGTGCTGCGGATGAAGCGACGGAGTTGCTCTATCAGGCAGATTTGACAGCATCAATAGCAGTGGTGATGGGGGCAGAGGGTGGAGGAATGCGACGCCTGACCAAGGAGCGTTGCAGTCAGCTCATCAAAATCCCCATGGCTGGCTCGGTCAGTAGTCTCAATGTTTCGGTAGCAACAGGTGTTGTGCTGTTTGAGGTGGTACGGCAGCGCGCCTCTTGCTGATTGTTAGCGCTGATATGGCAGTCATCTGAATAGTGACCAATATTTTAATCTAACGATTGCACTCATCTGAGGCTGAGCGTATATTTATCAGCAACTTCTTAAGGTTCATGTAAGGTTTATACAGGGTTTTCCGTTGGATAGAGTTCTCATATATAGTTTTCAGCAAGAGTCTGGTAAAAGTACTCTGGCGTTACAGTTGGCCCATTTTTATAATCAAAAAGGGCATAAAATGGTGTTGATGGATTACACCATCAACCAGACAGCGCTAGAGTCTCTGGGGGATGAGTGCTGGCAACCAAGCGGTAGTGATATGCTGGTGCGGGGAGTCGCAGCCCGCCAGAGTGGGGGAATGTTGTCCAGGGTTTGGGCAGAGCAGGTGAGTGATGCAGAGATGGTTGTGGTGGATACATCGGTCAAGCTTGAACAGTCGAGCCTCGATTATCTATTACGTCAGGTCAATAGTATTCTGTTGCTGGTTGATGTGCGAGATGTGGATCTGGAACTTTTTGGGCAACAATTTAGTGAGTTAATTAAACGTATTCGCATGGTGCGTAGTCGTCTGGTTGTGGTTGCTACCCACTGTGACCGGCACGATCTGTTGAGGGTTGTACAGTTGCGTCAGGAGCTGGATCAGTTTCAAATTCCATTGGCGATGAAGTTAGAGAGTGCAGCAACCAGTTTGCAGGTCGAATCTCTGGCACAGATGTTGCTCAATGATGAAATGCGGGTGGACTCCGTGTCAGGAAACCGTCTTGGTAGAGCACTCCACCCGGCAATGAAGCGTGCAGCCTCGATGGTGAGTGCAGTAGAAACACTGCCCGCCATTGTTGATGAAGTTAAAGGGGATGTGTTGTTAAAGGAGGAGATTGAACAAGAGGTTTCTTCTCCACTGAGCTCATTGCGTGAAAAAAATCAGAGGCTCTTGACGGAGAATGAACGGTTGAGGCGCTCTTAGTTGAGGCGCTCTTAAATAGGGTTCAAATTATTTGAGAGTGAGTCGCACATTATTGAGCAGATAGAGTTGAACAGGATTAGGAGAATAAAATGGCAAACGTAGCACCAGTAACAATGATTGATGGTAGTCCAACCCCGGATCAAGGGGCGGAGTCTGGGCATGAGCTTCAGCAGGTGGCTCAACAGGGGCGTAGTGAACAGAACAAGGAGGCATTGAAAGAGTCAACAGAGAAAGTTGCAATTGAAGCCAATACCGCTGCCAGGGATGCCAATGAGGTTTCAGCGGTATCAGACTTGACGGCTGAAATTTTGACAGAGGCAGCAGAGGTTGCCAAAGAGCAGACTGTACATGCGATTGAGGTGACAGCGCTTGCTGAACGGGTGACAGGACTTGCCAAAGAGGCAACTCAACGTGCGCAAGTTGCACGTAAGCGTGCAGAGCAGTCTACTGTTGAGATGCGTATGGTGATTGAGCGTGAACAGTCAATCGCCAGTGAAGCCAACAGTGCGGCCCGTGAGGCAGAAGAGATTACGGCACTGGCCAGGCAGGCGACACAAGAGGCAGCTGAAGCGATTGAGCAGGCGAGAACGGCAACAACTGAAGCCAACGGTGTGGTTGGTGAGGCCCAGCTGATCTCTCATGAGACACAAAAGGCTGCAGAGAATGCCAAGATAGCTACGCGGATGGCGGTGGAGGCTGCTCGTGGCATGGAGCGGATTACAGGAGATGTTGATCAGATCTCAAGTGAAGTTTCTGAAACAGTGAGAAAGGCATTCAATGAAGACCCTGCTCAGAAGCACCTTATTCGCAGCAAGACGGATAAACTCAGACAGCGTGCGGATCAGCTCAGAGCACATACACAGGAGATGAGAGAGAAGATTGCGGAGTCCAAAGAGGGGTAACGCAGAGATAACATAATAGGCTGGGTGGCTGTCTGAGAATAGTAAGATAGACATATATCAAAATAAAAATACTTGCTATTCAGTAGTTTAGTTTTTGAAAAATCAAAAAAATTTGAGTTCTCGGACAGCCAGAGAGCTCTCGTCCTGACTCTAAAGCGGCCCACTATTGTGGGCCGTTTTTTTTGCGTGTCTGTCGGGCTTTTGTTGTAGCGCTCTGTCAATGAGTAGAGCTGCATAAACCCAGAATAAATGACTGCAGTCATGTCTATTGTAGTGAAGAGAGGCACTTTCGAGGCTGGTTTCCCCCGGAAAAGGGGGGTGCGCGTTGATCAACAGACGCTATTTGCAGGGTGTGGTTTTTGAAGGGGTGAGCAGAAGGGAATTTGGGTTTGCTGATGATAGAAGAAATTGATTTCAGCTAAAAACAGAAACGCCCTGATGTGATGTCAGGGCGTCTTTTTGAAAGTTTTGGATTAGAGTCACTCTTTCTGGATTAGAGTCTCCCTTAAGGGAATCGGTAGGCTCGGGGTTTTTTCTTGGTTACGGTGCGTTCGGTTTCGCTTTGGACATCAAAGCTGATCCCCTCAAGGGCCGGTTGTTGTGGTAGAGACAGAGTTTGCAGTGTCGTAAATTGTTGGCTGAACTCGCTCCCCATTATTTTTATTGTCTGTTGTAGCGGAACCAGCTCTTGTTGCAGGGTGGTCCGAAGTGTCTCTACAGTGACGCCTGTGCCTGGTAACCTGGTTGAAGCTGTAACTGCGGTGGTACTCTGTTGAGGTTCAGTTAAGGCTACGCTGTGTGCTGTGCTGGACAAGGTGTTTTGTAGAGTATCCAGTTTATGATTGATCTGCTCAAGTGCCGTCAATAGCTGTGCAGTATTCTCTTTAGCCGGGAGACTCTCTATAGGAGTTATACTCATCTCGCTTTCATTGAGTGGAGTGGCTGATGTAGCTTCCATATCCATTGCTAAAGTGGTTTCAGTTTCAGTTTCAGTTTCAGTTTCAGTTGCGGTTTCGGCTATTTCGCTATCGGTGGCAGGATTTTTTCCGCTGGACTGTTGGGATAGCATCATTAATGACTCTTCAATGCGTTGGCTGGATTCAGCCAGAGTCATCATTAATGTAATATTTTCTTCCGAACTCATCTGCTCCTCCAGAGAGGTTACGATAAATAACTGGTCATTCAGCTGCTCAGTCAGTGTGCTGTTTTCCATCGCAAGATAGAGTACGCCACAAAGTGTGAGTGCGGAGACAATCAGTGGTGCGCTATCTCCTAATGATTGATCCGATTCATCCGGGTCTCGTCTGGGAGGAGAGGCCGCTCTGATCGCCTGTTGGACAGAATTGCGAACATCGTCGCTGACCCGTGAGCTGAGAGAGACGATCCCCTCAGTCGCAAGCAGTGCGGTTTCAGCGGCCTCATTGGCAGCTGAAGCACTGGCAGATGCAGTTTCAATGGTTTTGATAAGGTCCACAATGCACGCTCTGTTTATTGGTTATGGCGATTGATTAGTCATTCAATGACTGGATACGTGTGCGTAGTTGACGGGTACGCTCACGAATGGCGTCGCTATGTTGTTTGAGTTCATCCAGGTATTCAGTCATCTCTTCACTCATGAATAGTTCGGACGAGCCGCTCTCTTGCTGACTCTCTTCAATTTGCTGCAATGCGTTTTGAATTATGGTACGCATCTCAACGCTCGTATTGCTGGCGACCTCAGTTGCATCATTAGCAAGGTCTGCTGCCTCGTGAGCCAGTTCTACGGCATTTAAAATAGAGTCCTCAAGTTGAGAGACGGGGGATTCGGAGGTGGTTTCATCGTCGGGTGTTGCAGTTTCTTCGCTGACATCACTTGTTCCCTCATCAGTGGTTGTCTCAGAAGTTGCAACAGATTCACCTTCAGCAATCGCTTCTGAGATGAAGTCAATCTCAGGTTCGTCGCTATCTTCACTCTCTTCTTCAGCGATCTCATCACTCATCATCTCTGAGAGTGGATCGTGCATCTCTGTATCGCTGGAAGGGGCTTCAGTTGTATCGGTAGTTTCATCATCTTCTTCTAGAGCGGCTTGTGCAAACATCGCCTCAAGCTCATCCCCATTCGCCTCATTAACGTTGTTTTCATCACTCATTTTCAAACTCCTTACGCTTTTTGCTTTATAAGATTGTGTAGCACTATTAATTTTCTCTTGACACGGTCTGCATGGAATTCGATAAGCCGATTGCCTTGCTTTAACTGCTGAGTAGAAATTATATGGCTACAAAACATACTCAATAATTATTTTTGTTCAAGTTTTTGACACATATTTTGGGTCTGTATATCGGGTAGCAGAAAGCGTGCCAAGTTATCAGATCAAGCTCTTGGTTGTTTAAAGATAGAGGTGTGAGTCGAATGCTCTCTACCTGTTTCTTATATATGTGTACCGTTCAGTAATTTCTTGCCGGTTCTGCTGGGAATTGTGGCGTCATTTTTCTGTAATGCTGAATGGTGACGGTGGGTGAGTGCTTCAATGGGGCTTGATAAACTATTGTTGAGAGGAGGATGGTAACTCTAATTTATTGTAATATGCTGTTATAATTAATGAAATCATATTCTGTTTGAGCGACAAAAAAATGTTGTTGATGATTGGTATGAGATTTGCATAAAAATAAACGTGATTTTATGCTATCTATAACAAAACTAAATAAGGAACGAATGATGAACAGAATAATAGACTGGGTTGAGTGGCTGGGTGAAGAGTGGCTCCGTTTTTTGGTCTGGTTTGTGGTCGGACTGATTGCACTCCCTATGGGGATCTCTGCCGTTACAGGTTGGATTAATTTAGACCGATTTTATGATGGCTTGGTACCGGGTAATTTTAATCTGGGTGTTATGTTGCTGGTGGTAGCACCATATGTCCTCTATCTGGGATATCGCTTGATTCATTTCTATCGTGTAGAGCGGGATGAGTTTTTTGAAGATGACTCGATAGAGAACGCAGCCTGATAGAGTTATAGGTTGGTTTTGATTTAAGGTATTTATTACGGAACAAAGTGCGCTATACCAGCAGTTACGAACTGTCTGGTATAGCGTTTTTACGTGTAGGCAGAAATTAAACTTGCTCTGTAACCTCACCAAAATTGGTTTTGTCGAAGTAGTGCATCAGAAAACTTGAGATACTGAGCGAAATCAGGATCGGTTGCTGTTCTGGATAGATTATTACTGCCGCCAGCAGTCCGGCACCCATGGCGCTCCAGTGAATTGAAGTACGCCGGCTCTTTGATGTCTTTTTGCTCTTTGAGTCTGTTTGGTGATCCATAGTAAAACCTTCATTGTTGTAACTCTTGAATTGATTACTGCTACTATCGACCAGATTGTGTAAATCTGAAGTACAGATTGATGATTGTTCATGGAGTCTTAAATCTGTGTTCATTAGAGGTCAATTGTTGTGCATCACAACAGCTCCTTTTATACTCAATGCTATGAATATAAATAGTGATATCAGTCACCTTGTTTTGGATCGTCTGAAAAGAAGCCCGGAACATATAGAGGAGGCAATCAAGCAGCCGGGTATTGACCGCTGCTTTAAAGGGAGTCCTCTGGAGCAATTATCGAGTTCCTCAAAATCGGCAGTCAATCCCGGTGTTGGAATTGAAGATATTGAAAAGCCGGATAAAATTTCCCAGCAAAAACCGGCTTATCATGCCTCAGTTGAACCGGAAGCTGTTCCACGGCAAGAGGCTTATCTGCAGGATCTGCCTCAGACAGTGGCTCGAAACACTGTGCGCCATTCTGATGAAGAGTTGGAGTTGTTGGAAGGGGAGTGGAAAAAAATGGTTGAGGCTGTGCAACAGCTTCAGGATGAGAGTCAAAAGACCGCAACAACCATCAATGAGGTCCGTGTTGAGATGGGAAAAGTGGCAGCCTATAGTCGACGTGAGGTGGTTAGTTTTGGTAAACGGTTAGATCTGTTAGAGCAGACGCTTCAGCAGATGGGGTCTCAGGACCCGGTAGAGCGGTCAGCAGTGGTATGGTCCGAAGAACCCTATTTACAGCAGATGAATCAGCAGGTTGATGTGCTAAATCACTCTATGGAGCAGATTCAGCAGCAATTTCTCAAACAGAATGAGGGTAAAGGTATTGGCGCTGGTGAGGTAGAGCAGAGGCTGCAGCAGTTGTTTCAACAGGTATCTGCTGTTGAGACGCAATCTGTGGAGCAGCAGAAACGCTCTGAAGAGTTGTTGCAACAGCAGCCCTCTGGCGTGTTGGTGGAGCAACTTCAACAGCGGTTGGTTGTGCTTGAAAGTGGTCTTGAGCAGAAGGTTGATGAGGAAGGGGTGGCTGTGGGGTTTGACTCTTCCGTATTTGAAAAACAGATCTTACGGCTAACTCAATCTGTTGATGAATTACAGCAACAACAGCATTCCGGGGTTCAGCGTGAGGTTGGAGAGCATTCTCAGCTTGAACACCAGCTTTCAGCGTTATCAGAGGTTGTAGCGTCTCTGGATGAGCAGATACAACAGCATCAAAATAATGATCCGATTGAAAGTCCGCTCAATACTGCGGATGGGCGTGAGAAGAATATTGTGCAAGAGTTGAGGTATGAGATCGGGGAGGTGAGAAAGAGTAGTAACCGTCAGCTGGAGGCTCTCAGTAATAAGCTGCATACGCTATCAACTTCCAGTGAGGTTAATCAGATCGTCAAACATGCAACCGCCCAACTCCGGCAGCGGATTGATGGTGCAGTTGAACAGATGGAGCGTGGCGTGAAGAAAGAGGCAGCCATTCCGGTGGTGCGCTTTTAATCCTTGTTCCTGCAGTTTGTAGAAGGTATCGTTAATCTTTTGTAGATGAGTATCAATTGCGTTATTCATCAGTTTCGGTGTTCGCAGAGAATGGGGAGTATAGAGGGTGATTGACAAAACTTTATCAGAGAGAGAGCAGATTCGTGAGGCCGGACTCAAGGTTACACACCCCCGTATGCGTATTTTGCGGCTACTGGAAGAGAGTGAGCAGATTCATCTGAGTGCTGAGGAGGTCTACCGGATTCTGATCGAGACCAATGAAGAGATCGGTCTGGCAACAGTCTATCGGGTTTTAACGCAGTTTGAGCAGTCAGGTATTCTGAAAAGACATAACTTTGAGACAGGGCACTCTGTGTTTGAGTTGGATCGTGGTGAGCATCATGATCACCTGCTGTGCATCAAGTGTGGTGCAGTGGAAGAGTTTCATGATGAACAGATCGAGAGTTTGCAGTACAAGGTTTCTGAGGCACACAATTTCAAGACGATTGACCACTCTCTGACCATTTATGGGCATTGCAAAAGTTGTCAGGTGTAGGTTGGGGTTGGCAAAGAGGGGTAGCTAAAAAATTAAAAAACAATTGATAATCGTTATCGTTTGCGTATAATAACTCTTATCGTTAATAATGAAGGAGTAGCAAAATGATTATGGCATTGATCGCATTGTCTTTAGGGGTTTCGATTCTCTTTGTGGCTAAGGTAGTGTTGAGTTGGGTACTCTCTCTCTCCTTCTTTAAAATTGCGCAGATGAGGAGCTATTGCTGCAAGCGTCGTAACGATTACCAGCAGTATGCTCGCCATCAGTTGCTACAGACTCGATAGCCACCTAGGAGCTTGTCCGAGAATAGAGAATCTACTGCGGAAAAACTGAATTTGGCCATATTTCCCCATCCTTTTCGTTAAATAGTGGAACTATTCGCCTCAAAAGATGACAAAATCTGTCTCAAACCAGCTTCCCCTCGCTACGACTTCTATTCTCGGACAAGCTCCTAGAGAGGTAAACCAAAATAAGCCGGAGTGTGCAAATATTCTGACCTGTGCAGACTGTGCATCCCGCGAGGATATTTGATGGGGTAGAATAGAGAGATGGCACCGTTTCTGACCTCGTTTGTTGAACAATTTCCTGTAGTAATACAGATCTGGGTTACTCTGGAGCTCGCTCTGCTGCTTTTTCTGACGGTGATGCCGACGGGTGGGTTGATTGGCTGGATGATAGCGACCCGACAGCTATCCCGGTTGAGTCACCTGTGGATTTGGCTGGGTATGGGGTGTGCTCTGATAGTTTCTCCTCAACTATTGGTTGGGGCAGTTTCAACCCTGATCGAGGGTGATTCGATGAGGGTGTGGGAGGTGTGGATTGGGCTATTTGGATTTTCTCTGGTCTGGGTATCGCTCTATGCGTCACGACTGTTTAAAGTGACCCGGATGCTCTCCTGTGAGGAGTTGTTTCAGATGGGGGTAGTCGGAGGGGGCGCGCATTTTGCGGTAGTTCGGCCGCTGCTGTTTTCTTTGCTGCGTTTTAGTATGTCAGTGGCGCTGCTGGTGGTGGTGCTGGATCATGGAGTCACTGCTATGCTGCAGCCTGCGCCACTCTCCATTTATTTTATGGTCGATAGCCATTTTCCTCTGCCTCAATCTTACTTCTGGATAGGGTTATTGATGGCTGCTCTGCTGCTGTTAAAGGGAAGTCTTGCAAGGGTGCGTATACCCATCGCAGAGCGTGATCTTCAACCGCTGCGGGGGTTGGGGGGGCTTGGTCTGTTTTCAATGCTGTTTACCACGGCCTTCTATACTCCTTTATTGCTACTACTGCGAGATCTGCTTAATGGCTGATCTACTGAAGTTGAATCAGTTGTCGATCTCCTCAGGTCATGAGATCTCATTGGCGCTGCCTGAAGGTAAGTTGGGGCTGTTATTAGGAGACGAGGGGGCGGGGAAGGGCGCGCTACTGAGGCAAATTTCGGGTATTCAACCGATGGCTTCAGGAGAGATTTTTCTTAAAGGAGATTTGATTGCGCGTAACGGAAAGAGTCCTCAGCCCTGGGAGCGGGATATTGAATTGGTGTTTCGTTATGGGGCCTTCTATCCCCATTTGAATGGTGTTGAGAATATTTTGTTTGCATTGCAGCGTTACACGTTACGCGCTAAGCGTCGTACAGTATTGAAATTGCTTTCAGAAATGGGGTTGCTGGAGTTGGCATCACAATATCCAGCACAGCTAAATTCTGATGAGCTGCTCTTTCTTAGGATTGCCAGAGCCTTGGTTACCAGGCCTGCATTGTTGCTGATAGAAGAACCCTTTTTGGACCTTAAGGCAGAGGCACGAAGAGAGCTGCTGGACCATCTTCAGCGTTGGGCTTATGAGCTGAAGTTCGGTCTGTTGATTACAACAGCGATCAGAGGGGAGATGCTGTTTGCGGGTGATTTTGCCGGGGTCATGGGTGGTGGAAAATTGTTGCAATGGGGAAGGCCACAGCAACTTTATCTGACCCCTCGAGAGCGTGCAGTTGCTCACTATATGGGAGAGGGTGTGCTGGTTCGCTGTGTAGTGCATGATGAAAAGCGTCTGGATACGGAGTTGGGAATGGTGGACCACCCGCAAGGGTTTGGTTTGCCGGTTGGAACCAAGCTGGAACTGCTGATTCGCCCGGAAGATCTGTTATTTGATGAGAAGTCGAGAAGGCGGGCACGGGTGTTGGAGCGCTCAGCGCATGGCCCCAGGAGTCTCTGTCGTCTTCAATTAACCCCGGATATTGAGCTCTATCGAGCCTTTCCGAATTACCTGGATGAACGGATTTCTGGAGAGTTGAGGTATCAATTGAAGATTCGTTCGATGGTTCTTTTTAAACGTGATCCTGACGAAAGGACATAATATAGAGGTGGAGTTGATTAAATGATATCGGATTTGGGTTATATGCGCCTTGTGCATCTCTCTTGGGAGTTGCAGATGGAAGAGTTGTTGGATACTCACCATGCTCCAAACTTTGAGGTGGCAGGTCATGAGGAGTGTCCTCTGGGTCTATGGCTTTATGATGAAGGGCTTAGTGAGTTTGGGAGTGTGCCTGAAATTCAACAGTTGGAACGTGATCACAAGCTGTTTCATCAGGCGGTAAGGCGGGTCATGCGCTCTCATAAGCATAGTAGGCGTGAGGAGGCCGGTGAAGCACTGCAGGATGTGCGCCATTTGAGTCATGAAATTATCTACCTGCTGACGGTGGTCGAGTTCAAGTTGTTGCGGAAAAAAAATAACCATTATGTGGTGCGCCACCCCCTGAAAGCCTTGGCCCGGTTTTTTAAACGTTGAACTTTTTGGGCAGGCTCTCTATATCTCGGGCAGGCTCTTGGGATAACAACCCAATACCGAGTTCATGTTAGACTCTCCGTTTTCAATCGATTAAACAAAGTTTGAATATATGGAAGAAAAAGCTGTAGTTCAATCCTCGGCTGGCAAGCCTGATCTGGACTGGAGTCAGGTGCGTGAGACAGTACGGATGTTTTGTGTTGGGGTCTCTGCAATTGAGTACTCGATGTCTGCAGGAGATGAGTCGATCAGTTCTCTGATTGAGACCTTTACCAATATGAGTCGATATATGGCAGAGCTAAAGATGGTGGCTCGCGGTGTGCAACACCATGTTCCAGACGCTTTTGAAGAAGAGTATCAGGCAATGGTTGCAGATCTGGATGTACGTTGCGACAACGTGACCGCTAATTTGAAGACCGCAGTGGTTAGTTTTCAGTTTTATGATCGCCTGACACAGCAGTTAGACCATATTTCAAATAGTCTGGAGCACACAGCAGAGTTGGTTGGGGACCAAGGGCGGATCTATAATCCAGCAGAGTGGGATAAGCTGCAGAAAGAGGTCTACAGCTCATTTACCATGGAAGAGGGGCGTGTCTTATTCGATGCGCTGATGCGTGGGGCCTCCAAGGATGAGGCAATTCTGGAGGCGAAAGAACATAGTAATAAAGATGCGGATGAGCTGGAATTATTTTAATGACCATTGTCATCAGGCGGATGGCATGGTTTAATCTCATAGTTGAGATTGATCAATAAAGGGTATCTCTAAAATAATAGTAACTATTCAGAGGTTACGAAAAAGGTTAAAGAATTTGATAGTAGCTGTTCAGGGGTGAGCTGAATAGTTACAAATAATATAACTAGGAGAGACGGAATGGCTGTATTTAATTTGGCACAATTTCTGGCGCAGAGCGCTTCAGGTGTTGGTGTTCTCGGTGCCGTAGTGGGTGCATCTGGTGCCGCAGCAAAAAATATTAAAGATCATCGTGATGGTCTTGTCGATACCCAAAGCGCTCTTTATGATACCGGTAAAGAGGGGGTAGGTGCGGGCGTGGCAACCGCCTGTAGTGCAGTTGCAGCAGGTGCTGTTGGTGGTGGTTTGATGCTCTCCTTGGGAACGGCTCTGGTCGCTGCAACGGCAGTCAAGTATGCATGGGACCGTGGTGTTGAGCAGGTTGAGCTTCAAATGCGTAATGCAGACGAGGCAGATGAGATTCTTGCTCAGGGTGTTGAGTCTTAACTTATTGTTGTAGAAAAGTTAAAATAACCCTCTGCTGTGTGTGTTCACGGCAGGGGGTTGTCTGTTTTGAGAAGTAACCATTGATTATATCAAGTATTAGTTCGCTGTTTCAGTCATGAAAAATACAATAATTTTCTGTAAGAGGCCCTGGATGGTGGCAGTACTGCTGTTGCCAACAGCAGCACTCATGATTTTTGGGTGGGCGCTCTATCTCAACGGTTTTGATTTTCAAGAGCAACATACAGAGTCGTATGCAGTCAGCGACTTCTTCTCTTCAGTCTCAACCAACACAGTGCCACAATCAGCTCTGAGTGGTGGAGTCAATGTAGCAGCAACAACCCGTGATGTGGTGGGGAAAGCAGCCTCTGCGGTTGTTTCAATTCATCGGCAGGGTGTAGGTCTGGTTGCTTCCGGCGTTATTATCAATCCGGATGGATATGTGATAACGACACTGCATAGTCTGGGGAGTCCGGACACACTTGAGGTTCATGTGCAGGGGAGTCAGGGGGTTAAGCGCTATAAGACGGATATCGTCAAAAAGCATGTTGCTCACGACCTGGTGTTGCTGAAATTGGTTACCAATGATCGTTTTCTCTTTTTGAAGCTGGCTGAGACACAGAGTATCTCTCAACAGACACCACTGATTGCCATCGGTAAAGAGGCGACAGGGCAGGTGGTAGCCTACCCCGGTGTGCTGCAGCGTAGTGACCAGGTGCGGCAGGTGGCGGGTGGTACGTTGACCCACCTCATGCAGACCAATGCGTTGCTCAGTTGGCAACAGAGTGGAGGCGCTGTCATTAATCAGCATGCTGACCTTGTAGGCATTGGGTTTCTGTTACAGGGACAAGGGGGGACGGCAGAGGGGTTTGTTGTTCCTTCGCATGTCATCCACTCCCACTTTCAGGATGTGATTGAGTTTAATCTTGCAGGTCAGTCTGGTGGGGCGCAAACGCAGCCGCCAGCGACGACAACGGTTGCTCAACAGGTGGAGTCAAATCCCCTCAATCAGCCCAATCAAGCCAAGGGGATGGCTGCTGCATGGTGGGATCAGGCGCGTCAACAGACACGTCAGGAAAAATTGGCTGTAGTGCATCAAAATCAGCAGCAACAGAGCCCGGGCGCACTGCTTGCTCAAAATATTGCTGCAACGAAAACGGTGAACACTGCGGGTGGGCAGACTCGTGTGGCCCATATCGGTGCTCCGGGAGACTCTGTTCGACTGATTGATCTGGAGCATGACTCCAGTTTTGATCTTGGTTTTTATAAACTGGATGCCATCATCGGGTTGATGTTATTGGGTGTTGTGGCCGGTGCGGTGGGTACTCTGGTACCGATGGGAGGAGGCATTGTTGCCGTCAGTGGTATGATGCTGTTGTTTGGTTATGGGGTCTATATGGTGCGTCCTGTGCTCTATATCACTAACCTCTTTACCTATGGTTTGGCTGCATTACGACAACTGTTTGCAGGTGTGGTGATAACCCGCAGGGTTAAAGATCTGCTACCGGCTACCATTGTAGGTGCTGTATTGGGTTATTTTTTGGGACACAACCTCTATGACCATGTGATCGGGTATCTGTTGGGGCTATTTGCACTGGTGATGGCGGCTGTAGTGCTTTATGAGCTGAAAGGAAATCTGCAACAAGGGGAGTCACATGTACGCCCGATGGCAAAAAATCAGGATGATCGAATCGATAACTTTCTGCAAGATTCTTCAGAAGTGAGTGATCGCAGTTGGGCGATATTTCCTGTTATGGGTGCTCCTCTGGGTATATTGACCGGGTTACTGGGGGTGAGTGGAGGGGTGGTTGAGCAGTTTTTCCAAAGAAAGTATGCCGGGCTTTCTGCTGAGAATGCACGTGCCAATGCCATTGTAATGGTGTTCTGGGCCTCACTGACCGCAACCATTGTCTCATTGGGATATGGTGTCTCTGTAGGTTCTTTCCAGTGGCAGACGCCTTTGACGCTGGCGATGATTCTGGTGCCAAGTACCTATGGCGGTGGTTTTCTGGGCCACTATCTGGAAAAACGCATTAGTCTGGACCAGAAGCGCTGGTTGTTTGTCGCGGTGATGGGTGTGGTCGCCTTCTCACTACTATTGCTTCAGTAGATGATGGTTCAATCCGCGTGACATATTCCCATTTCCCTTTTCAGTTTACAGTACGGCTCACTCTGTTGTGGCTGCTTTCTCTCATTCAACCGTTGACTGCAGCACCCGTCTCCACGATGGGCGGACATGTTGGGTCTGCTGAAGTGATCAATCTGGCTTCGGCAAGCAGTGGTAACTTTATCGGTGCAGATATCAAGCTTTACGAGGCACACTGGCAGGGGATGGATGTCATGAAGCTGACCGCTGAGCTGCGTAAACAGCTGGGCTATCCGATGGGGATGCAGGGTGTAATCATCAATGAGGTGACACTGAATGCGGCACTCAGTGGGATGTTGGGTGGTGACATTATAGTAGCGGTTAAAGATATGCCCGTGGTGGATCTGGAGACGTTCCAGTTTGCAACGCGCCAGGTGAAAGATCTGCGCCACGCAGCAGTGACAGTGATGCGTAAAGGTGAGAGAAAAGATCTGAATGGTCGTTATATGATGCGACAGATGGTCTACATGATACGTGCCCGGCTGGAGTTAGGTTTTGCGCAGGTTGAGGGGGCACCGATGATTTTGCCGGGGGACCCGCGCCCACACGCCTACCGAGGCCCCTGTACTGACTGTCATACGGTGGGAAGTGGTACCTTTACCATGCCTGATCCTGACCTTATTATCCTGCCGCCACCGAATCTGACATCGGCTGAGATTGCGGCAGGCAAACGCCCACACCGTGACCGGGGAGCCTGTATCGCCTGTCACCAAGTACACGCTTCTCCTGCCACAATGTAACGGGTAGCATCGGACAAGCACCTAGGAGCTTGTCCGAGAATAGAGAGCCTGCTGCGGAAAAGCTGAATTTGGCCATATTTTCCCATCCTTTTCGTTAAATAGTGGAACTATTCGCCTCAAATGATGACAAAATCTATCTCAAATCAGCTTCCCCTCGTTACGACTTCTATTCTCGGACAAGCACCTAGAGGGTCTCTCTTGAGGTAATACGTCACACCCTGAAAGATCCCAATAGCCCGTTATTAGTAAGATTTTCAACTGAGGAGCGAGGTCGGGTAACGATGGTAATGATCGTTACGGGGATTAGACTATCGCACATAGATGTCTTATTCAGGGCCTCCTTAGTCACCAAGTATTTTTTTCATCTCTTCAATGACCCGGTCCAGCGGGATCTCCTGACTCTCTTTGTCGCTGCGTCCCTTGTATTCGATGATATTATTATCGAGTCCACGGTCACCCAGCACCAGTCGATGGGGGATACCGATCAGCTCCATATCGGCAAACATAATGCCTGCGCGCTCCTTACGGTCATCCAGAATGACATCAATCCCTGCTTCCAGTAGTTTATGGTAGACCTGTTCGACCACCTCACGCAGGCGATGAGATTTATGCATATTCATCGGCAGTAGTGCCACGGTAAATGGAGCAATAGATTCTGGCCAGATGATGCCGTGTTGGTCGTGGTTTTGTTCAATGGCAGCAGCGACGACACGGGTGACGCCGATTCCATAACAGCCCATGGTCATGGTCTGTGCCTTGCCATTCTCATCCAGTACAGTTGCCTTCATCGCTTCACTGTATTTGCGGCCGAGCTGGAAGATATGACCCACCTCAATACCGCGTGCAATGCGGATCTCTCCATCGCCATCCGGGCTAGGGTCACCCTCTACAATGTTCCTAAGGTCTGCTATTTCAGCAGCCTCAGGCAGATCGCGCCCCCAATTAACCCCGGTGAGATGAAAGCCATCCTCATTAGCGCCGCAGACAAAATCAGCGCAGTGTGCTGCCGTTCGATCTACAACGAGCGGAATAGTTAAACCGACCGGGCCGAGAGAACCGGCAGAGGCTCCGGTTGCATTGAGGATCGCCTCCTGCTCAAGGAATAGCAACGGGGAAGCAACCCATGGGTGCTTCTCTGCCTTGATCTCGTTGAGTTCATGGTCACCACGCACGACCAGTGCAACGGCAGGTTCATTTTTACCGGCTACCAGCAGTGTCTTGAGAGTCTGCTGTGCATTGACCTGTAGTGTTTTGCACACCTCGTCGATGGTTTTGCTGTTGGGAGTGGCTACTTTATCCAGCGTTGCAGTCGCCTCGCTACGTGCGCTGGCAGGGGCCAATGCCTCGGCTAGCTCAACGTTGGCAGCAAAATCACTCTGGTTAGAAAACGCAATAGCATCCTCACCAGAGTCGGCCAAAACATGAAACTCATGAGAGGCACTACCACCAATCGAGCCGGTATCGGCATCAACGGGGCGGAAGTGGAGCCCCAGTCGGTTGAAGATGCGGCTATAAGTCTCGTACATCAATTGATAGGTCTGTTCGAGCGAATCCTGTCCGAGGTGGAAGGAGTACCCATCCTTCATGATGAATTCACGGGAACGCATCACCCCGAAACGGGGGCGGGTCTCATCACGAAACTTGGTCTGTATCTGGTAGAGATTGAGAGGCAGCTGTCGGTAGCTACGGATCTCTCTGCGGGCGATGTCCGTGATCACCTCCTCATGGGTAGGGCCAAGCAGGAAATCTCGATGGTGACGATCTTTTAAACGCAGTAGCTCTGGGCCATACTGTTCCCAGCGTCCGGACTCTTCCCATAATTCAGAGGGTTGTACAACCGGCATCAACAGCTCTTGTGCCCCGGAGCGGTTCATCTCCTCTCGAATAATACTCTCTACTTTGCGCAGTACACGGAGTCCGGTGGGGAGCCAGGAGTAGAGCCCAGAGGCCAGCTTGCGAACCATGCCACTACGGATCATCAATTGATGGCTGGTAATCTCCGCCTCTGCTGGAGTCTCTTTAACGGTGGAGAGAAGATAGTTTGAGGTACGCATGGCAGTTTTCCTGGTGGTGTAGTGATGTTTTTTGGATAGAGGGAGAGGCGTTAAGGTGTACCCTTAAAAAGTGGCATTATTCCATCCCCAAAGATGCCTCTCAGGTGCAGTAAATTCAATATAGATTCGGCTGGGGTCGATCCCGGTCATGGCGTGCAGCAGCTTGCACAGAGCCGATGAGAATACAGCTGTGGAAGATTCGGGTAAGCCAAGACTTTTAAAGGCCAGATAGGCACAGGGATCAGTGGTTCCTCCCATCATCATGGTGGCACCACTGCGCAGGGAAACCATTACATAGGCTTCTGGTTTCTGTAGTAGCTGGCTCAGTAATTTTGAGGTTTCGGCCATTAAACTCTCTTTTTGCTCATAAGAAAGGCTGACATTGGTATCAATTTTAAGGTATGGCATTTAAATAACCCGATGTTATGTATGGAAAATATTTGGATGGAGCTGGATAAAAAAAAAGGGGGTTGAGGTTGTTTCAGGGAAATGAAACAGGCAATATAAGTTCATCATTAATTATGTCGCCAAATTGATGCAGATAATACGGAAAGTAGGGCGGCAATTGTAGATTGAGAGGCAAAAAAGTGGAGTTGACAGGCGCAGAGATTATTACACGATTCCTTAAGGATGAGGGGGTCGAATATGTGTTTGGGTATCCGGGTGGAGCCGTGTTGCATATTTACGATGCGCTCTATCGACAGAGTGATGTGAAGCATGTTCTGACTCGTCACGAGCAGGGTGCTGTCCATGCAGCAGATGGTTACGCACGCTCCAATGGCAAGCCTGGAGTCGTACTGGTGACTTCGGGGCCCGGTGCAACCAACGCTGTGACAGGAATTGCAACCGCCTATATGGATTCAATACCGATGGTGGTGATTACCGGCCAGGTACCTACGCCACTGATTGGCAATGATGCATTTCAAGAGGTGGATACCGTCGGTATTACCCGCTCTTGTGTGAAACACAATTTTCTGGTGACAGATATCAATTCACTGGTTTGCACCTTGAAAAAGGCATTCACGATTGCAACCACGGGTCGTCCGGGGCCTGTAGTGGTCGATGTTCCAAAGGATGTAACCGGGTTTAGTACAAACTACAGCTACCTGGAGAGTGTTGAGATTCGCTCCTATACGCAACGGTATGACCCACCTGCTGAGCAGATTAAAGCCGCTGTCGAGATGGTAATGGAATCTGAACGCCCTATTCTCTATACCGGTGGCGGTGTAATTCTGGGTAACGCATCGATTGAGTTGACTGAGTTTGCCCGCATGGCGAGGATTCCGGTCACCAATACCTCAATGGGGTTGGGTGGCTACCCTGCAACCGATCCACAGTTTGTCGGTATGTTGGGTATGCACGGTAACTACGAAGCCAATATGGCGATGCACAATACCGATCTGTTGATTGCCGTAGGGGCACGGTTTGATGACCGTGTGACTGGCAATATCGAGAAATTCTGCCCACAGGCCAGAATTATTCATATAGATGTCGATCCCTCCTCAATTTCCAAAAATGTTCAGGTTGATCTGCCTATTGTGGGCTGTGTGAAAGAGGTGTTGGCAGATATGATTAATCTGTTACAGCAGTCGGGCGGGGTGGATCGTGAACGCTTCAATCGTTGGTGGTCAGACATTGAAGAGTGGAGAACAGAAGATTGTTTGTCCTATGATAATGGAGGTGGGGTCATTCACCCGCAGTATGTTTTGCAACAGCTCTATGAGGTGACACATGGAGATGCCTATGTGGTCTCGGATGTAGGGCAGCACCAGATGTTTGCGGCACAATATTACAAGTTTGACCAACCACGGCGCTGGATCAACTCTGGTGGTCTGGGGACTATGGGCTTTGGACTGCCTGCAGCAATGGGTGCGCAGTTTGCCCACCCGGATGCGACCGTCTGTACCGTAACAGGAGATGGTAGCATCCAGATGAATATTCAAGAGCTGGCAACCTGTAAGCAGTTTGGGCTGCCAATCAAGGTGATTAACCTCAATAATGGTTATTTAGGGATGGTGCGCCAGTGGCAGGAATTTTTCTATGAGCGTCGTTACTCAGAGGTAACACTTCAGGCGCAGGATCAACCCAATTTTGTGAAGTTGGCAGAGAGCTATGGTCATGTCGGGATGCAGATTGTCAACCCGGATGATGTGCGCCCAGCACTGGAAGAGGCGATGGCAATGAAAGAGCGTCTGGTGTTCATGGATTTTGTCACCAACCCGGAGGAGAATGTCTATCCGATGGTTCCTGCGGGTGCTGGCCTCAATGAGATGATTTTGGTATAAGGAGTGGTTCATAAAATGAGTAGACATATTATCTCGATATTGTTGGAAAATGAGGCTGGAGCACTGTCGCGGGTTGCGGGACTCTTTTCAGCGCGTGGCTATAACATTGAGATGTTGACAGTTGCCCCTACCCATGACGCCACTCTCTCTCGAATGACTCTTGTCACCTCCGGTACTGAGGCTATTATTGAGCAGATTAATAAGCAACTGAACAAGCTGGTTGATGTGGTGACGCTGGTTGATCTGACCGAGGGACAGCATATTGAGCGAGAACTGGTGATGATCAAGATCAGCACAGAGGGGCTTGATTGCGATCAGGTTCATTCAATAGTTACTGGCCATGGTGCTGATGTGGTTGATGAGAGCGAAGAGACCTGCGTGGTTGAGTTGCTGGGAAATAGTCAGAAAATTGATGCGTTGATTGCCTCCATGGAGCCGCTTTCCATCAAAGAAGTGGTACGTTCCGGAGTCTCCGGGATTAAACGTGGAGCAGATTTTCTGACAATCTAATCGGTTGCATTGTTCAATGGTGCTAATTCATGGATAATCAGCACCATTCTGTGGGTGTAACGAAAGCACCGCACGGAGAACTGCAGAGTACAGACCGGTAGATGAGGATTCGAGTACGGAGCTGACGCAGTAATCACTGAAAAAGAGCACTTCTTCGAGGTGCTCTTATTTTAATTTAAGAATTTTTAGGAATAGAGAAGACGATGAGTATTAACGTTTATTACGACAAGGATGCAGACCTTTCCATCATTAAAGGGATGAAGGTAGCCATTATCGGTTACGGTTCTCAGGGTAATGCACATGCAAATAACCTGAAGGATTCCGGTGTAGACGTTACTGTGGGGCTTCGTCCTAAATCTCCTTCTGCACATAAGGCGGAGTCGGTAGGGCTTGTAGTGAAGAGTGTTCCTGAGGCTGTTGCAGAAGCTGACCTGGTGATGATTCTGACACCCGATGAGTTCCAGTCATCCCTCTACAAGGATGAGGTGGAGCCTTCATTGAAAGAGGGTGCAACACTCGCTTTCGCGCATGGTTTCAGTATCCACTACAATCAGGTGATTCCTCGTGAGGATCTCAATGTGATTATGGTTGCCCCTAAGGCACCGGGTCATACCGTACGTAATGAATTTGTAAAGGGTGGAGGGATTCCCGACCTGATCGCAATTGAGCAAGATGCAGACGGCAAGGCGAGAGAGATTGCCCTCTCATATGCGTCAGCCATTGGTGGTGGTCGTAGCGGGATCATTGAAACTACCTTTAAAGATGAGACAGAGACAGACCTGTTTGGTGAGCAAGCGGTTCTCTGTGGTGGGGCAGTCGAGCTGGTTAAGGCAGGTTTTGAGACTCTGGTTGAGGGTGGTTATGCCCCTGAGATGGCCTATTTTGAGTGTCTCCATGAGTTGAAGCTGATTGTTGACCTGATGTACGAAGGCGGAATTGCCAATATGAATTACTCCATCTCTAATAATGCAGAGTATGGTGAGTATGTGACCGGGCCTCAGGTGATTAATGATGAGAGTCGCTGGGCAATGAAAGAGGCGCTGGAAAATATTCAGAATGGTGAGTATGCCAAACGTTTCATTCTTGAGGGAATGTCTAACTATCCAGAGATGACAGCCCATCGCCGTAATAATGCAGCACATCAAATTGAGGTGGTTGGAGAGCAGTTGCGTTCGATGATGCCCTGGATCAGTGCCAACAAAATTGTTGATAAAACTAAAAACTAAGTGATCTACTTAGGAAAGCTTGTTCTCTATAGGCGTGAGATATTTGTTCATGACTTATTCAGAGTTTCCCTAAGGATGGCTTGAAAGATGTTTTATTTGATAAGGCGCCAGCACTGATTTCAGTGTTGGCGTTTTTTTTAAATTGTTAATTGTGGTGAGATACACCCTTCATACAGAATAGAACGATGAATAGTGAGAACAGAGAACAGCGTGGAAAGGGGATCTATCTGCTCCCTAACCTGTTTACCACGGCAGCACTGTTTGCCGGGTTTTACGCCATTATCTCAGCCATTAACGGACTCTTCGCGAATGCGGCGGCTGCAATTTTTGTAGCGATGGTATTGGATGGTCTGGATGGGCGTGTGGCGCGTATGACCAATACAGAGAGTGAGTTTGGGGCGCAATATGACAGCCTCTCCGATATGCTCTCATTTGGTATGGCGCCGGCGCTGGTGGTCTATCTCTGGGGGCTGACAACTCTGGGTAAATTTGGCTGGTTGGCTGCCTTTATCTACACCGCTGGTGCAGCGCTGAGACTGGCCCGTTTTAATACCCAGGTGGGTATTTCCGATAAGCGATATTTTCAAGGGCTTCCAAGCCCGGCTTCTGCTGCGGTCATTGCCGGAATGGTCTGGGTTGCAGGGGATTATGGGTATGGCGGAGGAGATATCCCCAATGAAATGCGGATTGCAGCCGGCCTGATGACGGCATTGATGGGGCTGTTGATGGTGAGTAACGTACGTTACCACAGCTTCAAAGACCTCCATCTTAAGGATCGTATCCCCTTTGTGGCAATGATTGTAATGGTGGCACTGATTGTATTGATCTCAGTGGACCCGCCGCAAGTCTTGTTTGGTGCTTTTTTAATCTACACCTTCTGGGGGCCGGTCTTTAATCTGTTAGAGTTGAAGAAACGACAAGCAGAACGTCTGGAGAGAGAAAACAGAAAAACGGACGTTGAACCAAAAGGAACAGAGAATAATGAGTAGTGCAGACCGGTTAATCATCTTCGATACTACTCTGCGTGATGGTGAGCAGAGTCCCGGTGCCTCTATGAATATGGAGGAGAAGCTGAGGATTGCCCGTGCGCTTGAACGGATGCATGTTGATGTGATTGAAGCCGGTTTTCCGGTTGCGAGTCCGGGGGATTTTGCGGCAGTGAAAGCGGTAGCAGCAGCCGTTAAAGAGAGTACGGTCTGTGGGCTTGCGCGAGCCTTGCAAAAAGATATACAAACAGCAGGTGAGGCACTAAAGCCAGCAGTTCGTGGACGTATCCACACCTTTATTGCGACCTCTCCAATCCATATGGAGAAGAAGCTGCGGATGTCGCCGGATCAGGTGGTAGAACAGGCGGTACAGGCGGTGAAGTGGGCACGCCAATATACCGATGATGTAGAGTTCTCTCCGGAAGATGCGGGGCGTTCCGAGTCTGATTTTCTCTGTAGAATTCTGGAGGCGGTCATTGATGCGGGGGCGACAACACTGAATATTCCAGATACCGTTGGATACAACCTGCCGCACCAATTCGGTAACTTAATTAGTGAGTTAATCGAACGGATTCCAAACTCAGATAAGGCGATCTTCTCTGTTCATTGTCATAATGATCTGGGGTTGGCGGTCGGTAACTCGCTCTCAGCAGTGCTCAACGGCGCACGTCAGGTGGAGTGTACGATTAATGGCCTGGGTGAACGTGCGGGCAATGCCTCTCTGGAAGAGGTGGTGATGGCAGTTCGTACCCGTCAGGACCTCTTCAGTTGTGATACACGGCTCGACACAACGCAGATCGTCCCCTGTTCCAAGTTGGTCTCCGGCATTACCGGTTTTCCAGTGCAGCCCAATAAGGCGGTGGTGGGGAGTAATGCCTTTGCTCATGAGTCGGGTATCCATCAGGATGGTGTGCTCAAGCAGCGTGAGACCTACGAAATTATGCGTGCGGAAGATGTGGGGTGGAGCGCCAACCGCATGGTGCTGGGTAAGCACTCAGGTCGTAATGCCTTCAAGACACGTCTTCAGGATCTTGGTGTAGAGTTTGAAACACAGGATGAGCTGAATGAGGCGTTTGCCCGTTTCAAGGATCTGGCCGATAAAAAGCATGAGATTTATGATGAGGACCTGCAGGCACTGGTGACCGATGCTACGCAGTGGAGTTCAGATGAACGTTTTCGTCTGGTTGCATTGCGTGTCTGTTCAGAAACGGGTGAATCGCCTGAGGCCGAAGTGACGCTGATGATTGATGATGAAGAGAGGAGTGGTCAGGCAACGGGCGCTGGCCCGGTTGATGCAGTATTCCGTGCGATTGAGTTATTGGTGGATAGTCAGGCAAAACTGGATCTCTACTCAGTGAATAGCATCACCGAAGGGACGGATGCCCAGGGTGAGGTGACGGTACGGCTGGACAAAGAGGGGAGTATGATCAATGGTCAAGGGTCAGATACCGATATTGTGATTGCCTCAGCCAAGGCCTATGTTCATGCGCTGAACCGGGTTGTAGAGCCGGACCAGAGAGCACATCCACAACTGTAGGTCTATTGAGAGTCTAGAGAGAATGTGGGTCGCCTTTATTGAGTTATTTCTGATTCTTGCACTGGTAGGCTGGGTGGTGTGGATGATTCGTAAATGAGTTCATTTGTATCACCCCATCTCCAGGCTATGGGTATACAGCAGTGGGTGCTGAAGTCAAATCCTGATGCTAACAGTGCTCCAGAGCTGTCGGAGTCTGTTGACTTCACTCAACAGATTCAAGTAAAGGGAGAGATCGGTGCCTCACTGTTGATGATGAGCGGACCATTAGACCCCAAAGCCGATCAACTACTGAGTGTCATGTTGCACTCCATTGGTGTGGTACGGACGGCCTGTTATCAGTTAACGGTTGACTCCGTTTCGCTCTTCACTGAGGAGCCTTTCGCGCAGTATCTGAATCAGCAAGCAGAGCGTGTTCGCCCTAAAGTGGTAGTGCAGTTTGGTGGAGAACGCAGTTCGATTGCAGGCCTGTACTGGATTGACCATCCTGCTGATCTGATCTCTTATCCAGAGAGGAAGAGAGCGGCCTGGAATACCTTGAAACAGCTACATGTGCAGTTGTCGCAAACCTGATATTAAGCGTCTTGTTGAGCAATGTTGATCCGTAAATTGATGGAAGAGGACCTTCCTGCTGTACTGGAAATAGAGCAACAGGTTTACCCCTTTCCCTGGTCCCGGCAGATTTTTACGGACACCATTGAATCGGGTGCGCTGTTGGTAGTGGTTGAAGATGGACAGCGAGTGAAGGGCTATGCGGTCCTCTCGACGGGGGGTGGGGAGGCTCAGCTATTCAATATCGCAGTTTCGCCAGACTCTCAAGGTAGAGGGTTAGGGCGTGAGCTGTTGCAGTGGCTGATTGAACAGGCGAAACAGCAGCAGGCTGAGATGTTGTTTCTCGAGGTGAGGCTCTCCAACCAAGTCGCACAATTACTCTACCTGGATATGGGGTTTAATGAAATTGGTTTGCGCAAGCGCTACTACCGTTGTAATGGAGGAGGGCGAGAGGATGCGTTGATCTATGCCTTGCAGTTACAGTCAGAGAACTACTTTAACCTAAGCTGAATGGTTCCTTATCGCTTGAGTGCATCTGAGAGGTGAGGCTGAATGGCCTTGGTGATGGCGTGGTGTACATCCAACCCCCCGGCAATGATGTTGCCTGTTTCAAGAAAGTCACCGGCCCCGGAAAAATCACTACAGACACCTCCAGCCTCAGTGACCAGTAGTGCGCCAGCAGCCATATCCCACGGGTTGAGAGCGATCTCCCAGAAGCCATCCAGACGTCCGGCTGCGACATAGGCAAGATCAATGGCGGCAGAGCCGGCACGACGAATCCCGGCACTGTCTGGAAATAGTGCCCTGAAGGTGTTCAGATAGACATCCAGATGCTGCTGCTGTTTGAAAGGAAAGCCGGTCCCTAGTAAAGCACCATCGAGACTTTTGCGTTTGGTTGTGCGAAGGCGTCGATTGTTGAGCATCGCGCCATCCCCTTTGCTGGCGGTAAACAGCTCGTCTCTCAAGGGATCATAGACGACGGCATGCAGTAGATCTCCATTAAAGGCGAGGGCAATAGAGACCGAAAAGATCGGAAACCCGTGGAGATAGTTGGTCGTGCCATCCAGAGGGTCGATAATCCATTGATACTCATTGCCTTCAATGCTGCCACTCTCCTCAGCCAAAATGGAGTGTTTGGGGTAGGCATGGTGAAGAATCTGGATGATCTCAGCCTCGGCCTGACGATCTACATCAGAGACAAAATCATTTTTCTCTTTACTCTGAATGTTCAGGGTATCAAGGCGGTCCATAGAGCGCAGCATGACTGAGCCTGCACGACGGGCAGCCTTGATGGCAATATTAAGCATTGGGTTCATAGTACAGAGCCTGCAGAGTACGGGAAAGTGGCCCATTTTACAGTAGTCGGCTGTGGTCTGCATGGTAACATCGAGGTGGCTGTCCGAGAATAGAGAGCCTACTGCGGAAAAGCTGAATTTGACCATATTTTTCCATCCTTTTCGTTAATTAGTGGAACTATTCGCCTCAAATGGTGACAAAATCTGTCTCAAATCAGCTTCTCCTCGCGACGACTTCTATTCTCGGGCAGGCCCCTGACTTCAAAATTTCGATAAGTACGGATGATTATGGATAGTGTAGATGTAAGATTTGTGCTGGTTGAAACCTCGCACCCCGGTAATATCGGAGGTGCGGCACGAGCGATGAAAAATATGTGTCTTGATCAGTTGGCGCTGGTCAATCCCAATCGGTATCCCAGTGCAGATGCGACCTCGCGAGCCTCCGGGGCAGATGATATCCTGATGAATGCCTCGCTACATGAAACGCTCGACCAGGCACTGGAGGGGTGCGCACTGGTGGTGGGTACCAGCGCACGCCCCCGCGGACTCTATATTCCAGAGCTGACACCGAAACAGTGTGCAGAGAAAATTCTGCTCGAAGCGCATCAGGGCAAGGTGGCTGTGCTGTTTGGGCGAGAGGATTCAGGGCTTAGCAATGGTGAGTTGGACCGCTGTAATATGCTAATGCGGATCCCAACCAGTCAGGACTACTCTTCACTCAACTTGGCGGCTGCGGTTCAGGTGCTGGCCTATGAATTGATGGTTCAGCGTGGCGAGGCACCGTTGCAACGTCCAATCGGAGATGAGGAGAGACGACACCCTCTGGCAAGTGCTAATGAGATGGAGGGACTCTTTAACCATATTGAGCAGACAATCATTGCCACCGAATTTTTGGACCCGCAAAACCCCCGTCAGGTGATGCGCCGCCTGCGTCGTCTCTTCAATCGTGCTGATGTCGATCGCAATGAGATCAACATACTTCGGGGAATACTCACCTCAGTACGGACCTCTCTGGACAAGGTATAACATTTGAGCTATAAAAATGTGGTAGATTGTGGAAGCGTTTGAGAGGTTGGCTTATCAAGTTAGACTCTGGGCGATATTTATTAACAGACTTGTTGGATGAAGAGAGGATGCTGAGATGCTCACATTAATAATCGTAAAGTCGTGTTCTCAAGATCAGTTGAGATTGTTGTTTTGAACGCGTTAGTGATAGATGATGTCCCTGTGCAGAACATTCTGCGAAAGATGCTGTTGGAGTCAGGGGTGGATGAGGTCAAGACGGCTTCCACAGGAAGTGAAGGGCTGCGTTATCTCAGTCAGGGGGAGATTGATCTGCTGATATTGGATATCCATCTGCCGGATATGAGTGGGCTGGATGTCCTCAAGCAGGTCCGTGAAAGTGGTAGTAAACTGTTTGTGGTGGTTGCTACCGGCTATGAAGAGTTAGAGACAGTGCATGAGATTATTCGCATGGGAGCCAACCGGTATATTGTCAAGCCCGTTCAGCTTTCGGAGCTTAAGCAGGTGGTAGAGCAAGTGTCTCGATAAGTGGTTGTATTGAATGATAGTTGTAGTCGTTTGCAGAGTTGTGTTGGAAGTTTTACTTGCTGTTCTGATTTGCCCGGAACGGTTCGTGGTACCTCATAGGCTTCTATCTGAACCAAGAGCAATTTAAAGGTTGTAAGTTATTACCTGAATCCGAAACCTCATTTTCCAAGCGTCCACTCCTGCGTGATTTTGAGTAAAAATTCATCGATCAATTATCTCAAATCATCATAACGCCGCAATACTCGAGCCATTACCTGTACAAATGAGAGT
>Ga0209685_1000063_pt1 | contig 99471 bp, 97 predicted proteins | sample SaaInlV_DNA_120m_FD_184685 | JGI IMG/M metagenome (GOLD analysis project Ga0209685, IMG submission 184685) | Marine microbial communities from expanding oxygen minimum zones in the Saanich Inlet - SI075_LV_DNA_120m (SPAdes) (version 2) | ecosystem: Environmental > Aquatic > Marine > Unclassified... | reverse complement strand
GTTCTGAAATGCCGATCGTGAAATCAGTGTCCGTTATTTATATTGAATTCTGGCGTGGTGTTCCGCTGATAACAGTACTGTTTATGTCATCGGTCATGTTGCCTTTGTTTTTCTCTGAAGGAACAGATTTTGATAAATTACTTCGCGCCATGATTGGTATCATTATGTTCCAGTCAGCTTATATGGCAGAAGTTGTTCGAGGTGGTTTACAGGCTATTCCAAAAGGACAATATGAAGCCGCATCGGCTCTGGGTTTGAGTTACTGGAAAAGTATGGGGCTAATCGTGCTGCCTCAGGCGTTGAAGTTAGTTATTCCTGGCATTGTGAACACATTCATCGCATTGTTTAAAGATACCACGCTAGTATTGATCATCGGACTTTTTGATTTACTAGCTATTATTCAACAAGCAAATTCAGATTCAGCCTGGTTAGGTTTTGATACAGAAGGTTACGTATTTGCAGCCAGCGTATTCTGGATATTCTGTTTCAGCATGTCTCGATACAGTATCGCTCTAGAAGCTAAATTAAACACAGGACATAAAAGGTAATTACCATGACAGATCAAAATAAAAAAGATGGTGAATACATCATTGAAATGAATGCCGTACATAAATGGTATGGTAGCTTTCATGTATTAAAAGATATTAACCTGCAAGTTAATAAGGGTGAACGTATCGTAATTTGTGGTCCTTCAGGTTCGGGGAAATCGACTGCAATCCGTTGTATCAATCACCTTGAAGAGCATCAGAAAGGACAGATTATTGTTGATGGTACCGAGTTAACGGGAGATCTAAAGCATATCGAAAAAATTCGACAGGAAGTAGGTATGGTGTTTCAGCACTTTAACCTGTTCCCGCATTTAACTATTTTAGAGAACCTGGCCCTGGCTCCAATCTGGGTTAAAAAGATGCCTCGTAAAGAAGCCGAAGAAATCGCCATGAAATATCTGGAGCGAGTAAAAATTCCTGAGCAGGCATTAAAATATCCTGGTCAGTTATCCGGTGGTCAGCAGCAACGTGTAGCAATAGCGCGTAGTTTGTGTATGAGCCCTAAAGTTATGTTGTTTGATGAGCCGACTTCTGCGCTTGATCCAGAAATGATTTCTGAAGTACTGGATGTAATGGTTGAGCTGGCTGAAGAAGGCATGACCATGATTTGTGTAACTCATGAAATGGGTTTTGCCAAGAAAGTTGCTAACCGGGTTATCTTCATGGATGCCGGTCAAATCATCGAACAGAATGATCCCCATGAATTTTTTGAAAATCCTCAAAATGAAAGAACTAAGCTATTCCTGAGCCAGATTATTCAGCATTAACAGGGTTTTGAGTTACAATTCCAATATGTGACATTCCAACTAATCGTTGGTTGGTTTGGTGAAACTGTTATGTTTAACTGAGTGAGGCTCTTATGGCGCATATTGAATGGACCCGAGATCTGGATACAGGTATTCAGGTCATAGATAATCAACACAAAAGAATTGTTGAATACATCAATAAACTTGATGATGCAGGTGTGACCTCAGACAAAGAACTAATATCGGGAGTTCTTACTGAGCTAGTCGATTACACACTGTCACATTTTACTTTTGAAGAAAGTTTGATGGAAGAAGCGGGTTATCCTTTTGTCAGAGGGCATAAACGGGTGCATCAGCTTTTTGTTAAAAGAGTGGGTGATTATATTCAGCGTTTCAAAATGGGTGAAGATATCACTGAAGAACTTCTCAATACCCTGAAAGCCTGGTTAGTCAACCATATTAAAAGTGACGATAACGACTACGTGGAGCTGGTAAGAACCAACCTGCAAGGTCTAGACTCAAAAAAAGAGGGTGGGTGGTTATCACGCAGCCTTAAGAATATATTCGGTTAGAAGTTGACTCAAATGAATCGCATCGAATGGAAACCAGAATTTGAAGTGGGTATAGGTGTTATTGATGTGCAGCACCATCGTATTGTTGATTACATTAATACTCTAATTGAATCTAAGGGGAGCACTCAACATCAAGAACTTGCTCTGATCATCGATTCTCTTATTGACTATACCTATTCTCATTTTGCTTTCGAAGAAGCTCTAATGGAGGAGGCTGGGTATGAATTTCTTACAGTGCATCAGCAGACACATGAAGCTTTTACCCGGCGTTTGAATGTTTTGCATAAATCTTTTAGGGACGGGATGGATGTCAGTGATGAACTGGTCGAACTACTGAAAACCTGGCTGATAAACCACATCATGAGTGATGACCAAAGTTATGTGGCAGTAGTTAGGGAGAAATTTTCTGTGACGGATAAAATGTCAGATGGCGGCTGGTTTTCTAAAGCCTATCGTCGTTTTTTTGGTGAAAATTAATCAACCATTAATTCCAGCCTGGAATAACTAAGCTATTGATTCACCTGTTGTGCTGTTTTTGATATCGTAGCGCATTCTTTTCATTACCCTGTACTGTTGTGCCAAAAATCCAGCAACTCCCCAATCATTTAATTAATCAGATCGCTGCTGGTGAAGTTGTCGAGCGTCCTGCTTCTGTGGTTAAGGAGCTGGTTGAAAATAGTCTCGATGCTGGCGCTACAACAATCGATGTTGAAATAGAATCTGGTGGCATGAAGCTGATTCGAATCTTGGATAATGGCGTAGGTATCAGCAAAGATGATCTTCAACTTGCTTTATCACGACATGCCACCAGTAAAATTCATAGTCTGGATGATCTTGAAGCAATTGGTAGTCTTGGTTTCCGTGGGGAAGCTTTACCAAGCATTGCATCGGTATCACGTCTGAGTATCAGTTCTTCACTCGAAGGAAAACAGCATGGCTGGAAAGTTGAAGCTAGAACAGAACAGCTTATTGAGCCTTCACCTCAACAACAATCAGGCACGACAATTGAGGTACGGGATCTGTTTTATAATGTGCCTGCGCGAAAAAAATTTCTTCGAACTGAGCGCACCGAATTTAACCACATCGAGTCTCTATTTAAGACTCTGGCTTTAAGTCGACCTATGGTGGCTTTACGCCTGATTCATAATCGTAAAACAATTTATCAGTTACCAGCAGCTGATTCTGAAACCAGTAATCAAATGCGTCTATCCAGAATCTGTGGCACTGAGTTTGCGTCCAGTGTTGTTACTATCGATATTGAAATAGATGGTATGACTTTAAAAGGCTGGGTTGCTCTGCCTACCTTTTCTCGAAGTCAGGCCGATATGCAATATTTCTTTGTTAATCAACGCATGATTCGTGACAAAGTGGTTAGTCATGCAGTTCGACAGGCTTATCAGGATGTTCTTTTTCATGGTCGTCATAGTGCTTTTGTTTTATATCTTAGTGTCGACCCTCGGCAGGTGGATGTTAATGTACATCCGCAAAAACATGAGGTTCGGTTTCGAAATTCACGGCAGGTTCATGATTTTCTGTATCGAAGCCTGCACCGTGCACTGGCAGATGTGCAACCTGAGCAGCAATTGGCCAGCCCGGCATTTTCCCTGCAAACTGGTAATGTTGAATCCAGCCCGATTGAGTATGAGCAGAGCAGAATTGATTTCACGTCAAATAAACCTACATCGCAATACTCCAGTTTTGATCGATCTCCTGGTCAGGTGAGGGAACGGCTTGAAAATTATGCTGAATTATTGGCTAAACCTGATCATAGTTCAGAAAATGCTGAAGCACTAGCGCCGCCACTAGGGTATGCACTGGCTCAGCTAAAAGGCATTTATATTCTAGCTGAAAATGATACGGGACTGGTACTGGTCGATATGCATGCGGCTCATGAGCGGATAGTGTATGAGCGGTTGAAGCAAAATGCCGAGCAGGAAGGTATTATCAGTCAACCACTTCTGGTTCCCTTGACGTTGAACGTAAGTCAGTCTGAGGCTGAACTGGTCGAGAACAAAGAAGAAGATCTTAACAAGTTTGGTCTGAAACTTGAAAGGTTGAGTCATGAGCAATTACGCGTTCGAGAAGTGCCGGCACTGTTAAAACATGCCAATATCGAAAAACTGGTGCGAGATGTTTTAAGTGACTTAATGGAATTTGGGCAGAGTCAACGTATTCAGCAGTCCAGTAATGATATTTTATCAACAATGGCCTGTCATGGTTCTGTGCGTGCTAACCGGTTGTTAAATATCGGTGAAATGAATGCCTTGCTCAGGGATATCGAACAAACCGAACGCAGCGGTCAATGTAACCATGGCCGCCCAACCTGGAAACAGTTGAGTCTTGATCAACTGGATGGTTTCTTTTTACGTGGTCAGTAAAATGGAAAAGCCTGAAGCAATTTTGCTCATGGGTGCCACTGCCACCGGTAAAACTGATCTTGCAGTGAAACTGGCCGAGAAATATCCGGTTGAAATTATCAGCGTTGATTCGGCATTGATCTATAAAGATATGGATATTGGAACGGCTAAACCAGATGCCGAACTATTGCAGCGAGCCCCGCATTTTCTGATCGATATACTTGACCCTTCTCAAAGATGGTCTGCCTGGGATTTTGTAAAAAGTGCAACAAATCTCATTTCTGAAATAACTGAAAGAGGGAATATTCCCCTGCTGGTTGGTGGCACCATGATGTATTTCAATGCTTTGGAGCAGGGAATGAATGACCTGCCGATGGCTGACGAAAATCTCCGGTTACAGTTACAGCAACAATTGCAAGATGAAGGTCTGGAAGCTCTATTCAACGAATTAAAAGAAATAGACCCTCATACTGCTTCACGAGTAAAACCCACTGACCCTCAGAGGATACTGAGAGCTATTGAAGTTTATCGTTTGAGTGGGAAGCCAATGTCTGAGTTATTGCAACAGAGCAAAACTGCGCCTTGTATAGATTTTAAAAGACTAATACTAGAAGTTCCTGAACGTGCAGAACTGCATCAGCGCATAGAACAACGTTTTAACCTTATGCTGGAACAGGGTTTTGAACAAGAGGTTGTAGAGTTACGCAAACGTGATGATTTAAATCTTGAACTTCCTTCTATACGTTGTGTGGGTTATAGACAAATGTGGATGTATTTAGACGGGAACTATAGTTATCAGGAGATGGTCAATAAGTCTGTTGTTGCAACACGCCAGTTGGCAAAGCGACAATTAACCTGGTTACGTAAATATGAAAATGTAAAACGTCTGGATTATCAGGCTTATTCTTTTGATGATGTGTGCCAGTATATTGGCTTGAAGTGATTGTAATCCTTGAAAACGCAGTTGAATCATGAATGACTACGCAACACCTTGATGCACCTGATAAAATCAAAAACACGCTCTTCACCAATCAGGTGACCACGGTGTTTTTAATTTCACCATGTACATCAATCTGTTACGCACCTTTTTCACGCTCAACTGCGTTTTCTAGGATAATCTCTTCCGGGCAGTGAATATTGTTTTAATAAATTTCCGAAAGTTATTGCCCTATGTCAAATAGAAATGCCTTGAATAAACTTAACGCAGGCACTATCTATACGACTGACTAGGAAATTTAGAATTTTCTGATACACTCAAGTTGTACTTAATAATAAAATAAATAGGAGCACTATTATGTCAAAAGGGCAAATGTTACAAGAACCCTTTCTTAACGCGCTACGCCGTGAGCACGTACCCGTATCTATCTTCCTTGTGAATGGAATCAAGTTGCAGGGACAAATAGAGTCTTTTGATCAATTTGTTATTTTACTGAAAAATAATGTCAGTCAAATGGTTTACAAACACGCTGTATCTACAATCGTGCCTGCACGTAATGTTCAGATTGATAAACCCGAATCTGAAACAGAAGATGAATTTAACCAGTAAATCGCAAATTATTTGGAGAATTGATTGTTAGAGTTAGAACGTCATTCTGGCGGTGAAAGAGCTTTACTCGTTCATATCAATTTTCCAGAAAGCGCAGATCAGGATGATTTGAGTGAATTTATAGAGCTGGTTCGATCTTCTGGTGTTGAAGATGTTGATATTATTGTCGGCAGTCGGCATTTACCAACTCCTAAAACCTTTGTCGGTAAAGGAAAACTGGAAGAAATAGAGTCGCTTGCTCGTTCTCACGAGATTGATGTTGTGCTGTTTAATCATGCGTTATCTCCTTCTCAGGAACGAAATCTTGAAAAGGAATTGCAGTGTAGAGTGCTTGATCGTACCGGGTTGATTCTGGATATCTTTGCTCAACGTGCCCATTCTTTTGAAGGAAAGTTGCAGGTTGAGCTGGCACAACTCAAACATCTCTCTACTCGCCTGGTTCGGGGCTGGACTCATCTGGAACGGCAAAAAGGTGGTATAGGTCTCAGAGGGCCGGGTGAAACTCAGCTGGAAACTGATCGACGTCTGTTAGGTAAACGTATTAAGTATCTTAATAATCGGCTAGAAAAGGTAGCAAAACAGCGCCAGCAAAGTCGTCAGGCAAGAAACAGAGCTGAAATTCCAACCCTGTCACTGGTGGGTTATACCAATGCCGGTAAATCATCATTATTCAATGCTTTGACTGAATCAGATGCGTATGCGGCTGATCAGCTATTTGCAACTCTTGATCCCACACTACGTAAATTAGAGGTTGATGAGCACCTGTCCGTCATAATGGCCGATACCGTTGGGTTTATTCGTCATTTACCACATGATCTGGTCGCGGCATTTAGAGCAACACTGCAGGAAACACGTGAAGCTGACCTGGTTTTACATGTTATAGATTGTGTTGATGAAAATCGGCAAGAAAAAATCAATGCAGTCAATGAGGTATTAGCGGAAGTCGGTGCTGATGAAACGCCTCAGTTACAAATTTTTAATAAAATTGATCTGGCAGATTACCCTGCAAGAATTGATCGAGATGAGGAAGGTAAAGCGACCCGGTTATGGTTATCCGCTAAAACAATGAAAGGGTTTGATGAATTTAAACAGGTCATTATTGAATACTTTGCGGAAGAAACCTTTTGTTGTGAGCTTAGTCTGAAACCGAGTGAAGGTTTGATTCGCGCTAAATTGTACGAGCAGAAAGTTGTTACCGATGAAACATTTAATGACGATGGCTCAATTCACCTGAATTTACAAATCAGTGAAATTCAGATAAAAAAACTATCTCGCCACCTTGAAATATCATCAGAAAGATTCCATATCTGTTCTGATAGGCTTGCAGGAGCGGCCTGACCCTCTTACAATTCACATCCTTTGTGTGCCGTGAAGTGGTCACAGAGAATTTTCTAGCTAATTAACAATTTTTGGAGAAGCCATATGCCCTGGAATGAACCGGGTAAAGACAAAGATCCTTGGGGACAGCGAAATAACGATGCGCCCCCTGATCTTGACGAAGTTTTTAAGAACCTCAAGAAGAAACTGAATGGACTTCTTGGTAGCGGTAAAGGTGGCAATGGAAGCAATGGCAGTAGTAGTGGAGGTTCCGAAGACTATTCCGGGATTATCATGATTGCTGTTGGCGCACTGGCTGTTGTCTGGCTGTTGAGTGGCATCTACATAGTAGATGAAGGTAAACGTGGTGTTGAAACCCGTTTCGGTGCCAAAACCGATATGACAATGCCCGGACCTCACTGGCGTCTTCCATGGCCTATCGATGAAGTCGAGCAGGTCAACGTGGAAGGTATTCGTAAGGTTAACCATAACTCTCAAATGCTGACCGAAGATGAAAATATCGTCGCTCTCAGTCTGGAAGTTCAATACAACGTTAAAAATGCTCAGGATTATGCTTTTGAAGTTCGTGATCCCGATATTACGCTGAAGCAAGTGGCTGAAACAGCAGTTCGTGAAGTAGTTGGTCGAAGCACGATGGATTTCGTTATTACTGATGGACGTGCTGTGGTTTCTTCTGAAACCAAACGTATTATGCAGGATATTCTTGATTCCTATCAAACGGGTTTGAACGTATTACAGGTGAACCTGAATGAAGCTCAGCCGCCTGAAGAAGTACAGGATGCTTTTGCCGATGCGATTAAAGCTCGAGAAGATGAGCAACGTATTATCAATGAAGCGAATGCGTATCGAAATGATGTCGTGCCAAAAGCTCGAGGTGATGCACAAGGTATGCTGGAAGATGCAGAAGCTTATCGCACACGTGTAACGAAATCTTCTGAAGGTGAAACTCAGCGTTTCAGCAAGTTATTGGCAGAATATCAATTAGCCCCGGAAGTCACTCGTGAAAGATTGTACCTGGATGCAATGGAAGAAGTGATGGCTAATAATTCTAAAGTGGTCATGGATACTCAAAACAGTGGTAATTTAATGTATTTACCGTTGGACAAACTAATGTCTGGTAGTGGAGGCTCATCTATGAATAGTGGGCTACCAACGTCGAACTTAGGTGCTACAAGTAACACACGTAACGTACTGGAAGAATTTAACCGCAATACGTCACGTAGTCGCGTACGGGAGACAAGATAATGAGTAATATCAAATTTGGACTTGTTTTAGCCGTATTCCTGGGTCTGATTGTATGGATGTCGACTTATGTAGTGCATGAACGTGAACTGGCGATTAAATTCAAACTGGGTGAAATTGTTGAAACTGTTGATGAGCCGGGCCTTAACTGGAAAATTCCTTTGATCAATAATGTACGGAAATTTGATAGCCGTGTATTAACTCTGGATACACCCTCAGAGCGTTTTCTGACCAGCGAAAAGAAGAATGTAATTGTTGATTCATTTGTTAAGTGGCGCATTTTCAACCCTCGTGATTATTACACATCAACACAGGGTGATGAGCGTATAGCCGTATCACGAATTGTTTCTATTTTAAACAATGAAATGAAAGGACAGTTTGGTTCTAAAACTATTCATGAAGTTATTTCCGGTGAACGCTCTGCCATTATGCAGGCTGTTAATGAAAATGCCGGTAAGAAAACTCGTGATATGGGAATAGAACTGGTCGACGTACGAATCAAGAAGGTTGAACTTCCTGCGAATGTTAGTAACTCGGTATTCCTAAGAATGATCAAGGAACGTGCCACGGTTGCTAAAGCCTTCCGCTCTGCTGGTGAAGAACAGGCCAAGGGTATTCGTGCAAATGCTGATCGTCAGCGTACTGAAATTCTGGCTGAAGCTTATCGTAAGTCTGAAGAAATTCGTGGTGATGGCGATGCAACGGCTTCCAAAACCTATGCTGTAGCATTTGGTGAGGATAAAGATTTTTACTCTTTCACACGTAGTTTGACGGCTTATAAAAACAGCTTTAAGAATTCATCCGATATTCTGGTGTTAAACCCTGAATCTGAATTTTTTAAGTTCTTTAAAGGTTCTGCTGGAAAGTAGTAAACGACATTTAAGACATAAACGGGCGGTAATTTTTATCGCCCGTTCGTGCGTCTAAAAAAGAGAAGTTATGAACTGGAACGACTTACTGGCTGCTTTGGCGCTGGTCATGGTAATAGAGGGCTTATTGCCCTTCATTAATCCGAAAGGATATAAAAACACCATGATGCAGATGGCTACATTTCCTGAAAAGTCGATTCGCATGATTGGCTTTGGCAGTATGATTGCCGGAGTTCTGTTTTTGTATCTGGTTAGAGGTTAAATTTTGACTCAAACACCTAATAATCGCTGGTTACTACCCGATGGCATCGATGAAGTTTTGCCCCCTGATGCGGTATCTGTAGAACAGCTAAGACAACAGCTACTTAGTTTATATGATAGCTGGGGATATGACCTTGTCATGCCTGCCATGATCGAATTCACTGATTCCTTATTAACCGGTACTGCGAATGCGCTGGATCGTAAAACATTTACTCTGGTTGATCAGTTAACGGGTAAGCAAATGGGCTTGAGGTCGGACATGACCCCTCAGGTGGCACGTATCGATGCTCATAAACTGGCTAACACGGGTACATCCCGGTTTTGTTATTGTGGACAGTTAGTGCATGCACATGCTGACGGGCTAAACCCCAGTCGGTCTCCACTGCAAATTGGTGCAGAAATTTTTGGAAATGCATCGATTGAAGCTGATATTGAAGTCGTTTGCCTGATGCTGGAAACGTTACAGCAAATTCCTCTAAAAGATGTATCCATCGATTTAGGACATGTTGGTATCTTCCGTTCTCTATTTGAACATTCAGGTCTTGATAAAACGCTGGAAAATGTATTGTTTGATATGTTGCAGCGAAAATCTATACCTGAACTTAAAGCTTTTCTGAATCAACAGACTTTGACAGAGTCAGTTAGAAATCAATTCTGCCAGCTGGCACTGTTAAATGGCAATGTTGATATTATCGATGAAGCGCGCCTGGTGTTTAAAGATTCAGCTGAAGAATGTCTTGCTGCTCTAGATCATATTGAAGCTGTTGCTAAAGGAGTACAACAACGTTTCCCTAAAGTGCTGATTCACTGTGATTTATCTGAATTAAGAGGTTATGAATATCATACCGGTCTGGTTTTTGCTGCTTTTCTTCCTGGACATGGGCAGGATATAGCACGTGGTGGCCGTTATGATGACATCGGTTCAGTGTTTGGCGTAGCTCGACCGGCAACAGGTTTTAGTACTGATTTACTCAACCTGTTCCATCTTTCGGAATTTAGCACGCCGGTTAAAGCTGCGATATTGGCTCCCAATATTAAAGATGACAATTTACAGCTGCTGGTTAAACAGTTACGTGACAATGGTGAACGGGTCATCAATGATTTATCGGCTGGGGAAACTTCAGCACAACAACAAATGTGTAATCAGCAGATAATCCATGATGGAAAGCAGTGGGTTGTAACCGAAGTAAAATAGAAAATATTCACCACGAAGGCACGAAGAACACGAAGGTTTATTTGTTTGGGTGGTATCGCTGTGATTGATTGGAATTAAAAACTCAGGAACTATCAATATCGCCATTTGTATACCTGTTAGGACTTCGTGTCCCCGTGTCTTCGTGGTGAAAAGTTATTTAAATTAAAGGCAAAATGTTATGGCAAAAAATGTAGTCGTCATCGGCACTCAATGGGGTGACGAAGGAAAAGGAAAAATTGTTGATTTACTCACTGACAGAGCAAAAGCTGTTGTGCGTTTTCAGGGTGGTCATAATGCGGGTCACACACTGGTAATTGATGGTGAAAAAACAGTATTACATTTAGTTCCATCAGGTGTTTTAAGAGATAATGTACTGTGCCTCATCGGTAATGGCGTGGTTCTTTCTCCATCAGCGTTATTGAAGGAAATGGATATGCTGGAGAAAAACGGCATTCCTGCTCGTGATCGCATCAAATTAAGTGAATCTTGCCCACTGATACTGCCATATCACATAGCACTCGATCAGGCCCGTGAAATTGCTCGTGGTAATAAAGCCATTGGAACAACAGGTCGCGGTATCGGTCCCTGTTATGAAGATAAAATATCTCGCCGTGGTTTAAGGCTAGGTGAATTGATGGATGCCGATCATTTTGCAAAACGTTTGAAAGAAGTAATGGATTATCATAACTTTGCACTGGAGCATTATTTCAAACAGCCTACAGTCGATTACCAGACTGTACTGGATGAAGCGCTTGCCCAGGCTGAAATATTAAGAGACATGATTGCAGATATTCCTGGAATTTTGCATGACATGAATGCTAAAGGTGACTCAATCATGTTCGAAGGTGCACAGGGTGCATTACTGGACATAGATCATGGTACTTATCCTTATGTGACTTCTTCTACCACTACATCGGGTGGTGCAGCTTCCGGTTCTGGTGTTGGACCATCTGATCTGGGTTATATTTGCGGTATCGTAAAAGCTTATACAACTCGTGTTGGTTCTGGTCCATTTCCAACCGAACTGGTTTATGACCTGGAAAATGATGAAGGCGATGAAACAGGTAAATACCTGGGCACTAAAGGGCATGAATTTGGAGCAACAACCGGACGTCAAAGACGTTGTGGCTGGCTCGATATTGTTTCACTTAACCGTTCGCTTAAAATTAATTCAGTTACCGGTATCTGCATGACTAAACTGGATGTGCTGGATGACCTTGAGACTATCAAAATATGTGTTGCTTATGACCTTAATGGAGTCAGAGTAACAAGACCTCCCGTAGGTTCAGATCGTTTTGAAGAGTGTCAGCCTGAATATATTGAAGTGCCTGGCTGGCAGCAGACTACAGTAGAATGTAAATCTTATGATGATTTACCAAAAGCTGCTCAGGATTACCTGAAGAAAATTGAAGAATTGACAGGTGTTCCTGTTGATATTATTTCGACGGGTCCTGATAGAACTGAAACTATTATTGTTAAACATCCTTTTGAATAATTTGATTGATTAAGAGATTTTTCACCACGAAGGACACGAAGGACGAAGAGCACGAAGGTTAAGAAATAGTTACATCGTAGGGTGCGCCGTGCGCACCTTTTTACAGTCTGCTGTTGATCATGGTCATGGTGCGCGCGGCGCACCCTACAACTGGGTAATAGCTTTTTTTTAATTCACTTTTTCTTTAAAGCTTCGTGTTCTTCGTGCACTTCGTGGTGAACTGGTTACTTAATGCATGGATTTTAGTCAGTTAAAAATCTATGCATTAGTTACTGGAAAAATAATAAATTTCGACCACACTTAATAAAACTCTTTTCTGGCTGGATTCAGATGAACAGATTTAAATCGGTTACCATTTTATGTTTGTTGTTATCGTCAACTGTTACTAATGCAGATAACGGTACCTGGAGTGTTGTAAAGCAGAGTTTTAAAAACTCTACTGATCATCAACAGTCGGGTCGCTTCTACAAAGTTGATGCTATTAAGCTAAAACAGCAATTATCGCGAGCGACTCACGAAGGGCGTTCTGCAGCTATTAGCCAGATAGAGTTACCGCTAAGAAATGGTGTTATTGAAAGTTTCACCGTGGAAGAATCCCCCATTATGGCTGCCAGTCTGGCAGCTAAATACCCCGAAATTAAAACCTATAAAATTCACGGTGTAGATAACCCTTATGCCAGTGGCCGATTAAGTATGGGCCCCAACGGTTTTTATGGAATGATTACGGATTCAACGGGTACATTTTATATTGATCCCGATAGTACTGATATTTATCATACCTATGAAAAAAATGATCAAAACAAAACTGAGCCTTTTAACTGTGGTGTAACCGGGCATAATCATGAATCGCCTCTTGGCGTTACAGCAGCAAGATCGGCGTCACGAACAGCGGGTAGTTTACGCGTGTATCGTTTGGCAGTTGCCGCTACTACAGAATACGTGTCAGCCGTTGGAGGTACTGATCGAATAGCGCATGCTCAAATAGTCACTGCCATAAACCGGGTCAACGAGATTTATCAGCGTGATTTAGGGGTGAAGCTAGAGTTGATAGCCAATAATGATGACTTACTTGAAACGAGTGGCAATTTACCGGTGGCTTACACAAATGATAATTCAACTCTCATGCTGGAAGAAAATCAACAAAATATTGATGCTGTAATCGGTAAAGCTAATTATGATATAGGGCATGTTTTTGGTACCTCAGGAAGCAGTGGTGGAGATGGAGTTGCTTATGTAGGATCTGTTTGCGGAAGTGTGAAGGCAGGAGGTGTCACAGGATTACAAAACCCTGTAGGAGATGCTTTTTATATCGATTTTGTTTCTCATGAAATCGGGCATCAATTCAGTGGTGAACATACTTTTAATGGTTCTTCAGGCGCGTGCTTTGGTGATCCGCGTATGCCTGCACAAGCTTTTGAACCAGGCAGTGGCTCAACCATTATGTCTTATGCTGGTATTTGTAGTGCGGAAAATATCGTAGACCATGCCGATGCCATGTTTCATGCGGGCTCTATTGGACTTATAGATACCTTTACCACTTCTGGCCTGGGTAGCAATTGTGGTAGTTTAACCAGTAGTTCAAACCCAAGTGAACCTCTGGTCGATGCGGGTAATGATTATACTATTCCACGAAAAACTCCTTTTAAGCTGACAGCCATAGGGTCTGATGCAGATAGTGATGCTATTACTTATGCTTGGGATCAGATGGATGCGGGCACTGCGACCAGTGCTATCTCGCTGGGTGCAGACTTTGGAGATAATTCTCTTTTTCGCAGTTATTTACCTCAAGCTGATAATTTCAGACATTTTCCAGCTTTTGGAACCACGTTACAAAATAAATATGATGACAGTGAAACTCTGGCCTGCCAGTCACGTGATCTGAAATTCCGTGTAACAGTACGAGATGGTAACAGTGGAATAGGGCGCGATGACCTTTTGATTACAGTTGATAATAATTCGGGACCTTTTGAAATTACTTCATTTAATTCGAGTGAAACAATATCTCTCGATAATGTCGATATCACCTGGGATGTCGCTAATACTGACATAGCACCTGTGAACTGTGCTGAAGTGGATATTAGTTTACTGACTTTTAATACAACTAAAACAACATACTCTGAAACGATGCTGACTCAGAATGTAACCAACAATGGTAGTGCCTCGGTTACTTTGCCAGATAGTTCGAATTCAAAAGCACGTTTTAAGATTCAATGTAGTGATAATATTTTCTACGATATATCAGATGCTGATTTAGTGATTTTAGGCAGCACTCCATTTGAATCAACCGGACAAACAGTTTTTTACAATAGCGATGGACTCTTATTAAAAGATTCTCCGACAGAAAATTGCACATCGGGTATTAGTGGCTTTGGTGATGAAGTGAACGATACTTTTTTCAGTGCTGATGCTATCGAATTTTCGGACACCTACAATTATGCTATTCAGTTTTCAAATGATATAGATTATTTCAAATTTACGGTACCTTCTACAGGTACTGTCACTATTGAAACCGGGGGTGTCACCGATACCTTATGTGGAATTTATTCTGAAGCATCTTCTCAAAGTCTTATTTCGTTTGATGATGATGGCGGAAACAGATTTAACTGTTTGATCACTGAAGATCTGGGTTCAGGGACTTATTTCATCTCTATAGAAGGGGCAATGGAGTCAACCACAGGTGAATATAGCCTGGAAGTAACCTACTCTGGTGAGGATGTAGCTGCTAGTTCTTCCGGTGGTGGAACTGTGGACTTTTACTGGTTAACCAGCCTGTTTTCGGTCTTCTATTTTAGAAGAAAATTAAGAAATTATTAACCGCAGACTAAGGCAGGACGCCCGTCGGTACTAGCCCATGGAAGGGCGTAGGTAGAGTAACTACACCTAAAGAATGTGAAATAACTTAGAAGTTACATCTGGTTTTAATAACAGCATTATATTTGGCCGCATAGTCGTGTATTTTCTGCATTGACTTTACTTGCTCTGGATTGCGCACGGCATCTGAAACTCCTCGCATGAAATTTACTCCGCACCTTAATTCAAATTGAAGGCTCTTGGTGCTTTCCACCCCGGGAATAACGGTGCCTCGTAATGACAAAGCCATAAAACGAAAATCTCTTCTTTCAAGTGCCGCCAAAGCGTCTGCTTTAGGGTCAGCATTGTCTATCCAGTTGCCGCTTTGGCTCGCTTCATTAGTTGCTGATGAGTCTGTAACGCATCCATTCATTGATATTACCAATAGCAGTGAAATAAATAATTTATTCATGGTTTTTTTGGGGACCTCTTTTCCTGTTGTTCAGGTTTAATTCAATATTATAGGTTATAGAAAATTTAATCTTGTTTTATACTGCAAAAATAAATCACTAATAAGGTATCAATATGATCAAGCAATCAATCGCAGGTTTACTTACAACTCTGGTATTAGTCAATCCATTAACATCTATGGCTGACAAGTCTCTGGCAATAACACAAATTGTTGAACATCCTGCTCTGGATGCTGTGCGTAAAGGCGTTAAAGATGAGTTAGCATCTTCAGGTTATAAAGCAGGTGAAAACCTCAAGTGGACTTTTGAGTCAGCGCAGGGAAATAGTGCGACCGCTGCACAAATAGCCAAGAAATTTGCAGGTAAATCTCCCGATGTGATTGTAGCCATCGCGACACCTTCTGCTCAAACAGTGGCTGCAGCTGCTAGAAATTCGAAAATTGTTTTTTCTGCCGTTACAGATCCTGTTGGGGCCAAGTTAGTCAAAAATATGAAAAAACCGGGTGGAAATATTACTGGTGTCACTGATTTGACTCCGATAGATAAACACATGGCTTTGGTAAAACGTGTTGTTCCTACGGCTAAAACGGTTGGTGTGATTTTTAATCCGGGCGAAGCGAACTCAGTTACCCTGGTTGAACTGGTCAAAAAATATGCTCCTCTAGAAGGAATGAATGTTGTTGAAGCCGGTGCAACCAAGTCATCAGAAGTATTATCTGCAGCTCGTTCTCTGGTGGGTAAAGCAGATGTCATTTATGTGCCAACTGATAATACCGTCGTTTCAGCTTTTTCAGCGGTTATTAAAGTAGGACACGCTGCTAAATTACCAGTTGTAGCGGGTGATACCGATTCAGTAAAACAGGGTGCAATTGCTGCACTGGGTTTTAATTATTACGATGTAGGGCGTCAAACAGGCAAGATTGTGTTGCAAGTTCTAAATGACACAAAACCGGGTGATATTGCGGTGCAGGGTGTTGATAAAATGGAGCTTTTCGTAAATCCGGGGGCGGCCAAAAAAATGGGTATTACTCTGGATGCAAGTTTGATTGCAGAGGCTAAAGAAGTTATTAAATAGATCTTTTTCACCACGAAGAACACGAAGGACACGAAGAAAAAATTTTAAATTTGAGTAGCTAAAGACTAAGCTAAATTATTTAATTAAAATAATGATTAATTTTAATGCATTAAAAAGTTTTCTTTTAACTTCGTGTCCTTCGTGTCCTTCGTGGTAAATTTCTTTAATGATGAATGAACTTTAAAATATGAGTCTGATTGCATTTTTAGGAGCTATCGAGAGTGGATTGATTTTTGCTCTGGTTGCACTTGGTATCTACCTTTCTTTCAGGGTGCTGGAATTTCCAGACCTGACGGTGGATGGTAGTTTTCCTCTGGGCGCTGCAGTGAGTGCTACTCTGATTGTGAGTGGGTGGAACCCATGGCTGGCAACCGGCGTTGCCATTTTGGCTGGAGCAATGGCCGGAATATTAACAGGCTGGTTGAATGTTCAGCTCAAAATTCTAAATCTATTAGCTTCAATTTTAACCATGATAGCCCTGTATTCTATTAATCTCCGAATTATGGGTAGACCCAATGTTGCATTATTAGGTGAAGAAACCATTCTGACCCCAATAGAAAATTTTGGTAATGGCTTCGATATTCCTTTTTACGTATCCACCCCGATTGTATTTGTCATTATTGTAGTTATCTGCACTTTAGCGCTATTAAAGTTTTTAAATTCAGAAACCGGGTTAGCGTTAAGAGCAACAGGAGCAAATGCGAGAATGGCACGAGCTCAGGGCGTGAAAACCAGTTGGATGATATTGATTGGCATGGCGTTATCTAACGCACTAGTTGCTCTTGCCGGCAGTTTGTTTGCACAGAGTCAGGGCAGTGCTGATGTCACCATGGGTGTTGGTGTGATTGTTGTCGGCCTTGCTTCTGTTATTGGCGGTGAAGCTATTATATCTCCTGGCACCGTGTTAAAGGCAGCCCTTGCCTGTATTGTCGGGGCAATTTTATATCGACTGGCGATTGCATTTGCACTTAACATGGATTTCATTGGGCTTAAAGCTCAGGATTTAAATCTGGTCACTTCAGTTTTAGTCATGATAGCAATAGTGATTCCACGATATAAATTCAGGAAAGCCCGCTCATGATTAGCCTGACGGACGTACATGTTAAGTTTGGCATTAACACGCCTCTGGAAACGCATGCCCTAAGAGGCATTAACCTGAATATCAAAGAAGGTGAATTTGTTACTGTTATTGGCAGTAACGGGGCTGGGAAATCTTCATTATTAAATGCTTTAAGTGGTGAAATAGTTATCACTAGCGGTAAAGTAGAAATTGCCAATAAAGATGTCACAAAACTGGATACTTCACGCCGAGCGGGTATGGTAGCTCGTGTCTTTCAGGATCCACTGGGTGGAAGTTGTGAATTTTTATCGATTGAAGAAAACCTGGCGTTGGCCGATGTGCGTGGGCATAAAAGGGGCTTCAAAAGTGCATTGAATGAAAGCCGTAAACAACCTTACCGGGATTATCTAAGTCGATTAAACCTGGGACTGGAGCATCGCCTGGGAGATAAAATGGGTTTGTTATCGGGAGGTCAAAGACAGGCTATCAGTTTGTTAATGGCAACACTTCAACCTTCTAATATTCTCCTGCTGGATGAGCATACTGCGGCTCTGGATCCTAAAACCAGTCAATTCGTTCTGGATTTAACCTGTCAAATTATTGAAGAGAAAAAACAGACAGCACTGATGGTCACGCACAGTATGAAGCAAGCTCTGGATGTTGGAACCCGGACCATTATGCTGCATCAGGGTAAGGTTATTTTTGATATTGAAGGTGAAGAACGCAAAGGTTTAACGGTAAAGGATTTACTGGATCTGTTCAGTCGGACTCAGGGTGAGCAATTGTCGGATGATGCTTTGTTGCTGGGGTAATTAGAGATAATGGTGCGCCGTGCGCACCATCTTTTATTTATTACCCATCAAGGGCTTAAATACATCAAGATCCCACGGTCGCATAGCAATCAACAATCCCTGGTTGTAACGTTTATTCAAAGGTAACTTTAAATCCTGTCGATGTAACTCGGTAAACTCCTGAGCCAGTCCCCTGATTTTATTCAACATAATCTGAGTGGAAGCATCGCCTAATAAAGCGAATTGAAACAACCTGCAATCCTGCTCTTTATTAAAATTAGCCTTTAAAAATTGATTCTGTATCTGTTGCTGAAAGAATATTTCTATCGGGCCATGTGGTAACCAGTTGAAGTTTTCATTAATGAGTAGTTTGATACGGTTGCCGGGTAACAGATCGATGATTTTCAGATGATCGAGTTGCGCAAGATAATGAATACATTCTGTTTCTGAGATTTGATAATGCGTGATGATATCCTCAAAACTTAGATGATTGCGTACGCTGACCGCGACCAGTAACAGTTTGGTATCACTCACCAGCTGTTTTTCCTGTTCCAGACTTAAACTGAAAATACGTAGGCGTGATGCATTATAAAGCTCAAACAAATCACTTAATTCCATCTGTACCAGTTTGCAAATCTGCTCCAGTCTTTGCAGGGTAAATCGCTGAGTTGCAAACAGGCGTTTAACATTCGCTTCACTCATGTCCAGTTGTTTAGCAACATCAGCATATGTGTAAGACGACTCTTTTAGAGCCTGTTTCAGGGTTTTAATCAAAGCTCTGGTTTGATCCATAATATCTCTCTTTCAATTTTTCTATAAATTTATAGATTTTTTTCACCATGAAGACACGAAGCTCACGAAGAAAAACAAATAATGCTAAAAGGAATTGGAAAAAGCAGTCATTGTCATGAATTTAAAGGCTTATTGCTAAATAACGAATGTACCTTCATGACTTCGGGGTGAATTTTTTAATTTTTTTGAATATGCAAAGTAGTTACTAAAGTATTATATAAATATACTAATAGGTCAAATATCTAAGACTATTTTGATAAAGGTTTAAAAATAGTGATCCATGGGTAATTCTCTACCTGTCTAATTCAACAACGGAGAAACCCATGAAAAATTTAAAACGAGTGTCCAGATGGATGACAGTTGCATTTATCGCAGTTGTTACAAATTTTCTTGTAACAACGAGTGGATTTGCAGCAGGTTTACTGACCCCCTCAAATGCTCAGTTCTCAGTGCTAGAAATAAAAACTCATGATGTGAATGTCATCATTGAAGATGGATTTGCCATCACTACGGTAGAGCAGGTTTTCAGCAACCCACATTCTCAAGATCTAGAGGCCGTCTATTCTTTTCCGGTACCTGAAAAAGCAGCTGTAGCCGAATTTACAGTATGGATTGATGGGAAACCGGTAATTGGAGAAGTACTGGAAAAGCAGCAAGCTCGTGAAGTTTATCGAGCTGAAAAACAGGCAGGACGTGATGCTGGCCTGATGCAAAAAGATGAGTATAAAACTTTCGATATGAAGGTGTCCCCTGTGCGTGCCGGGCAGGATACACGGATTCGTTTTGTTTATATGCAACCTGCTGATGTAGATACCGGTATGGGTCGTTATGTATATCCACTGGAAGAAGGTGGTGTTGATGAACAAAAATTTTCATTCTGGACAGCCACAGAAACGGTGCAACAACAATTCAGCTTTAACCTGGCTCTTAAATCATCATACCCGGTTGAGGCATTACGTTTCCCCAACCAGTCCCAGGCTGTTATTAGCCAAAAATCTGCTGGAGAATGGAGTGCGAATTTAACTTCTTCAGGAAGTAATCCACAAGTTGAGCAAGGTCAGCAGGTAAATGCCATGCAGCCTGCTTTCAAACTGGATAAAGATCTGGTGGTGTACTGGCGTCATCAGGCTGGTTTGCCGGGCAGTGTTGATCTTGTAAGTTATAAACCTGAAGGTGCTCGTAAAGGAACTTTCATGTTAACACTGACCCCGGGTGATGATCTGAAGCTTGTTGAAGAAGGCAGAGACTGGATTTTTGTACTGGATATTTCTGGCTCTATGAATGGTAAATATGCCACGCTGGTTGATGGTGTGCAAAGAGCACTGTCAAAAATGAATTCTAATGACCGGTTTCGTGTGGTTCTGTTTAATAACAGGGCACAAGAATTAACGCAGGGTTATGTTAATGCTACTCCTGAAATGGTCAAACATTACAGTGATTCTCTGTTACAGGTTACCCCCGGGAATGGCACAAATTTATATGCAGGTTTAAAGAATGGTTTACGTGGAATTGATGCAGATAGAACAAGTTCTATCGTGTTAGTGACTGATGGCGTGGCCAATGTGGGTGAAACCCATCAGAAAAAATTCATCAAGTTATTAGCTAAAAAAGATATCCGTTTATTTACTTTTATTATGGGTAACAGTGCTAACCGTCCCATGCTACAGACTCTTACCAGGGTATCTAATGGCTTTGCCATCAGCATTTCTAATAGTGATGATATCGTGGGGAAAATTATGGAAGCCACGAGCAAGGTAACCCATCAAAGTTTACACGGTGTTGAGTTATCGATTCGTGGTGTTAAAACTTCTAATGTTAGCCCGAAGAAAATATCCAGCCTTTACCGTGGACAACAGCTGGTGATCTTTGGTCATTACTGGGGAGAAGGTCTTGCTGATATCCATTTGAGTGGAAAAATTTCGGGTGAGAAAAAAGACTACAGCACACAAATAGAATTTCCAGCAACGGCTAATGCCCATCCCGAACTTGAAAGGCTGTGGGCGTATTCATCCATTCAGGACATGATGCAGGAGATGAATGATTTTGGTGAAGATGCTGACCTGAAACAGGCTGTGACTGATCTTTCGATTGAATATGGTCTGGTCAGTAATTATACATCGATGGTTGTGGTACGTGATGAGGTTTTCGAGTCACTGGGTATAAAACGGTTCAATAAACAGAGAGTGGAAAATGAGAAGCAGACTCAGTCAAAGCGTTCAACTCAGACTCCTGTAAGTCGTAGAGTTGATACACAGCAACCGATGTTTAATTCAACTCGAGCCAGCCATAGTGGAAGCGGTTCATTTGATTCATGGATGTTTGTTTTACTTTTGCCCATGCTGGTTATTTCTCGCAGGTTTAGAAAATATTAAGAACAAAGCAAAGTAAGGCATGGATCAGGGCTTATGCCCTGATCTTTTTTTGTAAACCAGTAACTTAAGTTAGTGAATTTATAGATGTCAATTAAGCTCTTATCCTGTCAGGGCGAAATGAACAATTTCATCAGAAAAACTTCAATCTTGTCCTATACTTATGCAATTTATTTTTACATATTTTGAGCATGGGTAGTATTTCAAAATCCAAATTAGTAGTAACTCAATCAAAACAGACTGATCAATTGTATCGTCGGCTTGGTTTGTCTGCTATTGGCTCAGCAATTGTTGCCATGGTTATGGTTTTCATTATCGGGCCTAAAGCTAATCACTTCACTATCTCTCTGGTCTGGTTGGCTGTGATCAGTTTGGTAAGTTTGTATCGCTGGATTTCGGCCAGAATTTATAATCGTCTTAAAGATAGAGAAAAAGCTCGGCATAACTGGAAATTTCGATTTGATATTGGTGCTTATATGGCCGCTATCTCCTGGTCGCTATCTGTCTGGTTGTTTTATCCTCTAGGTCATCCAGCCTATCAGGTAATGATGATACTGGTGATGGCTGGAGTAGCCGGTGGTGCTATCTCAATATTATCCTATGATAAAAAAATTATTACTTATTACCTGCTCATCATATTGGTAGTAACCGATATACGTTTAATAATGTTAGGAGATGAACTTTCATTACAGTTAGCCTTGCTGAATACTTTATATTATTTATTCGTGTTGAAAGGCGGTCGAGATATTGCTAATGGCTTTTATGAACTTCTGGTTCTGAGGGAAGACACCGAAGAACATAACCTGACCCTGCTATCAGCCACTGAAAGTGTTGCACGCATCGGGTATTGGCAGTGGGATATGCAATCAGCAAATATTGAACTCTCATCAAACCTGGTCACTATGTGCGGAGCTGATAGCAAATTTGTCGAGTTTAATTCCTGTCTCAAAAAAGTGCATGATGATGACCGGTTACGCGTTCAAATGGCGATTGATTCGGTTTTGAAATCGGGTGAGGAAAGCAGTGTAGAGTACCGCCTACATGCCAGAGAAGCTGATGACTGGATTATTATGAATCAGGTCATTAAACGTATTACTGATAGTTCTGATCAGTTATTTTTACTGGGTACGGTTCAGGATATCTCAGTAATTAAGTCGGCTGAGCAAAAAATCTTTGATATGGCCTATTATGATGAACTGACGGGTCTGGCGAATAGGGGGCATTTTCGCGAACATCTTTTAGACCAGATCAAACATGTCTCTCGAAATAAAACACAACTGGCCGTATTATTCCTGGACCTCGATGGGTTTAAGGAAATTAATGACACTCTTGGCCATGATATGGGTGATATGTATCTACAGGAAATTTCCAAACTGCTTAAAAGCAAAGTCAGAGATGAAGATTTTGTGGCCCGTTTAGGTGGTGATGAGTTCAGTATAGTGCTGGATAGTATTCAGGACGGCATGTTTGCCGCAGAAACAGCTGAACGATGCCTGGCCCTTAAACAACAGGCAATAAAGGTTGGAAATCAAAGTATCTTACCCAGGATGAGTATCGGAATAGCAATATATCCGCAGGATGGTGAAGATGCAGACACTTTATTAAGATCCGCAGATGCAGCAATGTATTCAGCAAAGCAAAACGGAAAACATAGTTTTGCTTTTTACGATGCTCAGATGACGGCAGATGCAGCAGAAAGGCTAGAGCTGGAATCTGACTTACGAAAAGCGCTTGAAAATAATGAATTCAAACTGGTTTATCAGCCTAAAGTATCGGTGATTGATGAGCGGGTTGCCGGGGTTGAAGCTTTAATTCGCTGGATTCACCCTGTCAGAGGTTTTGTCTCACCCGATAATTTTATTGATACTGCAGAACGAATTGGTTTAATCAATGAAATTGGTGAATGGGTTATAGAAACGGCCAGTCTTCAACAACAGCAGTGGAAGGCTCAGGGGCTGCAACTTGAAATGGCAGTCAATGTTTCATCTTCACACTTTAGTTCTGATAACTTTGTTCAGTATGTGGAAAGTATACAACAGAGATATGATATAAAAGATGGTGAGCTTGAGATCGAAATAACAGAGAGCATGAGTCGTGACACCGCTAAACATATAAATGTATGTAAAGAATTGCATCAAAAAGGTATCAAAGTAGCGATAGATGACTTTGGCACCGGCTACTCATCTTTATCTGTATTAAAACAATTACAAGTTAACACATTAAAAGTAGACAGATCTTTTATTCAGCATTTACCGGATGATGAATCGTCGGCTTTAATGGTAAAGGCTATAGTAGCCATGGGTTTAGGGCTGGGTTTTGACATTGTTGCAGAAGGCGTTGAGACTGAAGCCCAGACATTATTTTTACGTCAGTTAGGTTCTCCTTATATTCAGGGATATTACTTTAGTCGTCCTGTAGAAGCAGAACAGATTCCTGAACTGGCCAAAACCAGGTTTCAAATTTCCCCTCCAAACCAACCGGTTTAGTGTTTATGGGTAGGGTGTGCCGTGCGCACCATTGGATCCCAGAGTTTACGTCAATGGTGCGCGCGGCACGCCCTACAAAGTGCTAATCAATGGAAAATGTTTTTCAGTTCATAGTGGGTGAGTGCCAGGTTCAGATAAAAGTTAAACTTTTGTGATATTCCTGTGATCATCAGTGGATAAATTTAATTCATCATGAGTGCGTTGAATAATTAATCACTGACAAAGGAGTTCACAATGAATAAAACTTTATTAGCGCTAGCTTTATCCGCTGCTTCCATTTCTTCTGCTTCGGCACTTGATGTAACTATCTCACTGACCAATCTTACTCATGGTAGTCATTTTACCCCACTGCTCATAAGTGCCCATGTGGATGGTCAGCATTTATTTGAATTAGGCAGTGCTGCTTCTGCAAATTTACAGGCCATGGCTGAAGGAGGTGATACCTCTGGTTTAAATACTGATCTTACCAATCAAAATGCTGATTCCCACAATGCAGCAGGTTTAACTACCCCTGGTGCTACAGAAAGCTTTAGTCTGATGACACAAATGAGCAATACACAGTTATCTGTGGTCGGCATGGTGCTTCCGTCAAATGACGGTTTTGTCGGACTGGATGCGATGACTATTCCTACTGAAGCAGGTACGTATACCTATTACCTGAATGCTTATGATTCAGGCACAGAGGCTAATGATGAAATTATTAATGGTGCTGGGGCGCCTGGTGCTGCGGGTATACCTGCAGACCCTCTGGGCTCTGGTGGTACCGGTGCTAGCGGTGTTGCGGGAAGTGATAGTAATGCAATGATTCATATTCACCGTGGAGTGATTGGTGATACCGATGCAACCGGTGGAGCCAGTGATCTGGACAGTCGAGTGCACCGCTGGTTGAATCCTGTTGCTCGTCTGGTTATCGAAGTGAATTAGGAGAATCTGATGAAAAAAATGATAGGTAAAACTTTAATATTCAGTTCCCTGGTTATTGCACTGACGGCTTGTTCTGATAGAGATGATGATATGGATAGCATGGATAACCAGATGTATCGAATTAAAATTACAAACTTAACCAATGCTCAACCACTTTCACCACCGGTGGCCATGTTACACAGCGAAAGTGTTAGCTTTTGGGAAATTGGAGAAGCAGCGAGCGTTGCACTGGAGACACTGGCTGAAGGAGGTGATGGTAGTGTTTTGTTATCCCTTAATGCTGCTAATCCTCAACATGCAGATACTGCTGCATTAGTACCAGGTGCGAGTACTGAGTTCACTCTGGAAATGGAGCATAGTGCTGATAATCATTTGTCGGTTGCTGGCATGCTGGTAAATACTAATGATGCTTTTAGTGGAGTTAGTGCGGTTAATCTCGATGATCTGGGGTCGGGGCACAAGATGACTTTTTTCAGCTATGTGTATGATGCCGGCACAGAAATGAATACTGAATCAGTTGGCACAATACCGGGGCCAGTAGATGGCGGTGAAGGCTTTAATGCTGCGCGTGATGATGTTACCTCGGTGGTGACTTTTCATTCAGGTGTGGTGAGTGCTGATGATAACCATGCGGCTTCGACCTTAAGTGAAGCTGATAAGTTTGATAATCCAGCCTTACGTATTGAAGTGTTTGCACTGTAGAGCTATGAGCGATAATCTGCCTTACAGTGATAACTCACTGCAAGGCAGTAATTAAATCATGCAAAATAAAAAAATCATATTAATTGAAGATAATAAAGATATCTCACAGCTGGTTAAACTGCATTTGAATGACATAGGTTTAACAGTTGATGTTTTTATGGATGGTGCTGAGGGCTGGAAAAGTATTCAGCAAAACCCTTATGACCTGATCATTCTTGACATCATGTTGCCGGGTATGGATGGACTGGAAATACTTAAAAAAATTCGTCAGAGTATCAAGGCTTATTGCCCGATATTAATGTTAACGTCCAGATCATCTGAAATGGATAGAGTACTGGGTCTTGAACTGGGTGCCGATGACTATCTGACAAAACCTTTTAGTCTGATGGAATTAGTGGCAAGAGTGAAAGCATTGCTACGCCGGCAGGATGCGATGAAAGCTTCAGAGCCTCAACATGAAAAATTAAGCTTTAGTGGTTTAACAATAAATACACAGACCAGGGAAGTGTTAAAGCAAAAGGAAAAACTTGAACTGACGGCAAAAGAGTTTGATCTGCTGCTTCATTTTGCGCGTCATCCGGGTCAGGTTTTTGGCCGTATGCAATTGCTTGATAAAGTCTGGGGTTATGGTCATGAAGGTTATGAACATACGGTTAACTCTCACATCAATCGATTGCGTGGAAAGCTGGAAACAGATCCGGCATCTCCTGAATTTATAAAAACTGTCTGGGGTGTTGGTTATCAGTTTAATGCAACAGTCGAGTCAGAATAGATTATGAAAAATTTATTTATTCATACTTTATATTTTAAATCTGCAGCAGGGCTTGCTGTCATACTTTTAATTGTGGGCCTTTCCTATACCATTTTTGCCAGTTACATGGCGAACAAAATTAATCAATCCAGTATCCAGCAAATCAACCGGAATCTGGCACTTAATCTGGTTCGTGATAATAAAATTGTGCATGACGGACATATCGATAAAAAGATGATGAAGGATACTTTCATGCAATACATGAAAATAAATCCCAGTATTGAAATATATCATCTTGATCTACAGGGCAGGATACTTGATTACTCTGCAGACCCTGGAAAAGTTAAACGTGAGGTTGTTAATTTAAATCCTATAAAACAGCGGCTGGATGATAGTGATTTACTGGATATTCCCGGTGATGATCCTCGTTCTGAAACGGGTCAAAAGGCTTTTTCTGTAACACCAATACCCAACTTACAAAATCCACAGGGTTATTTGTATGTCATGTTACAGGGTGAAGAATTAACCCGAGTTCTCGGCATGCGATCTCAACAATCTATAGTTTACTTAGGGGGCATAGTGCTCGCAGGGAGTTTACTGGCAGGATTATTCATTGGATTATTTCTTTTCTATCGAATCAATAGAAGACTAAAGAGTTTACAGAATAAGGTAGAACAATTTGTAGAAAGTGATTTTTCAAATTCATCATCCAATTTTGAGCAGCCGAAGTTATTATTAAATGATGAAATCAGTGAATTAGAAAATGATATTTCTCTGATGGTTAATCATATTCAACAGCAATGGCTGGCACTGAAACAACAGGACACATTGCGTAGAGAAATGATTGCTAATATTTCTCATGACTTACGCACACCTCTGGCATCAGTGCAGGGTTATCTTGAAACTTTATCAGTTAAATTTGATTCATTATCAGATGAAGAGAAACAAAGTTATATCAGCACGGCGGTTAAACAATCGGCTGGTTTAAGAAAATTAATCGACAGTTTATTTGAACTGGCAAAACTGGATGCCGAGGAGCACAAACTGAAGCTAGAAAATTTTCCTTTATTGGAGCTTGTTTATGATGTTAAAGCCAAGTTTGATATTAAAGCTCAGCAAAAAAACATTCAGTTGCAGATTCAGACACAGGCTGAAAATACGTCGGTTTGTGCAGACCTCGGTTTGATTGAGCGTGTACTCGATAACCTGATTGATAATGCTATTTATTACAGCCATAAAAACAGTGAAATAAATATTACTATTGCTGAATCGGGTCAGGGACAACTCAGTGTGAAAGTAAGTGATTCAGGTTGTGGAATTCCTGAAAATCAACAGGCACTGGTTTTTGAACGTTTTCATCAGGCTCATACTCCTGAACGAAAAGATGGCCATTCCGGTCTGGGTTTATGTATCGTGAAAAAAATTATCGAGTTGCATCAACAGCAACTGTGGGTTGAAAGCAAACTGGATAAAGGTTCACAATTCAACTTTACTCTCAAATCAGCATAATCTCACATCATTCTAGATCATTGCTACACCTGAGATTTTAGTAAAAAGCAATATTATAATAAAGTAATATAAGTATATAATGATAAAATCAGTAGTTAATTTATGTTGGTGCCTGGTTAAATTAATACTTCTATACTGCGCCGCTCAAAAAAATAGAAACGAGGAAATACATGAAATTAAGCGGTAAGAAATTGTTAGGAGCAGTTTGTATGACAAGCTCCCTACTATGGTCAGGTCTAACTTTAGCGGGTATGAATAAGTTTGAAAATATTCGTCACGTTTCATCCGAAGAATGTCAGGAATGTCATGAAGAAATCTATGACCAATGGAAAGGTTCGATGCATGCACAAAGCACAGCTTTAGAAGATCCAATACATGGTACTTTTTATAAAGCTGTAGTTGGTAAACCTACTCTTGAAGATGTCAGAACAAAATCTGGAAAATACCCTGTGTGTTTACAGTGTCATTCTCCAGCAGCTGCTAAAGATAAAAAGACAAAACTAGATGCTAAAGTTTCATACGGTGAAGGTGTTAACTGTATTAGTTGTCATACAATGACTAAATTCAAAGGAACTAAAAAACCGGGTGGCGGATTACGTTTAGGTATGCAGGCTTATGAGTTTTCTGATACTACCCTACAGGGTCCTAAAGGTTTTGATAGTGAACATAAAAAATTTGGTAAAAAAGCTTTTGATGCTCCCCAAATAGCTAATAATCCAGGGCTTTTCAGAACATCAGATGCGTGCATGGGTTGTCATGATCAACGTCCTAATTCCAAAAATGTGCCATTATGTGCAACTGGTGATGAAGTGATGGCAGCTGGTGGATCAACCACTTGTCAAACCTGTCATATGCCTTCTATCAACGGCGAATCAAATCACTCTATGATGGGTGGTCATTCACCTTCTGTTGTCAGTAAAGGTTTGGTGATGACTATGGATACGCATAAATCTGGTAACAATATTCAGGCCACAATAAACATCAGAAACTTACTGCCACATAATTTTCCGACTGGCGCACCTTTTAGAAATTTTTATGTAAAAACTAAAGCTTATGATAAAAATGGTGTAATTGTTTGGCAAAGCAGTAACAAACATCCGATGAAAGAAGATAAACTTGCCATGATGATGCTTAAACTGGGTGATAAGGGTAAACCTGCACCTCCACCAAAAGCGACTCATATCATTTCAGATACACGTTTGAAGCCTAATGAGACAAGAAAGCTGAATTATAAAATTCCAGCTAAAGGTGTGGTAAGAATTAAATCAGTGGGTTACTACGACTTACTGTTGCCACCGATTAAAGAAAAATTCGGCAAGTCTATTCCGAAAGAACTTTTACAACCTCAAAAAGTAGCAATAGTTGAAAAAACTATTTTGTAAGTAGTTAAGGTCAAGCCCCATCAACCTGACCGGGTTGATGGGGCTTTTATTGGTCATGACTATTCAAAACTATGAACTTTGAGTGCGGGTAGGGTGCGCCGCGCGCACCAGTTTTAAAATTATCAAATCATAAATTGGTGCGCACGGCGTACCCTACAAATCGATTACACTTTTAACGACTTTTATTCTTACACAATGGTTTTTCATCGTGCACTAAAGCCTGGGAAGACATATCGATGTGAATGCCACTGACTCTTAAGGCGACTAGAACAAGATTTTTCTGTTTGTTGTTCAGAACAATACTATAAGCTGCTTTTATTAAATTATGTTCATCCATGTAGAGTTGTTTTATGTCTGGCTGTTGACTAATACCCTGAAAAACCAGATTGATGATTTCAGTGATAGACAGAGAGGGTGCGTCGACAAAATAAAGGGTTCTGTTACTTTGTCTAAAAAAAACTCTTCCTACACATAAACTGCAAAAAATCTCCAGTTCGCTTTTCGGTTTAGTCAATCCACTTCTATACTCAGCTCGTTTGAGTAAATCACGATTATTTGTGCAGATGGGACCAATGCCTGCCATGCTGTAACTCTAATCCTTAATTTGTTTTAGTAGCTGAGAAATTCCCGGGTAGTTATCCGGTGTGAGCTGGTATTTTTTTCCAGCATGCCCCCAGGATTCCTGTTTTTGCAATGCATCGAGTAAGGCTGTTTGATCATTGACATAAAAGCCACCGACAGAATCAACACCATGTTGTAATAAAATATCTGGTAAACCACTGCCGCTCGGGCCAATCAGACTAAAGCTGGTCGATTGACTGCAGACATCAAGCAAACCGTCTAAAGTCCCGTTGATCAAGGTAGATGCAGTGCACAGTATCTGTTCACAGTTTGCCAGATCAGCAGGGTTAGTGCTAAGTTTGATACCGTCCTGAATGTCGACACGGTCAGGATTTTTTTCCAGCACTAATACATTGACCTCCTGAGAAATCAATTTTTCTATCAGTGGCCTGAAAAAACCTACCATGCCAATGGTCTGACCAGCCTGTGGTTTGCTTAAACCCATATTGCCTGCTTCTGTGGGTAAGAAGCCTGCTCTACTCATTACATGCTGGCTAAGTGCGTTAAAGGTGCCCAGAGCTACTGCATTTAAAGCAGGGGAATCATCTGTGAGCTGTTCAATTAAATCTAAAACATTACTTTCTATAACTATTCCTTCAGGGTAAAGCTGCCAAAGCTGTTGCAGAGTCTCGTTTAAACTGGTGTAAAAGGGACCGGCGCTTCCATCCTGTAAAAATACAAAACCAAATTCGTCTGGTTTTTCTACATCATCCACAATAGCAGGTAAATGAATACTACTGACTTTGGGTATTTGAATGGATGTTGAAACTTGTCTTGCCAGTTCAATGTATTCATCAGGGAGAGTCATTTTGGTTTGGTCTTGAATTGGTTATTTGAGCGGAGCCCCCATTTTTGCTGCAGGGTGACCGGTAAGTAATTTTTATGTCGTAAACGCCTGGTGCTATGACTGACAAAAGAAGAAAATATGATGACAACTATCAGTAATAATGTCTGATTGTTTTCATTCACTACCGGAATGCACAGCAGCAGTAATATTTTAATCAGCACACTCACTCCTCTAATCTCGAACAGGGTATCAAAGCTTTCATACAGATCCAGCATAAATAGACCCAGTCCCGTGGTCACTGTGGCAATAAGCCAGGGCGTTAGTAAATTTGGCTCTATATGAAAAAAAATGCCTCCGACCAGAATGCTGATGCTTAGTAAGTGAGCGGCGCGTAAAATATTTAAAATTAATCGTCGGTGCGGAACCTGACGATAATGTTGTGGAAACAAAAGGGAGCGAATAGTGGGCATTCGAAGATTATGTACAGATATCTGGCTAAACCAATGAGTTATATCAAAGCATAACAGTATTAGGATTGGTCTAAACTAAATATTTTTTCACCACAGAGGACACGGAGAGCACGAAGGAAAATCATTAAGTAATAATGAATCAAGTTTGAATTAGTAGATTAAATAAAAGTGTATTCTCATTTATCTACTTTGTTTTCTCCAATATGGGCAAACAATGCAATGACCCAAATGCAAAAAGCAATAAAACTGGCAAATGTGGCAAGGGGTAAGACATAGGCAAGGAATCGAGATGGACTGTCCATATCGGAGAAATACCAGGAGGGCATAGCAATTACAATAATGATCAGTAAACGGGTCAACATTTCTTTAGTCGATATTTATTAAAGGCTTATTTATTGTATGCCGATCAACTGCTATTGTCATTAAAGGTGAAAGCGTAAAAAATTTTGATATAGATCATGCCTATTACATGATGATCTGCGTATAAATAAGACATCTTATTTGGATGCAGGACTCATGCTGTGAATAAGCTAAAAAGTACCACAATAGATGGTAATCAGGCAGCCGCAACGATTGCCCATTTATGCAATGAAGTCATTGCTATTTATCCTATTACACCTGCTTCTCCGATGGGTGAATGGTCTGATGAATGGTCTTCTAGAGGGCAGAAAAATCTGTGGGGTACTGTTCCTGATGTTGTAGAAATGCAATCTGAAGCCGGTGCCGCAGGAGCTATACACGGCGCATTGCAGACTGGAGCGCTCACCACCACCTTTACCGCATCTCAGGGTTTGCTATTAATGCTACCCAATATGTATAAGATTGCTGGTGAACTGACACCGACTGTTTTTCACATTTCTGCACGTTCACTAGCCTGCCAGGCGCTATCAATATTTGGGGATCACAGTGACGTGATGTCCGCCAGGGCGACAGGGTTTGCACTGCTGGCATCAAATTCTCCGCAGGAAGTTCTGGATCTGGCACTGATTTCTCAGGCAGCAAGTCTGCAAAGTAAAATTCCTGTCCTGCATTTTTTCGATGGATTCAGAACTTCTCACGAATTATCCAAACTTGATCTTATAGATACTGAATCAGTTAGAGCGATGATCAGTGATGAGCTAATTGCTGACTTTCGTTCTAGAGCCATGACACCTGAAAATCCTGTGTTACGCGGTAGTTCTCAAAACCCGGATGTATATTTTCAGGCTCGTGAAACGGTTAACCCCTTCTATCAAAAGATGCCAGATATCGTGCAACAGGTGATGGATCAGTTTGCTAACCTGACCGGGCGACAGTACCAACTGTTTGAATATGTTGGTCATCCAGAGGCTGAGAAAGTCATTATGCTGATGGGATCTGGCGCCGAAACCGCTCATGAAACAGTTGATTATTTGACCAAAAATGGTGAAAAAATCGGTATGATTAAAATTCGACTGTTTCGTCCTCTGGATGTAAAACGTCTGTTACAGGTTATACCTCTAACTGTTACAAGTATCGCTGTGCTGGATCGTACCAAGGAACCGGGTGCTGCCGGAGAACCGCTGTACAAGGATGTAGTGACTGCGTTTGCTGAACAACTATCAGATGAACAACCATTGTTTGAAAAAATGCCAAAAATTGTCGGTGGACGTTATGGACTATCGTCCAAGGAATTTACTCCGGGCATGGTAAAAGCTATTTTTGATATGCTGGCAGAACAGCCGAAGAATAATTTTACCATTGGTATTCATGATGATGTTTCATTCAGCAGTTTGTTGTGGGATGACAGCTATCGAACTGAGGCCAATAAAGAAAATTTCCAGGCTATGTTTTACGGACTGGGCAGTGATGGCACGGTGAGTGCTAATAAAAACAGTATTAAAATTATAGGTGAAAGTACCGATTTAAAAGCGCAGGGTTATTTTGTTTATGACTCTAAAAAATCGGGTGCAGTGACTGTGTCCCATTTACGTTTTGGTCCCGAAGTCATTCGTTCAACCTATTTGATTGGAAATAATGATGCTAATTTTATTGCCTGCCATCAATCGGGGTTTTTACAACGATTTAATATGCTGGATAACGCGGCTGATAATGCGGTGTTTTTATTAAATTCAACATTACCGGTTGATCAGGTATGGAATAGTTTGCCAGCAAAAATGCAGCAGCAATGTATCGACAAAAAAATTAAGCTGTATGTTATCGATGCCTACGCAGTGGCATTAAAAGCTGGCATGGGAAAACGCATCAATACCATTATGCAAACCTGTTTTTTTGCTATCTCAGGCGTATTACCGCAACAGCAGGCGATAGAGTCCATTAAGCAGGCTGTGGTCAAATCCTATGGAAGAAAAGGTCAGCGCATTGTTGATATGAATTTTAAGGCCATCGATGAAACACTGGCCTGCCTGCAACAGGTTGAGCTGGCTGAATCGGTATCCAGTCAATTTGAAATTCGCCCCCCAGTGAGTCCCGATGCACCGGAATTTGTACAAAATGTAACGGCACATATTATTGCAGGTAAGGGTGATTCTTTACCCGTTAGTGCTTTACCCGTTGATGGTACCTACCCAACGGGAACAGCGGCTTATGAAAAGCGCAATCTGGCACTGGAAATACCGGTCTGGGAAAATGATATCTGTTCCCAATGTGGTAAATGCCCGATGGTTTGCCCGCATGCTGCCATTCGTAGCAAAATATTTAATCAACAAGAACTGGATGATGCGCCGCAAAACTTTAAATCGATGCCGATGAAAGGCAAAGGTTTTGCAGAAGGTTCTTTTATCAGTTATCAGGTAGCACCGGAGGATTGTACCGGTTGTGGTTTGTGTGTGGATATTTGTCCTATCAGGGATAAATCCAATGCCAGTCGCAAAGCATTGAATATGCGTCCCATAGAACCTTTACTGGAACAGGAAAAAGAAAACTGGACGTTTTATTTACAGATTCCGGAAACTGATCGTACCGAGTTAAAAATTAACACTATCAAAGGCGCCATGGCTCTGGAACCCTTGTTTGAATTTTCCGGTTCCTGTTCCGGGTGTGGTGAAACTCCGTATGTGAAACTGGCCTCGCAATTATTTGGTGATCGTATGCTGGTGGCCAATGCGACTGGTTGTTCTTCCATTTATGGTGGTAATTTGCCGACTACGCCGTGGACCACCAATAGTGATGGCCGTGGGCCTGCCTGGAATAATTCATTATTTGAAGATAACGCAGAGTTCGGTCTGGGAATGCGTGTGGCGGCTGATAAACATAAACAGCAGGCTATAGAGTTATTGCTCGATTTAAAACCACAACTGGATTCCCAACTGGTCGATGAAATTATTGATGCTGATGAGTTATCCGAAGCGGGCATAAGTGAACAACGAGAGCGTGTAAAACATCTAAATGAAATGTTAGATCAGCTTGACTCAACCGAAGCTACTTTGCTGAAACAGTTAACCCGGTATTTATGCAGGCTGTCTGTGTGGATTATGGGTGGAGATGGATGGGCTTATGATATCGGTTATGGAGGGCTGGATCATGTTTTAGCCAGTGGTCGAAACGTGAATATACTGGTACTTGATACCGAAGTTTATTCCAATACCGGTGGACAGACGTCTAAAGCAACCCCACGGGGTGCAGTGGCCAAATTCTCTTCAGGAGGTAAAGCCACGGCTAAAAAAGATCTGGCCATGCTGGCGATGGATTATGAAAATGTGTATGTCGCTCACGTGGCCTATGGCGCTAAAGATGTACAGACTTTACGCACTTTTATTGAAGCCGAAGCCCACGATGGACCTTCTGTCATTATCGCTTATTCACCCTGCATTGCTCATGGTGTGGATTTATCCAATAACCATCGACAGCAACAGTTAGCTGTTAACAGCGGGCACTGGCCATTATTCCGTTATGATCCGGTAAAAGCGAGTCAGGGTCAAAATCCGTTACACATGGATTCAAAAGAACCTTCCATTGCGTACCGGGATTATGTGATGAGTGAAACACGCTTTAATATGCTATGGCACACTCACCCGGAAGATGCAGAGAAGTTTGTGCAACAGGCTCAACAGGAAGTAAATCATCGTTATCATTATTACAAGCAGTTATCTGAGCTGGAGTGGGATGATCAGACGACCCTGAAATCCGCGCAAGCAAAACTGGCAGACTCTAAGAACATAAAGGGGGACTCTTGATATGGATTTATCCACTCAATACATGGGACTTGATTTAAAGAATCCAATTGTGGCGTCATCCAGTCCTTTAACCTGGGCACTGGAAAGTTCGCTGGCATTACAAAAAGCCGGAGCAGCAGCCATCATTATGCCGTCACTTTTTGAAGAGCAGATAGAGCATGAACAGGCACAGCTGGATCGCTTTATTCATCAGCAATCAATCGGGCATTCTGAAACTAATGGTTTCCATCCTCAATTGACGGACTACATGGATTATCAGAATAAATACCTGAACCAGCTGGAACTGTTAAAGCGTGAACTGAGTATTCCCGTTATTGCCAGTTTGAATGGTATTAGTGAGGGAGGGTGGGTGCAAAATGCTCAGGATCTTGAACAGGCCGGTGCTGATGCTCTGGAGTTGAATATCTACTATGTTGCTGCAAATCCTGAAGAATCGAGTGCTCAGGTAGAGCAGCGATATTTGTCCGTTTTTGAGGCTGTTAAGCAATGCGTCAAAATACCTGTAGGGGTCAAGCTAACACATCAGTTCAGTGCCATTAGTAGTATGGTTAAACAACTTGAACAGGCTGGAGCTGCTGGTATTTCCTTATTCAATCGCTTTTATCAACCTGATATCGATCTGGAGACTTTACACATAGAGCCAAAACTGGAATTATCCAGTTCTTCTGAAGCTTTGTTACGTATTCGCTGGATAGCCATACTGCGTCATCAGTTATCATTATCTCTTGCGATAACAGGAGGTATGCATTCGTCAGAAGATGTTCTTAAAGGTTTGCTGGCGGGGGCTGATATTACCTGTATGTGTAGTGTTTTACTGGAAAAAGGACCTGAACACATAGGTCGAGTTCTGGAACAGATGTCCTTATGGATGATGGATAAAGAGTATGAATCGGTGAATCAGCTTAAGGGCAGTTTGAGTTATATTAATGCCGTTAATCCAGCTGCTTTCGAACGTGCGAATTATGTTGAAATTTTAAACAGTTATTCACCTGCTTCAGGTGTTCAGGTCTAAACCCAAATAGCCCTGAGCTTCAGACATTCATCTGCTCTGCTATACTATTTTTATGTCTGATTTGAACCTCCTGAGCCTGCAGCAAATTCAACAATGTTTAACTCAAAACTCTGGAGTTACTCATGATTTACCTGGATATTATGCTGAAATTGAGTGCCAACAGGCTGCCGTGTTAATTCCGTTTGTGAAAATAAAGCAGCAGTGGCATCTGCTTTTTATTCGTCGGGCATTACATCAAAATGATCAACACAGCGGACAGGTCGCTTTTGCCGGTGGAAAATTTGAAACATTTGATAATAACCTGCATAAGACTGCTTTACGTGAAGCTCAGGAGGAAATAGGAGTGTCTCCGAATGATGTGACTATTTTAGGAACACTCAACCATCATCACAGTATTAGCCGGTTTCAAATTACACCCGTGGTAGCGCATATACCCTGGCCCTATGATTTGATGCCGGATAATCAGGAGGTTGCACGTATTTTTACCATTCCGTTAAGCTGGTTAGCCAATCCGGATCATTACAAAATAAAGCAGCACCAGCATGCACGGAAGACAGCTTTTCCGGTAGTTTACTTTGATGAATTTGATGGTGAATTACTGTGGGGGGCTACAGCGAGAATGACTCTATCATTGATATCGTTGTTAAGTTGTTAAATGTCTATAAAATCCTGTTAATTAAGATATTCCTTCTATACTAGTTAATATGCTTTTATCCGGGGTTACCAGCATTTACCTGTAACTGCATAATTTCAATCAATAATGAAAGTCTGGATCATTTATATCGAAACAGAGAATGTCATTAAATTCAAACAAATCGTCAGTTTATTCAAAGACTATCAGTCGTGATCGAGTTAAATTACTGGTCTCAATATTCTGTCTGTTAAGCATATATATAATCGGTAATTACTCCGGTTTATTAGAGGGCAAAGCCCTTAGCTGGTGGACTGACTTTTCCTGGACTATTGCCGCTCTATTAGCTGCCTGGCGAAGTTATGTCACTGCCAGATTACGTCCAGTAAAACATGAACGGAAAGCCTGGTATTTATTTAGTCTGGCTGCTTTTTCCTGGTTTGTCGGCATGCTGATCTGGGATTACGACGAAATATTTGGTGGTGAACTTATCCCTTTTCCCAGTGTTGGAGACTGGTTCTTCATGGGATACGCAGTATTTTTTATAGCGGCCCTTTTTTATTATCGTACTCGAACGCCTTCCCGCAAGAATAACCTGATTCAGTTTGCTAATCTTGGGCTTATCATCAGTACTATTTTTGTACTCTGTTTATTGCTTTTTGCATCTGCTCTGGAGCAATCATCTAACCCGGTACATTATGAAATGTATGCGTTGTTTCATTCTGTATTGACAGTAATCGGCCTTGTTTTTGGTATTTACTGTTACTGGTTTTTTATCTGGTCTGAAAACAGGGCAAGTTTTCGATTGATGATAGTGTCTATATTCATATTAGCGGTAACCGAGACTCTATACGGTTTTCAGCTATTAGGTCATGATTTTGATGCCAGTAGTTATTTAAATGTTTACTGGTTACTGGCTTTTGCATTGCATTACTGGGCTGCTTTTGAACAGGATTTAGTAGTCGATTCACCTTCAGCAGCTATGGATCAGGATGAGGTGAATACTCATTCAGCCAAATATGAAGCGATATTACCAGCTTTGACCCTGTTCACTGTACTGTTTTCTCTGTATCTATTTAAAGATCAACTGGAAAATGTTTTTCCAATTTTACTGGTGCCCGGCTTAGCCTTTGGATTGTTTCTTGCGCTTAGAGAATGGTCAACTCATAGCCTGGAATCCTCTTTTCTACAGAAGCTAAAAACCTCGAATACTCGACTGCATGCCGTACAAAAAATGGCTCAAATTGGTCACTGGGAAAGAAATCTATCTACGGATAAAGTGACCTTTTCTACTGAAATTTTCAATATCTTTGGGATGGATCATCAAGATTCAAGCAAGTTTGATGATGTTTTTGTTGATATTCTTCATCCGGATGATAGAGACAAAATAAAACAGGCTGTAATAGATTGCCGTGCAAAACATAAACCTTACCAGCAACTGGAATATCGAATAATAAAACCTGATGGCAGTGAACATACTTTATTTAGCCAGTCTAAAATTGTGTATGGGGATAAAGGAGAGGAAATTCGTCAGGAAGGGTTTGTTCAGGATATTACCCAGCAAAAAAAGAATGAAACTCAATACAAAAATCTATTGCATGATTCCCATGAACGGGTAAAGGAATTGCAATGTATTCATGGTATTGCAGAAATCATTAAGTCTCACCGTAATCAGGAAGATATTTTTCGGGGTGTCGTCAAGCTCATTCCTCCGGGTTGGCAATTTCCAGAGATCACCAGAGCCAGAATTATTTTTAAAAACAGGGAGTATGTTTCTGAAAAATTTAAGGAAACTGAGTGGGTTCAAAAAAGTGAAATAGATATTCAGGGAAAAATAGAAGGAAGTATTCAGGTTTTCTATACTGATAAATGCCCAGAGCTGGATGAAGGGCCATTTTTAAAGGAAGAGCGGAACCTGATAGATACCATAGCGAAGAGCATCAGTGAGGCCATTGAGTTAAGTGTTGCAGAGAATGAACTCAGGAAGCTTTCCAGAGCTGTGGAATCCAGTTCATCAGCTGTCTATATTACGGATCTTAGCGGTACTATAGAATATGTGAACCCCAAGTTTAGTGAAATAACCGGCTATACAAGGGAAGAAGGTATTGGTCAAAATCCACGTTTTCTTAAATCGGGAGAAACTCCGGAAACGCTTTATGCCGACCTCTGGAGCACCATTACCTCTGGAGGTGAATGGAAGGGAGAAATACATAACCGCAAAAAAGATGGTAGTTTTTACTGGGCTCATGATTCTATATCCGGGGTCAGAAATGCCTCTGGAGACATCACCCATTACATCTGTATCCAGGATGATGTGACCCATGAATTCGAAATGACAGAAAAGCTGAGCTACCAGGCTTCTCATGATATCTTGACCGGCTTAATAAACCGCTATGAGTTTGAACGGCGAATAGAAAGGTTGATTTCAACTTTACCTGATGGAAAAGATGAACATGCGCTGTTTTTTATGGACCTTGACCAGTTTAAAGTTATTAATGATACCTGTGGTCATACCGCCGGAGATGAACTGTTACGTCAGCTGGCCAGAGAAATGCTGGTTGTGGTCAGAAAACGTGACACGCTGGCTCGCCTTGGTGGTGATGAGTTTGGCGTGCTCATGGAGCATTGCTCACTGGAACAGGCTCATCGTGTCGCTGAAATGTTACTCAACTGTATTCAAAACTATCAATTTAGCTGGAACGGGCAGAACTTCCGGGTTGGTATTAGTATAGGACTGGTAGCTATAAAGAGTCAGTCATCGAATTTAACTGAATTACTTCAACAGGCTGATGCAGCCTGTTACATGGCCAAGGATTTAGGCAGGAATCGTATTCATGAGTTTCACCTTAATGATACTGAACTGGCACAGCGTCATGGTCAGATGCAATGGGTGGGGCGTATTAATGAAGCGCTGCAACAAGATCATTTCAGATTATTTGCCCAGCCTATAGTGCCCCTGAAAAATAGTTCGGGGGAACATTATGAGATTCTACTCAGGATGAAGGGTCGTGATGGTGAAATTATTCCTCCGGGAGCATTTCTACCTGCAGCTGAACGGTTTGACCTAATTGAAAAAATAGATGACTGGGTGGTCAATCATACTTTTTCTTTGTTGGCTTCAAACCCTGAGTTTGTAGAAAAAATTCATTTTGTTTCGATTAATCTTTCCGGCCCGTCTCTGACCAATACTGATCTGATGGAAACCATTATGTCTCTGTTCAGAAAGACAGAAATACAGCCGGAAAAAATTTGCTTTGAAGTCACTGAGACCGTTGCGATTTCTAATTTGAATGCAGCAATCAGTTTTATGACTATCTTAAAATCAATAGGTTGTCGTTTTGCTCTGGATGATTTTGGTAGCGGCTTATCATCATTTGCCTATTTAAAAAACCTGCCGGTCGATTACCTGAAAATTGATGGAGTATTTGTTAAAGACATAGTGGATGACCCGATTGATTATGTGATGGTGAAATCGATTCATAATATTGGTCAGGTAATGGGCATGGAAACGATTGCAGAGTTTGTAGAAAATGATGAAATTATTGACCTTTTAAATATTGTTGGTATTAACTATGCGCAGGGATATGGAGTAGGAAAGCCTCAATCATTTGATGATTTACTTAAAGCAGATTAGTTCTGGAATTCATAGGATTATAAAGATTAATAGCTTTGAAGGGTGCGCCTTGCGCACCAATGAGTTTTAGTGCCAAACCAATGGTGCGCACGGCGCACCCTACAAAATACTCACAAAAGTTATGCTCCAAATGATGGATTTTTAATCCATGTCGGGTTCTTCTCTAAGTTCTTCAGAATAGTCTGAAAGTTGTTTCTCTTCTATATCCAGTAAATAAGCCAGATCAGATGTTCTATAACAAATTTGGGTTACCAGTTTATCGATATCTTCTTCTGAGTTCAGGCCTGATTCTAAACTGAGTAATATGGAGGCTTTAATACCTTTTCTAAAAGATGCTTCGGCATTTTTTGCTGTCACGATATCTTTAGCTGTCAGGTATGAAGTTAATATATCCTGAGCAATATCCAGTGTTACACCTAGTTTTAGTGCTAATTCTTTGGCTCCCTTTTTTGCAGATACAATTTTCTCGATAGTATCTATATCTTTGGGCATGTATTTATCAAACCGTTTATTTACGCCAAGGTGATCAGCATAATTTGCATAACTGTAAGCAAATGTTTCAGCTGCTAATAACTGTTTTTTAGACATTCTTTCGTATTTCATTTCTAATGCTCTTGATGTTTTCAAGGTTTAAAATGTACTGCAGATTCAGTCAGGAAAAGTTTCATCAATTGTTTTGAGTGACCTTAGAAATAAACCCAGGCCACCCACCGTAAGCACTAATATGGTGATTAAATCGAAAGCACTCATATGGCGGAAGGTAAATTGTAATGAAGAAATAACACCGAAAATTAAAGCAACCAGCGAGCCCGATGCCAGCAACCAGCCTATAAAATTTTTACTGTTATAAAAAACCATTCCGGTGCCGATCATAAAAGGGATCAGAATCATTCCACTGGTAATGCCGTATCGCCCGAAACCATAAAGGCGCAACCCTAAGCCGAAGTGAGAGGTGACGGTAATGGCATTGAGCAAAAGATATAAGCCACCACTTAACATGATAAAACCAATAAAAAATTGGCCAATACCACCTGATGTTCCACCTGCTCCTCGCATATATTATCTCCAGATTATTAAATAGTAGGGAGAAATATTAACCTGAATTTACCGGTCTGGCTATGTTGAATAGCGTTAGTTATTTGAATCCAAAGTGGCAAACATTTCGTCGTACAGATCCCAGGCTATCTGGGCATCTTTTTTATCAATTTTCGAGATGATATTTCCCACGCTGATCATCACGTAATCACCAGTTTGCAAGTTATCTTCGAGCATTAATAATAAGCTGGCTTTGCGTTTTATACCGCGGGCTTCACAGAGGGCACTGTAACCATTTATCTGTTTGATTTGCATGGGTATTCCCAGGCACATGAGGGGATCCATAATGGGTTATCAATATGTTTTAGACTATAGCGCGTTTAATTTTAAAAGCGTTGATCTGGATCAAACCTGAAAAATCCACATAATCTATACTGCTTTTATCATAATATTACTTTGTGGTGACCAGATGAAAGAAATACGAACACTGGTACTAGGTATAGGTAATACACTATTGACCGATGAAGGTGTAGGCGTTCATGTGGTCAATCACCTGCAACAGCAAAAAATATCCCCCACTGTTTCCTCTGATGTCACCTTCATGGATGGTGGCACTCTCAGTTTTACACTTGCCGAGCCTATCGAGTCCTGTGACCAACTCATCGTTATTGATGCATCTGAAATAAAGACTCACCCAGGTGATGTTAAGGTATTTGAAAATGATGAAATGGATACGTTCATCACCACTGGTAACAAAAAAAGTGTACACGAAGTAACCCTGGTGGATGTCATGTCTATCGCCATGTTATCCGGGAATTTACCAGAAAAACGAGCCTTAGTGGGTATCCAGCCAGATAACCTGGACTGGGGTAATGAACCTACAGAAGCGGTACAACAGGCAATTCCAGTTGCCTGCCAGCATGTTAATACTCTGTTGCAAAGGTGGCAGGTATGAATCCCTCAAAGTTAGCCATTGAAATCCCTTTAGAAATCGCCGAGCCAACTACAGGCATGGTTCAGGCTGTTCTAAGAGAATTGCTTGAACATGTTGAATTATTGATTAAGTCCGGTCAACAGCATGTTATCGATTTAACCAGTTTACCACTGAATGACAGTGATAAAAGAGAACTCAAAAATTTATTGGGGAAAGGTGAAGTATCGATCACTTTATCAACCCTTGGTGATAGCAAGATTTTTGAAACTGGTATTAATGGTATCTGGTGGATTAAACATTTCAATCCGAATGAACAGTTACTTGCAGAGTTGATTGAAATAACCACCATTCCAGAAATTATTAAAAGTCATCCGGACGATATTGAACAGGCAGCCTTTGAATTAAAAAAGCTCATTGAAAATAATGAATCAGGAGAAGAGGTATGAGTGATAACAGACAACAGTTAGCTGGTGAATTGCAGCGTCACGGCATCAGCAGGCGAACGTTTTTGAAATTCTGTACCAGTATGGCATCGGCCATGGCATTAACACCTGCCGCCGCTGCAGAAATGGCCGAGAAACTGGTCAAAATCAAACGTCAGTCGGTCATCTGGTTATCGTTTCAGGAATGTACCGGCTGTACAGAATCCATTACACGCGCTGATAAACCCAGTCTGGAGAGTTTGATTTTTGACTTCATCTCACTTGATTATCATCATACTTTACAGGCGGCATCGGGTGATGCTGCTGAACTGGCTCGTGAACAGGCCATGCATGATAACGCAGGAAAATATATCCTGGTCGTCGATGGCTCAATACCTCTTAAAGATGGAGGGGTTTATTCCACCATTGCCGGCATGACCAACCTGGATATGCTGAAACAGGTAGCCAAAGGTGCTGCAGCCATCGTGGCCATTGGTAGTTGTGCAGCTTTTGGGGGTTTACCCAAGGCTTCTCCTAACCCCACCGGAGCGGTTTCAGTTTCCGATATTATTCATGACAAACCGATTATAAATATTCCAGGCTGTCCCCCAATTCCTGTGGTAATGACCGGGGTGCTGGCTCATGTACTGACTTTTGGTATCCCTGAACTTGATGACATGGGACGTCCCAAAGCATTTTATGGCGATACTATTCATGATCGCTGCTATCGCAGACCTTTTTATGATCGTGGGGAATTTGCAAAAAGTTTTGATGATGATGGTGCTCGAAAAGGCTGGTGCCTGTATGAGCTGGGCTGTAAAGGACCCACCACTCACAACGCCTGCGCCACTGTAAAATGGAATAACGGTACCTCATTTCCAATTCAATCCGGTCATGGTTGTCTGGGTTGTTCTGAACCGGATTTCTGGGATGCAGGTGGATTTTATAAAGCGATTTCAACCGGTATCGGCAAACCCGGCCAATGGGCGACCGGCGCTTTAGCGGCGGGTGCGGCGGCAGGTTTGGCTTCAGCCTACTTGAATAAGGTGACTAAGTCGAAAGCCGAGAAAGATCACCAGGAAGTAACCCTTGAAGATATGGGAGGCAAACATGAATGAAATTGAACTGTTGAACTGGGCTCGAGGTCCAGGTCTGGCGTATGCCACTATTATTATGGTTTTTGGTTTGACATTAAGGGTATTTGAGATTCTTTCTCTTGGTCGAGCTGAGGAACTGGCTGAGGTTAGAGGTTCTGGAGTGTCCGATGGATGGAAAATGATTTTTAAACGTTCATTGCCTGAACCGAGACATTGGAAGCTTATTACAGCATCTTATATTTTTCATGTTGGGCTGCTTGTAATTATTTTCTTTTTTATTCCGCATACCCAGTTTTTCAGGGATGTATTTGGCGTGTTCTGGAGTGGCTGGCCAAATTATGTTATCGACTTTTTCACGGTGCTGAGTATTGCTGCCATGATGTATACGCTTGTTTCCAGGTTTGTTGATCCTACTCGACGTATTCTGAGTAAGATGTCCGATTATTTTGCCTGGGTCGTTACTTTTTTACCGTTAGTAACCGGTTACATGGCTTTTCATCGACTGGGTATGGATTACACCACGATGTTAGCAGTGCATATTCTCTCAGTGGAGTTATTAATGATATCTCTGCCGATCAGTAAATTAACCCATGCAATTACTTTCACTATGGCACGTTACTACACAGGATCGAGTAATGGTCGCAGGGGGATTCAGTCATGAGTACTTCATTTGAACAAGGTATAAACACTTTAAAACAAGTGATTGATGCACCCATAGCTGCATATTTCTCCAGCTGTACAAATTGTGGATTATGCTCCAGAGCCTGTATTTTTTATACAGAAACTGAAAATCCAAAATACACCCCGATTAGACGTGTTGAGCCAATGCGCAGAATATGGGAGCAGGAATTTACGCTGGTAGGTAAAGCTAAAAAAGCACTGGGTCTTTCTAAAGAAGTTACCGAACAGGACTTAAAGGACTGTGTAGAGCTGGCCTTTGAAAGCTGCACAACCTGTGGTCGTTGTAGCATGGTTTGTCCGGTTGGTAATGATATTGTTTATATGATTCGTCGCATGCGTGAAGGTTTGACTGCTGCGGGACTGGCTCCAAAATCCCTGCAAGATGCAGCCGTAAGAACTATGGAGAAAGGCAGCGTCATGGGTTTTCCAATGAAAACTCTTGAAGCAATGGTGAAAGCTGCAGAAAAAGAAACCGGTATTGAAATAAATATTGATAAACCGGATGTTGATTATCTGTTGCTATTATCTTCTGCTGAAGTTATGCAGTTTAATGAAATAATTGCCTCTCTGGCACAAATATTTAAAGAAGCTGGTGTTAGCTGGACTTTTAGTTCCATTGCACATGAAGCGGGTAACCCAGGTATGCATATGGGAGCTTCTGAAATTGAAGCACAGATGATAAATAGAATTGTTCAGGCAGCTGAAGAGTTGAATATTAAAAATGTCATCAGCCCTGAATGTGGCCATGCTTATATGGCTATTCGCTGGGAAGGCCCGAATGTCATTGGTCGCCCATATCCTTTCAAGGTTTATCATATTATTGAAGTACTGGATAAACTCAGGGAGCAGGGCAAGCTAAAAACAACCGGCTGTGAATTAGAAAGAATTACTTTCCATGATCCCTGTCAGGCTGCACGTCGAGGAGGTGTCAATCAACCTCAACGTAACCTACTGAATATGGTGTCATCAAATTTTATTGAAATGAAAGATAGTCAGGCATGCAACTGGTGCTGTGGAGGTGGAGGCGGTGTGAACACCATTGAAAAAGCTGAACCACTGATGAAGAAAGTGTTCAATCGCAAAAGAAACCAGATAGAAGAGCTGGATGTTACAACCGTCGTTACCATGTGTGCGACCTGTCGTAATACACTCGAAGAAGGTATCGAAAACAACAACATGAATGTTCAGGTACTTGGCCTGACCGAACTGGTTGCCAATCACCTGTTGAAGGAGAAAAAATCATGAGCGAACGTGTAGTCGTTGACCCTATCACGCGAATTGAAGGGCATTTACGTATCGAAGCTGAAACTGATGCCAGTGGCAACATCATTGGTGCCTCCAGTGCTGGCACCATGGTTCGTGGCATTGAGTTAATTTTGAAAGGTCGTGATCCGCGTGATGCCTGGGCATATGCACAACGTATCTGTGGTGTTTGCACTTTGGTGCATGGTATTGCGTCGGTACGAAGTGTTGAAAATGCACTCAATTATCAAATTCCAGCTAATGCTCAACTGATCAGGAATTTGATGATAGCCGCTCAATATGTGCATGACCATGTGATGCATTTTTATCACTTACATGCACTCGACTGGGTCGATGTAGTGTCTGCTTTAAAAGCAGATCCTAAAGCGACTTCGGCTCTGGCACAGTCGTTGTCTAAATGGCCAAAATCATCCCCCGGTTACTTTTCTGATGTGCAAAAGAAGATTAAGGATTTTGTAGAATCAGGTCAGCTAGGAATTTTCACTAATGGTTACTGGGGACACCCAGCTTATAAATTACCACCTGAAGCTAATTTAATGGCTGTGGCTCATTATCTGGAAGCTTTATCCTGGCAGCGTGAAGTAGTGAAAATTCATACTATTTTTGGAGGTAAAAATCCGCACCCTAATTTTCTTGTGGGTGGAGCACCTTCACCCATCAGTGGAGTCTCTGGTGATATGGGAGCGACTGCACTGAATATTCTGGGACTACAGGAAGTAAGCAACACGATTACTAAAATGATGGACTTTGTCGATAATGTGTACGTTCCGGATACTATTGCAATAGCGGGATTCTACAAAGACTGGTTCAAGCGAGGAGCAGGAGTGCGCAATTTCATGACCTTTGGTGATATGCCTGAAACAAGCATGGATGATCCTTCGAGCTATTTCATTCCAGGTGGTGTCATACTCGATCGTAATTTGAGTAAAATCCATCCGTTGGATTTAAATGATCCAGAGCAGGTTAAAGAATTTATTGCGCACTCCTATTATGATTATTCTGCGGGTAAAGAGGCTGGTCTACACCCTTATGATGGCGAAACAAACCTGAATTACACGGGTCCTAAACCTCCTTATGATTTTCTCGATATTGAAAATAGTTACTCCTGGATGAAGTCACCACGCTGGAAAGGTCAGCCGATGGAAGTAGGGCCACTGGCGCGTGTTTTGATGTTATATGCCAGCGGTCATGAGCCTACACAAAATTTAACCAATAGTGTTTTAAAGAAACTGGATGTGCCCATTGATGCATTGTATTCAACGCTGGGTAGAACAGCAGCTCGAACACTGGAAACCAAGCTAATCGGCGATAAAATGCAGAGCTGGCTGGGTAAATTAATTGGTAATATTAAAGCGGGTGATTTGAGTGTGCACAACACTGAGTTTTGGGAACCTTCTAGCTGGCCTTCAGAAGCTAGAGGTGTGGGCTTTATGGAAGCTCCCCGTGGCGCACTGGCGCACTGGATAGTCATTAAGGATGAGAAAATAGCCAACTATCAGGCAGTTGTACCGTCAACCTGGAATGCTGGACCTCGAGATGTCGATGGACAGGATGGTCCTTACGAAGCAGCGTTAACAGATAATCATCAACTGCATGATCCTAAACAGCCGATTGAAATTCTGCGTACCATTCACAGTTTTGACCCCTGTATTGCCTGTGCAGTGCATGTCACTGACCCTGAAGGAGATGAACTGGTTAAGGTAAAAGTAAGGTGATTATCGGGTGACCAGTTGGTTGTTAACAATATTTACTGGAGAAGTGTATTGATACTAAACTGATAATAAGTATTGATGGATATTAATTATATTTCTCACAAAAGGACAGAATTATCTGTTAGCTGTTTTCTGTCAACTATAATTGATTTTACCAGTTGAATTTTCCTGAGGACGATATCCTATTTTTCTTTACAGGCAGTTTTTAGTTAGGTTAGTGAGAAATTATTTTGTCTTATTTAGCCTGTTAATTACTTTTCCAACACTGGGAAATGCTACTGTTTCTATTGCTGAAGTAAATCAGGCTACCCGACATCTGGATTTAACCCCCCATATACAAGTGTTTATTGATAATGAACATGCTTATAGCATTGAAGATATTATAAATAACGAAAAGCTGGAATTTATTGATTTAACAGAATCAGGCAATAGTTTTGGCTTTAGTAAATCAGTTTACTGGATAAAATTTTCTATTATTGTAGCTGAGCCTTTGCAGAAAGCTTTACTCTTGGAATATAAATATCCCTTGCTTGATAAGCTAACCTTCTTTTTTCCGGATAGTTCTGGAAATTTAAAAAAAACTACTACGGGTGATAGCTTACCGTTTATAAAAAGAGAACTTGATTACAGAAGTTATCTGTTCCATTTATACCCTGTCACCGGGCAGCAGCAAACCTATTATATGCGCCTGGAAACAGAAGGTTCAATGCAGATACCTGTTTCTTTGTGGGTAGCTTCTGACTTTATTGAGCATGTTGATTTCGTCAATATTTCAATCGGAATTTACTATGGAATTATGATGTTACTGATCTTTGTAGCATTTGTTGCCTTTTTATTTTTACGAAATGTTTTATACCTCTATTACTCGCTCTATCTATTAAGTTTTTTGATGTTTCAATTTTCAGTAGATGGTTTTAGTTATCAGTATCTTTGGCCTGACTTACCTCAATGGACTAGTCGAGCAACCGTTTTTTTCATTGGCACGAGTGTTTTCTTCGCAATGTTATTTACTGGTAGCTTTCTTCGAATATGGAATTATCATCAGTATATTAAATGGTTATTTTTTCTGACAATGGGCCTGGCCATAGTCAGTATGTTTTTGAGTGTGTTTGGTAATTATGCTTTTGCAGTAAAACTAGCTGCTTTTACAGGTGTATTAATACCCCCTGTTATATTACTAGGATCTTTTAGTTCAATTAAAAAAGGTTACAAACCGGCACTGATTTTACTTTCTGGCTGGAGTATCTATCTAATCGGTGTATATATTTCCGGGCTCGTTTACTTAGGGTTGATTGAAAGTTATTTCTTTACTCGTAACTCTGTTCAATTGGCTTCAGTAGTTGAGGTTTTATTATTAGGTTATGCTTTGATAGAACAGGTTAGAGTATTAAACAGGGATAAAGAGTCTGCCACAGTTTCTGCAAATAAATATTTACGGCAATTAAATGAAGGGCTTGAATCTCAGGTGGCAGAACGTACCAGAGAATTAAAAGAAAAAAATGATCTACTCAGTGATCTGGCTTTGCATGATAGTATGACTGGTCTGCTGAATCATAATGCTTCCATTAAACAGCTCAAAATAATGACTTCAACTGCTCTTCGTTATGAACGTGATTTAGCTGTTGTAATGATTGATATTGATCACTTTAAGCAAATTAATGATCAATACGGTCATCCTGCCGGTGATACCGTGATTGTAGCAATTGCAAATATTCTTAAGAATTCATTGAGAGAATCAGATGGTTGTGGCCGTTATGGAGGAGAAGAGTTTATATTGCTTTTACCGGAAACACAGGGTGAATATGCACTTGAGCTTGCAGAGAGTATTCGATTGAAAATAATGGAAATTAAAATTGATGAAGTTGATGAGAAACAGTTATCTGCCAGCTTTGGAATAGCTGCATTTGATAGGGAAAATTCAACAGCTGATATAATTTGTGATGCAGACAAAGCACTTTATAAAGCAAAGGAAAATGGTCGCAACCAGGTTGTCCTGTTATAACCTGAAATTAAAAATAAAATGCAGCAGCACTGCCGCATAAAGTCATGATAAAAAGGAACCACTTTAAAGTTTCAGCTTTCGCTTTTATGGCAAGCTTTACGCCGTGATGTGCGCCTAACATCATGGTCGATGCCAGTATCAACCCGGGAATCCAGGCGACCTGATCGCGTAAAATAAATACAAACAATGCAATGCTGGTAAAGCCTAACGTACACACCAGTTTCAGAGCGTTTGATTTAATCAGATCATATCTTAAGGTGCCGGCTAAAGCGATAATTAGTACAAATCCGACGCCTGCCTGTACAAAGCTACCATACAGACCGGACAAAAATAACATCATCCAGGAAGAGGGGGTCTGACTAACTCTATTTGGAATGGTGCCAGGCTCAGGCATGACGATGGAAGGTCTAATCAGAATTATTAAAGACAAACTGATCATGGTTGTTAGCAGTATGGGTTTAAGATAGGTAACAGGTGCATAGGAAGCAGCCAGAGCACCTATGATGCCGCCAACTGTTAATGGGATGAAAATACCTTTGATATCAGTTAAAGGCAGTTCTCCGTGACCGTGAAATGCCTTAGCTCCCCAGATTGCCTGTAGGAAAACCCCCACTCTATTAGTCGCATTTGCAACATCGGCGGGTAAACCCAAAATCATTAATGCAGGTAAAGTCAGGTTTGAGCCACCTCCGGCCAGTGTATTAATAATGCCGGCAATATAACCCAGAATTAATAAAACTGTGATTTGAAAAAATTCAAATTCCATTGTTAATCAATCGTTGTGTCCAATATTTAACGTTGGGTGTGCACGGCACACTCTACAAGTTGCTGGTAAGCAGTCTCTTATCTTTTAGCAATAATTGTCAATGCTTTACCGGTTAAAGAAACTAATTGTTTAAATTGAAGAAAGGTATTTTCATCGATTGGCGTGGTAGATTGGCTACGATCGGCATAAATAATACCGATTGGCTTTTCAGCTATAAAAAGTGACATAGCCAGAAAATCTGATGTCATTATGTTGGCCAATAAACTTTTTGGAATGATGTGTTCATATTTTTTAAAATTACTTTTATTAATCCATATAGCCTGAGGTTTATTAAGTAAAATTTTGAGTAAACCTGCTTTTGATACTTCTATCTGATATTGTCTAAAAGGAGCTTCTTTCTCCAGGCCAACAGACATTCTGTTGAGTAATTTTTGTTTGTTTTTGGCAAGCAGTAACAAGCTAACCTTACTCAGGGAAAAGTCTTTATGTATGCCATTCAGGCAGCAGTTTAAGATAGTAGACTGAGATGTACTGTGCTGTTTTACAAGTTGCTTCATGCGGTTGAAAATATCGTCTTCTTTTACCGTTTTTTTCGCTGGTTTATCTTTGATAGAAATTTGATCTGGTTTTATTTGGTCAGATTGAACAGGTTTTTTATCTATTGCCGGTTTTACGCTTGTTGTTTGTTTAAGGGCTGCAGGGAAATCTTCCGGTGGAGGTGTCCAGGCTTTATCCTGTATTAAGATGAGACGACTTGCTGCTTGCCATGCATCTGGAATAATAGATTTTCTTGCTTCCATGATGGAGATTTGATGGAATTTTGCAGTAACCATATCGACAGGTTGCTGTAAAAAATCTGCAAATTGCTGGAAGCTTTCCTGTTGATTTTTTGTGTACCATCCGTGTTCACTCTGATGACAGAGTTTTGCGATAAAATACAGCAGCTTTTCTTTTTGATCATTACTGTTTTTATGCGGTTGAGAGTTAATAATGATTTCTGGCAGATTTAACTGCTGGCATAAAACTTCAGTTAATTGCGGGAAACTGAAACCAAAATGTTTTGCTTCATCCCCATATGAACTACCTGAACAGACATAATTTAAATAGTGATCAAAGTCGTAAACACAACACAGTGCTTCACCTGCATAAGTTAATAATGCGCATGCTGTTAATTGATCAATATTCGGATAACCATTTTCACTAGCCCATTCGGCTACCTGTACTTCATTGTGGTAACTGCGGCTCATGATCTGACGAAAAAGAAATAACTGGTGAGGTTTGTCCAGTATGTTTTTGGCTACGCTAAACTCTTTCAATAGAGTATGGGTTACCTGGTCTCCTAATAGCGCAATCCCTGATTTTGTCGATGAGACAATCTCCCTGCCAGTGTTACCACCTCGATTGGCATTAACCTTTTTCAGAATTGCCAGTGATAATCCGGGGTCGGTTGCGGTAAAAGAAACTATATCCTGAGATCTATTTTCCTGTTCCAGTAACTCAATAATTTCATGATGAGTATGATTGATTGCAGGGATGGTGTCAGAGTGGTTTTGTAGCCAGTTTTGTGCCTTTGAAATTGACATATGACTATTAGCTATTCTGGCTTAGGTGTTTTCTTCAAATCTGGCTGCACCCAGTGACTTCAACTGTTTTCGGTGCACATGTTTTACCAGTAGCTCGCGATCAGCTTCGTGAATGTGTTCGAAATCCAGAGAAATTGTATATTTATCCTGATTGTTGTCCTGGTGGTTGCACTCGATGACTTTGGCAAAAGTTACTATTTTTTGCTGACTGGGTAAAAGGAGTAAATTTAACTCAACAATATCGCCCACATTGACCTGTTCATCAGAAATAAAAGATATGCCCTGCGCACTGATGTTTACAGGTATTTCTCTAGTGGAAAAGTTATCTTCATCGGTTAAAATTTTATCTGTTAACAGGTCTAGTTGTTCCTGTAATACTGATAAATAACGCCCTAATTCAGGCATTTTATTTTTTATGTGCTGTAGGTCTGCCTGGTGCTGTTCGAGTTTGAAGTTGAACTCATTTCTCAGAGAAAACTGGTGCTGATCATTCCAGAAGCTCTCCAGTCTTTGTTCAAGCTCCTGCTTTTCTATAACCTGAGATTTAAGACCTACTATGTCTTCTATTCTAAAAAAACGTCGACGCTCGTCGCTCATAATTATTGTTCCTGTACAAAATCTACGTTATTAGCAGGTGAATCCATCATGATAGATTCTGTATTACCATGTAATACGCTGATTTCTACTCTGCGGTTTTGTGCCCTGTTTTCCCAGCTATCGTTAGGAACCAGTGGCTGGTTGTCTGAGTGAGCTCTAATTTCCATACGTTCAGGGTCTATATCACCTTGCTGTATAAAAAAATGTACCACAGTGGCTGCGCGTTTAGCAGAAAGATCCCAGTTGGATCGAAACTGTTTAGTTTCTATAGGAATATCGTCAGTATGACCTGAGATTATGAATAGACCATCACGTTGATTTAATACGGCAGCTATTTGTTTGAGTATAGGTTCAAATTCGGATTTAAGACTCGCTTTACCTGAACCAAATGAGCCCTTTTCCCTGATCCGAATTAATACTCTATCTGCAAAGGCTTCGATTTCAAGCAGTCCGTCGCCAATGGCTTCTGCCAGCTCTTTCTGTAATTCTTCGGCTTCTTCTTTTGCCATTTGTTCGGCATGTTGAGCGGCTATGGCTTCAGCTTCTGCTAGTGATTGATCATTACGGCTGGTGGAATCGGTGTAGTCCAGGTTTGTTTTAGTATCATCTGTGGTTTTTTCCCGCATAATTTCTAGCGGTGTAATTTCAATCGGTTTTCCTGGGCTGTATTGCTGGGCTATTACACTGGTACCTTTGGGTATCTCTGTGGCTTTGACATCACGCTGCACACCAAATGCATTTTTCATTGCACCGGCGACCTGTTTGTACTTCAGTACGTCCATCTCGGCAAAAGATAATAACAGTACAAAAAAGCACATTAACAGTGACATTAAATCTGCGAAGGTGGCAAGCCAGGGTGGCAGACCTTCTTCACAGACTGGACATTCGCATTCTTCACTCATGATTTATCTTCCGATCAATCATCTGTTGGACGTTTGTTTTCGGGTAGGAACGCATTCAGTAATTGCTGCATAACACGTGGATTGGTTCCGTCCTGAATAGAGGATATAGATTCCAGTATCAGTGACTTGTTAAGTTTTTCCGATTCTGCGATTAGAATTAGTTTTTCAGAGAGTGGAGAAGCAAAAGCATTCGCAATGACTGCACCGTATAAAGTCGTTAAAAGAGCAACGGCCATAGCGGGACCAATGGCAGCAGGGTCGCTCATATTGGCTAACATTTGAACTAGACCGATGAGTGTACCAATCATACCCATTGCTGGAGCATATACCGCCATGGCTTTAAACATATCGGCACCCTTGGCATGTCGTTGAATGGTCAGGTTGATATCTTTGGACAGTAAATTGTTAACAATTTCAGGGGAATGGCCATCGATGCACAGGCCAATGCCTTTTTCCAGAAAGCTATTACTTATTTCACGACCTTCCAGAGCGAGCAGGCCTTCTTTTCGGGCTATATTAGCCATTTCAACAGCTTCTTCGATGAGTGTGGCAGGGTTATCCATTTTATACATGAATCCTTTCATGCCGACTTTAAACGAACCTAAAAAGTCAGCCAGAGTCACTCTCATCAATGTTGCACCCAATGTACCACCTACAACAACTAAAATAGAAGGTACGTTTACAAAAATGATGAATGGGCCTCCCATCATAATGGAAGAGGCAATGATACCGAAGGCGAGGATAATACCGACCAGACTTGCTATATCCACTTTTTAGAAGCTCCTGAATAGAAATTTGTTTTTTTAGATTGTAGTAGATTTTTTGAGGGAATTGGAATTATTCTTGCTACTTAGGTTTATTTTTTCTGACTTAGCTCATGGAGGGAACTAAATTAGTTATTTTGGTCTATATTTTTAGTTTTATTAAATTTGATCGTTAGTTTTAATAGTTTGATAGATGTTTACGAAGCCGGTTAATTTTGACTTAAGTCATTTTTCATTGAGCATTATCTCCTACAATAACTTGCTTTAATTACCGCTAAATTCAGGAAAATACATCATTATGGTGCATAAGTTAGATTTTGATCCGGGTCTGATCAAGAAATATGATAAATCAGGGCCGCGTTATACTTCTTATCCAACTGCACCTCAGTTTTCTACTGAGTACACTGCCGATACATTAAAAAGCTGTATCGAACGGAGTAATAGAGAAATTATTCCAGCTCCGTTATCGCTGTATATCCATATTCCTTACTGTGACACGATTTGCTATTACTGTGCATGTAACAAAATTATCACCAAAAATCATACAGTAAGTAACGAATACCTTGATTTGCTTGAAGCTGAAATGCAAATGATTTCACCCTTGTTCGACAAGGATAGAGAGCTTGAGCAATTGCACCTCGGTGGGGGCACGCCAACATTCCTAAATGATGAGGAATTGATGGATTTGATTCGTCGTATTGAAGATAATTTCACGTTTGCAAAAGATTGTGAAATGTCGATCGAGATTGATCCACGTAAGGTATCCAATGAAACTCTGGAGTTACTGACCAATATCGGTTTTAACCGGATAAGTCTGGGTGTGCAGGATTTTGATGAGAAGGTTCAGCTAGCTGTAAACCGGGTTCAAAGTTATGAATTAGTGCGTGATCGACTGGAAACTTGCAGAAGGTTAAATATTAAATCTATTAATATGGATTTGATTTATGGCTTACCTTTTCAGTCAGTTGAAACTTTTGAGCGAACGCTTGATAAAGTAATTGAACTAAGGCCTGACCGGCTGTCAATTTTTAATTATGCTCATTTACCTGAACGTTTTAAACCGCAGAGAAGAATCAATGATGAAGATTTACCTACTCCTGCAGAGAAGTTAAAAATCTTTGAACTAACCATGAATAAGCTGCAGGAAGCAGGTTATGTTTATATTGGCATGGATCATTTTGCTCTGGAGGATGATTCAATGGTGAAAGCTCAGCAGGAAGGCTCTTTGCAGAGAAATTTTCAGGGGTATTCAACACATGCGCATACTGACCTGGTAGCCATAGGCGTGAGTTCCATCGGTTCTATATTCGATAGTTACAGTCAGAATAGTAGTAATATTGATGATTACCGGGAAATGGTATTGGCTGGTAAATTACCGATTGTTCGAGGGCTCGTGATGAATAATGATGATTTGTTACGAAAGCAGGTAATCAATCAGTTGATCTGTCATTTCGATCTGGAGATTACGAAATTTGAAGAGCAATGGAATATAGACTTTAAAGAGTATTTTAAATCAGAAATGAAGCAACTGGATCTGATGGTAGAAGATGGACTGGTAAAGGTTGATGAAAAGTCTATCAAGGTTGAAACAAGAGGGCGCTTGTTAATTAGAAATATCTGTATGGTATTTGATAATTACCTTAAAGATAATGTGGTTAAGTTTTCCAAAGTTATATAGATTTTATTTTGCGCAGAAAACTATAACTGCGCATTTTAGCTAAAGATCTGGTGTGGAAAAACTAGGGTTGGCCAGAATCTTCGCAGTTAGCAACCATCTCATTTAGTTTGTCAATATCAATGATATCAACCTGTTTACGGTTGATTTTCACCACTCCCTTTTCCTGAAAAGACTTAAACAAGCGACTGACGGTTTCCACTGCAATACCCAGATAGCCTGCAATGTCATGACGTGACATGGGTAGCATAAAGCTGGTAGCTGAAAAGCCACGGCGTTTAAATCGACTAGAGATGCTTAATAAAAAGGTGGCGAGACGTTCATGAGCCGTTTGCTGACCCAGTAATAGCAAATGCGCATGATCACAGTTCATTTCATGGCCTAATAAATGACAAACCTGATGACGCAGTTCCGGCATTTCTGCACATAGCTGGTCTAACTGGTCATAGGGTAAAACACAATAGGAAGTGTTTTCCATGGTTGTGGCATAACAACGTTGTTTGGAATTTTCCAGACCATCAAGACCAAAGACTTCTCCTGGAAGGTGAAAACCTAGAATTTGCTGCTCACCTGTTTTTTTGGTTAGATAAGTTTTAACTCCGCCGGAACGAACAGCGTAAAAACCTACAAATTTATCACCTGGTTGGTATATTTGAACGTTATGAGCAAGATTTCTCGGGCGCTCAATGTAATCATCCAATACATCCATTTCTTTAGCATTCAGACCCCTTGGCAAGCACAATTCTGACAGGCTGCAGGATTCACAGCTTACTTTGAGTTGCTTGGTAAGCTGAACTTGGTTCATGAGTTTTTGCATAATGGGTCAATTAAATATCTGGCCAAAGTTTTAACAACTGAAACGCTTTTTTGCTTCAGTAAACGTGTATTAAGGTTTGATTATATACGACTTATAAAAAATATGTCACTTGATCCATGTCATTTTATCAGATGCGACAAAACGTCACACTCTTTTCCGCTTAAATTTCAATTCTAACATGAGGCCATTTAATGGAAACCTATAATTATAAAGTCGTCAGGCAGTTTGCCATTATGACGGTAGTTTGGGGTATCGTAGGCATGACAGTTGGAGTCTTCATTGCAGCAGAGTTAATCTGGCCGCAATTAAGTCTCGACCTGCCATGGTTAGCTTACGGTCGTTTGAGAGCATTACACACCAATGCAGTTGTATTTGCATTTGGCGGTTCTGCTTTATTTGCTACATCTTATTACGTTGTTCAGCGCACATGTCACACGCGTTTGTTTAGTGATGGATTAGCTGCGTTCACCTTCTGGGGCTGGACACTGGTTATTTTGCTTGCAGCAATAACTTTACCGCTGGGTATCACCAGTAGTAAGGAATATGCTGAACTGGAATGGCCAATTGATATTCTGATTACACTGGTCTGGGTTTCTTACGCAGTTGTGTTTTTTGGTACAATAATGAAACGTAAGATTAAACATATTTATGTGGCTAACTGGTTTTATGGTGCATTTATTCTGACTATTGCTGTTTTGCATCTGTTTAATAGTGCTGCTTTACCAGTTACTTTAACCAAGTCTTACTCTGTTTATCACGGTGCTATCGATGCGATGGTTCAGTGGTGGTATGGACATAACGCGGTAGGTTTCTTCCTGACTGCGGGTTTCCTCGGCATGATGTATTACTTCATTCCCAAGGTTTCACAACGTCCTGTATTTTCTTATCGATTATCGGTAGTGCATTTCTGGGCACTGATCTCTACTTATATGTGGGCAGGTCCTCACCATTTGCATTACACAGCATTACCTGACTGGACTCAGTCTGTTGGAATGGTGTTCTCGCTGATTCTGTTAGCGCCTAGCTGGGGTGGAATGATCAACGGTATCATGACCTTATCAGGTGCATGGCACAAACTTCGTACAGACCCTGTTCTGAAATTCCTGGTTGTTTCATTATCTTTCTACGGTATGTCTACTTTCGAAGGACCTATGATGGCGATCAAAACTGTAAATGCCTTATCTCATTACACAGACTGGACTGTAGGTCACGTTCACTCTGGCGCATTAGGCTGGGTTGCTCTGGTTAGTATCGGTTCTATGTATGCCCTGATTCCCTGGGTATTCAATAAAGACGGTATGTACAGTACCAAGCTGGTTGATACCCATTTCTGGATTGCGACTATCGGTGTTGTTTTATACATCACAGCAATGTGGATATCGGGTGTTATGCAAGGTTTGATGTGGCGTGCAGTAAATGCTGACGGAACACTGACTTACAGTTTCATCGAGTCACTGGAAGCTACGTATCCGTTCTACTTTGTACGTCTACTGGGTGGCCTACTGTTTCTGAGTGGCATGTTCCTCATGGCTTATAACGTGTACAAGACTGTTGCCGGTTCTACAATTACCGACACTGAAGTCGCACAGCCCGCACACTAGGAGAATTATCATGAGTCATGAAGTAGTAGAAAAAAATATTGGTCTGATGGTGGTTCTTGTAATTATTGTCATCAGTTTCGGTGGACTGGCTGAGATTGTGCCTCTTTATTTTATGAAGGATACAACTCAACCTGTAAAAGGGCTTAAACCTTACACTGCTATGCAGCTGGAAGGACGTGATATTTATATCCGTGAAGCCTGTAATGCCTGTCATTCGCAAATGATTCGCCCATTCCGTGCGGAAACTGAGCGATATGGTCATTATTCTGTAGCCGGTGAATTTGTTTATGATCATCCTTTCCTTTGGGGTTCTAAGCGAACTGGTCCTGATCTAGCGCGTGTTGGCGGTCGTTATTCTGATGACTGGCATGAAGCACATCTGATCAATCCACGTGATGTTGTTCCTGAATCTAATATGCCTACTTTTGGTTTTCTTGCTAAAAGTGAGTTAACCGGTGAAGTAACTGGTAGAAAGATGGAAGTACTGAGAACACTGGGTGTTCCTTACACTGATGCAGATATTGCTGGTGCAGCAGAAGCGGTCAAAGGTAAAACTGAAATGGCTGCTCTGATTGAATACCTGCAACATCTCGGCACTGCTGTAAGCATTCGATAGGTGACCTGATATGAGTGAGTTAAGTGTAACTATTCACGGTATCTGGACATTAGTTCTAATGATTACCGTTATCGGCATCTATGCCTGGGCCTGGAGTTCAAAGAGGGAGGCTGATTTTAGTGAAGCAGCCATGCTCGCAGTGGACATCAGTAATAATAATCCAGAAAAGAAGGAAATATCATGATAAGTAGCTTTTTTAACTGGTGGGTAATCGTAATTACCCTGGTCAATATCTTTGCCTGTTACTGGCTAATTAAATGGACGATGAAAAGCCGTCCTGATGAAAGTGCAGTAGGTGAAGCAACGGGTCATAAATGGGATGGTCTTGAAGAGTTAAATAATCCACTACCTAAATGGTGGTTATGGATGTTTTACTTCACCATCGTGTTCAGTCTGGTTTACCTGGTTCTTTACCCTGGTCTGGGTAACTTTAAAGGTACTTTAGGTTGGACGTCTCATAATCAATATGATGGTGAAATAGCTGATTCAGATGCCAAATATGGTCCTATCTTTGCTGCTTTCTCAGCCAAGTCAATACCAGACCTGGCTAAAGATCCGGCAGCTATTAAGGCAGGTGAAAGCTTGTTCAGCAGTTACTGTTCTCAGTGTCATGGGTCAGATGCCAAGGGTACAACTGGCTATCCTAACCTGAGTGATAACGACTGGTTATACGGTGGTGAGCCTGCGCAAATCAAGCAGAGTATTTTGATGGGGCGTAACGGTGTAATGCCGGCTCTTGGTTTGAGTGCAGAAAATGTAGAAAATGTTGCCGCTTATGTTCAATCTTTAAGTGGGCGTAACGTTGATGCAGCTTCTGCAGAAGCAGGTAAAGCACAGTTTCAAATCATGTGTGTTGCCTGTCACGGTGCAGATGCTAAAGGTAACTATTTGTTAGGTGCTCCTAATCTGACTGATACTACCTGGTTGCATGGAAGTACCGCAGGGGCTATTAAGAAAACTATTGCTGAAGGCCGTATAAGTAAAATGCCGGCTCATCAGGAATTTCTTGGTGAAGATAAAGCCCATGTATTAGCTGGATATATTTATAGCTTGTCAAACTAAAAACTATCAGAAGAGTTAACTCCCTTGCCGGGAAAGAAGCAAAAACTATCTCCCCCGATGTGTGCTTCTTCTCCCGGCATTTTTTTTGGTCGAAAATTGCTCCTGCATTTTCGACACTTCCGCCATCCCTGGCGGTCGCACGAGGATGTGCTTATGCTGCGAGCCCAAGGATGGGCAGGAGCAGTATTCTCACCGAAGGCAATAAACACCTGAAATAAATCGTATCCGTTGTTCTATGATGGAATTGTTCCTGCATTCAAATATTGGTTCCCGCAATTCTATTTGTAGAGCTGATTTTTCAATAACTTGACTGGATTGTGTAAAAGGAGTCTCCATTCTTCCCATTTGATTAACAACCTTCTTTGGATTTATTAAATTGCTTTTTTACGATATGCTGTTTTTAACATCAACTAAATCAGGATATATTCATTAATGGAAAAAAAGTTAAGTTATCTCATTTTAATAATCAGTTTGCTATATGGGTCTTCTGTATGGGCTGAAGGATCCAAATGGCAGTCTCCAGAAACGGTTGAAGGTAGCGTGACGGTCAGCCTGGAGCAGGCTAAGGTTATGCATGCTAACGGGGTTAAGTTTGTTGATGTCAGGTCTATTCGTCAATATAAAAAACGTCATATCCAAAGTGCAATTCACCTTTATATTAATGATGCCTTTACTGAGAAAAACCTGCTGAATCATATTAAAAAAGATGAACCCTTTGTTATTTACTGTAATGGAGCACATTGCAGTTTAAGTTATAAAGCAGCAGAAAAGGCGGTAGCCTGGGGTTTTACCGGGATTAAATACTTTAGGGATGGCTTTCGTTCCTGGCGTCTTGATGGAAATCCTCTGGAATACGGTGCTCAATAGCTATTTTCAACTGAACTGAAATTAATTTTTAAATTAAACAAAAGCGCTTTATATAAGCGCTTTTGTTGTTTTAGGGGTAAAAAAACTAAAAAAAATTTTGATTTAAGTTACTCGCTGTGTTATTAAATACAAATCGTATGTAAATTGCATTCTATTTATCGATAAATTATAAGAATAATGACAGTTTATATATCCACACCCAATACCAAATGAGGATAGTAGAATATGAAATATTTAAAAATAGCTTCTATAGCCGGCTTAACATTAGTGAGCAGTCTTTGCCTGACATCTGTTAATGCTGCGACTAAATGGGATATGCCGACACCTTATGGTGATGGTGTGCATCACACTAAAAATGTCAGGTTCTTTGCAGAAGACGTTAAAAGAGCGACTGATAATGAACTGAATATTGTTGTTCATTCCGGTGCTTCTTTATACAAACATCCTGAAATTCATCGTGCAGTCAGAAGTGGTCAGGTTAGTATTGGTGAAATGTTTATGGGGCTGCTGGGTAATGGTAACCCAATTTTCAAGGCTGATAATATTCCATTCCTGGCCAGTGATTTTGATACTGCGCATAAACTATGGGAAGCTAGTCGCAGTCATATTGAGAAGGCGCTAAAGAAAGATGGACTGAAACTGTTATTTGCAGTGCCATGGCCTCCTCAGGGTTTTTATACTAAAACAGCTATAAATTCAGGTGCTGATATTAAAGGCATGAAACTACGTGCATATAGCCCTGCAACCTCTCGTCTTGCTGTATTGCTTGGGGCTTCTCCAACGACCGTTCAGACACCAGAAATTCCTCAGGCATTCAGTACCGGTCTTATTGATGCCATGGTGACTTCTCCTTCTACAGGAGTTAGTTCTCAATCATGGGATTACGTGAGTAATTACACCGATACACAGGCATGGATTCCAAAGAATATGGTTATTGTCAATGCCCGTGCTTTCAAGCGTTTATCTAAAGAAAATCAAAAAGCAGTGATGGATGCTGCTGCAAAAGCTGAGAGTAGAGGCTGGGATTTGGCGATGTCTGAAACCAAATCTAAAACTAAAATGCTGGCTGATAAAGGTATGAATGTATCTAAGCCTTCAGCACAACTGAAAGCAGATTTGCAGGCAGTGGGTGCGACAATGTCTCAGGAATGGGCTAAAGAAGCCGGTTCAGCTGGTCAGGATATCCTGAACGGTATGAAGTAAAAGAAATTTAACCACAGAGGACACAGAGGAACACAGAGAATTAAAAGTTAGTACTTAATTTTATCTGTGCGCTTCTGTAAATATTGAAGGTAGTTGCTGAAATGTCTTAGAGTTTCAGCAATACCTATAAACCTCTGTGTTCCTCTGTGTCCTCCGTGGTGAAAAAAGGGGTTTTAATAATGCGAAAGTTTCTTGATAATATTTATCTTTCAGCCGCTATTGCGGCGGGTTCCAGCCTGGTCATCATGACTTTGTTGATGTTGACTCAGATAGTGGGGCGCTGGTTTGACATCATCGTTCCTTCCACAGAAGATTTTTCCGGCTTTCTATTAGCTGCAGCCAGCTTTCTTGCATTGCCCTATGCTTTGCGAAGCGGCTCTCATATTAGGGTATCTCTGTTTCTTTCTTTTTTTCCTGCACAACTTCGCAAAGCCGTTGAGTTTCTCGTACTGGTTCTGGTATTAGTTCTGGTCAGTTACATTGCCTGGTCTGTTTCACTGATGGTGATTGAAACCTGGGAATTTGAAGAACTGACACAGGGCTATGTTGCGATACCTCTATGGATACCTCAAGTATCACTACCCATTGGTTTAGCATTATTTGTGCTGGCTTTATTCGATGAGTTGGTCAGTTTAATTTTGACTGGTGAAACGAGTTACCTGAGACACGAAGACGAACAACAAAACGAAGAATAATTCAGCCAATTAACACTTAGAGAGGGGAATATTATGGATCAGGGTTTAATGATGATTCTATTGACGGTATTGATGTTTGGCATTCTTTCACTGGGTGTCTGGGTTGGTGCTGCATTATTTATTGTCGGTTTTGCCGCATTGATGCTGAATGAAAGTTCAAATCTTGGCATGATCATGGCGACCACAACCTGGGGTAGTACGTCGACCTGGACTTTAACAGCTTTACCACTGTTTGTGTGGATGGGTGAAATTCTATTTCGTACACGATTATCCAAAGATTTATTCAGCGGTCTTTCACCCTGGTTGAATCATGTGCCAGGTCGCTTATTACACGTTAATATTCTAGGTTGTGGAATTTTCGCAGCAGTATCCGGTTCATCGGCAGCCACGGTGGCGACGATAGGAAAAATGACAGCTCCTGAACTGGAGAAAAGAGGTTATCCGGAAAGTATGGTATTAGGGACACTGGCTGGCTCTGGAACCTTAGGTCTATTGATTCCACCTTCGATTATTTTAATTGTGTATGGTGTTTCTGCAGAAGTGTCGATATCCCGTCTTTTTATAGCCGGGGCATTACCAGGCATGATGCTGGTCGCTCTCTTCATGGGGTACACCATGATCTGGTCGAGTATAAATAAAAATAAGTTACCTCCAGCCGATGCTCATATTTCGCTTACTGAAAAATTCAGAGCTTCCTGGAAATTGATTCCAGTTGTTTCGTTGATTTTATTTGTACTTGGGTCGATTTATGCCGGTTTTGCAACGGCGACTGAAGCGGCTGTCATAGGTGTGGTGGGTTCTCTTGTTTTATCCTGGCTTGGCAAGGATATGACCTGGTTAACTTTTAAAGATAGCTTGATGGGTGCTACAAAAACGTCTTGCATGATTATGTTTATTTTGGCTGGAGCCGCTTTTCTGACGATAGCCATGGGTTTTACCGGTATCCCCCGTGCTCTTGCTGAGAATATATCCAGCATGAACCTTTCTCCTGGCTGGCTACTTTTTGCTTTAACCATTTTCTTTATCATCATGGGCTGTTTTCTGGATGGTATCTCGGTGGTTGTTCTCACCACTTCGGTTGTTTTGCCGATGGTTGAACAGGCAGGAATCAACTTGATGTGGTTTGGTATATTTTTAGTGATGGTGGTGGAAATGGCTCAGGTAACTCCGCCGGTTGGTTTTAATTTATTTGTGTTGCAGGGACTAACGGGGAAAAATATTTTACTGATTGCTAAATACGCCATGCCATTTTTCTTTTTATTGATGTTGGCTGCATTGTTGATTTCTGTTTTTCCAGAAATTGTAACCTGGTTACCACAAAAAATGACTGAGAAATAACAATGGATGCAAATACAAAAGCAGGTAACTGGCAGTTCTGGGTAGACCGTGGTGGTACCTTTACAGATATTGTTGCTCTGTCTCCTGAAGGAGAAATAAGTACCGATAAGCTGCTGTCTGAAAACCCAGATGTTTATAACGATGCCGCCATTGAAGGTATTCGCCGTTTTGTCAGTGCCAATGAACATGCAGAAGATAAGCAGCCTTTTTTAATAAAAATGGGTACAACAGTTGCAACCAATGCCTTGCTTGAGCGAAAGGGTGATCCCACTCTGTTAGTCATTACAGAAGGTTTTGCAGATGCTTTACGCATTGGTTATCAATATAGGCCTGAACTATTTTCACTGCAGATTCAGTTGCCCGATATGTTGTATTCATCAGTGCTCGAAGTTGAAGAGCGATTAACAGCTGATGGAAAAATATTAAAGGCTATTCAGCAAGAAGATGTAAGACAGGGTTTGCAAAAAGCTTTTGATGAAGGAATTCGTTCAGTTGCTATCGTATTTATGCATGGTTATAGATTTGATGACCATGAAAAAAAGGTGGCGGAGTTAGCTCAACAAATCGGTTTTGATCAAATATCGACCAGCCATCAGGTCAGTCCATTAATGAAATTGGTGTCACGTGGTGATACTACAGTGGTGGATGCCTATCTGTCGCCTATTCTAAGGCGTTATGTAAACCAGGTGGCAGATGAGCTCAAACTTATTAACCCTGCTGATAACCGCCTGCAATTTATGCAATCCAGTGGAGGCTTAACCGAAGCCCATCGATTTGCCGGTAAAGATGCCATTTTATCCGGCCCTGCTGGAGGTGTAGTCGGGATGGTTGAAACAGCCACTGCAGCAGGATTTAAAAAGCTGATTGGTTTTGATATGGGCGGCACATCTACCGATGTATGTCATTATGCCGGAGAATTTGAACGTGCGTTTGAAACGGAAGTAGCGGGTGTTCGAATGCGCGCTCCGATGATGCGCATTCACACCGTGGCAGCCGGTGGTGGCTCGATACTTCAATTTGATGGTTCACGCTATCGGGTAGGCCCTGAGTCTGCTGGTGCGAATCCAGGTCCTGCTAGTTATGGTAATAATGGTCCATTAAGTGTGACCGACTGTAATGTCATGTTAGGAAAAATTCAGCCGGAATATTTTCCAAAAGTATTTGGGGCTGATGCAAATCAGGCTTTGGATCTGGAAGTTGTTAAAGAAAAGTTTACGCAGATGGCTTTGGAAATAAAACAATCCACCGGTAAAGAGCTTAGCGAACAGAAAATTGCTTCCGGGTTTCTATCCATAGCCATTGAAAATATGGCTAACGCAATAAAGCAGATTTCGGTGCAACGAGGTTATGATGTTGCTGAATATACACTGTGTTGCTTCGGTGGAGCAGGTGGACAGCATGCCTGTCTGGTTGCTGATTCTCTGGCGATTAAAAGTATTTTCCTACACCCATTTTCAGGTGTGCTTTCGGCTTATGGAATGGGGCTTGCTGATTTACGCCAGATTCATGAATCCAGTGTGGAGCAAACCCTAGACCCTATATTAATTGAGTCTCTGCAAAAAATTAAACACAAGTTAGAAGGTTTAGGAAGAGATGATTTATTACAGCAGGGAGCGACAACGAGTCAGTTAAAAACAATAACCAAACTTCATTGCCACTATGCAGGTTCAGATACAAATCTTCCGGTAGAATTTTCCAACTTTGAAGCTGTAGTCAGTGATTTTGAAACTGTACATATGCAATCTTTTGGTTTTATTTCCAAGCATAAAAATTTGATTGTTCAATCTATCGAAGTGGAAGTAATTGCCAGTAATCCTCCTCCAGTTGTCACAAGCCGAAAAAATTCAAATATCAATTTATGTTCTCTGGATAGTCAAAAAGTTGTTATGGCTGACACTGAAAGTTCTACACCTTTCTATGCGAGAGAAGATTTACCTGCTGATGTCTGGATTAACGGGCCATCAGTCATTATTGAGCACACTGGAACCATTGTTATTGAACCCGGTTGGCGTGGACAATTAACTGTAGATAATAATATTGTGCTGGAACGTTACCAGCAGCTTCCCCGACAGGTTGCGATTGGAACCGATGTTGACCCTGTTATGCTGGAAATTTTTAATAACCTGTTTATGTCAATTGCCGAACAAATGGGGTCAGTGCTGGAAAATACAGCGGTATCGGTAAATATTAAAGAAAGACTCGATTTCTCCTGTGCAGTTTTTGATGAAGAAGGGGATTTAATTGCCAATGCACCTCACATGCCGGTTCACCTGGGCTCGATGAGTGAAAGTATTAAAACAGTTATTCGGGAACGCAAGGGCAGTATGTTGAAAGGTGATGCTTATGTTTTGAATGCTCCCTATAACGGTGGTACGCATTTACCCGATGTGACGATTATCAAACCTGTATTTGATCCGACGGGTACTAAGGTTATTTTTTATGTGGCATCACGAGGGCATCATGCCGATATCGGTGGAATCACTCCGGGATCGATGCCATCGAATTCAACTTCGGTTATTGAAGAAGGTATTCTGCTTGATAATTTGAAAATTGTTGATGCAGGAAGTTTTCAGGATGAAAGCATGAGGCAGGTTCTTAGCATCGGGGAATGGCCGGCCAGAAATATAGATACAAATATTGCTGACTTCAAAGCGCAATTGGCAGCCTGTGAAAAAGGCATGCAGGAACTGTTGAAAATGGTGGGTCACTATACGTTGCCTGTTGTACATGCGTATATGAAACATGTACAAAATAATGCAGAGGAATCGGTGCGACGAGTACTGGATGTATTAAGTGATGGCTCTTTCAGTTATGACATGGATGATGGTGCGAAGATACAAGTCAGTATTACACTGGATAAACAACAACGTCAGGCGACTATCGATTTCACTGGAACCAGTCCACAACATGCAGCTAATTTTAATGCGCCTTCTGCCATTACTCGTGCAGCAGTGCTGTATGTTTTTCGCTGTCTGGTAGATGATCAGATACCACTCAATGAAGGTTGCCTGAAACCGCTAACAATCGTATTACCAGAAAAAAGTATGATCAACCCGGTTTATCCGGCAGCAGTGGTGGCAGGCAATGTAGAAGTATCTCAGGCTATTGTTGATACCTTACTTGGTGCACTGGGATGTGTGGCTGCGTCGCAGGGAACAATGAATAATGTGACCTGGGGTAATGAGCAATACCAGTATTATGAAACCCTGTGTGGTGGAGAAGGTGCGAGTGAAGGGCATGATGGTTGCAGTGCTGTGCACACACACATGACCAATTCACGCCTGACTGACCCGGAAGTGCTTGAATGGCGCTTTCCTGTGATGCTTGAATCATTTTCCATTCGTCATGGTTCGGGTGGAGCAGGTCAGTTTAATGGAGGCAATGGTGTTGAAAGAAAAGTCAGGTTTAATGAAGCCATGTCTGTTAGCTTATTAACGGGGCATCGACGTGTTGCGCCTTATCCGGTTAATGGTGGTGAGCAAGGTCAAACAGGTCAGAATATGATTGAAAAATCTGATGGTCAGTTGATATCGCTGGGTTCTACAGATAGTGTTAATGTAAATGCTGGTGATGCGATTATTATTAAAACGCCTGGTGGTGGTGGTTTTGGAACAAAATCAAAAGGCATTCACTACGAAGGCGCGAAGAACACGAAGAAAAAGCAGGTTAGTTAATTTATTATTGTTTTAACAAATTTAATACTTCGTGCTCTTCGTGCCTTCGTGGTGAACAAGGTTTTTAACACCTCACAGCTTAATTGAATGACTGGAATAATAACTAGATGAATATTTATGATAGATAAAACCAGGCAACCGATTGTTTCATCCTCGCATTTAATCAGTGAGCAAAGTTCGGAGTTGAGTGAACTGGAGTATGGTTTAATTATTGCAAATCATGCCTTTCAGCGTTGGACTGTTCGATGTACTAATGCCTGCGGAATTTCAGATTTAAGCCCGCTGGATATTCTTATTCTGCATAATGTTAATCACCGTGATCGTGAAAAAAAAGTAGCAACTATCTGCTTTAACCTGAATATAGAAGATACACATACAGCCAGTTATTCGTTACGAAAATTATCTAAGCTAGGACTGGTCATGAGTCGAAAGCAGGGTAAGGAGACCATGTTCAATACCACTAAAAAAGGCATTGATTTATGTAAAGCATATCGTGACGTTCGAGAAGAATGCCTGATTGAGCTATTAGGAACCTTAGGTACTGACAATGAAAAAATTGGTGAAATAGCCCGTGTTTTACGTTCACTCTCCGGATTGTACGATGAAGCTGCCAGAGCAGCAGCTTCTTTATGATTCTCAAGAAAAAATGCTAACTCTGTGATATATATACAGTAAGGATTAAATTCCTTGGATTTTGTACTGTTTCATAATTAATATCATAAAGAGAGCGTAATAATGGGTCAAAGTTTACTTCGATTATTTATATTTGGGATTCTATCCACTTTTTGCCTGCAGGCTCAGGCAGAAATTACTTCACTTTCTTCTGCCATTAACAAGTCCGGGCGTCAGCGCATGTTAAGTCAGCGCATTTTGAAAACCTACAGTATGATCGGTATCGATGTAAATGCGATGACAGCTCAGAAACAGTTAGGTGATGCTGTTAAGCTTTTCGATCAGCAACTGGCTGAATTAATTGCTTATGCTCCAAACAAAAGCATTAAAAAGGGGCTCGATAAAGTCACACGACTTTGGGCACCTTACAAGGCTACCGTCAATCAAACGGTAGATAAAACCAAAGCACTGGAATTGCTTGATGCCAGTGGTGAACTCCTGTCTGCCTGCCATAAGGTTGTGTTGTTACTTACCGATCTGAGCCCTACTAATGCTGGCCATCTGGTCAATATTTCTGGACGTCAGCGAATGTTAAGTCAGCGTATGAGCATGTTGTACATGTACAAGAGCTGGGGTTTTGATAACTCTTTAATTCGTAGTCAAATGTCGCAGGATAAAAATGAATTCAAAGGGGCGTTGGCTGAGTTAACAGAAGCCAATGAAAATACTGATACATTGCAAAAACAGTTACGAAAAGCTAAATCCGAATGGAAACTTTTCAAACATGGGCTGGATGGTATTGAGAAGAATCCTATTCCATTTATCGTCAACCTGGCAGGTGACAAGTTGCTGAAAAGAATGAATGATGTTACTGCTCTATATACCAATCTGAGCAGTAAATAAATTATCTGAGTTGATTTATGTTAATCTAAGTTAAGTCGTAGTTACTAATAATTATGATCAAAGGGTTCAATCTATACCTTTAATTACTCTTACAGAATATCAGAAAAGAATTGATTCTTGAGGTAATTAGTTTTAAATTGCAACTAATGTTCCTTCTTTGTATGAAAACAGGTTAATCAAATGTCAAATGTCTATTCCACCAACTATTCAGTTGGTGAAGAAATAGCCCATACCATTACTCATGGCATTGGTGCTTTATTAAGTGTTGCGGGTCTTGCTGTTCTGGTTTCATTTGCAAGCCTGAATGGAGATGCCTGGCATATTGTCAGCAGTAGTATTTACGGTGCGACCCTGATTATTCTATATAGTGCTTCTTCGTTGTATCACGGTATTTCACATCCAAAAGCTAAAGCTTTACTTCAACAATTTGATCATGCAGCTATATACCTGTTGATTGCAGGAACCTATACCCCATTTTTATTGGTGAGTCTGCGCGGTGTCTGGGGCTGGTCTTTATTTGGGGTTATCTGGAGTATTGCCATTGTTGGCATGATCTTCGAGTTTGTTGATGCAAAACGATTTAAAAAACTATCATTGTGGCTATACCTGGGACTGGGCTGGATAGTTGTTTTAGCCATCAAACCCATGCTGGCTCAGGTTGAGATGGGCGGTTTAATATTATTGTTGCTGGGTGGTTTAAGTTATTCGCTGGGTGTTATTTTCTATGTGCGTGAGCAAATGGCTTATCACCATGCGATCTGGCATTTGTTTGTATTAGCAGGAAGTGTATTTCATTTTTTCTCTGTGCTGTTTTACGTAATTCCTTAATTGAAAACTGAAAAGCTTACCCCTTCCGCCAGACTCTGGCGTAGGAGTAAGTTCATTTTCTGAAGTCAACTTTCACAAATATAAATCTATTTTGCTGCTGCACCAGTCAATTTTGATAAGGCAGCGGAAACCTTCGCCAGAACCTTATCGCAGCCCTGAATATTATGGCGTTGCTTTAAATAAGCAGGGTCATTGTATGAAATCCATACCTTTTGCTTCTCATCCTGCCAGATAACTGCTTTCTGAGGTAGATCAATTGCTACTGTAGGAGCACATTTCATTAAGGGTGCTCCAACCTTTGGATTACCAAAAATGATCAGCTCTGTTGGATTGATATTGATTCCCACGGTTTTAGCACCATCAGAATGTTTAACCCGCTGAAAAATCTTCATGCCTTTGGATAATAAGACTTTCTCCAGTTTGTTTGCTGTTTGTTCAACCGAGTGTTTGCTTGCTATGTTGATTACTCCTTCTGCAGCAAATAGTGAGAAAGATAGTGATAGCAGTGCAAGTATTAATAGAGTTTTCTTTATCATAGTGTCATCCTTTTTATGATTTAGTAAATGTAGCCATGGCCTGCATACATAACCAGTCCAGTTAATGTGACTATGATTTATTGTTTTGGTTCATCCAGCGGGCAATCATTCCTGAGAACAGGCTCAAAACAATCAAACTTCCACCCACCAGCGGCATTTGTTCGATAATGTTATTTTGCTGTGTACCTTCCCAGCTGGCTGTTTGAGTCATTAAGGCAACGATAATGAGTGATTGAATTATGCCAATGATCAAACCGTGTAGTATGGGCTGATTGTCGGCAGTCCGGGCTGCCACATAGGGGGGCAGTGCCAGAGAAATTATGCTGATGACTTTTAATGTCGGGTATAGCAAGTCTGCTGGCACATGGTTAGCTATAAAAACAAGTGCAGCGATAATAATCGCCATATTCACTACGAAAACAAAGAATATGCTAATAAACCCGGATAGCAGGGCATCTAATTTTAATTGAGAAAACATAGTGATGGCGTTGAATTAGGAAGTTAACTAATTTTACTGCCTTAACTGAAAGTTGGGTTTGTTTTGAGTCAAGAGATGGTGCTTTTTTAACCAGTTGAAAGCATCTTCTGCATCCTGTTCGAACCATTTTTGAGTCGAACCCAGGCGAAAGGTATAACCCCAGCTATCCATGTCTGTCATCATGCGGCCCTGTAGCATTTCAGGAATATCATTAGCCAGTAAAATTTGCAGATAACACACACCGTTCTCTTCGTCATAATCACCTTCTGCATTGGTATCCAACTTTGCTCTGCGCTGATTATCCATGCAAATGTAGTGACAACTTTCATGCATGATGGAGTGAATGGGCGTGTCTAATCTTGCATATAGCTTATTACCGATCAGGCCTGCTTCTGCATCACCCCAATAGCTACCGGGAATATTTTCATCATGTACGATGACCAGTTTGAGCTGGTATTTATTCAGAAGGTTGTTAAGTCTGCTGCTATCGATATCGCTTAATTTGAGTACAGTATCAGGCATTATTTTTCAGCTTTTATAGTTGTTAATCCCAGTGATTCCCAGGCTTGCATGCCGCCACGATAATATTTCAGTTTATGTGCCGGATAACCGAGTTTGAGCAGAGATTTGATATTGGTTGGTGCTTGTCCACACCACAGCCCGTTGCAAAATAAAACCAGTGTTTTTGCATAGGTGAAATTGAGCAGGCTATCTCCACGAGTGACACCAAATTCATCTTCCAGAATATCGGTTATGTTTTCTTCTGTGTTTTTAGACAATGTCTTAAATGGAATATTGATGGTTCCAGGAATAGTGCCACGCACCACCCATGGACGTGATCGTGAGTCAATGACCAGAACATTGTCATTGCCACTGGATACCTGCTGTAAATACTCAAGCATTTTCCGCTCTCCAATAGTTTCAACTCCCGGAGCCAGAATTAATGGCTGGATACAAAAGGGAGGGCATTTTCGAGAGGTTTTAGCGAAAGCAGGATTGATTAAGTTTTTTGTATTCTGGTTTCGTTGAATTGATATAGTCTTTCCTTCATGTTTGATATCCACAGTTTCAATCTGGCGGGTTATTTTTACCTTTAAACCTTCAGTCTTTCCACTGCTTTCTTCGTCACCGAAAGAGGTAGTGCTATAACTTAACATTAATAAAGATAATGCACTTAGGATGGTTTTTAGCATATTGAGATACTCTTGAAATAGGTTGTTATTATTGTTTGCCGGTCTGGCAGGTGAGTAGACTGCTGATGGTTTGTTCCAGGCGCCACCACTCTTCTTTTTCATATTCGGAATGACTATGTCGGGTACGGATGACCAGATAATTAATAGCTGCACCAAAAATGCCCAGTATGCCGCCCACATCAATATTCGGCTGGTTAAAATGTAATCGTACCTTTTTAAATAACAGCATGCCCTGCTCGGTTCTAGTTTTATTCAAGGCCAGTGTTAACGGGTTACTGTCGGACATTTCCCAGGCCATAATTTCCTGAGTAAGAGGTCGTTGTTGAACTGCTTTGATGTGGCGTTTAAGTAATAAATCGAGGAACTGAGGCAGGGAAAACTGAGAGATTTCATCCATGTTTTCCTGAACAATTTCATCAACCGTCCACCACAGGTCACTTTCCTCAGCAAAACGCTCAAGTAAGCCATTGAGACCGCCAAAATATCGGTAGATTAAAACTTTATCGCAGCCGGCTTCACGCGATATGGCATTGATACCGACATCCGGAAAACCTTTATTAAGTAACAGGCTTTTTACCGCATCCAGTATTCTTTGTTCGGTATTAATTCGACTTTTTTGCATAGTCAGCAATATTACCCGAGACTGATTATTTTGTCTCTATCCAGTGACTGATTTGCTTTGCTGCCAGAAAGTTTCCATCTGCTCGAGTTGTGATGGGCTGAACGCTATTCCAGCTTTTTCCATTTGTTTAACTACAAAATCAAAGCGACGTATAAATTTTTCATTAGTCTGGCGTAATGCAGCTTCGGCATCAACATCGATATGTCGTGCCAGGTTGGTGCAGGCAAACAGGATATCACCCATTTCATCCTGGATATGATCTTTATTACCGGAGTTCATGGCTTCACGCAGTTCTGCTATTTCTTCCTCAATTTTATCCAGTACCGGGTTTACCTCAGGCCAGTCAAAATAATATTCTGCAGCTGCATCCTGGAGTTTTTGTGCACGTATCAGAGCAGGAAATTTATGCCCAATATTATCCAGTATCCTGCTGGATGAGAATTTTTCATTTTGTTTGAGTTGTTTCCACTGGTTCTTTAACTCTTTTTCACTGAGCTGGTTATCTCTGTCTTTCTCGAATACATGAGGGTGGCGTCGGGTCATTTTATCTACAATATTTTTAACAACATCATTAATATCAAACTTATTTTGCTCATTAGCAATTTGTGCATGAAAAACGATATGAAACAAAAGATCACCTAATTCCTCTTTCAGATTTTCAATATCGTCACTTTGAATTGCATGAAGTAATTCGTAGGTTTCTTCCAGCGTATAACTGGATATACTTTTACTGGTTTGTTTTATGTCCCAGGGGCATCCGCTTTGTGGGTCGCGTAGGGCAGCCATAAGTTCAGTGAGTTTTGATAGAGAAGTCATTGACGGTATAATTTATGGATGATTGAATTTTCAATTTTAGGAAATGACTATCATAACGCTATAATTAAATAAAAATTGTGTTGATTAAATTTTATGAGTGAATACTTGCAAAAATACCGTGGTTTTCATGGCGGCGTGATGAAATGGCATGACCTGACAAATCTGTGGGTGCGTATTCGTGAACAACAGCAGGCAAACTGGTTTATTTATGCTGTTGGTGAAGCCGTTCCAGACTCAACTGCAACATCAGAGCAATTGCTTCAGTTTATTGATTCTATCGATGAGCTATTACATAAAGAACATGATGAAGATTATTGCGGCATAGTGTATGTAGATAATGCCGAGAATCCTACGTTTGTGAAAATTTATGATCCTAATAATCTGGGTGTTGTATGTGGTTTTAGTGATAACCCGCCTTTACCGGGTTGGGTGATGAGTCAGATCCAGCCAGAAGACCTGGAGTTAGCTTTTCCACCACCTGCCAGTCGTAAGCGTTGGTGGAAGAAGATATTCTCCTGATATTTCATCTATTCAGGGAATGGTAGGGTGCGCCGTGCGCACCAATATTTGAGTTAATAAAGTAAGAAATTTTTCAAGCAAAAAAAAAACCGCCTGACATGCATGCGGTTAAACTAAACTCAGGGACTATTCCGAGTTTAGGTACAGGTTCTGTTGCTTTGGTTTTTAGCTATAAATAATAATCTTGTGATGTATGAATACTGTTTTTAATTAATATGACGGTGAGTGTAGTCCTGAATTGATTCTAAAGTGTGAAGCTATTCACAGCCCGGTTCCAGGGGGAATAAATCATGTTTAATTGTGTGAACCGGTCTACAATTGTTACTGATAATCAGCTCTGATAGAAACGTTGCTTCTAAAGGAAGTCAGAAGAAACCAATACCAATATTTCAAACATGATCAATACAATCGATAAAGAGATAAACAGGAAAACTCGCATTATAGCGACGCTTGGACCGGCAACCAGTGACCTTGAAACTATTACCAAACTGTTGCAGGCCGGGGTGAATATTATTCGTTTGAATATGTCTCATGGCAGCCATGGGCACCATAAAAAAAGTTTTAAGCTGGTTAAAAAAGCTGCTGCAAAAATGAAAATTCAAGTTGCTATTTTTTGTGACCTTTGCGGGCCAAAAATTAGAGTGGGTTTGCTCAAAAATGGAGAGATGCCATTAAAATCCCGCTCAATTGTTACAATTACTACTCGGCAGTTAATTGGTGAAAATAATATCATTCCCTGTCAGTACCGGAATTTACATAAAGATGTAAAAACTGGTGACAGAATATTGCTGGATGACGGGAAAATGGAATTAAAAGTGCTTGAAGTGGTTAAGCGAGATATTCAATGCCGTGTTATTTATAGCGGTTTGCTGAAAGATAAAAAAGGCATTAATTTACCAGATACTCAAATATCGTCTTCATCACTGACTGTAAATGATAAAAAGGATGTGTTATTTGCTCAGCAAATAGGTGCTGATTTTGTGGCACTCAGTTTTGTTCGTCATGCTGAAGATATCATCAAGTTAAAAAGTTATATGAAACGACATGGTGAAGTTTTGCCTGTTATTTCGAAAATTGAAAAGCCGGAGGCGCTTGATAATTTTGATGAAATACTGCGTGAATCTTATGCCATTATGGTAGCACGTGGTGATCTGGGTATTGAGATTGATGCAGCCCAGGTGCCGATGGTTCAAAAAGATTTGATAAGCCGTTCCCGAACTGCCTGTCGTCCGGTGATTGTAGCAACCCATATGATGGAATCCATGATTACCAGTTCACGTCCTACCCGAGCAGAAGTAGGTGATGTTTCTAATGCCGCTTTAAATGGAGCCGATGCAGTTATGCTGTCTGGCGAAACCTCGGTTGGACGTTATCCTGTTCAGGCTGTTAAACAAATGGATCATATTCTACGTGAAATGGAGCAGTGGAAGCGTGATAACCCGGACGTTGAAAATCAAGTAGACATGAGAGTGACTTGCTCTCCCAAGAGAGCCTTAACCCATGCTGCTGTTGGAATAGCTAAGGATCTGAAATTGCTGGGTCTATTTGTACCCACCTCCAGCGGTGCCACAGCAGGAGTAGTCGCAGCTTTTAGACCTTCGGCTCCCATTATTGGTATTTGCCTGGATGAAAAAACAGCAAGAATATTAATGCTGCACTGGGGTGTTATGCCATTGGTGCTACCACAACAGCATACTCAGGACTGGTATACGATGAGTCGAATTATTGCCCGTAAGTTTAAATTTAAACTGGCCAAACGCTCTGTGGCTGTTTTATCAGGTTTTGGTCGGCAGCCTGATAACTACCATCCGGTGTTAAAAATACTTAATTTCTAGTAATTACTTAGCAAATCAATGAAACCTATCCGTTATGTATTAAAAAAATCTCACCGCAGAGGACGCAGAGATTCTCAGAGTTTTTAATGTAGCTGCTTTTTTACGCACCACTTAATTACTCTACAATGATTAATCTTTGATAAATTGACCGAACTTAAGACAAATAGGTAAAAACATTTTATTTCTCTGCGTACCTTTGCGTCCTCTGCAGTTAAATGCTTTTCCTGGTATAGCTTGGCTTAAGTTAAGTGATAATCGGATAATTTTTAAGTGACCAAATTAAGGTGCAAGACGGCTTATTTTCCAGTCGTTTTCTTGTTGTCGACTGTACAGGAAGCGATCGTGTAAACGATCTGGCTGACCCTGCCAGAATTCAATGGAACTAGGTTTTACCCGGTAGCCACCCCAGAACTCTGGTAATGAAACATCACCGTCAGCGAAGCGATTCTTTATTTCTTCCAGTTTACTCATTAATAATATTCTGGAACTGATGATAGAACTCTGTTGAGAAACCCAGGCTCCCAGTTGGCTACCCCGGGGGCGTGAGAGAAAATATTTTAAAGATTCTTTGGTTGAAATTCTGCTGGCCTGCCCTACAATTTTTACCTGTCTATCCTGATCTAACCAGGGGAAGAGCAGGGCTACATTGGGGTTTTCAGCAATATGCTGAGATTTGGCTGATTCATAATTGGTGAAAAAAACAAATCCCTGTTGATCATAAATCTTTAATAAAACAGTTCGTAATGAGACTTCACCCTGTTTGTTTGCAGTTGCCAGGCTCATGGCGCTGGGGTCTTTTATGTCAGTTTTTAGCGCTTCATTGAACCACTGTTCAAACTGAATTATGGGGTCTGGATTTAGTGTATCGCGCGATAATCCGGTCTGGTCATAGACCCGCCTAATATTTCCTAAATCCATAATTTGATGACTACTCTGAAAAAGCGCAAGCATACTTTTTGTTTAGAAATGTATCAACCAGCCTGCTGATGATTGGACAAATTATTTTGGTTTAATAAATCAGCATGGCACTGTAGAAAATCATGTAGATTAATAAATATCTGAAACTATGTCATTCTGGTAGTTTTTTTAGCCGGAATCATCTGTTTAATTAGTGCGGTTCAGAGACTTTGATATGAGCTTCTGGATGGTGTTGCAAAATACTCTCAGAAATTCTCTCTACATCTGCTTTGGCAAGATCGACCATGAGTAATATCTCTCCATGTTCAATTTCATATTTAAAATCATCCAGTTGATGGTTATGTTCATGGCCTTTCATCAGCCCTAACATGGCAGCACCTACACCGGCCCCTGCAGCGGCTCCTATTAACAGGGCTCCTCCGCCTAAAATAATTCCTCCAGGAGGAAAGGCAACTGTTAGTAACCCTCCCAGTAGACCAGCTGTACCTCCAATACCCGTACCCCATTCGAGTCCGTGGGCAAGTTCAGTGCGTTGCCAGATATTCGCTTCAGGCAAGCCATCTAGAGGTTGGTCCATGCTTGCAACTACGTGTAAATGAGTGTGAGGTACACCTTGCTCTTCAAGTTCAGTGATTATTGTTTCAGTGAGAGGTCGATTGGGTATAAGAAAGTAGATTCGTCGCATGTCTTTTCATCCTGTTGCAAATTATTGGGTAGCGAACCCGTTAACTGAGCCATTTCAGCAGCTATCGTACTACGTCCCTGTCCAGCAATTCTTATTGGTCTGAGAATTACATGCTGTAACGAATAATGTAAAAGATTCACTTTAAGGTTGAATTGATTTAGCGCAAAAATATTTAAAATAATGACTGTTTTACCTTTTTAATCTGGGTTATTGAGCTCAATCAAATTTTCTTTGTGAATTTATTGGCTTATTAGTTGTTTTTAACCCAGTTTATAAAATTTTCAACTATATTCAGTTTACTCTAATTATATTTTAAAAATGGCTACTCAAAAAAGAATAGAAATTATGGATTTCGGGGGGCTCAGCAATATTGATCTTCTCGTGAGTGAAGTGGATAAACTGGTTAGTTTACCCGATGTATATTATCGCCTTGAAGCTCTCATTGAACATCCTACGTCAACGATTACCGATTTTTCGGGTGTTTTAGCCAGTGATCCTGATTTATGTGCTCGTCTATTGAGTTTGGCTAATAGTGCGTTTTATAGTTTTCCTGCCAGCATAGAAACTGTGGATAAAGCGGTTCAGATAATTGGTGTTCGTCAGGTCCGTGAACTCGTGCTGGCAACCAGTATTATCAAAGTGTTTGATAAGATGCCGCTAGGCATGATTAATATGAAATCATTCTGGGAGCACTCTGTTGCGGTAGGTGTTTTAGCAAAATCGATAGGACAGTATTGTAATATTAGTCAGCCAGAACGGTTTTATGTTGCGGGTCTTTTACATGATATTGGCAGACTGGTTTTTTATATCAAGATGCCGGGGCTGATGCATGAGCTTTTAATACAACGTGAAGCTAAAGAAGAGTGCCTGTATCTGCTTGAGCTGGAAAGTCTGGGTTATTCACATGCTGAAGCGGGTGGTCGCCTACTGGAAAACTGGCGTGTACCAGTATCTATACATGAACCTGTGAACTTTCACCATAAACCAGAACAGTCACTAGACTTTACTCAGGTTACAGCAGCCGTGCATATTGCTGATGTGTGGGTAAATAAAAATCAGGTTGGTACCACTGGAGAGCGATTTGCATTACCAATTGACAACTTTGCATTAGAGCAGTTAAATTTACAGAATTATGAACTGGATGAAATTTGGATTTTGGCTGAAGAAGCAATGAAAGATGTTATGAAGCAGTTTCTGGTTCAGTAATAATCACTAATGGCTGTTTATTTTTTCCATTCAATCTTTACACCAAAAAAAACAGTGTTTTAAGTACTTATTGAGGTTACTCCTCTTCATCGAAGCGGTTATTGAAGTGGGTGGTAATAGCATCAACACATTGGGTTTCATCTTCCCCGTCAATTTCAAGCTTTAATACAGTTCCCTTGCTGGCTGCCAGCATCATGACACCCATAATACTTTTAGCGTTCACTCTATTACCCTTATTATCAAGATATATTGAGCAGCCAAATTGAGAACATAAATTAACCAGCTTTGAAGCGGCCCGGGCATGCAGTCCGAGTTTGTTAATGATAGTGATGTCCTGGGTTATCATAGGATTAAATGCCGATTTCTTTTGTGATGCCTTTGTTGGCGCCGACTATACCGATTTTTGCTAACAACTCTAGTGGCTGATCAGCATAATTGAGTATCCGTATTAGCATGGGTAAGTTCAGGCCCGCCAGAATTTTTACATTGTGACTGCTGGCAAAGTAATGAACCAGGTTGCTTGGTGTAGCACCGAGGATATCAGTTAAGATCAAAACGCCATCGCCTTTTTCCAGAAATTCAATATCAGACTTAATCTGATCTGCATACAAACCTAGTCCATCAGATTTTAAGTTGCCAGGTATCGAAATTGTTTTTACTGACGGAATACATTTACCCACGATAATCTCTGCGCTTTTTAAAATTTCAACGCCAATTTTATTGTGAGTCACTATTAAAATGTTAACCATTAGTCACATTCTCTGTGACGCAGTGAAACATTGCTTCGAGTTTTCTTTAGTTCCGCAGAGATTTTTTGGGCCAGGTATACCGATCGATGCTGACCCCCGGTACAACCTATGGACAGGGTCATGTAACTGCGGCCTTCTTTTTCAAAGCAGGGTATCCATTGCTGCATAAAATCAAGTATCGATTTTTCCATATTTGCTACAGCTGGAAAGCTTTCAAGGTATTCTATAACAGGTGTATCTTTTCCACTGAAGGGTCTTAAATGACCTTCCCAGTGAGGGTTGGGTAAACAGCGAACATCAAACATGAAGTCGGTATCGGCCGGCAAACCATGTTTAAAACCAAACGATTGAACCAGTATGGCCATGGTTTCGCTATCTTCTTGTAAAATTCGATTATTGATGATGTTGCGAAGTTCATGCACATTAAGATCGGAAGTGTCTATTGTAAGATCTGCATTGGAAGAAATATTTTTGAGCACACTGCGTTCAAGATGAATGGCTTCAACTAATGGCAGGCCTTTACGTGACAAGGGGTGTCTTCGTCGAGTTTCATTAAACCGGGTTAGTAATTTTTCAACTTTAGAAGTCAGAAAAAGAATTTCAACCTCGACATCCAGACCTTTTATTTCAGTGATGATACTTTCAAAATGAGCTATGTCCTGGATGTTACAGCGGGCATCAATTGCTACAGAAATCAGATCATATAGAGCAGGTTTGTTTTTTTTCATGGAGTGAACAAAATCACTCAATAAACAAACCGGCAAATTATCGACACAAAAATAACCAGCATCTTCTAACGTGTGTAAAGCGATGGTTTTTCCTGAGCCGGACAGGCCGCTGACGATGACAAGTTTCATTTTTTTAGTTTACTGTTATTCTTTTGAATTGGCTAATATGGCAAGCCTTTGCCTTTCAATAAAATCTTCCGCTGCATTATAACCGTTAATATGCATTAAGTGATTACGCGCAGCTGCTTCAACCAGTATGGCAAGATTTCTTCCCGGAGCAACTGGAAGTGTCATTTCAGGAATATCTATACCTAATACAGATCGGGTTTGCTGGATATTTCCAAGTCGGTCAAACTGATGGCTGTTTTTCATGGTGAAAGGAATCATATTAACGATCATGCGTAGAGTTTTATTTCTTCTTAAAGCATTACTTCCAAACATTGCTCTGATATTTAAGATACCAACGCCCCTGACTTCCATAAATTCATTGGATAAGCCGGGGTGAATACCATCAATGACTCCTGGAGCCATGCTGGAGAATTCAACGATATCATCGGCAATGAGTCGATGGCCACGAGAGATTAAAGATAAAGCTAGCTCACTTTTACCGACACCACTTTCCCCAATAATAAAAGTGCCAATGCTGTGAACTTCAACAAATACTCCATGTTTTGTTATGGTTTGAGTGAGAGCCTGGTTTAGAAAATACCTTGAATGACGTAATAGTGAGTTGTCATCAAGCTGTGATTTAAATACTGCGATTGATTCATTTGTGCAATATCTTATGATGGTATCCAGTGAAGGTGCATCGCGACTTAAAATAATTGTACTGAGAGACTGGTGGCAGAATTTTCCAAAGATATCCTGATGTTGTTCAGGACTAAGTGATTTTAAAAAATTTGCTTCCTGTATACCTATGATAACCACGCTTGACGGGCGAATAATGTTTAAATAATCAACCGTTACATAATCTGTGTTATCACCAGACTCCAACTGGATTTCACGATCTAGTCCAACCTGACCAGAGGCGAAAGATAACTTAAGTCTTTTTTGAAAGCGTTTATGAAATTCTCGAATTGTCAGGGTGGTGGACATGATTTCTACGCTAACATATCAATTGGGTTTTCAGGGTTGTGATTCTTTTTCAGCTTGTGTTATGACCTGAATAATATCATCAGCAGACTGGCTTAGACGAATTTTTTCAGTGACAGGTTTTTGACTAAAAATTTTTGCTAGAGAAGCCAGTATTTGCAGATGTTCATCGGTGGATTCTTCGGGGATAAATAGAACAAATATTAAATCAACTTTCTGTCTATCTATCGCATCATAATTGATGGGCGTATTTAGTTTAATGAAGTAGGCATGAGCATCTTTGATATTGCCAAGCCTTGCATGGGGTACAGCAATACCTTTGCCCAATCCGGTACTTCCCAGACGTTCACGTTCTAAAAGTTTATTGTAGATAGTGTTTTGAGGGAGAGATATCTCTTCTGCTACCTTTTCTGAAATTAGTTCAAGCAAACGTTTTTTGCTACTTATTTCGGAATTTATAAAGATTCGATTTGTCGCTAAAAGCGATGATATGGACATAATCGTATAACGTATTAATTTTGATTGATTTACTTACACAAAAAACAGTATATTCGCTTGGTAGCGAAATACAATTACCTTGCAAGGTAAAAAACAGGGAGGTTTAAGCTCCCTGTTTTTATTGGTTAGGCCATTTCCGGGATTGCACCCTTATTTCGATGGCTTTTAACTTTTTCTTTATGCTTTTTACCCTGACGATCTAATTTATCGACCATTCCATCAATCGCTGCATACATATCTTCCTGTTCATCATCGGCGTGCATATTGGCGCCACTTACATGCATAGTTGCTTCAGCTTTATGTCTGAGTTTCTCTACCGTTAGTACAACATGAATATCGAGAGCCTGGTCAAAATGTCTGTCCAGACGTTCTATTTTTTCATTCACGTAATTTCTAAGAGAATCAGTTATCTCGACATGATGACCGCTTAAACTTACTTGCATAGGATAATACCTCCTGAAGGTTACAAATTACTCATCACCTGGATGAGTGGTTTAACACTGCCATCATTGATGACAGTTGTTTGACTGCTTGTTCAATACTCGTCATGAACAAACAGTCCTATTCACATAAAAGTGATTTCAAAACAAGCGTTTACGTTCATTGGATGGTGGAATGTTCATAGCTTCACGATATTTCGCAATAGTGCGTCTGGCTACGTTTATTCCCTGGTCATCCAGCAAATTTGCAATTTTGTTATCACTTAACGGTTTGTTCGGTTTTTCCGCCGCGATCAGTTTTTTAATAATTGCCCTGATTGCAGTAGCGGAACATTCGCCACCATCGGCCGTACCGACATGGCTGGAAAAAAAGTATTTGAATTCGAGTACGCCTCTGGGTGTGTGCATGAACTTCATGGTAGTAACACGTGAGATAGTAGATTCATGCATTTCAAGTTCTTCAGCAATATCACGTAAAACCATGGGTTTCATGGCTTCGTCACCATAATCCAGATAATCATGCTGACGTTGCACGATAGAAGTGGCCACCCGTAGCAAAGTATCATTTCGACTTTGCAGACTTTTTATGAACCATTTGGCTTCCTGAACATTATTTCGCAGATAATTATTTTGTTCGCTGTTATCGCCTCTTTTGATCAATTTGGAGTATGTTTCATTGACCTTTAATCGAGGTGCGTTATCCTGGTTTATTTTCACACACCATTCACCTTTCACTTTGGATACATATACATCGGGTTTGATGTATTCAGCGTGCGCTGTACTGATGAGTTGTCCGGGGTGTGGATTGGTTGTTTGAATAAGCTTAATGATGTCTGCCAGCTCGGCATCATTTGCCTGTAACCGACGTTTTAATACAGCGATATCATTTTTTGCTAGATAATCGAGGTAATGATCGACCAGCGCGATAGCTTTTTTCAGGTGTGGAGTGGAAGAGTCATATTGCTGTAACTGAATCTTCATGCATTCTGAAGGTGTGCGTGAACCCACTGCAAGAGGATCAAAGTGCTGGATTAAATGCAGCATGGCCTCAATTTCATCCATCTCGATATCGGGATGTTGTGTTACCAATCCCTGGTGGATATCTTCAAGGGACTCTGTCAGATAACCTCTATCATCGATACCATCAATGAGAGCAAGCCCAATATCTTTGTCGGTCTCGGTTAAATGGCTACAGTCTAGTTGCCAGATAAGATGATCATATAGTTCATCTGTTGATTTTGCCTGGTTTTCAAAAAGGTCTCTGAAATCTTCCCCGTTTCCTGCACTGGTTTGAGAGATAGATGCGGTGGGGGTAGGGTCATAGATATCATCCCAGCCTGTATCTAAAGCAAGTTCATCGGGAAGTGTTTGTTGTGAGCGGTCTTCACTTAAAGAGTCGGCCGATGTTTTTATTTCAGTGATATCTTCTTTATCAGAGTCAGGCTGTTTATCCTGAAGTTGAACTTCAGAGAGATTATCTTCCTGTTCGAGTAGTGGGTTAGAATCTAGTGTTTCCTGTATTTCCACCTGTAATTCGATGGAAGATAACTGTAGCAGCTTGATGGCTTGCTGCAGTTGAGGGGTCATGGTCAGGCTTTGACCTATCTTCAGCTGTAAACTTTGCTTCATCTGAAGGTGTTGGCCTTTTGAGCTAGTATTATTGTTGTTCTCATAATTACTTTATAGCTTAAAATCCTTTCCTAAGTAAATCTTTCTTACTATTTTATCAGCAAGAACATGATCAGGGTCACCTTCTGCAAGCACTGTTCCTTCACCCATAACATAGGCTCTATCGCATACACCAAGGGTTTCACGCACATTGTGATCAGTAATTAATATGCCAATGCCACGTTGTGCCAGTTGTCGGATAATTGATTGAATATCGATGACTGAGATCGGGTCGACGCCGGCAAAAGGTTCATCCAGTAAAATGAACTGAGGTTCGTTGGCGAGAGCTCGTGCAATTTCCACCCGGCGCCTTTCTCCTCCAGACAATGAGATACCGAGGTTGTCTCGAATATGTTGAACCTGGAAATCTTCCAGTAATTGCTCTAACAGTTCATCCTGTTGAGCTGCATTTAAATCTTGCCGCATTTGCAAAATGGCACGAATATTATCCTGTACCGATAAGCCCCTGAATATTGAAGCTTCCTGGGGCAGGTAGCCTATGCCCTGCTGAGCTCGTTTATGCATAGGCAAGTGGGAGATAGGCTGGCCATTTAACTCAATTGAACCGCTATCGATATTGATGAGGCCAACTATCATGTAAAAGCAGGTAGTTTTGCCGGCTCCATTTGGTCCTAACAGTCCGATAATCTGGCCGCTTTGAACACTCAGGCTGACTGATTTTACAACTTCCCGGCCTTTATAACTTTTAGCCAGATTAGTTGCCTTGAGTTCGTTTTCTGAGTCCATTATTTAATGGTTTTATCACTGGTTGGAGTATTTTTCGGCTGAATAATCATGCGAACACGATTTTCGCCTTTTTTACTGCCAGCTTTAAGTGCATCTGTGTTGGTATTGATAGTGATCCATTCCCCATCGATGGTGTCTGCTTCACTTTGAAAACGGGCATCCCCCATTAATTTAAGTAATAGCTGGTTTTCGGTATAGATTATATTCCGTGCTCTTCCTGAAACGGGTTCATTGTTATCGTTCAGTTGCTTCAGGGTTGCGGGTGATCCTTCTATTTCAAGTTTTTGCAGATCATTATTGGCAGTGAAATGAAAAATAATTTTATCTGCTTCAATATGCAGGCTTCCCTGTATCATCTTTACATTGCCCTGATAAATACTGATGTGTTGACTGTCGTCTATGTCCAGCTTATCGGCTTCAATGTTAATGGGCTGGTTTTTGTCAGAGGATAAAGCAAACCCGGACAATGGCAGAATTAACAGCATAAATAGCAAAAGGAAGTCTTTCATTTTGGTATAGCTCATGATTTATCCTGTTGGTAAATAGCTTTAACTCGTTTGAATTTATAAGTGTTTTGATTCATATCCAGTTCGGCACTGGCTGCCTGCAAGTTTACGTTAGTTGTAGTTACAGTCATATGCATGGGAATCTGAACTAAATTTTGTCGAGGTTTGAGGTACATTAAATCAGTTTTGACCAGCATGGGTTGTTGTGAATTTCTTTTCAGTTCAACCTGCTGACGTAGTTCAAACTGATCGTTTTCATGTTTCAGTAAAGCAGATTCAGATTGAATAAACCAGGTAGATTTATCCCCGTTAAACTGTATGACGGGTTGCTGGATTTTTGAAGCATCTTCCTGAATATAATGTTGAAGCAGGGGAGACTGTAAATGGTAATGCAGAGAACCCTGCAGATTCATAGATTTATAGTTAATGTTACTTAAATAATAATCAATATTATCGGGTACCTGCAAAGGGCTCACTAGTGATATTGGTTTTTTTTCATCAAAAAACCACCCTAAACTCAGTGCTGCAGTAACAATAACGACAATGATTAGCAAGTAGCTACTTTTCATTCCAGGTAAGTTTCCAGTTTATCATCTAATAAACCCTGTGCCTGTAGGATAAACTCGATAGCTTCTCTGGCAGCTCCTGTTCCACCGGGTCTATCGGTAATGTAATCAGCATGTTTTAACACGAATGGGTGAGCATCTTGCACAGCAATAGCCATGCCGACTTTGGTCATCACCGGTAAATCGATAACATCATCACCCATGTAAGCTATTTGTTCAGCTTTTAAACCGGTAAGCTGTAACAGCTCGGCGAAAGCAGGGCGTTTATCTCTATACCCTTGAAATACGATTTCTATACCTAAATCTTTCATGCGATGTTCCACTACATTTGATTTTCGGCCTGTGATGATGGCTGCCTGAAGCCCACATTCGAGTAGCATTCGTAAACCATGCCCATCTTTGGAATGAAAGGCTTTGTATTCCTGCCCCTGATTATCAAAAAAAAGGGTGCCACTGGTTAACACTCCATCCACATCAAAAATAACCAGTTTGATGTTTTGGGCGAGTTTGATAATTGTATCCATAAGATTATTTTGTGAGTTTAAATGATTTTAACTAGACAATACCTGCTCTTAATAAGTCATGCATGTTTAATGCACCCTGAACCTCTCCATTTTTATTGGTGACTATCAATGCGTTTATGGCATTACTATCCATTAAATTTAGTGCTTCACTGGCAATTTGTTCAGCGTCAATGGTGACACAGTTTGTGGTCATATGGTCTTTGACCATGGCAGTCTGGATATCGGCCTGACTATCCAGAGTTCGGCGTAAATCTCCGTCGGTGTATATTCCAAGTAAATGATTTTCTTTATCATGGATGGCTGTCATGCCTAATCCTTTATCACTCATTTCCAGTAAAGCCTGCTTCAAGCTGGCATTTGATGAAACAACAGGGATTCGATCACCTGTGTGCATAATATCTTTTACTCGAAGTAATAAACGTCTACCGAGGCTACCACCGGGGTGTGACCGTGCAAAATCTTCCTCGGTAAATCCACGCGCTTCGAGCACAGCAATGGCAAGTGCATCACCCATTGCTAAACTGGCGGTAGTACTTGAAGTGGGTGCCAGTCCAAGTGGACAGGCTTCCTTTTCAACACCTACATCGAGATTAATATCAGCCATTTCAGCCAGGGTTGATTTTTCATTTCCAGTGAGTGAGATTAGCGGAACTGGAAGTCTTTTCAATAATGGTAAAAGAGTAATAATTTCAGCCACTTCGCCAGAGTTTGACAATGCGATGACAAGATCTGTTTCGGTAATCATGCCCAGGTCTCCATGACTGGCTTCACCCGGATGCATAAAAAAAGAAGGGGTGCCGGTGCTGGCAAGAGTAGCGGCAATCTTGTTGCCAATATGTCCAGATTTGCCCATGCCGGTAACGACGATACGTCCTTTGCAGGCCAGAATCATTTCGCAGGCAGTATGAAATTTCTGATCAATACGATCGATTAATGCGTTAATCGAATCGGCCTCTGTTTTTAAAACAGCAATGCCCAGTTGTTGGTATGAATGTTCAGTCATGAGATCGCTCTAGCTGGCAATGACCTGATAATACAAAAATGTCTGATAAAGTACAAAGCTGGAGAGTAATATAAAACCCTTGGCGCGAGTAATGATGCAACAGCTATCTTTAGGGAGCTGGGAAAGCAGGTACAGTAATGCCGTTAATGCCAGCATCACGGGTAAATCACGAGCAATTGCAGTGGGCGAGATAGTAAAATCTACCATGACCGATGGTAAACCGATAACCGCTAAAGAGTTAAACAGGTTTGAGCCAATCACATTTCCCATTACCAGTTCGGGCTCACCCTTACGAGCTCCGGCAATAGCAGCAGCAAGCTCAGGCAATGAAGTGCCAAGTGCAACAATGGTCAGACCGATGATTAATTCGCTAACACCTAATTCGGTGGCAATGTTTACGGCACCCCAGACCAGAAGTTTGGAACTGCCGACCAGCACCAGTAAACCAACCAATGTCCACACTAGTGCTCGATTGGTTGACATATCCTGTGGAATTTCCTGTTCCAGTTCTGATGAGATAGCATCATTTTTATCTGTTTTGCTAAAACGAACCAGATAAGTCAACGCCAGGGTTAAAAAGCCCAGTAACAATATTCCATCAATCAGGTTTAGTTCTGTATCCCATAAAACCCAGGTCATCAGGGCGGTGGCAAAAAGCAGGATTGGGAACTCGCGTTTCACCAGTTTAGAAGTGAAGGTGAGGGGTATCACCAGTGCGGTTGCACCCAGGATTAATCCAATATTGGCAATGTTAGATCCTAGTGCATTACCTATAGCCAGATTGGGCGTATTATCAAATACTGAAAATAGAGATATTAAAATTTCTGGTGCTGAGGTGCCAAAACCAATGATAGTGATACCAATAATTAGTGTTGATACCCCCAGGTTTCTGGCTATAACTGAGGCGCCTTCAACAAAATGATCAGCACTCCAGACCAGTAAAGCAAGGCCGATAACTATGGCAACTATGGATAGTATCACTATTTAAAAACTGTCAGTTGACATGAATAATCCAACTCGTAAATCTTTGGCTGAGTAAATTTCACGACCATCTACTTCCATGGTGGCATCTGCTATACCCATCACAAGCTTGCGCATGATCAGACGTTTTAAATGGATTTTATAGGTTACCTTTTTTGCTTCAGGTAAAACTTGTCCAAAGAATTTTACTTCGCCTGCACCTAGAGCACGTCCATGACCCGGACCACCTTTCCAGCCCAGGTAAAAACCGATCAGTTGCCACATGGCATCCAGTCCCAGGCAACCGGGCATGACCGGATCGGTTTTGAAATGGCAGTCAAAAAACCACAGCTCTGGTTTAACATCCAGTTCTGCTTCGATATAACCTTTGTCGAAATCACCGCCATCTTCAGTGATGCTGATAATACGATCAAACATTAACATTGGGGGTAAAGGTAGTAATGCATTGCCTTCACCAAAAACTTTGCCATTGCCACAGTCGATGAGTTCGTTGCGGGTAAAGCTGTTTTGACTGGTTAGATCTGCCATAATATTCGGGTGTAGTTAATCAGGATGCGAACACTAACGATTCGGCCCTGTTTTTTCCAGTAAAATCTTTGTGCATGATTCAATATCTGCCATAAAACTTGTCAAACTAAAACAGTAAATGAATAAAAATATCAAGGTCGGGCTTTTTGATTGGACTCAATTTCCCGCAAAAAAGAACTTTTACCCCGAAGACCTGCCTGCTGAATGGAAGCTTTCTTTCTATGCCAATGAGTTTGAGACCGCCTGTATTGATATTGATAAAACTGAAAATGAACTTCTTTCTGATGAATGGTTTGACGATCTACCAGAAAACTTTGATTTATCTTTTGTTTTATCTCGGGCTAATCAATTCGAGCAAATATCGCAATTGTTTGATTCCTGTGAGTTGAAATTAAACTATTTGCTCATAGATGAGCAGGAACGTGACATTTTGTTACAAAACTATACTGACAACACTGTATTATTGAGGGCTGGAATCACTTGGCCAGAGCAAATCATTTCGCCAGTCTCTTTGTGGACTCCTGAAGTTCATGCCAAATCAGCAAAAATAGCATTGCTGCCTGATATCGACAATAAACGTTTATATCGAGAATGGATTGAACTTTGGATACGGGATAATAGTCAACAGGAGCTGACATTGTGGCTGGATGGCTCTACTGCCCGTTATTCTACAATGAGTGATTTACGTACTTTAGTTCAGTTAATGGGGTATTAACTGAAATATGGAAGTATTATCCTAAAAAACGCAGTTGAATCATGAAAGTTTATGCAACACCTTGATGCACCTGATAAAGTCATAAATACCCTCTTCACCAATCAGGTGACCACGGCATTTTTGACTTTACCATGCACATCGATCTGTTACGCATCTTTTTCACGCTCAACTGTGTTTTCCAGGATTATTTGAGATAAATCTAACATGGTGTTGAATACACTAAATTGTTAGAATCGCGCCACTTTTTTGCACCTAAATTTATGACACAAGCACTTATTCAAATTCGTAACCTGCATTTCAGTCGAGGCCAGAGCAAGATTTTTGATGGTATCGATATGGATATTCATGCGGGTCGTATCACCGCAATCATGGGGCCAAGTGGTACAGGAAAAACGACCCTGCTGAAATTGATTGGTGGACAGCTTAGACCCGATGACGGTGAAATTATTGTTGATGGTTTGAATGTTCATCAGTTAAAACGCTCAGACCTTTATAAACTGCGAAAGAAAATGGGCATGCTGTTTCAGTCTGGAGCTTTGCTAACCGATCTCACTGTATTTGAAAATATTGCTTACCCGTTGCGCGAACATACCAATCTGAGTGAATCGATGATCCACAGTATGGTATTAATTAAATTGCAGGCTGTTGGTTTAAGTACGGCCCATGTTTTGATGCCAGCTGAGCTTTCGGGTGGCATGGCGCGGCGTGTTGCCCTGGCTCGTGCACTGGCGCTTGATCCCATGATGATTATGTACGATGAACCTTTTACCGGTCAGGATCCAATTTCACTGGGTGTGTTAGTGAAACTTATTCGTGAAACCAACCATGCCCTTAAGTTAACCAGTATTCTGGTTTCTCATGATGTGGAAGAAACCATGTCAATTGCTGATGATGTGAAAATTATATCGCAGGGCAAAGTCGTTGCCGAAGGCACAAAAAAGGAAATCCAGCATTCAGACTCCCCCTGGGTTCGACAGTTTATTGATGGACAGGCAGATGGACCGGTACCATTTCATTATCCTGGCGATAGTATTGAGCAACAACTTTTGCAGGGTGTTAAATGAAAGCCTTGAATCGTCTATTTACTCGCCTGGGGCGGGGTTCAATATTTTTAACTAAAATTCTGTCCGGTATTCCTCAATTATTTTTGCGCTTTGGCCTGGTCGTGCAACAATTGTATTCAGTGGGTGTTAAGACACTTTTTATTACGCTGGTTGCAGGTTTATTTGTGGGCATGGTACTGGCATTACAACTGTATTATACCCTGAGCACATTCGGTGCCACCGATACATTGGGCATGCTGGTGGATCTGTCGCTGGTTCGAGAGTTAGGGCCTGTGGTAGCAGCTTTATTATTTGCCGGTCGGGCGGGTTCAGCACTAACGGCTGAAATAGGATTGATGAAAGCAACTGAACAATTATCGGGTCTTGAAATGATGGCGGTTGATCCTGTTGATCGTATTATTGCACCACGTTTTCTTGCTGGCGTTATTTCAATGCCTTTACTGGCAGGAATTTTTAGTGCAGTTGGCATACTCGGTGCTTATAGCGTAGGCGTGGATTTATTAGGGGTGGATTCCGGTGCATTCTGGTCACAGATTCAGGCTAAGGTAGATTTTTATGATGATGTACTGAATGGCATTATCAAAAGTTTTGTATTTGGATTTATTGTCAGCTGGATAGCAGTATTTGAAGGTTATGACTGTGTCCCAACGTCGGAAGGGGTGTCCAGTGCGACAACCCGAACTGTGGTGAATTCTTCACTGGCTGTTCTGGCGATGGACTTTGTATTAACTGCAATCATGTATCAATGAGGAAATGAAATGTTTCGTAGTGTCGAAATAAGTGTAGGTATTTTTGTTGGAATAGGGCTGGCTGCGCTTTTTATGCTAGCAATGCAGGCCAGTAATCTGGGCAGTTTTACCAGTGAAGGTGCGTATCAGGTGAGAGCACGCTTTGATAATATCGGCGGGCTTAAAGTGAAATCTGCGGTAAAGGCAGGTGGTGTAAAAGTTGGCCAGGTTTCCAATATAGATTATGACTCGGAAACTTTTGAAGCAGTTGTGGTGATGAATATTGAAGACAAGTTCAGTCAGTTTCCACGCGATACCATAGCCAGCATCTTTACCTCAGGTTTACTGGGTGAACAATATGTAGGGCTTGAGCCGGGTGGCGATGAAAAATTTCTGGGTAATGAATCTGAGATTCGTTTAACTCAGTCAGCGATGGTTCTGGAACAATTGATAGGTCAGTTTCTATTCAGTAAATCGGAAGATAAAGGCAACGAGTAATAGCTGATGAAAACTTTACTTTTTTTCATAGTCATTTTTATCTCTGCACCGGCTGCAGCGGTAACGACTATAAATCTGGATCAGGCTATCGAAATGTCTCTGCTAGCCGATCCTCGAATTGAAGAAAAAAGGGCTTATGTCCGAAAAGCACAGGCACTTCTTCAGGAAGCAGAGGGTTCGGGTGGATTACGTTATTCAATAGACGCATATCTTGCAATTACTACCGGTGTTGATGGCGGTTTTTATGAAAATGGTGAAACCAGTTGTACCACCGATTGTGCCCCCCGGGATGATACTTATGAATTTGAAGACGGCCTTTCATTGTGGAGCACATTTACTTTCAGCATTATCAAGCCGTTAACAACTTTTGGCCAGCTGGAAGGATATCAGGAAGCTGCTCGCAATAATATTCTGATTAAACAGCAGGATATAACACTGGAAAAGGAAGCTATTAAACTGGATGTGGTTAGAGCTTATAACGGTTACCTGGCGGCCAGAGATGGTCGCTATCTACTACAGGATACGAAGAAACGTCTGCAGTCAGCCCATGACCTGGTGAAAGGCTGGTTAGATGAGGATAACGGAAAGGCTAAATTATCTGACCAATATGCTCTTGAAGCAGGGCTTGGACTGGTAGAAAGTTTACTGGCAGATACATCTGCACTTGAAGCAATAGCGATGGAAGGTTTGAAACTATTAACTGGGCTCGATCGTAGTGAACAGCTAGAGCTTGAAGATAGACGTCTTCGAGCCGGAGCTTTACCCGATAATACCCTGGATGAATGGATAGAAATTGCATTATCCAATCGCGTTGAATTTAAACAGGTAGAAGCAGGTCTGGCAGCAAGAAGAGCATTGGTAGCTGCAAAACGTGCCAGTAAAAAGCCTATAATATTCGCGGGCATTGCGGGTTCTGCAGCATATGCTCCCAACCGTGATCATCTGGATAATCCTCATATCTTTGATCCCTTTAACCATGCTGCTTTATCACCATTGATCGGAATGCGCTGGCAATGGGAGGCAGATGCACAACCGGCACGTGTGGCTCAGGAACAGGCTGAACTGGATGCGTTATTGCATAAAGCTTCTTTTGCTCGAAAAGGTATTCCGTTCCAGGTGGCAGAGCAATTTCATTATGTACAGGCTAAATACAAGTCTTTGAATGCTATGAAAAACAGTGCTCAATCAGCTCGGCGCTGGATGATAGCGAGTTACACTGATTTTGAAGCAGGATTAGAAGAAGCGGATAAGATATTGACTGCTTTGCAGGCATATGTTCTTGCTTATGCAGAATATCTGAAAATTGTGAATGACTACAATAATCACCTGTCTAAATTAAATAGTGTAAGTGGAGTTTACGAATGAACATTAAAGCACTCATTGCTGGTTTGTTAATGTTGCTGATACAGCCTGTTGTATTCGCTGGAGATTCAGTACCTGAATTACTCATCAAACAAACTGCGAACGATGTATTAGATAACATAAAATCAAATAAAGACGAATACAATGCTCAACCAGGAAAACTGTATGCCATGGTTGATAATAAAGTTTTACAGCACTTTGATTTTAACAGAATGACGAACCTGGCTTTAGGACGTTATAAACGTAAAGTGAAGGCAGATCAGAAAACTAAACTGGTGGATGCGTTTCGTAGTATGTTGGTCAGAGCTTACGCAAAAGCATTACTCGAATATAATGATGAAGTCATTCTTTTCCTGCCAATGCGCGGAAAAATTGATAAAGGTGAAGTTACTATTCGAACAGAGATTGAACAACAGGGTGGGTTTCCTATTCCCATTAATTATGAAATGTATGAAAACAAAGGAATCTGGCAGGTTTACGATCTGAGTATTGATAACATTAGCCTGGTGACCAATTATCGATCAAGCTTTGCTCGAGAGATTAAAGCAAAAGGGGTCGATAGCCTGATCAAAACGCTGCAGAATCGTAATAAGGAAGAGAGTTAAGGGCATGGATGTTGAGGTTTCTTTTGATAACAGTAATCAATACATTCAGGTAAAAGGGGATTTAACCTCAAAAACGGTGATGAGTGCATTGAAGCAGTTTTCCCGTGAATGTAAAACACTACCAAAGTGGGTGATTGATTTTACTCAGGTGACCAAAGTTGATAGTTCGGCAATTGCCATGTTGATCGAATTAAAGCGAAATGCACTGAAGAATAAAAAATCAATTTCTTTTATTTATTTGCCCGCTGCATTACTCAAAATTGCCAGATTGAGTCAGGTTGAAGACTTACTCAAAGAGAAACCCTGATACCCTATCTGCATTAGCATCTGCTACAATACGCCGTTGCACATACTGTTCTGACCTAAAGTGATTGGTTAGGGCTGTAATTACTTTGAATTTATGAATTATCCAGGCTTTATTTTATGAACAAACTGATTATAAATGGCGGGACTCCTATATCCGGTACGATTCGCGCATCCGGTTCCAAGAATGCTGTACTCCCCATTTTGGCAGGTACCTTACTTGCAGATGGCCCTGTTGTTGTCAGAAATGTACCTCACCTACACGATGTGACCACCACCATGGAGTTACTTGGACGCATGGGCGTGCAGATCACTATTGGTGAGAAAATGAGTATCGAAGTAGATCCGAGCACGATTGAAAATACTTTTGCACCGTATGAACTGGTGAAAACCATGCGAGCGTCAATATTGGTACTAGGGCCGTTGCTGGCTAAATACGGTACTGCCGAAGTTAGTTTACCGGGTGGTTGTGCGATTGGTGCACGTCCGGTCAATTTGCACCTGATGGGACTTGAAGCCATGGGTGCCGATATCAAGGTTGAAGAAGGTTATATCCGAGCAAAATGTGAACGCTTGAAAGGAGCCCGCATTGTAATGGATCAGGTTTCTGTAACTGGCACCGAGAATCTGATGATGGCTGCGGCATTGGCCGATGGTGTGAGTATTATCGAAAATGCTGCTAGAGAACCTGAAGTTGTTGATCTGGCCGATTTTATTAATGCGATGGGTGGAAAAGTACAAAATGCAGGCACTGATACTATCACTATCGAAGGTGTTGATAATTTAACCGGATGTGATTACACGGTGTTGCCTGATCGCATTGAAACAGGTACTTATCTGGTCGCAGCAGCAATTACTGGCGGTAAAGTTCTGGTTAAAGATACGGATCCAAAATTACTGGATGCTGTGCTCGCCAAGCTGGAAGATGCAGGCGCTATCATCGATACAGGTGAGGACTGGATTGAACTTGATATGGAAGGACGTAAACCAAAAGCAGTTAATATTAGAACTGCGCCTTATCCTGCTTTCCCAACGGATATGCAGGCACAGTTTTGCGCACTGAATGCAGTCGCCTCCGGTACCGGTTCGGTGACAGAAACTGTTTTTGAAAATCGCTTTATGCATATTCAGGAAATTGTCAGAATGGGCGCTAAAGTTCATGTCGAAGGTAATACTGCAATTATTGATGGTGTCGACAACCTTAATGGTGCGCCTGTCATGGCCACAGATCTACGTGCATCAGCCAGTTTAATACTGGCTGGACTGGTTGCCAAAGGCGAAACTGTCGTAGAGCGTATCTATCATATTGATCGTGGATATGACCATATCGAAGAAAAGCTTTCCTGCCTGGGTGCCAAAATTCGAAGAACCGCTGATTAATCAGCCTTTAAGTAAATAGTAAGTAAACAAGACTCATGTCCGATAAAATCACCATAGCTTTAGCCAAAGGTCGCATTCTTAAAGAAACCCTGCCGTTATTAGAACGAGCTGGTATTACGCCACAGGATGACCTGGAAAAAAGTCGAAAGTTAATTTTCAACACCAATCATGACAACATCAATCTGGTATTAATTAGATCAGCGGATGTGCCTACTTATGTGCAATATGGTGCCGCAGATATGGGCATTGCCGGTAAAGATGTATTACTGGAACATGGTGGCGAAGGATTGTATGAGTGGGTCGATTTACATATTGCTCCGTGCAAGCTAATGACAGCTGGTTTTGCAGATAAGGAATTACCTAAAGGACGCCTTAAAGTGGCTACCAAGTACACGGGTATTACGCGTGACTATTTTATGAAACTTGGACGCCAGGTCGAACTGATCAAACTCTATGGCTCGATGGAATTAGCACCTATTGTGGGTCTGTCAGATATGATTGTAGATCTGGTGGATACCGGTAATACCCTGAAAGCTAATGGACTGGTTCCACAGGATTTTATCATGCAGATTACATCACGTTTAATTGTTAACCGGGCCTCGTTAAAAATGAAAAACAAGGCTTTAAAGCAGGTTATCGAGAAAATTGAAAATGCTGTGAAACAGCCTGAGCAAGCACTCTGAGTGGTAAGACGATCATGAGTATAGAAATGAAAATGTTAAGCAGCCAGGATGAAAATTTCTGGTCTGATATGGAAAAATTACTAGCCTGGGAATCTGTTTCTGATGATCAGGTTTTCAATACGGTGAGTGAAATTCTGTCCAGTGTGCGCACCCAGGGTGACTCGGCTGTTATTGATTACACTCTGCGTTTTGATGGGCTGCAAGTGTCAGATATGTCTGAGCTTGAAATGCCTGCATCGACTTTAAAATCTGCTTTTGATGGTTTACCTGAAGATCAGCGTAATGCACTTCAAACTGCCAAACAACGCATAACCCGTTATGCAGAAAAACAGAAAATGTCTTCCTGGGAATATGAGGAAGAAGACGGAACGGTACTGGGTCAAAAAATTACCCCGCTGGATCGAGCCGGACTGTACGTACCCGGTGGTAAGGCTGCTTATCCATCATCTGTTTTAATGAATGCAATACCTGCCAAGGTGGCTGGTGTTAATGAATTGATCATGGTTGTGCCGACTCCAAATGGACTGGTGAATGATCTGGTATTGGCTGCGGCACATTTATCTGGTGTGGACCGGGTTTTTACTATAGGTGGAGCTCAGGCAGTTGCAGCTTTAGCGTATGGCACTGAAACAATACCGCAGGTTGATAAAATAGTAGGGCCTGGAAATATCTATGTGGCCACGGCCAAACGTATGGTATTTGGTGCAGTAGGTATTGATATGGTTGCCGGACCTTCTGAAATTCTGGTGGTGTGTGATGGTAAAACCGATCCTGACTGGATAGCCATGGATCTGTTTTCTCAGGCTGAGCATGATGAAGATGCCCAGTCAATTCTGGTATCAGACGATGCGGATTTTCTGATCAAGGTTAAACACAGCATCGATAAGTTATTAGAAGAAATGCCACGCAAGGGCATTATCCATACATCTCTCAGCACTCGTGGTGCTTTAATTCATGTACAGGATTTAGATCAGGCTATTGAAGTCGCCAATTACATTGCGCCTGAACATCTGGAATTATCGATAGAAAATGCTGCAGAAGTTGCTAAATCAATTCGACATGCAGGCGCTATTTTTATGGGGCGTTACACAGCCGAGGCATTAGGTGATTATTGTGCGGGTCCTAATCATGTTTTACCCACATCACGCACAGCACGGTTTTCATCACCGCTAGGCGTGTATGACTTTCAAAAACGTTCAAGCTTGATTGGCTGTTCAGCACAAGGTGCGTCAGAGTTAGGCAAGGTTGCTTCGGTCCTGGCACATGGTGAAGGTTTAACCGCACATGCGAGATCAGCTGAGTACCGTATTAAATAATACTGCGGTGCGCACGACGTAGCGCCTACTGAGATTTAGCGACCAGGGTTAGCACATCATAATTTGCAACCACTTCATCATTCTGATTGATGAGGGTTGTATCCCAACGGACTTCGCCATAATCTTCGTTTTCACGGTTAACTTTTTGTTTACAGGTAAACTGCACCTGAATCTCATCACCAGGATAAACAGGGCTTGAAAAGCGTAAGTTATCCATTCCATAGTTAGCCAGTACCGGGCCTTCATCGGGCCACACAAATAAACCTGCTGCCATTGAAACCAGGAAGTAACCATGTGCCACTCTTCCTTCGAAAAAGGGATTACGTTTAGCAGCAGCTTCATCCATGTGGGCGTAAAATTTATCACCGGATAACTCGGCAAAAGCTTCGATATCTTCTAGTGTGATGGTACGTTTTTCAGTCACTACCGAGTTACCAATGTCGAGTTCCTTAAAATGTTTCTTGAAAGGGTGAACGCTGTCTATTTTGCGTTGGCTACCTTGCATCCAGCTTCCGGTTATTGCTGTTAGCATGTCGGGTGAGCCCTGTATAGCAGTGTGTTGCATGTAATGTTTTACACCTCTAACCCCACCCATTTCTTCACTGCCTCCAGCACGCCCGGGACCACCATGAATTAAATGCGGCAGGGGAGAACCATGTCCGGTTGATTCTTTTGCGCAACTGGAATTTAGAATCAATAAACGTCCATGATAAGCCGCTGCTCCGATACTCAGTCGAGTTGCGATGTCTGAATTGCCGGTTATGATTGATCCAACCAGTGAGCCTTTACCCAAAGCTGCAAGTTGAATTGCATGTTCTTCATCACCATAAGGTATCAAAGTGCTGATGGGGCCAAAGGCTTCAATATCATGTGCAGAAGTGGTTGCTGGATTTTCGGCACACATTAAGACTGGTGACATAAAAGCACCTTTGTCTGCATTGGCATCCAGTAGTTCCAGTTCTGTAGATTTTCCGAATAGTATTTCATTATCCTGAGTTAGTTTACTCAGTTGTTGTTTTACATCTTCGCGTTGATCGATACTGGCAAGTGGTCCCATTCTGACGTTTTCATTTGAAGGGTTACCCAGTGTGGTTTTTGATAACCGCGCAATCATTGCTTCTGCAACAGCATCGAGTTTATCTGAGGGAATAATGGCTCGCCGAATAGCAGTACATTTCTGTCCTGATTTTACCGTCATTTCCCGTGAAAGTTCTTTGATATACAAATCAAATTCATCTGAACCCGGTTCAACATCTTTACCCATAATTGAACAATTCAGAGAATCTGCTTCCATGAAAAAACGTACGGAGTTATTAATGATAGCCGGTATTTGTTTTAGTTTGAGGCCGGTTGTTGCTGAGCCGGTAAAACTCACTGCATCCTGAAAATCCAGGTGATGTAACAGGTCACCGGTGGAACCGGATATCAGCTGAACCGAACCTTCGGGTAAAATTTTAGATTCGATAATATGTTTCACCATCAGCTCGGTCAGGTATGCAGTCTGACTTGCCGGTTTAACAATAGCCGGCACACCTGCCAGTAGAGTCGGGGCCAGTTTTTCCAGCATTCCCCAACAGGGGAAATTAAAAGCATTGATGTGAACAGCCACACCGTGGATCGGGGTATAAATATGTTGAGCGGTAAAGCTTCCATTTCGAGAAATAACTTCCTGATTACCATCCAGGTACACATGTCCATTAGGCATTTCTCGACGGCCTTTGCCGGAGAACACAAACAAGGTGCTGATGCCT